>ERZ1106964.610-NODE-610-length-34932-cov-4.199472_pt1 | contig 34932 bp, 21 predicted proteins | sample MGYA00403682_ERZ1106964 | MGnify/ENA primary metagenome ERZ1106964 (study PRJEB35170, sample SAMEA104062451) | human gut metagenome | biome: human gut; feature: human-associated habitat; material: faeces | place: Denmark | collected 2013-04-10 ...
CCGCTTGCGGGTCGAAAAATAAAAATACTGACAATGAAACGAATCATTCTCCATATCCCGAATATCACAGCAGCTGCCTTCGTGCAGCTTGCTGCGGTCGTTGTGTTTGCCTCAGCCTTTCTGCTGACAGGATGCAGTGAAAACGAACTGCCCAGCGATGAGAATACCGACACCAACCGCACCACCTTTACCATCGAGGTGTCCGATGGCGGCTATGCTCCCGCTGCAGGCGAGAAACCCGGCACCCGTGCCACAGAGAATGGTTATGCTACCCAATTCACCGTTGGAGATAAGATAGGCGTGTTTGCAGTGAAGGATTACGAAATAGTAGATGGAGTAAACAACCTTTGCCTCGTAGCCACTGCTGATGGCAGCAATCTTGTATGGAAAACAGAAGATGGCAAAACTCCTCTTAATATCTCCGATGCTACCTATTATGCCTATTACCCTTGGCAACCTGACGAGAAGATAACGGACAAGGTCTATCCCGCTACCACTAAGGTCACTACTTTTTTTTATGACGTCATCAAAGATTGGATTCCCTCTACCAATCAAGGTACCTATATAGACTACACAAGCTTCGACCTGATGATAGCCTCCGGTACTCCCTCCGACAAAAGCCTCTCTTTCTCCATGCAGCACAAAATGGCGCTGGTGGTGATAGACCTGCCAAAGACAAAGTACAAGCTGACGGATGCCAACGGCCAAGCACTTCCCGATTACATCATCGATGCCCCCGATACGAAATTCAAGGGTTTCACCCCCTACCGGATGAGCGACGGCACGTATCGTTATCTGATAAAACCTGCCGCAACCAATTCCCAACCGGAAACCCTTTCCGGAAGCTATACCAATGCCACCTCTGCCACCGCCGAATGGGAATTTGAAGCTTCCGTCGATGCCGGTAAGTACGGGAAGTATGTAGTAGATGATGGTACAATTATAGAGGAAACACATCAACTGCAAGCCGGAGATTTCTTTATGAAAGATGGTACACTGCTCTCCAAAGAAGGAGAACTGTCCGATGAAGAGAAAGCCGCCTGCATCGGCATTGTCTATTGGGTGGGCGACCCCACTAAAATCACTCCGGCGAATGAAAAAGCTAACATTAGTAACAAAGACAATCTTCAGGGGGACAAAACATTAGCCAAAGATCATCCCGGTTGTACGCACGGTCTGGTTGTTTCTTTGGGCGAAGAAAGTTGTTACTGGCAGGCAAGTACTACCTCCGTGCAGTATTGGTTGAACTCAAATCATTCGGGCGAGTTTCTTTCAGTCGAGAGTGGATTCAAAGCGAGTGATCCTTTAAATAATATTCAGGGTTATAATAATACGAAAGCTATCGAAGCGTTTAATGAATCATCCGACAACTCCGGCAGTCAAGTTTATGTGGTGCAAAAGGTCGTTAAGTATCGTGAAAAAGTTCCTGCACCTACAGCCAGCAGTGGTTGGTATGTTCCCTCGGAGAAAGAGTTGACATTGTTGTGTGGGGAGGATGTGGATAATATTTATACTAATAACTCCGGTGGAACTGATAACCATGACCTTATTAATAAGAAGTTGGAATTAATAAGTAGTGCTACTACATTGTCTTCGTCCGGCTATTGGTCGAGTACGGAGCGCAGCTACGGCTACGCGTTCAGCGTGTACTTCAACGGTGGCAGAGTGGAATCCAGCTATAAGCACAACCCCTCTTATAGGGTGCGGTTCTCTATCGCTTTCTGATCTTATTTATCTATTAAAGAATTTATCTATTTAAAACGGTTTACCCGCGAAGCGGGTCGGAAAAATCAAACATAGCTCTATCCAAAGTATATCTATGAAAATAGCATCCAATTTTTGAATATGCTTTTAGCTCTGATACAAAAGTTACTCTAACTCTCTCAATATAACTTTTTAATCCCGAATCTCCCTTGAATAAAAGACAGATTCGGGATTTATTATATTCATAAATAAGAAGTATTATTTCTGCAGATAATAGTAAGGAAAAGGCAAAAAAGGCAGCTCATTCGACTGCCTTATATCAAACTGAATTGCTCTAATACTAAAAATTCAACTGCATCAAATTTTCTATTTCTTCATTGAAATAGTTTTCTAATTTCATTTTTATCTCGTCCTCTTTTAAATTACCTTCTTTATCAAATATATGGAAATGTCGTCCATTCCAATTCTTTCCAGCATCAAGAAATAATAGTATTTCGGCACCATTAGCTATTCCACTCAAATCAACTTTAGGAGCATAAACCGTAATTTTTCCATCATCAATCGCAAAGCGCAAAATATATTCTGCGGTTAAACCACATATCCCCTTATACACAAGCTTGCGGACTTTGTTGGTTAACACTATAAAATCCTCATTATTTGAATAATAAGACGGTAAGGTCCCAGTCATTGATTTCAAGATACTGGTTGAAGCAGCCTGAAACAATTCGGCTTTCTGCTTCCCTGGGAATTCGTAAACGGCATAATCACCACCATTATTATTTTTAAAACCTTGACTGGTGATACTAAATTGAGCATTCATGAATGTACTACAGAATGCAAAAAAGAATAAAATGACTAACACTTTTCTCATTGTATAACTGTTTTTAATTATGGCAAAGTTGCAAAAAAACAATTATACAAAAAAATAGAAATCACTCTCAATGGGTTTATTGTACGATATATGATAGCTAAGACATCAATAAACGTGATTATTTAAGTAAAAAACAATCAGTCACCTTTTTCTATCAGATTCGTCCATAAGCGCATCATTTATATTTGATGCACAAATATAAGAACTTATAATATACGTTTTATGAAACTGCAAAATCTTGATAGTTCATAATTTATTTCATTCCAGTTTATACCAGTCGGGGTAAAATAAGCCTTCATATCATACTATTAATCAGCGGAGAAGAGGTGTTTTACAAAACTTAGTCTAATTTAGTTTTTGTGTGAAGCACTTCCTCCGTAAGCGAACGATAGGAAGTGCTTTTTGTTTTATTGATTTTCAAAAAAATAAATTTGAAAAGCTCATTAGTAAGTCTATCTATCGATGTATTATAAAAAACATCCGGATAATGTATTTCGATATCTTTCACGCTTTCCTCGTCATACTTAAATTTCTTAGTGTTTTGTGTTAAAGGTAATAAAAAGAATACTTCATCTGAAATTCAATCACAGTAGAATTGCCATTGATATTGAGAGAATTAATACTTTTCTTAATAAGCTTTGAGACCTTTTTTAATAAGCATACAGATATGATAAAATACAATAACTAATATTTTCTCTTTCTTTGTTTAGGGTATTATTGCCTTAAAACACACTTATTAATTTAATATGAAACATAAACAAAAGTATTTGGCACCTTCGATAGAGGTGATAAAGATGGAGAATGAAGGAGTGATTGCTACAAGTGGAAATCTGCCCGGAGTTGGTGACGGAGGGTCAGCTACACGGAGTAGCAATAGAGGTTCCTATAACAGAGCAAGCAGCAGTGATCTGGAAGACATGATAAATGATATTCTAACAATTGAGCAATGATAAGAGCATTTTATTTAAGAGGAATGATGATGCTGGCTCTTGTATCAGTACTTCTCGGCTGCACCGGAGATGAAATAAATACACTGGGTACAGGCTGTAAAAGGATGATGACCTTCCATGTAAGTACACCTTATGATAATAGCCCGAAGACCAGAATCGCATATAATGATACTAAACTGGAACTAACTTGGCAAACTGGAGATAAACTTGCTGTATTAGGATTTGCTGAAAATGCTTATAAAGGTAGCGAAGATTATTTCTATTCTGGAGAAGACGGTGCAACTTCCGGAGATTTTACCGGATTGGAGATTGAGGAGGCAACAAGCTATAATATTTATTATCCCAATAGTGTCACTGTAGCAGAAGGAACTGGTATTGTCAGCCTTAATATGGATGGCCAGACACAGATCGGAAACAATAATACAGGCCATCTTAGAAATTATATATTGCTTGAAGCTACTGGCATTACAGACTTGAATTATATCAACCTGAAAATGAAAAGCAGTATCCTAAAGTTTGAGCTTTCCAATATTCCGGTAGAAATAGGAACATTAGATGCTCTGGTATGGGAAACTGGGACGGACACAGAAACTAAAAGTACGACATTGAATCTTAAAGATATTGCCTTAGAGAATCAGAGTCTAACCGCCTATTTAAGCTTTATGCCTGAAGAAATGTCCGTAAAAACTGGTGGAATATTTACAGTAACCCTTATTGGCAGCGTGCAGAATCACAAAGCATCAATTAAAGTCGAAGATGGGAAAGAATATAAACCAGGCAATCGATATACTGCTACAATCAGCGACTGGGAACCTGTGATAGAAATTGGTGACTTTCTCATGAAAGACGGAAGTTTAGTAGGAAAAGACAAAGACCTGACAATAGCACAAAAAGCAAACTGTATCGGTATTGTTTTTTGGGTTGGTGATCCAAGTAAAGACGATAAAGCCTTACAGATAGACCACCCCTCTTGTACACATGGATTGGTTGTTTCCCTAACGGAGTTCGAGGAAATGATATGGCAAGAGAACTTTCGGAGTATAAGCGAATGGCTCGCAAATCAGACGGAACTATCGAATAAGTATGTCAGCTTAATAGTTGAACAAGATGGAATTAACTTAAATAAGATTTTGGGTTATAACCACACTTGTGTTCTCGACAAGTTCAATGATGACGAAGAAAATTCAAACTATTTGGCCAATTCTGCAGCTAAGATAAAAGAATTCCGCGATAGTGAAAAGGGTGTTACTCCAAGTAATACAAGTAATTGGTATTTTCCTTCTGTCAAGGAATTATCTTTGTTGTGTTCAGGTGAGGTAAATATTACTTGGAAGGGGTCATATACTACAGAAATATATAATTTTATAAATGGCCAATTAAGCCAGATACCAGAGGCTATCCAACTAACAAGTTCTGGTAGTTATTCATCGAGTTCAGAAGATTGGGAACGTCTTGACCAGATGATATATCTACAGTTTCACACCGGTTCTGCGAGCAAAAGCCTTAAGTTCTACAAGTCTTGTCGCCTGCGTCCTGTTCTCGCTTTTTAAATATATCAAAATGGCTGGTGCCAGTATAAACACCTAATATTCAAACAATTTAGATATTTATTTATACATACGAGGACTTTTATTTATAACGACCTAAGGCAAGAGAGTGTGATTACTCAATAAAATCACTTACTTTACTTCATATTGTATAGTCTGTGAAGACTAAGATAGGCAATTTTTGGTTAAAATGCACCCTTTCATTAGTTAGGGTGCATTTTTTCAAATGCTTGATATATAGTATTATTGCACTTTTTTTAATACACCCGGAGACTTTTATTTATAACAAGTAAAAAAGAAATAGAGACATTTCTTTCAAAATTAGCTTCCTTTGCAGTTACAAGGTTTCTGGATAGAAAACCTAAGATATATTTGTAGTATATATAGTATATCTCAGTTTTGGTCATAAAAGGTTGAAACTGTTTGTTTGTTTTGCAGAGATGCACCCTTTCTAAGCGTAGTCAGGGTGCATTTCATTTTTTTTATGAGCGTAAAACCCATACTATTTGATTCCCAAGAACTGGAAAGGTTTTGTAGCGACAAACTCTTTGGCAGTATTTCCCGCATACGTTTTACCGGAAAGAAGATTCAACTTCTTGACAGGCGCTTTCTCTGAGAAATCCACATCCTTGAAGTCAATCCAAAATACATTGGGATATAAAGTAGACTCAAAGTAATAAACTTTATCCTTCTGATCGGAAACTGTCCTCCATCGGGTTGAAGAAATATTCGGCTGATCAGGAGTGCTGATACCGAACGGAACGGAAGTATTGCGTATCACGCTGAATACACTGGCCAAGGCTGTACGGGTATCTTCTGTTTTAGGAATAGCATTTATATAGAAAGAAGCTCTCACAAAACGGTCGGCAGCACGATTGGTACCCGGCAAAAAAGTGGTTCCTCCGATATTCTTCCAGTAATCATCAAGCGCCAGCTGTTGATCAAACACAGGTGAGTTTGTCATTACCTGATATGCTTTGCTATGATGAATATCCAACTTTCCGTCCACATACTCAAAAATAGCATTATCACCCGTAGCGTCCGAAATGGAAAGATGAAGGGTAGCCATACGCGTACCGTCGGGCATCATATCCGACACCACATCGAAAGTATTCTTTTCTACCTCGGCAACAGCCTCATCCACCGTTGCAAAATTATCAAGCATATATTGCACCCAGGCGGCTATGGACAAAGCCGGTCTCTCACCGTTCCATTGGGGATAGGATGATTCTGCCAGCCACAACAGATTGGCAACGAGTCCTTTTTCATTCATACCGTCAGTGCTACAGATGTCATAAGCCGAAGTTATCACACTGCCGTATTTAGATTTCCAACGCATCGGGTCCTTCCCTACCTCTCCGTTGCGCTCCATACCTCGCGGGAAAATCCAGATATTACTACGGGTATCTTCTTTCCAATCCATAGTACGACCGGTTATTATCATATTATTATCACCCTGATAGACTACACGGGTACAAGCATTCAAATGATTTACAGATACTCCAAAGAGTGTAATCATGAATACCATACTATAAAGAACATTCACTTTTCGCATAATTGATTCATGTTAAGTTGTTAGTTAATTTACAGTATAAACAAACAATCACATTGCAAAGTTCTTAAAATGAGTAGATACATATTCAAATTTCTCAGACATGAGATCAAAGGAAATTGAAAGGATTAGAAAGCAAAACATCATAATAATAGCAAAACAGTTAATATGCACTCATCATGGTAGCTTTTCAATATGTTTAGTGACATACTATATTTCACATATTTACATTCCAGCATATTCTATGAATAAAATGATTATAACAATGCGCTATTTCAGTATATATTTGCAGTTTTAACTGCTTTTTATGCAGAAAAGGGTTACTACTTATGATTGATATGGTTACTAGATATGGGCAAAAAGGTTACTACATACCAACAAAAGGGTTACTACATATCAGAATTTGCCTTATTGATATTATATTTCCCACTTATTAGTGCGTTTATTTCATCCAGAATAAATGTAAGTATTTTGATACCGCATTAACTATCTGACGTTTATTCATTTTCGTTTGCACGCTTCCAATCCTATTGACCTCCGGACAGAAATAGCACATTCTCAGTCAACTAAAAATACAAATTGTCAAAATGACAATACTAAATACAAGATTACCTCAATCATCTATTAATCAAACAAATAAGCATAATTCACACAAATTTATGTCAGAATCACATATCCCCAATTAATCAAATATTCATACGCGCATGTATAATTAGTAAATTCGCACTATAAAATAATAAATAAAAAACAAGCAAATGAAAATTAGGCTAACGCAACTGACAAATTCTCTAAATATTCCACATATGAAATATTCCAGATTACTCACAGCAATCATGATGCTTACAGGAATGCTGACCGCATGCTCGGATCAAGACAACGAACAGGACGGTGCGAACGAACGAACAGCACTGAGTATTAACGCCGGTATCGGCGTTATCCCTGCTGGCACGTCCTCTGCAACCACCCGTGCCACAGATGCTTCCTGGCAAGCGAATGATGCCATCGGTATAGTGATGCTGGATGCCGGAACCAACACTGTGACAGAAGGAAAGGCCAATTACCGTTATATTACCACAACCGGAAACGGCAGTTTTACCCCGGACGGAAAGGAGCATACCGCCTATTATCCCACCGCAGGCGCCCAGGTGGACGTACTGGCTTACTATCCCTACACCACAACCATATCAGCAGGCAGTTTGAATATTCCTGTGGACGTAAGCGATCAGAGTAATCTGGCAGCCATCGACCTGATGACAGCCGAGAAAGTAACCGGACGCTCGTCGAAGGCGCCGGACGTGTCACTCATGTTCACACACCGCCTATGCAAACTCGTGCTGAAAGTGGTGAAGGACGAAACGACTTCCGACGTGACGCTGACAGGCGCCACAGCCATACTGGCAGGTACAGCCACCACCGGAAACTGGAACCTGATAACGGAAAAACTCAGCATGGAAGGAGAAGCAAGAGACCTGACACTCCCCCTCTCTGCTGATGGAACCATTGCTACCGCCATCGTGATGCCCACCCAAGCCGGAGACGGAAAAAGCATCACCGTGACCACCGCCGACGGCAAGAGTTACACCGCCACAATTGCCGCCAACCTCGCTCTGGCCGCCGGAACAGTGAACACATACACCATGACACTGCACCGCAACCAGGCCAGCATCACTGCCGGCATCACACCGTGGACAGACGGTACCACCGTGCCACTGGAAAGCCTGCACATAGAAGTACCCGCTGACGCCACCACCAACGGACTGACCACCTTCGAAATGTGGCGCAACCAGGCACAGAAGACGGATACACGCATCTATACTTTCAGCAACAACGGAAACAGCGGAACCGGCACCTGGACTGCCACTCCAAAGCCTTTCTACATTGAAGAGATCGCCACAACCGATCATTTCTACGCCCTCCACACGCCCGCCGATGACCGGAAAGATGGTCTGACCGGGCTGAAAGACCTCCTTGCCGCTGGCCCCGCATCGCTACAGTCTTCCGCTACGGGAAGTATCGCCAATAGCCTCTCCCTCAATTTCAAGCACCTGATGGCGCAGCTCACCGTAACACTGGCACCCGGCAAGGACTTCCCCACCGGCGTATCAACGGAAGGAGCCACCGTTATCTTGCCCGAAATGATCTCAGAATACACCTTGGACGGCATTACCCTGACGGCAGACGATACAAAGAAGACCGGATACAAAAACATAACCGTAACTTCGGGACGGACAGCCATCCTCACCGTAGTTCCGCAAACGTTGTCCCAAGGAACTGAAATCAGCGTAAAACTAACCGGTGGAAACACCTATAAGACAACATTGGGCAAGGCCGTAGCATTAAGTGCAGGTAGCAAAACCAGCATCAACCTCACTATCAGCCCGACGCAAACGGCAATCAGCGTTTCAGTGAATCCATGGACAGACACCGATGCCGTCGCCCAAAACATCACCATCGAAGGAATAGAGATAGGAAGCGCCACGGGAAGCTATGAGTCCGCAGACAAAGACTTACTGGTACTGACCGGCACCAACGAGACTATCCCCACCGAAAAGCATACCGCCAGTTACATATATAATAAGGTGAACAACCAATGGAACTCCAACGCCCCTCTCTATTGGGACAGCTTCAGCCAATTCGCCGCTGCAAAGGCAAAAGGCGGCAGTGCAGACGCAGCAGGCGACAATACAGGCAATGCAGACAGCAACACGCCCTGCACCTTCCGCTTTGACGCCCTCATCATTCCCGCCGTCACACCCACGGAAGCACGGATAGCCTGTGGTGCAGTGAAAGATTACCTACAAGGATCGCTCACCGCCACCACTTTCGGTACACCACTCAGTTTCCGGCTAAGCCATCTCATGGCGCAAATCAGCGTGACACTGAAACCGGGCATCGGATATACGGCGGAAGACCTGAGCCAAAACGTCACCGTACACTTGTACGGGTTGCATACCCTGACCGACGAAGGCGTGGAAACTGACGGCACCCTGATCCTAAGCAAAGAGGCCGCATCTTCTCCATTAAAGATGAACAAGGCGGCAGAGGCAAACGCTGAAGGAAACTTCACGTACACTGCCCTTGTGGCTCCGCAGACTATCGTCCAGGGAAATCTCGTCGCACGCATCACCCTCACTGCACAGGAGGCGGACGGAACGACACCCGGCAGCCTGAACTACGACTACCGTGCGGGAAGCAACGGATTCGTCTACCGTGCCGGACAGAACAATAAACTGGTGCTCACCGTCAGCAAGGCGGGCGTGAGCGCAGTGTTCACCCTGACGGACTGGGATGATTCGCAAGAGGCCACCGAGGGGGATGTAACGGTAGATTAGAGCCGCACCACCCTTTAGATTAAGAACAACTTAAATAGTAAGAAATATTATAATAAATAAGTTTTGTATATAGCCTCAAAGGCTTTAGAGCTATTGCGTAGGGCTTTCGGGCTGACAAGCTATATGCAGGACGTGAATAATAAATTAACAAAAACAGTATGAACAAGCTAAGTTTTAAAATCAGCACCTTGCTGGCAGTTGCAGTTCTTTTTGCCGCGTGCAGCAATGACGAGACATTAACGCCCGAAACTGACGGACAAGTAGACATCAGCACTCGCGTGAATGCGGGTAACGAGGCTACGGCCGAAGGCACCTACGCACCAACAGACGGCACCCAACTCTTCCTTTATTACAAGGAGATGGGCAATGCCGACGACAACGGCACCTTCACCTACACGAACAACAAATGGGAAAATACCCGGAAACTCTACTGGGACGACCTGACGTCCGTAACCGTAGGAGACGTGCAAGCCTACCCCTTCTTCGCCGCATCACCACAAACACCCGCCGCATCGCCGGCCGTATCCGTCAACCAAAACACCAGCAACGCCTACACCACCAGCGACCAACTCATCGCCTACATCGCCGTTCCGAAGCGGCAAACCGTGCTCAACCTCAAGTTCCGCCACGTATTGTCACAACTGAAGGTAGTCATCGAGTCGCCTACGGGAAACAACCAGGTGGATCTCAGCGGAACCACCCTCAGCATAAACGGCACCCAGACGACATACTCGCTGGCATACACCGGCACCGCACAGGATAAGGACGGCAACGATACCACCATACCCAGTGAAGCCGTGCCCGCCATCGCCACCGCAGGCACCGACGCACAGGCCGTGGCAGTAACTCCAAAGACCGTAGCCCGTAGTACAGGAAACGCCACGGAAGCCGCACAGGCCACCTTCGAGGGAATCCTCCCGCCGCAAACGTGCAGTCCCGTGCTTGCCTTCACCATCGAAGGAAAGACATACACCTACAAAGCCGTTGAAACCACACTGGTAGCTGGAAAAACCACCGCCTACAAGCTCAGCGTAACCAAGAGTGGCGTAGAACTCAGCAGCATCACCCTGGAAGACTGGGATACCACCGCCCCCGCCACTAAAGCCAACATCAAAGCCGACCTCACCGGAACAGCCTCCGCAGGCGGTAGTGGTACGGAAGCCATCAAGGGAACCGCCATGAGCATCTGGAAAAAAGGAGTCGGCAACACAGGAAGCACAACGAATAACGCACAGGCTGACAAGGCCGCGGCACACGCCTACACCTTCGCCGGCAGTGCATGGAGCAGCACGAACCCCATTTACGTGGACGACACTAACCTGACTAACGACCGTTTTTATGCTACCATCGAGAACGCCACCGACAGCAAGACCCGGGTGGTAGATCTGATAGGCGCCGGCCCCGCCACCATGGGACAAGGCATCCTGAACTTCGGCTTCCGCCATTTGATGGCACAGCTGGCCGTGAACGTAGTAGCCGGAACGGACTTCCCCGCAGGTATCTCCCTGACCGACGCCACCGTAAAGACCCCCGCCATGCTGACCGCCTACACTCTGGGCTACAACACCACTGACAACAGCCTTCTGCAAGTGAATCCCACCGTCGGCAGCACCAGCACCACCTACACAGATCTCGCCACCGGAGTTTCCGCCACTGACAACACCGGTACCGCCATCATCACGGGCGAGACCACCTACCTCGTAGTGCCGCAGACACTTGCCCAAGGCGCATCGTTCACCGTCAGCGTGGGCGACAAGACTTACACCGGTACACTCAACGTAGCTCTCACTCTGCAGGCAGGCAAGAAGAACGTCCTGACACTGACCCTGAACCCCACCGCCATGACCGTGGGCAGCATCACACTTGCGGAATGGGGAGCAGGAAGCAATGGTAGCGGCAGCAGCGAAGTGGACGGAGTCACCATCACAACCACCACCCTGACGAACATCGACCAAGCCGGCACGCTCTACCTGGCAGCCATGGCAGAAAGTACCTCCGGCGTAGCCGCCAACGGCACAGGAACTTATCCCGTGAAATACGAGAAGAGCCAAGCCTCCATCGACGATGCAACCGGTAGCGGATACTCCCCCATCATCTGGGACAATCTGGCAAAAGGAAACTACACCTATGCCGCCCTCTTCGTCCCCAAGGAATACCGGCACGGAGCCGTGGCAGGCAACAACCACGAGTTTGACTACCTCATCGCCACTTCCGACGTCACCGCATGGGGCACACAGCCCGATTTCAGCACCGAAGGCCACAAACTAACACACGCCATGGCACAGCTGGACGTGAAGTTAATATCGGGTACAGACGGATTCACAAACGCTGAACTGAACGCCGCCGCTGTAAAGACAGACAGTAAAAAGAAAGTATCTGTCGGCAGCACCACCGCCACACTGAACATCAGCGATCTCACCACTGCCAAGAACGTAGCCCTGAAGAAGACCGTGGATGCAGCCGATGCTAGCGGTACCAACGCCACCTTCAGCGCCCTTATTGCTCCGCAGCAACTGAAGCAGATAGTCATCACCATCAACGGGAACAACTACACGCTGAATAAAGAACTGACGATGACAGCCAACCAGAAGTTCAGCCTCGAAGTCACCGTAAGCCGCACACCGCTGGGCTTCTCGGCAGCTGTGACCAACTGGACCGAAGCCTCGATGACGGAAGGCGGAGTGGTAGTAGATCCCTAAACAAAACAAAAAAAGATATGAAGAAGAAAAATAATCTATTCCTGACCGGTTGCCTGGCACTATGCACCCTGACAGCCTGTACCGACAGCATCGACGACGCATCGGACACGCGTGACCCGGCAGATGCCGTCACCCTCAGCGTGAACACCGATGACGCCAACCCGCAGACGCGCGTCACCACCGGTAGCACCGAAGCATATATCCCCGATCAGAACGTAGACCTACATCTTTACAGCAACTCCGTGGGCAGCTCCATAACGGCCGTATACAACAACACCGCCGGTGACCAAACCACCAACGCCACCTGGGAGGCCAAGAGCGGCACGTCCCCTCTCTATTGGGACGATGCCATCGGCACCGACGGCAACAAGCTCTACAGCTTCTACGCCGTGGTGAATGCGCACGCATCCTCCGGAAAAGGCAGTAACGACAATGCCGTCTACACCATACCCACCAACCAGGCTGACCCAGCCACCGGCTCCGAGAATTTTTCTCCCTATGAGCAGGCTGACCTGTTAACGGCTTATACTTACACCACCCGGCGGCACCAGGACCTCCAGTTCACCTTGAAGCACCTCATGGCACAGCTCACCGTCATACTGACCACGCTCGAAGGAAACGACGGATTCAGCCCCACACAACTGGCGGGAGCCACAGCCGAAGCTTCGCTGATAGCGCCCTACACACTGGTGTATACTGACGTGGCCAACACCACGAATGCTGATAAAGCTAAAGAAACGCCCGCCACCGCCACTGCAAGTGGCACCACCAGCACCGCTTTCACCATGCAGCGCACCCTGCACTACAAGTCGGGCACTGAAGAGACGGCCGGAAACGTGGCGAGTGTCACCTTCCGCCTCATCGCCCCGCCTCAGACAATAAGCAGCACCGATGACGGCATCGTGCTCACCATCGACGGAAAGACCTACACCTTCAAGCCCGACAAACCCGAAAATAGCATCCAGCTAACAGCAGGCCGGAACACCATCCAGCCCATCGTAGCCCGGAAGTCTGTACTGATCCCCGGTACCATCCAACTGAAAGACTGGGACACCTCGACCAACGCCAGTCAGAGTGTGACGGCGGACGGAGTGGTGACACCTCAGGATATTGATCTCTCGGGCATCACGGAGACGGGAACACTGTATCTGCGGGCTACAACCTCGACGAGGAGCGTCACTGACGGCACCATCGGTACATACCCCATTCAATACCAGACATCTTCCACAGGAAGTACAGCCAGCATCAATACCGCCGATGCCGCCTACGCCCCCATCCTATGGGACAACCTGAACAAGTGGGATAACGATGCATCCACCGGTACCCTGCTAAAGTATTATTTTCATGCCGTCTTTATCCCCACCAACTACCGCCACGCCACTAACACCGGTGCGGATAGAAACAAGGAAAACCACGAGAAGGACTATCTTGAAGGCCGGAACGCAGCAACCGAATGGGGCGAATCACCTAAATTCACCGAAAACAGCTCCAGCAGCGGCGATGACCGACGCTTGGAACATCAGACCGTCCGGTTCATCGTGAATCTGAAAAGCGATGGTACCTACGATGCCGCCACTCTGAACTCCGTCTCAATCAAGCTGAAACGCAACAAGAAAATGACCATCTCAGACTCTGGCAACAATGCATGGAGCAGCATCAGAGATGGCTGGCCCAGTATCACCACCGCCACGCTTACATCCGGTGAGTCCGCCGACGTCACCTTGGTGAAGATCGAGGATGCCACCGACAGCGGTTCCGGCGCCACAGAAGCCAAACCCGCCCGATTCGTTGCCATTATCGCCCCACAAACTTTAGGAGCAAACAGTGCAAGTGGCACCACTATCGGTACTGACTATCTGATCCTGACCTTAGGCAGCGGTACGGCAACAGAGAAAACCTACACTCTGAAAGCAGCCGACAAGGATGGGCTAACGCTGAAGTACGGCAGCCAGTACACCCTCACCGCCACCCTGACAAAATCCGAACTCAATCCGGGTACCATTGCGGTGGAAGCATGGAAAGAAGAATCGGGTGAAGGCAACTTCGAGTGGCAATAGTAACTCCGATTCTTCCGACGCACGGGAGACGATAACGAGACGAAGAACCAAAAGACATAAAGAACAAGAAACAATGAAAAAACAAAAGAAAATAAAGACATGCAGGTACAGCGATGAATTCTGGAAAAACGTCTGGTACACCATACGCTACGGCGACTCACTGGGCGACCGGATCACCATTCCACTACTCTCACTGTGCATTCTCCTCTGCATTTCTTTCCTCATCTTCCTGCTGACGAGCTGCACAGCCGACCCTCTGTCTGTTACCGCCCCCGAAGGCACCGGCACCGAAGGCCTGCGCACTCCCCTCACCATCGGCCTCCTCACCATCGAGGGTAACGATGGCTACGACGGCTCAGTACCCGTTACCACACGCATGGCGACCGACCCCGCAGGCAAAGACAACGCTTGGGAAGCGGGAGATTGCATCGCCGTCAGTGCCCCCAAGCTGGGAAACAACGACATGGGAAGCAAGACGCTCACCGCCACCTATGTATATACCGGCATAGCAGACAACCTCTGGCGGCAGATAAACCCGAATGACAACAGCGACCCATACCGAGCTCAAGCTGAAGCTACCGACATCTATCCCCTCTACATCGACGACATCGACCGCAACAGTGGGAAAACGATTTCCGTAGAAACCTACGGCGGCAACCTCCATTGGGAAGGCAGCATCACATACACGAATCAAACCACCCGGAAGAACTACTGTCTACAGAACTACCTATCCTGCGACAATGCCCGAATAGCCGAAGCCGACAATGAAATCCCCGGCATCAAGCGCGGACAACTGTACGCCGAACTCCTTCACCGGCGCGTCAGCATCGTGGTGCGGGTAATAGACCAGACAATGCCCAACGTGCTACCCACCACCGGTGAAGCCACTCTCGACGACACCGACGCCAACGATATCGATGCTGTGAAGCTGACACTGACCGGTGGCCCCAACGAGAACAGCAAAAACAACCAAATCGTCTGCTGGCGTACCGGTAAGGCTACGGAAACGATAAACGGTCGGCAACAATCCGTCACCACCTTCCGTGCCTATATGTACTTAACGGACGTGCCGGGCATTACGACCACTACCGACGTCAGCACAGGAAAACAGAGCGGCACCGTCCCCGACGGCTCCACCTTGGGTACCCTCACCTTCACCCCCAACACCGGAAGCACACCGCAGACGCTGACTATAAAATATTCTATCACCAAGAATGCCGGCGTCCCCCCCACCATCACCACCGGCACGCGCATCACAGTGACGGCACCCTTCAATGTTTCCCAAAACCTGGACGCCACGGCAACGCTCAACACCTGGGAAGAAATAGACGCGGGAGATACGGGAACGGAGACAATAGAGCTGAAACCTGCCACAAATCCGGACGGTACAGAAAAGGAAGGTAGTAACGCCCAACCTATCTATGAACTCTCTTCAGCCCAAGACCTGCTACTCTTTGCACAGATCGTAAACGGGACGGACAACCCCACAGGCGACAGCGTGACCGGAAACCTAAAGCTATGGTGGAAGCGGCAACCTGTGCCAAGTACCCCAAAACAGTAACAAAAGCCCAAAAACAATAGAACGATTATGAAAAAGAAAACAACATACCTTGCCACCCTCATCCTGTTCGCCCTCGGACTGATGTCAGCCTGCACCCCCGGCGAACTGGACGGCGACGACAACAGTAACCCCGACGCCACACCGGTGCCACTGGCCGCAACCGTCAGCCTGCCCGCAACGGGCACGGTAACCCGGGCCAACGCCACCACTGGCAGCATCAAGTTCGATGTCAGCGGCAGCAGCTTCACCCTGAGGCGCTACGACCAGGCACCCGACGGTACCACCACCCTGACCGCCTCCGCCGACTACGAAATAGCAGACCGCAACGACAACACCTCCGGCAGCGGCACCAGCTCGCAATACTTCAAGCTGAAGACGTCCACGGGCACCTCCGCCAACACCCATATCCCCGTCATCCCCACTGAACAAGCCGACCTACGCATCGAGGAAACCGCCGCACCGGTACTGATGAACGTCCCCGCAGACATCAGCGGTACAAGCGGCACTGCTGACGATGCCACGACCAATGTCTACGTCCCCTTCCGCACCCGGATGAAATACGGTGCCGAAGTACCCGCAAATCCTGACGTCAGCATCCCCTCCGCCACGGACAAAGAACGGACCGGCATCACTCTCTCCGCAGACAAAAAGGCAGGCATCGCCACCATCAACCCCGCCTACACCACAGCTGCCCTGCGCCTGGTGCTGAAACTCTACAACGCCGGACAAGGAACCGTGGTGAACTACGCATCCTGCCCCCTGACTATGACAGGCGACAGCCCCACCACTCAATACGCACCTACCGTAACGCACGGCACCCAAGCCACCCTCGGCACGGACCCCGGCAGTATCATCTACACCGACGGCCGCCTGCCAATACACAGCCGTCAGCCAGCAGATCGTCATCTTCGGCGAACTGACACCCGGCACGAACACCAGTGAAAGCTCCACAGGCACCAACCGGCTCACTCCGGGCAGCACATGCGTGGCAGTACTTACCACCTCCACAGGTGAACTGCTTTCCGTCACCTGGCCTACAAGCGCTACCATCAACGCCGTGCCACAGCCCGGGAAGATGTTGACGCTCACCGTACATGTGAAGGGAGACATGGCCTACATCGACCCCAACGGCATCACAATCTCCGGATTTGAGGACGGGAACGGAGAAGAAGGAGAGACGGCAGGCGGAAGCCCGGGCATCGCCAGTGGTCTGACGGAGCTAAATCCGGACATATTCTGCATTGCAAACCCAATGTGGGTAGTGACCGGAGGAGGCACAGAGGCCACTTCCAGCAGCAACACCGATAGCAAAGACGTGACAGTATTGAAAAATGTGCGCACGGCGCTGAACAAGATATACACTCCGAATAACGACAGCTACACCGGCCCCAGCTACATCGACCTAATGCTGACAGATGTGACCACACTGCCAACATACAACAACGATGGCGCTTTCCAAGGCTACAAGCAGTTACGCAACATAGAGTTGCCTGCGGTGACCGACATCGAGGAATACGCCTTCTACAAATGCGAATCCCTCACCACAGCAAGTATGCCATCAGCAAAGACCATCAGGAAAAACGCCTTTATTGGCTGCCAAGCTTTAACAAACCTCGACATCTCCGGCGTTACCCAAATATGGAACTTAGGAACTTCAGAACAAAACTACCTGCTCAGTGCCTTTGGCAGCGGCGCCTACCCCAACTGTGACCTCGTGCTAAATTCCGCCCTGGAACAATACTGCTATGCCGCCGATGGCACCTCGCAGAACGGTCCACTCGTAAAACTCAAGATAGAGGGCCATGATAGTAGTGGCTCCCCTTACAGCTACACCATCACCTTCCGGAGCATCACCTTCAAATGACGGCAACAGAGATGAAGACAGCAGCACGTTCGCTTTATCCGCATCGTCCGCGTATCCATTGAACTCATAACCCAATAAACAGCATAGCAATGAAAAAGAAATTCATACCCACCACATTCACCCTCGCACTGGCAACCCTGAGCCTCACCCTCATACTGCCTACCGCCTGTACCCGGGATGAACTCATAACACCCGTCCATCCCGACGCCCCCGCACCCTCCAACGGCGGCACCCCCGATGCCCCCGCACTCCTCATCTCCCTCGGCCAAAAGCCCGGATACGCAGGAGAAAACGTCGAGTCGGGAGAGTCCGTCCCCGCCACCCGCACCAGCACCACCACCGGATGCTGGCAGGCAGGCGACCAAGTCACCGTCAACCTCACCTACTACAGCATCTCCGCCCAGGAAGCTCAATCCGATATTCCCTCCACAGCCGACGACGAGGCCCGAACCGCCGCCATCGAAGCACGCCTCATCCTGGCCCAGCTCTCCACCGGCGACACCTCCGGAAGTACCTCACAACAAACCCTGACCTGCACCGCTGAAGCCACCGGAGCCACTCCGACCACCCCCTCACAGTGGACCGCCACGCCCTCGCTCGTCATCGTCCCCACCGGCACACGCTCCATACGCGCCCAATACACCTACCGAGGCATCCCCGATCCGTTGACCGGCACTTCCGAAGAAATCAGCGCCACCACCGGCACTATCCCCTTCGACCTGAAACTGACGGCCGACGATCTCGCACAGAAAAACTACATCGTCCACCTCCCCGCCCCCCAATGGAAGCGACAGACGGCACTCGTAGAAGTCACTGGTATCCCTCAGGGAACTTACCTAACGCTACGAACCACCGGATGGGGAAAGGGATATAACAATCAGACCAACCAATATGACATAGAAATCGACGTCATCGCCGACTATTCCTCCCGGCCCGCCACCGCCACGGACGGCACCGCTCTCTTCCACCTGCCCCTACTGAAGCAGAAGCCCACCGGAGCCACGGACAACGTGAAAGATCTGGAAGCCATAGTGGGAGAGACACCTTTCTATATATACTACAGCCTGCCACTGGACAACAACCTCGTTGCCCAAGCCAAGCTAACCAAAGCACAGGACAAGTTCACACTCGACTACTCCCTCACCTCCGGCGGTAACGAAGTGGACTTGCAGGGAATGGTGACAGCCGACGGTCTGCTGGACGACGCCATCCATGGAACAGGAAAGCTGACCAACGTTAATCCCCGTTGGACGGTGACAAGAGGCGGAACGGATAACTTCAGTGGCACCACGAAAGACGCCACTGTGCTGACGAACGTGCGCACAGCGTTGAACGTGATTTACACCCCGAGCAACAGCAACTACAACGGCGTCAACGGCCACATCGACCTGACACTGCAGGACGTGACCACACTGCCGAAGCAAAACACCGGCACCGGTGCTCTTGAGAAATACCACCAGCTACGTAGCGTGGAATTATCTGCGGCAACAAGCATCGGAGAGAAAGCCTTCTACTACTGCGAAGCCCTCACCACAGCAAGTATGCCGAAGGCGACAAGCATCGAAAACTTTGCTTTCGCCGGCTGCAAAGCTCTCACCACAGTAAGCATGCCACAAATAACAAGCATCGGGAGATACGCTTTCAATAGCTGCGATGCCCTCAAGACAGCAAGCATGCTATTGACAGAAACCCTCGGAGAAAGCGCCTTTCAAAACTGCAAAATCCTCACCACAGCAAACATGCCAATAGCAAACAGCATCGGGGGATACGCCTTCAGTGGTTGCTCTACCCTCGCCACAGTAAACATGCCAATGGCAAACAGCATCGGGAACAACGCCTTTTTCGGCTGCAAAGCCCTCACCATAGCGAGTATGCCGCAAGCGACAAGCATCGGGCACAGCGGCTTCAATGGCTGCGACGCCCTCATCACAGCAAGTATGCCGAAGGCGACAAGCATCGGAGATCTAGCTTTTTCCAATTGCAAAGCTCTCACCACAATAAACATGCCGCAAGTGACAAGCATCGGGAGCAGCGGCTTCTCCGCCTGCTACGCCCTCACCACAGTAAGCATGCCGAAGGCGACAAACATCGGGGACTATACCTTCTTCAACTGCGCCGCCCTCACCACAGTAAACATGCCAATGGCAACAAGTATCGGGAGTGGCGCCTTCTCCGCCTGCTACGCTCTCACCCAAGTAAGCATGCCGAAGGTGACAAGCATAGGGAACTATGGCTTCTCCGGCTGCAACGCCCTTACCACAGCAAGCATGCCGCAGGCGACAAGTATCGGGAACGATGCCTTCAACAACTGCAAAGCCCTCACCACAGTAAACATACTACAGGCGACAAGCATCGGGAACAGAGCTTTCTCCGACTGCAAAACCCTCACCACAGCAAGCATGCCGCAGGCGACAAGCATCGGGAGCGGAGCCTTCTACGGCTGCATCGCCCTTCAGAGCCTCGACATCTCCAGCGTCACGAAGATAGAGAAGCTGGGAACTGATTACGGTTCCATGTTCTTCCCCGCCTTCGACAACGCCACTGACCCCGAGACCTTCAAGAACTGTGACCTCCTGCTGAACTCCGCCCTGAAGCAGTATTGCTACGACACCGACGGTACCTCGCAGAACGGTCCACTGGTCAACCTCAAGATACCGACCAAGATAAACAGCTCCGATGAGACCGACTCCTACACCTTCACCTTCCGCAGCATCACCTTCAAATGACAGCAGAGATGAAGACAACTCGGTTCAGCTCCTTATAGCGAACATGATAAAAACCGAGTAAAAGGAACAGGCCGAAAGCGTCACCACCGCGAACGGAGCACAATAATCAGCATTCACCACAGAGGGGTACAGAGGGAGAAAAAAGAGAAAAGACGAAGAACTCTGTTAAACTCCGTGGTGAAAAAAGAAAAAATCGATAACCCCAGAATTAATTACATCACAATGAAACAGAATACCCCTTTCACCCAACGGCGCCACGCCCACATCCTCAACCTCATCCTCAACCGGAGCCTGAGCCTTGTCCTGAGCCTTGCCTTAAGCCTCAGCGCCTGCCACCCCGACTCCCTCGACGACCTCGACGGTGACAACGACAGCGGCATCGCCCTCACACACTTCCAGGCAGAAATCCTGACGCCAACAGACGGAATTACCACCATCCCCACCGCCGCCCGCACCCGCTCCGACGGAACCGATGACAAGGGCTACACCGGCCTCGTGAAGACCCGTTTCATCTCCGATGACGTGATTCACATCGTACTCACTGATGCCGACAACAGCAATGCCATCGCCTACTCCACCGCCACCCTGCAACAGCAGGACGGTAGCGCCACCCCCACCGCCCGGTGGATCATCAGTCCCGCCATGTCCACTCCTCAAAACGGCAACTTCGAGCTCCTCGCCTTCTACAACGGGCAGACTGCCCCCTACATCGCAAGCAGTTCCCAGTCCGCCCCCGAAACGGCCCTGAAGGCCTATATTCAAGCCGAACGCGGCTCCCTGTTCACCACCGCCCCCGACACCCCGCCCTATGTCGATGCACTGACAGCCCTATACAGCAGCCAGTCCGGTAATCAAACCCTCGCCAACGATCCCCTCAAGCCCTCACCGGGAGCCCTCAACCTCGCCTCCGACGGTACTCTCACCGCAAGCTTCCAGCACCGCAACGCCATCATCAATATCTCCGGCATCACTAATCAGCTGGGCGCCCCTGTCAATGCCATCCTGGCAACCATTTATTCGGAAGACGCCCTAAATCACACCCTGCCCCTCACCCCCATTGCCGATGCAACCGAAGCCGGCAACGGCGCGTGCCAATGGCAAGCCATCTCCCGCCTCAATCTCAACGCAAGCTATCAGAGCAGTTTCTACCTCCACTCACTCACCGTCACCCTGGGCGGCACCGTCAATCGTGATCCCGACACCGGTCTGAACACCGTCACGGGAGGTACTCAAGTCACTGTCACCATCCCCGCAGGCGACACCGACCCCAACGCAGCCGATCCCTCCGCACGCGGACGCAGGCTCTACATAGCCCGCCAATACACCTACCGCCTCAGTCTGCTGCCCGGTGCCTGTACCGCCATCCCTGCCAACGGAGACCTCGACGGCAACGACGAGGATATGAAGTGGGACGACCAGGGAAACTTACTCACCGTGCCGCAAGGATACACCCCCATCTACAACGAGGAAGAACTGCGCAAGATAGGTGTGAAAAATACAGACGGGGACTATAATTATACCAACTCAGACGGTAAAAATTATGAATACTCCCTTTCTGCCAACTACATCCTCATGACCGACATCAACCTCACTCCGGGATACGATCCCGCCACCGGCACTGGCGGCACACTGCCCGATAAAGATTTCAATGACATACCAGACGAAGGCAATACCGAACTCTGGACACCCATCGGCAACGAGGGTACCAGCACCTCCTTCAAAGGCCATTTCAACGGCAATGGTCATACCATCACCGGCATGACTATCAACACATCAACACTAAAAAACGCCGGATTCTTCGGCTATACCTCCGGAGCCGTCATCTACAACCTCCACATGAAGGACGCACGGGTGAAGAATATGAACAACAATAATAAGACCGGTAGCCTTATCGGAGGCTGCGCTAATGGCACCACCGTTTCTCTCTGTAGCGCCACCGGCTGCGCAGTGAGCGGCAATGAGACCGGTGGCCTGATAGGTGAAACCTCTCAGACTGATATTACTCTGACCCGCTGTCACGCCACCGACTGCAAAGTATCCGGCACCAGCTACAGTGGTGGTCTGATAGGTTACAATAGCTCCGTCATCACCGCATGCTACGTACGCAACTGCGACCTCAGCGGCTGTACCGGCTACCATGGCGGTCTGGTAGGATGCTATTCTAACGCCATCCTGTTCGGTTGCTATACCTCCGGCAACACGTTCGGTAGTAACACTTCCGCTTCCCTTGTCGGCAGCAACTACGGCAGCATCATCGCCTCTGCCTACGCTGTAAACGCTACGAAGAACGATAACTCCGGTGATGCCACTACCATCGGGCTAATCACAGAAAACAAAAAAAGCAACAATGACCTCTCCCCCACCCTCTCCGGCCTCGTCTCCCCCTTCAAGGAAAGCAGCAGCACAGGAAACACCGACACGAACGGTGAGCCCACCGGATTCGGCTTCTATTGGGGTGCAGGCTATCAGCAACTGCTCGTCACCGGTACCGATAAAGATACAGCCGAAGGCGTCACCACCACCACTAAGCCTCTTTTTGCACTGGACAATGAAATAAGGAATGACTGCACCTTTAGTGTCACCGCCCCCATCATAGAAAACGGTACAGTCACCACCGCAGGCAACACCACCCTCACAAATGTCTCCACGGTGATGGTAAACACCACCGGTAACATCTATGCGCAGAAGCGCAACTGGACCGCCGCCGGCATCTGGGGTGCTACGCTCGACGCAGCAGCCGGAAACACCGTAGGCAGCACGGGTGCCACAAAGAAGGTTATCCTCGCCCCGCCCATCATCCAATGGAGCTATCAAGGAGAGCAGTAGCATCGCTACAGCACAGCAGCATCCGGGAAACTGACTGGATTAAAAATCCCGGATGAAACCAATTATAATCATTAGAAAATGAAAACAATATGAAGCAGAATATCCAACAACTCATCATTGCCGCTACCATTATTCTGGCAGCAGGCAACAACTGGGCCGTAGCACAAAGCAACAGTACAGCAATCAGCAGTAGCGAAACAATCAGCACCTCCTCGCCCTCTCCCCGCCTCTCCCTGCGCAGCAACCTCCTGCTATGGGCCTTTGGCAGCCCCTCGCTCGGCATGGACCTCACCCTCGGCCGCCGCTGGCAGGTAGGCCTCGACGGCTCATACGGAAATTGGTCGCTCAGCCACCGCACCCACGCCGCCCGCCTCAGCACCGCCGGACTGCAACTGCGTCGCTACTTCCGCCCCTTCACCAACAGAAACTCCGCCTCCCACCCAAGTCTTGACATCTACATCTCTTCCTCCCGCGGCGCCTACCTCGGCATCGACCTGCGCTACACCCACTTCAACGAGCAGCTACTCACCGCCGGCACCCCGGGACGCGAGGGCGACCTCATATCAGCCGGAATCCTCCTTGGATACTCCTTCGCACTTGACCCCTGCGGCCGCTGGGCCATTGACGCCGCACTTGCCCTGGGATATCAGCACCAAGACTACGACCGATACACCTGGTACGCCCCCGCCGCCCAAAACCGGCTACTCGGTACCCGCACCCACAACCGCTTCACACTGACGGCACTCGACGTCGCACTCGTCTACCGATTCTGAAAACATCCCCATTCCGCCCACCGAGCCCCTCTCAGCAGCGGAAGAATACAACAGCCATAACCGGAAAACCCCAAGCAACAGCCGGAGAACAAAAAGAAAACAATAACTCGAAAACAACAAGAAAATAATATGAAAACAAAACAATACGCCGCCCACCCGCTCACCACCACCCAATCCGAACTACCGTCGGCAATCCTGTCCGCACTTACAATAGCTCTCCTGTCGGCGCTCCTGTTTACCTCGTGCAGTAAACACCACTACCTCGAACTCCTCCTCGACCCAGACGGCGAACCCATCGAAAACCCCGGCCGAATTTTACTCAGCGCCCCCGGCGTCGCCAACCCTGCTACCCGCCATCCTCACCGACCCCACCCGTGAGGATCGCATCGTTGCCACCGTCCTCCACGGCCAACCTGTCGACGTAGAAGCCGGCACCTACAATCTCCTCTGCGCCCTCCCCACCGATGGCAGCAACACTGAATATTTCGGCACCGACGCCTTCACCCTCAACGGCACCACCATCAGCCTCCCCCTCCTCGCCCCAGACGGCCGGCTTCCCCAAGCCCCCGATGTGCTGACTGACGCCACGCCCGTCACCGTCACCTCGGGACGCACCATTCAAACCGCCCTCACCCCCGCACCCCGCACTCGTCTCGTCCGCCTCGACGTCCGCCTACAGGGAGCCGACGCATCATCCATTACCGCCATCACCGCCCGCCTCGAAGGCGTCAGCCGCACCGCACGGCTGGAACAACGCTACACGGCCGTCACAACCCAAACAAACTCCCCGGCCCCCAGTCTACGTGCCAACGCGAAGGCCCCTTACTACCTCCTCACCAACCTGCAACTGGACGCCTCCACCCCCACCGACCCCGAAGCCACCGGTACCTTCCGGCTCCTGGGCACGAACTCCTCAGCCACCGGCCAACGCATCCTCATTACCGCCACCCTCGCGAACGGCGCCACCCTGAGCTACGAGCAAGACGTCACCCCCCTCTTCTCCGGCTTCAACCCGCCCGCCACAGCCACTACCCTACGCCTGGCAGCCACCCTCAACTTCGGTATAGACCAAGTGAGCGGTACCATCATACCTTGGACACCCGGATGGAACGAGGGAGGAACGGGACTCTAAAAAGTTCCTCTTCCCTTGCATTTCTCCCCCACAAAACGTATCTTTGTCTCCGCAAGACGACAACATCAACTTTAATCAAAACTTTTAATGAAACGACAAGAACAATTCCACTGTCGCTTTCTTGACTACCGTTTACTCGGCAGTTGTCTGCTGTCCTGCCTCCTTATTTGTCTGGCCCGCACCACTCTGCACGCGTCCGAAAGCAACTTTAACGCCCTTAACGACACCATTGCCGCTGACGTCGCCCTGCCCGACAGCCTCCTCACCGATGACAATGTCTACCGTTATACTTTCTCCAACTTTCCCCTGGCCTGCCGTATCATGGACGAGTTGCGTATCCGCAAACTCCTCCCCACCCATCGCTTAGACATCACTGAAGGCGACCTCTACTTCAACAACGGTCACTACCGCCACGCCCTAAAAAACTATCGCCGTGCCCTCGAAAGCGACTCCATACGCCGGAACGACGATGAATATATGGATCAGCTCCACCGCCTTATCTCCACCTACGACTGCCTGCACAACGAAGTCGGGAAAGCCGAATGTGTCAATCTCCTGCTGGACAAAGCAAAAGCCACCGGAAACCAACCCATGCACTCCATCGCCCTCTTCAATCTGGGAAAGATGATCTACTACCAGGGCAACAAGTCCCAAGGCTACGAGTACATGCACCAAGCCGTCGACCTGATGCTCCACACCGATTACGAATACAAGTACGACAACCTGCGCTACAACTACAACACCCTGCTCGTGATGCAGCAAAGGGACAAACTGTACGAAGAAGCTCTCAGCACACTCGACGCCCTCCAGTCCGTAGTCACCCGCGAACAGGGTAGCGAACCCCAGATGCAAGGGCTCGAACAGAAAGAACTCAAAGCCCTCTACGCCCATCGCGCCGTAGTTCTGCAACGCTTGGGACGCCACAAAGAAGCAGAAGAATTCTACAAAAAATTCCTCACTGTAAGTCACGTACACAGCCGCGACAACTACCTCATCATGCCCTACCTCTTTGATCGCCATATGTACGACGAAATCATCCGCATGAATGCCACCCGCGAGCAATTCCTGATCAGTCAGAGAGACAGCGTGAACTATCACATGGTCACCATTAAGCGCACATTAGGCGAAGCCTACGCAAGCAAAGGCGACTACCGCCGTTCAACCCACTACTATAAACAACTGTCCATACTGTGCGACAGCATCAAAAAACGCGAAGAACGCAACACCGCCCTGGAGCTCGCCGCCATATACGACACCACCGAAAAGGAAGCCCTGCTGCAACAACAGGCCAACGAACTGCGCGAACGAAATATCCTCCTCATCTCAGCCGTCTGCATCATGCTGTTGCTATGCGCCGGCCTGGCGCTCATTGTCCGATACACCCTCAACATACGCCGCAAAAACCGGGCAATGGCACGCAGCATCAACGAAGAAATGAACAGCAAAAAGCGATTGAGCGAAAGCCGCGACACCATCAACGCCCTGCAACAGAAGATAGAACAAATGAAAACCGCTGCCGAATGCAGACAAGAAGACAGCATGCCAGACCTGCAAGACCATGGAACGGAAGATGATGAAGAAAAAGATAATGAACTGAAGCGAGAATACAACACACTGGAACAGACAGAAAACCGACGGATATTTGATCTAATGGAAGGCATACTCAGCAAACAGTCTCCTTATCTGGATCCTAAATTTTCACGCCACGACTTGTGCATGCTATCGGGCACAAACCGAACTCGCCTCAACGTCATCCTGATGCAGTGTACCGGAGTAAGCTCTACCGCCTATATCAACAACCTGCGCCTGGAACATGCAGTCGAACTCATTCGCGAGCACCCCGAATATATCATCAGTCACATCGCTGAAGAATGTGGATTGCCCAATGCGTCCACCTTCCACCGCCTCTTCCGCGAACGCTATGACATGACGCCCAACGAATACAGGAATGCCATCTTTGAGAAATAAATCTGTGGTGAACAAATATTAAAACCGAAAACAAACCGTAAGGAATACTGTTGGAAGGGGAAACTTAAAAACGATAACAGTTATGAATTACGGTATTAGTATCCTTTTCAGGGCTATCCCATTGCTGATGGCCCTTTTTTGTTTCGGCTACGGAGCCTTTGTGCTCGACATGGGGACGGACACGAACCGATTCGTTGCGGGGCCTGTGGTCTTCTCTTTAGGAATGATATGTATTGCGCTGTTCGCTACGGCAGGTACCATCATCCGGCAAATTATCCACACGTATAGTACGGCAGCAAAATATGCCCTGCCCATCATCGGCTATCTGGCTGCCGTGGTGTGTTTCATCGGTGGAATGACATACATTAGTGACGGCAGTACGGTAGCCCATTTCGTTGCGGGACATGTCATCTGCGGAGTAGCTTTCATCACTGCATGTGTAGCCACTACCGCCACCTCTTCCACCCGCTTCACCTTCATCACGCAAAATTCCAAGAAGACTGACCATGCCGTACCTGCCAAGTCATTCTCTTCGGCACAGGCGGACATACTCATCATTCTGGCTGTTGTGTTCGCCGTCATTACATGGGTTTGGGCATTCTGGTTATTGGGACAAAGTGATATTCACACCGCTTACTATGTGGCCGGACACGTAATGGCCGGACTGGCATGCATCTGTACAAGCCTGGTTGCACTGGTTGCTACCATTGTCCGGCAGATACGTAACTCTTATAGTGCTGCCGAACGAAAATGGTGGCCCGCCCTCGTATTGGTGATGGGTACACTGAGTATCCTGTGGGGACTTTGGGTGCTGACGAATGCCGACCCGGGCAAGTCTTCCACCGGATACATTATGATAGGTCTGGGTTTAGTTTGTTACAGCATATCTAGCAAAGTAATTCTGCTGGCTGTTATTTGGCGGAACGTCTTTAAGCTGGCGAACCGAATTCCGCTCATTCCGGTGCTCACCGCGCTTACTTGTCTTTTCCTCTCTGCTTTTCTGTTTGAAATGACAACGCTGAATGATGTCTACTTTGTTCCCGCACGCGTATTGGCAGGATTAGGCGGCATCTGTTTCACGCTGTTCTCCATCGTCAGCATTCTGGAAAGCGGAACGTCCAATTGATGATAAATCACTCTCTTTTTTTATAAATCACTCTCATGGATGGGTTGGGGTTTCGCCAGCTCATCCATAAACACTTCCACATTCCAGGCATGGTGCGCCACATAGGCAGCCGGACCGGTATCACCCGAATCCAGAATATCGCGCACAACGTTGGACTTGTTTCTGCCTGTCACAAAGAAAATCAGCTGCTTGGCATTAAAAAGCAAACAGCCGGTCATGGCTATGCGCTTCTGCCCATTGTAAGGATTAACACTTACCTCGTAAGGATGGAAAGAAGAAAGCAAATATTCCTGACCGGGGAAAATGGACGAGGTATGCCCGTCTTCTCCCGCCCCCAACAGAACAATATCAAGAGCCGGAAAGCCATGCCAGAGTGGCGCATTGCAACGCACTATGCGAGAATAGCTATTCGCCTCATCATCGGGATCGTTGCTACCGTCAATAGGAAAAATATACTCCTCAGGTATTCCCACTTCATCCAGCAACAGCCGGCGCATATTGCCATAGTTACTCTCCGAATCTTCGGCAGGTACACACCGTTCGTCCACCCAATAAATACGCATACGGCTCCACGGAGTGGCATCCTTGAATTCTTCCGCCCACAAATCGAACATGAGCGAGGGCGTGCTGCCTCCACTGAATGCTATGTGAAAAATCTTCTGCGGCTCTTCCTCCATCAAACTAATAAGGTGCTTGATGAGAGAGCGCGCCGTTTCGACAGCTGTACTATAGATATAAGTTTTCATAACTCACAATATTGATCAGTGTTCGTAAGGTTTTTACACGGATTGGTCCAGTCGGCACCATGTTCGTGCATCATAGCTTCACTTTCCAGCGGCCCCCAGGTTCCGACTGGATAACCGTAGAGAGGCGCGTCAGGATATTCATTCCAATAGCGTAGCACAGGATCAAAGAAACGCCAGGAGGCTTCGACAGCATCACTGCGGGTAAAGAGTGTCGGGTCGCCCTGAATGCAATCCTCAATCAAGCGGGCATAAGCATCGCCCGTGGCGCGTCCGCCCAGTTGGTCGTAACTGAAGTCCATCATTACTTGCTTCACATCGAATCCCGGTCCGGGAACTTTCATGCCGAATTTCAGCACAATACCCTCGTTGGGTTGCAGGCGGAGGATTAGTTTGTTAGCCCGCGGACAGTGTCCGCCATGGCAATGAAACATCTGATGGGGCGTTTCACGGAAGTGCACTACGATTTCCGTCACCTTGGTAGGCATCTGCTTTCCTGTGCGGATGTAGAAAGGTACGCCGCTCCAACGCCAGTTATCAATACCGATCTTCATGGCGATGTAAGTTTCAGTGCGCGAATCGGCGGGGACGTTCTTCTCTTCACGGTAGCCCTTTTTAGAACCGGAAGCGGTATATTGTCCGCGGACTATATGTTCATTCAAATCTTCATCCGTCAGAGGTTTCAGTGACTCGTAGACTTTTACCACTTCGTTACGGAAATTATCGGCGGTGAAGACAGCGGGAGGCTCCATGGCAGTGAGGGCCACCAGTTGGATAAGGTGGTTCTGTACCATGTCGCGCAAAGCGCCTGTACCGTCATAGAAGCCGCCACGCTGTTCGATACCGAGATTCTCGACAGCGGTAACCTCTACATAATCGATGTAATTACGATTCCACAACGGTTCAAAAATGCCATTGGCAAAACGGAAAGCAAGGATATTTTGTGCCGTCTCTTTACCAAGGAAGTGGTCAATGCGATAGATCTGAGACTCTTCGAAAACGGAAGCATAGATATGGTTTAATTCTTGTGCCGACTTCAGGTCGTAGCCGAAAGGCTTTTCGACGATGATGCGGGTATGTTTACGATTCAATCCGGCTGTTTTCAGATGTAGAGGGATGACGCCATAAAGTGAGGGCGGCGTAGCGAGATAGAACAGTAAATTGTCCGGTTCCTTTTCACCGGTGATTTCCTGCAAACGGCTGTCCAGGGTTCCGTAACCTTCTTCTATGGCAGGGTCCATACTAAGGTAGTGCAAATGAGTGCAGAACTCTTTCATTCCCACTTCGGCCGGTGTGACAAAATGTTCCAGCTCGTTCAGGATATAGTCGCGATAAGTTTCATCCGCATAGTCGGTACGGCCGATACCGAGAATGGCAAATCCTTCGGGCAAACGATTATCCTTGTAGAGCGAGTAGAGTGCCGGCATCAGTTTGCGTTTCGTCAAGTCGCCCGAAGCGCCGAATATGATCATTACAAATTTACTCATAGAATCTTGTTTTTTTTGATTAGCTTCTGCAAATTAGCCCTTGCAATAAATTCATTAGCTCTTGCTTCATAATTTTATTACCAGGGCTTCATTTTATACATTATAGGTACCTGATTTTGTATCTCCGCCATGTCCGGTCCAGTTTTCATGGAAGAACTGTCCGCGAAGTTCATCGGTACGCTCAAAGGTATGTGCGCCGAAATAGTCACGCTGAGCCTGAATCATATTAGCAGGGAGCTTCGCAGATACCAGCGAATAGAAATAGTTCAATGCGGAAGAGAAAGCCGGAACAGGCAGTTCCTCTTTCATCGCATGGGCTACAAGGTGCTTCCAACCGGAAAGCAACTCTTTGATTTCTTCCCGGAAATAAGGAGCGAGTAGCAAATGTTTCGGCTTCTGCTGTGTCTCAAAAGCAGCCGCTATATCATTCAGGAATATACTGCGGATGATACAGCCTCCGCGCCACATACGGGCAATGGATGCCAGATCGAGATCCCAGCCGAAAGATTCGGACGCCTTTTGCAACACGGCAAAACCTTGTGCATAGGATACCAGTTTAGAAGCATACAAAGCGGAATAAATATCTTTCACCAGTTCCGGCTTATTATAAACCACTTGTGAGCGCTGGCAAATGAATTGTTTGGAAGCTGCCTCACGCAGATTTTTCTGCGCTGAAAGACTACGCTCAAAAACAGCCGTTGCAATCAGTCCCAGAGGCATACCCAATTCCATTGCATTGATAACGGACCATTTACCGGTGCCTTTCTGTCCGGCAGTGTCCAGTATCTTGTCAATCAAGTAACCGCCCGCCTTATCCTTATGCCGAAGAATATTGGCTGTAATTTCTATCAGATAGCTACGCAACTTACCCTCATTCCAGTGGGCAAAAACGGAAGCCATGTCTTCATTATTCAGTTGCAGAAGATTCTTCATCACCCAGTAGGCTTCGGCAATCAACTGCATATCACCGTATTCGATACCATTATGTATCATTTTAACGAAATGTCCCGAGCCGGCCGGACCAATCCAGTCACAGCAAGGAGTACCATCGGCAGCACGTGCAGCAATACTTTGCAGGATGGGCTTTACTTCATCCCAGGCAGTAACGGAACCGCCCGGCATAATAGAAGCACCATTCAACGCTCCTTCTTCACCGCCCGAAACACCGGCACCGACAAAGCGGAAACCTTTCGATTCGGCCAATGCCACACGACGGTTGGTATCTTCATAGTTTGAGTTGCCTCCATCTATCAAGATATCTCCCGGAGAAAGATGCGGAAAGAGTTGTTCCATCAGTTCATCTACGGCACTGCCGGCACGCACCATCATCATGATTTTGCGCGGGGTGGAAATGGACTCTACAAAGTCAGGAATTTCAGTGTATCCTTCAATACTTTTCCCTTTGGCACGACCGTTGATAAAGCGTTCTACCACACCTTCTTCCACTCCCGGAACAGTACGGTTAAACACGGACACATGCCATCCCTTGTCCGCCATATTCAAAGCTAAATTCTCCCCCATCACGGCAAGTCCGATTAAGCCGATGTCTGTCTTTTGTCCTTTTTCTGTCATAACTTGCATTTTTTTGTTATTGTTTCATTGAAATGGAAACAATATGTCAAGGGCATTTGTTCGTATGAATTTCGAATAAAAATCGTACTTTTGCAAACATAACTCTATTTCAATGGAGAAACTTAAATTCAGTTTTATGAAAAAACTACATATCGGCTTACTGCCGCGTATCCTTATAGCCATCGCATTCGGTATTCTTTTTGGTAATTTTCTTCCCGGAGAATTGGTACGCCTGTTCGTTACATTCAACGGTATCTTCAGCGAATTTCTGAATTTCTCCATACCGCTGATTATTGTAGGACTGGTTACCGTAGCTATTGCCGACATCGGTAAAGGTGCCGGGAAACTGCTGTTGATTACCGCACTGATAGCTTACGGGGCAACCCTGTTTTCCGGTTTCCTCTCTTACTTTACAGGAGTAACTATATTTCCTCATCTGATAGAGTCCGGTGCCCCGCTGGAAGAGGTCAGTGAAGCGCAAGGGATATTGCCGTTTTTCTCAGTCGCCATTCCACCGCTCATGAATGTGATGACGGCACTGGTACTGGCTTTCACTTTAGGGCTGGGACTTGCCCAACTGAAAAACGATACACTGAAGAATGCAGCACGTGATTTTCAGGATATCATTGTCCGTATGATCAGTACAGTGATCCTGCCGTTACTTCCTATTTATATATTCGGCATATTCCTTAATATGACACATTCGGGACAGGTATTCTCTATCTTAATGGTATTTATAAAGATTATCGGCGTAATCTTCCTGCTGCACATCTTCCTGCTGGTATTTCAATATTGTATCTCTGCGCTGTTTGTCCGCCGGAATCCTTTTAAATTGTTAGGAAAGATGCTGCCCGCCTATTTCACGGCTTTAGGTACACAGTCTTCTGCCGCCACTATCCCTGTTACCCTGGAACAGACAAAGAAGAACGGCGTATCCTCTGATATTGCAGGGTTTGTTATCCCTCTTTGCGCCACGATACATTTATCCGGCAGCACGCTGAAGATTGTAGCATGTGCTCTTGCTCTGATGATGATGCAAGGCATACCTTTTGATTTCCCCTTGTTTGCCGGTTTCATTTTCATGCTGGGAATCACGATGGTAGCTGCTCCGGGAGTTCCCGGTGGTGCCATCATGGCATCCCTGGGTATCCTGCAATCCATGCTCGGTTTCGATGAATCGGCACAGGCACTGATGATCGCACTCTACATTGCAATGGATAGCTTCGGTACTGCCTGCAATGTAACGGGAGATGGGGCTATTGCACTGATAGTAGATAAGATATATAAGTGACAAGCCAATAAGTTTTGTATTCTCGTAAAAAATAACGAATTTTGCCCCCGCAAAAAATAATCAATAAAGAAGCCTACAATATGAAAACAGCTTTAATCTCCGGAATAACAGGTCAGGACGGTTCGTTTCTCGCCGAATTCTTATTACAGAAAGGATATGAAGTACACGGTATTCTCCGCCGTTCTTCTTCATTCAATACAGGGCGCATCGAACATCTGTACTTCGACGAATGGGTACGCGACATGAAGCAAAAGCGCACCATTAACCTGCATTACGGTGACATGACGGACAGCAGCTCGCTGATCCGCATCATCCAACAGGTACAGCCGGACGAAATATATAACCTCGCTGCACAAAGCCATGTAAAAGTATCTTTCGACGTACCGGAATACACCGCAGAGGCAGATGCCATCGGCACGCTGCGTATGCTGGAAGCTGTCCGCATCCTCGGCATGGAGAAAAAGACAAAGATTTACCAAGCCTCCACTTCGGAACTTTACGGTAAAGTACAGGAAGTCCCCCAATCGGAAACAACTCCTTTCTATCCCCGCAGCCCGTACGGAGTAGCCAAACAATACGGCTTCTGGATTACAAAGAACTACCGCGAAAGTTATGGTATGTTTGCCGTAAACGGTATCCTTTTCAATCACGAAAGCGAACGCAGAGGAGAAACATTCGTAACCCGCAAGATTACGCTGGCCGCCGCCCGCATAGCCCAAGGTTTCCAAGACAAACTGTATCTGGGTAATCTGGATGCACGTCGCGACTGGGGATATGCGAAAGATTATGTAGAATGTATGTGGCTGATTCTTCAGCACGATACACCGGAAGACTTCGTGATAGCCACAGGCGAAATGCATACCGTCCGCGAGTTTGCCACCCTTGCCTTCAAGGAAGTAGGCATCGAACTGCGCTGGGAAGGTGAAGGCGTAGAAGAAAAAGGTATCGATGTGCAAACTGGAAAAACGCTTGTAGAAATAGATCCTAAATATTTCCGCCCTGCCGAAGTGGAACAGCTGTTAGGTAATCCGACAAAGGCCAAAACTCTTTTAGGCTGGAACCCGAGACAAACCAGTTTTGAAGAATTGGTGAAAATCATGGCAGCACACGATATGAAGTTTGTGAAGAAGCTATATCTGAGATCACTTGAA
>ERZ1106964.632-NODE-632-length-34131-cov-100.016463_pt1 | contig 34131 bp, 28 predicted proteins | sample MGYA00403682_ERZ1106964 | MGnify/ENA primary metagenome ERZ1106964 (study PRJEB35170, sample SAMEA104062451) | human gut metagenome | biome: human gut; feature: human-associated habitat; material: faeces | place: Denmark | collected 2013-04-10 ...
AAAGCCCATTCCTTTGCAAATCTGAACGGTAAACTGGGCATTTCGGTCTGAAATCCACTACACCAACTACTACACCACTTTTACACCAAGTTGCCGGTAAGTTGTGGAGAGTTGCGTAGGGTGACGTACGAGAGCAGGAAAAAGGAAGCCGCATGGATAGGCTTATAAAGGAAAATAAAGCCATTTGTGAGCCTTCTTTGACCTGTCCCCACGATGAAGCCGATTGAGCAGTAAATTTCCAATTTAAGCGAAACAAAGCCTGAAACTTCTTGATGTACCGAGAAGTTTCAGGCTTTTTCTTTTGATGGATTTCCAGCGAAAATTGCGCCATACGCCAATTTTACGCCAAACGATGCAGGATTTTGTGCAGAGCAAAAAGAGCGTTGTTCGCATTTAGCGTAAAATTGGAGCGTGTGGTGGATGAGTGTAGACCTGCAAAGGGTTGCATCACAAAGCGGATATGGATCTGCAAACGGATAGCAGGAACTTTCCACCGCAAAAGAAGTAAATGTGAAAAACATGGAGGTTTTCTTATGAACAACCTGCTTTCCTGCCGCTATAACACGGACACCAACCGGGTGGAAGCCCGGTTCGAGGGTGGCACTACCCTTGCCATTGACTGCATTGCCGTCGAGGACGAGTACGGCAACACCCCGGCACAGCGGGCAGAACTGGACTGGCTGCTCTACAACAAGCCCTTGGAGTATGCCCAGCTTGTGCTGGGTGGGGAGATCGAGCATTATCTCTCCCTCAGCTGTGACCACGGCAGGCTGGAAGAACAATGACATAACAAACACAGCCCCGCTTTGGCGAAGGAGAAGCCAAAGCGGGGCTGTATTCAATGAAGGAGAAATGAAGGAAATATCAGATTACAGGTCCAGTTCAAACTGCTCCACCGTAACAGTTGCTTTGCCATCGGCAGCAAAGGTGATGCCGTCGGCAGACTGCGGAGTGTAGATCCATGCGGTCATGGTTTGCTCACCATCGTTGACAAAGACCTCCACGCTGTTTTTATCCAGCAGGATGCGGAGCTTGAGCGCACCGTTCTGGCTGCGTACTTTGCAGCTGCGGCTGTGAACGATGTCTGCACGGGAACCGGCATGGCTGCGGTCCAGCGTCAGCTCGGAGGTGTAGGGGTCGTAGGTCAGGCTGGTGTGATGGTCTGCATCGGCGGCCAGCTTCAAGGTAAAGGAGCGATATTCGCCGGGCTGCACCGTGACGGTCAGGTCGGCCACACGGCCCTTGATGCCCTCCAGCGCTGTTTCGCTTTGCACCGTCACATTTTCGTGGAAGGTTCGCTTGCCGTGGGCTGCATCCAGCTCCCGCACCGGGGTCTGAAGAATGCGCCCGTCCTTGATGTGCAGCTCGCGGGGGCAGATGGTCTGCCCGAACCACTTGCAGCCCTGAGGCTTATCCTCGGTGTCCGACCAGGTCTGCAGCCATGCGGTCATGAGCCGACGGCCATCCGGGGCAAGGGTGGTCTGGGTGGCGTAGAAGTCGATGCCGCCGTCCATCTGCTGCACATTTTCCCTGGTGAAGGTGTGGGTGACTTCGTCGTAGCTGCCGATGAAGGCGATCACGTTGTGACCGTTGTGAAACTCGCCCTTGGGCAGCATCTCCATGGGCCCCAGCATCAGGACCTGCTTGCCGTCCAGCGGGAAGAAGTCCGGGCACTCCCACATTTTGCCGTACTGATTGTTGCAGCGTTCCAGCACCGTGACAAAGTGCCAGTCGAAGCCGTCCTTGCTCTGGAACAGTACCGCTGCGCCGCTGCCGTCCTCGGCAAGGCAGACGGTGACGGCAGAGTAGGTGCCGTCGGTCTCACGCCAGATCTTGGGGTCCCGGAAGTCGAACTTGCTGAAGCCTTCCGGCAGGTCTTTCTGGGTCAGCACCGGGTTGCAGGCAGGCTTTTCGTAGTCGAGACCGTCACCGATGGCAATGCTCTGGGTCTGGATGTCCCGCATCTCCCCATTGGGCTGCTTTTCTGCCACCACACTGGTGTACATCAGCAGCTGCCTGCCGTCATCCATCTGGGTGGCAGAGCCGGAGAAACAGCCGGGGCCGTTATCCGCCGGGGAATCCGGTGCGAGCGCACAGGGCAGATACTCCCAGTGCAGCAGGTCGGTGCTGACGGCGTGACCCCAGTGCATGGGCGCCCACCGCACATCGTAGGGGTTATACTGATAGAACTGGTGATACTTCCCTTTATAATAAGAGAAGCCGTTGGGGTCGTTGAGCCAGCCCACATAAGGAGTCATGTGGTAGGCAGGGCGTTCCGCCGGGGAAATGGCAGCGCCGTGCTCGGCCTCGTAGGCACGGGCTTTTTGTAAAGTCAAATCGTTCATGGAATCCTCCAAAGGAAAGAATTCTTATGCGTAGTAAGCATCCAGATATTTCTGCATAATGCCCAGATAGTCGGACAGGCCGTAGGCTTCCAGCTTGCTCAGATATTCGTTCCACTCTGCATCCGTAGTGCCGTTCATGATCCAGTTGGCCTTCTGCGTATTCATGTAGGTCTGCAAATCTGCCTGCAGGTTAGAGACCTGCTCGGTGTCCTCGTTGCTCATAAAGACATTGGGATAGACATAATCGTTGTTCATATCCGGGGTGTAGATCTCCTTGATCCAGTCCAGACGATACTGTGCATCGTCCGGGCAGGTAACGTATACACCATAGTAATCATCCAGAACCGCCAGAGGCCCACTGACACACTGCGCTTCACGGACTTCCACGGGAGAAGCATCGCCCAGAGGAGCGTGCTTCAGCATGGGCTCGCCCTTATCGTTGGTGGACAGTTCAAAAATATTAAAGCCTTCCGCATCGCCGTAGGTACCCCAGTTGTTCTGCGGAGACTGGAGGGGGGCGTACATCTGATCCAGCCATGCACAAACCAGTGCAGGATTAGCCGCCTTTGCGGTGACAACGCACCTGCCGCGGGCAAAGCCGCTGGTGAAAGAGCCGTTCTGCGGAGTGATATTGCGGGTATCGGCGGTCAGAGCAGGCAGCGGCTCCCAGTCGGTCAGGTTGTCGATGTTGGCAACATCCCAGCTGAAGCAGACACCATAGCGGCCAGCCTTGCCCTTGGAAACATAGGTGGACCACTCCTGCGTGAAGCACTCCGGGTCGATGAGCTTCTCGGCATACAGCTTGTGCAGCCAGTCCAGACCATCGCGGTAGCCCTGCTGGGTGGCGGCACAGATGACTTTCCGGTCGTTGGTAACGGCGATATGGCGGTCTTTGTCTGCGTCGCCGTAGCCTTCGCCAAAGCCATTGATGAGGATGCTGGGGTCCTGATCGCCGTTGTTGACGATGCAGGACATGGGGATGATGTCGCCGTCAATGCCATACTCTGCCTTGAGAGAAGCGGCGTTATCACGGAATGCCATCAGCACCTGCTCAAACTCGTCCACCGTGGTGGGCATCGACAGACCGAGGAAGTTCAGCCACTTGGTATTGATGAAGCTCATGTTGCCAATGGTCTGGATGGCGGTCTTTTCTGCGCCGAGCTGCTCGATCCAGGGCAGTGCCCAGATGTGGCCATCGCTGTCGGTACACATGGTGCGGTACTCCGGGTACTGCTCAAAGACCTTCTGGAGATAAGGCATATTGTTGTCAATGTAGTCTTCCAGATTAAGGATGACACCCTGATCTGCGTAGCGCAGCAGATTGCTGTCGGTAAAATCAGCAGTAAAAACAAAATCCGTCAGGGTGTTGGGGTTGGACATATTCAGGGTGATCTTATCGCTCCACTGGTCGGACTGGATGGCGGTCCAGTCGATATGCACATTGGTCTGTTCTTCCAGACGCTTGAAGATGGTGCGGTTGTTCGGCTCGGGTTCGCTGCCCACAGGGAAGCTGGTCATACCGGTAAAGGTGACCTTTTCGGACAGCGGAAATGTAACGGCACCAGTCACATCCACAGCTGCGGCAGCAGAATTGTTGCTGCCGGTGGATTTGCCGCCGCCACAGGCAGACAGAGCAGCGGCAGAGCCCGCCAGAGCGCAGACCTTGAGGAAGTTGCGGCGAGAGATCAGCTTTTTCATGGTATTTTCTCCTTTTTCATGTTTCTTTTTTCGTGTAACAGATGAGCGTACCGGCTCATAAAATTCTGGAATATCCTCAGCCTTTAATGGAACCAGCCATGATGCCGGCATCAAAATACTTCTGGAAGAAGGGATACATCACCAGCAGCGGCAGACTGGAAATAATAATGGTTGCATATTTGAGCAGCTCTGCCATCTTCGCACGTTCGGCAGTACTTTGGATATCTGCGATCATGCCGGATTCCGGCTGGCTCTGGATCAGGATGGAACGTAGCACCAGCTGCAGCGGCTGCTTCGATGCGCTGTTCAGGTAGATCATGGCGTCAAAGTAGCTGTTCCACATTGCCACGAACTGCCACAGAGCCAGAACTGCCACCACAGGCATACAGACGGGCAGCAGGATCTTGAAGAAGTAAAGCATCTCGCTGGCTCCATCCACATCCGCAGCTTCGCGCAGCTCACGCGGGATGCCTTGATAATAGGTACGGGCAATGATCATGTTCCACACGCTGAATGCTCCCGGCAGAATGACCGCCCACATGGAATCCAGCAGACCCAGATTGTTGATGAGCAGGTAGGTGGGGATCAGACCGCCGCTGAAAAACATCGTGATCACAAACAAGGCGTTGAAGATCTTTTTGCCTTTGAAGTCCGGCAGCGACATGGGATAAGCGGCAAGCATCGTCACAGCTACCGAGATGATGGTGAAGATGATCGAGTAAAGGATTGCGTTCTTGAAGCCGACCCAGATCTGCTTGTCCGAAACGACACGCTGGTAAGCATCCAGACTCCACTTGCTGAAATCAAAGGAGATGCCCTTGTTTTGCAGAGTGACCGGGTCCATAAAGGACGCGATGACGATGTAGATCATCGGAACGATGATCGCCAGCAGGAACAAGCCCAGAAGTGCGTAGCCGCAGTACAGGATGATCTTATCTTGTCTGGTGTAGAGGGCCATTTTTGATTTTTTCTGTTTTGCCATGGTAAACCCCTCCTTACAAGCCCTTGCCATCGTTCATTTTGGCAACGACCTTGTTCACTGCGATCAGCAGGATGACGTTGACAACGGTGTTGAACAGACCGACTGCCGTGGAAAAGCTGTAATCGCCGTCCAACAGGCCCTTTTTATAAACGTACGTTGCAATGATCTCGGCAGTGTTCAGGTTCAGGTCAGTTTGCAGGGCATAGGCTTTTTCAAAACCGATGCTCATGATGTTGCCTGCCTGCAGGATGAACTGAATAACGACCATATCCTTAATGGCGGGCCACTCCACCGTCATGATCTGCTGGATCAGGTTTGCGCCGTCGATCATCGCAGCTTCCTTCAGATCTTTGCTGGCGTTAGAAAGAGATGCGGTGTACATGATGGATGCCCAGCCGGCACCCTGCCAGATGCCGCTGATGATGTAGATGGGGCGGAACGCTTCCGGCAGCGTCATGAAGTTGATGCTGGTGTGAAGCAGGCCGTTCACCGGACCGGTAACACTCAGCAGCACCCGGACGATACCGCACAGCACGATGACCGAGATGAAGTTGGGCATATACAGCACCAGCTGCACCTTCTGCTTGATCTTCTTGCTCTCGATACGGTTGAGCAGGAATGCCAGCAGGATGGGGATCGGGAAGCCCCACAGCAGACCGTAGACGCTCAGCTTCAGGGTGTTGATCAGATAACGCTGGAAGTCCGGCGAGGACATGAAGCGGGTAAAGTTTTTGAAGCTTACCCACTCGCTGCCCCAGATGCCCTTGAAGGGATTGTACTTCTGGAATGCAATCAGCACACCGCCCATGGGAGCGTACTTGAACACCAGCGTCAGCACCACGGCAGGCAGCAGGAACAACAGGTAAAGCTGCCAATGCCGTTTGATGTAGACCCATGTGTTGTGCAGCTTGCGTTCTGCTGTCAGCACAGCCGTTTCCGGCGAGGCCGTCTTTGCTTTCATGAATCATTCTCCTCCTTTTTGATTTGCTTGCCGCTTGATTTGCGTTTTACATTTGCACCTTTGAATTTTACGTTTTTCACTTTGATTGTGCAAATGTAAAACTCTGTAATTCATTTATATCACGCAAGCAAGCGAATGTCAACGATAATTCATGGTATATATCAAAAAATACTGTGGATTTGTACAGATGCACAAATTCGAAAGTGCGTAAATATGCAAAATGATGATTTGCATTTTTACATTTGACTAATTTGTGCATTTGCACTATACTGGAGTCACAAAGAATAAGATCCGTCACCAGACTTTATCTATAAAAAAGAACATCCGCTCCTGTATTATAAAGAAAGAGGATGACTTATGGCAACCAAGGTCACCATTCAGGATATTGCAAGCGAACTGCAGCTTTCCCGCAACACAGTTTCAAAGGCCATCAACAACACCGGTGTGCTGGCAGATGCCACACGGGAGAAGATCCTGCGCAAAGCCGCCGAAATGGGCTATAAGCAGTTTGCCTATCTGCCGCTGTTTCAGGAAGGCGCTGCAAAAACAGCGGGGCTTTCCATTCTGCCGAGTGACAAACGGGAGATCGCCATGCTGACGACCCAGTTTCTGAGCAGCTCTCACTTTTCCTCCATGATGCTGGATCGTTTCCAGTCGGAAATCGATCATCTGCACAGCGGCATGACCATTCATCGCATTTCTCCCATAGAGCTGAAAGAGAAAAAACTTCCATCTTCTCTCGACATCCAGCGCACAGCCGGCATCATCTGCTTTGAAGTATTCGACTATGACTACGCACAGATGCTGTGCGATCTGGATGTTCCGCTGCTGTTTGTAGACACCCCTGTGATGGATATGCGTCCTCCTCTTAAAGCCGACCGCCTTTATATGGAAAACCGCATTGAGATTCAGAATGCAGTGGCCCACATGGTCCAGCGCGGCAAAAAACGCATCAGCTTTGCGGGGGATAAAAACCACTGTCAGTCCTTCTTTGAGCGTTATATGGCTTATAAGGATGCAATGGAGTACTTTGGTCTGACAGAAGGCCTGAGCACCTGTGCGATGCCATCTGGACAGCAGAACTATCCGGTATCCCTGTACGAAACCATACGTCGGTTCAAAACGATGCCGGATGCCTTTGTCTGCGCCAATGACTTTGTTGCCATGGATCTGGTCAAGGCATTGAATGAGCTGGGGTATTCGGTTCCCGATGATATCTGGGTCTGCGGCTTCGATGACAGTCAGGAGGCTTCCTACTTTTCCCCCCATCTGACTTCGATCCATATCCATGAACAGATCATGGGCTACACCGCTGCCAATCTGCTTATGACCCGTATCGAAGAGCCATCGCTGAACTATCGCACCGTCTATACGGAAACCAATCTGATCCTGCGCGAATCCACAGGAGATTGAGCGAAAGGAGAACCACCATGCGTGACCTGTGCAATACGGACAAGCCGCTGTTTGCTGTGCTGACGAAATTGACTTACAGTGCTTATCTGAACATCTTATGGCTCGTGTGCAGCCTGCCCATCGTTACCATAGGGGCTTCTACGACCGCATTGTTCTACGTCACGCTCAAAATGGCGGAAGATCGGGACGATGGTCTGACCCGGATGTTTTTTAAGGCGTTCCGGGAAAATTTTAAGCCTGCCACAAAACTCTGGCTTATCCTGCTGGCAGTCGGCAGTTTCCTGGCTGCGGATGGCTTTGTGCTGCGCCGAATGTGGAGCGAAAATATTTTCTGGACGCTGCTCACTGCAGTGCTTATTGGTGCGGCAGTTCTGTACGGCATCGTTCTGCTGTATGCCTTTCCTCTGCTGGCACGGTTTGAAAACACCACCTTCGGCATCCTGAAAACAGCGTTTCTCGTGGGTGTCCGGTATCTGTTTTGCACCCTGCTGATGGCGGCGGTCTATGGCATCATGGGGTACGTCATAGTGTTTGTGTTCACGCCTGCATTCCTGCTGGGCATGGGCTTCTGCGCCATGCTCTGCTCCTTTCTGATGCTTCGGATCCTCTATCTGATCGGTGGAGACCCTGATGCAGTATACGAGGAACACGACCATGACAAAAACTGACCGGGATACGCTCCGCTCCCTCCATGGGCGCAAAAAGTGGGAGCACATCTGGGCATATTACAAGCTGCCCATTGCGATCGTGCTCATCGTCGTCTATATCCTTGGCTATGCAGCCTACCGCCACGTGACGAAAAAAGAGGATGTGCTTTACCTTGGTCTGGTAAATATCACTGCCGGGTCTGATCTGACGGAACAGCTTACCACCGGCTTTGCCGAGGCGCAGGGTCTGACCAAAAAGCAACAGGTCGATCTGCTGTCCGGCTTGCTGCTCAGCGAAAGCGAACACGCAGAGGAGCAGTATGTATATGCTTCGGAGATGAAGCTGCTGGGTGCAGTCAGTGCCCAGCGGTTAGATGTTGTTCTGATGGACGAATACGCACGGGATCGACTGTTGGCAGATGATTATTTTCTCGATCTGCGGACACTGGATGCGTCTTTCCATGCACTGTCGGGTTTGAACGCCGGTGGGACCGTGCTGGATATTTCGGACACGCCGTTTGTCAGGCAGGCAGGTTTTTCTGGCAAGGTCTATCTTGGGGTAGTGCAGAATGCACCGCACCCGGAGCGTGCAGCCGCTTACATTCATTATCTGTTCCAGCGGTGATCGTTGGGTTTCACATCAAGAATAAGGAGAATTATCATGGACATTTTAACGATTGGTGAAGTTTTGATCGACCTGACCCAGACCGGCAAGGATGAGCGCGGCATCCCTCAGTTTGCCGCAAACCCCGGCGGTGCTCCGGCCAATCTGGCGGTGGCTGCCGCCCGGCTGGGCGCACAGACTGCCTTTATCGGCAAGGTGGGTGCAGATGCCTTTGGCCGCTACCTGAAAGAGGTTCTGGCAGAGAACAAGGTGGATGTTTCCGGCATGGCAGTGGATGCAAACCACCCCACCACCATGGCGGTGGTCTCGGTGGATGCCACCGGTGAGCGGGATTTCAGCTTCTACCGCAGTGCTAACGCCGATGTGATGCTGAGCAAAGAGGACATTTCGGAGGGCGCTCTGAAAGCTGCCAAAATCGTCCACTTCGGTTCTGTCAGCCTGACCGCCGACCCTTCCCGCACTGCCACACTGGATGCCGCCGCCCGTGCCAAAAAGATGGGTGCTGTCATTACTTATGACCCGAACTACCGTGCAAACCTCTGGAAGAACAAAGAGGAAGCCATTGCCCAGATGAAAGCTCCCCTGCCACTGGTGGATATTCTGAAAGTGTCCGATGAAGAGCTGCCTCTGCTCACCGGCACCACTGATTGCGAAAGCGGCACAGCACAGCTGGCACAGAATGGCATCCGGCTGATTTTCGTCACCTTGGGTGCAAACGGCGTATTCTACCGCTTTGGGGACAAGACCGGCCATGTGGCTGGTGTTCCCTGCAAGGTAGGCGACACCAACGGCGCAGGCGACACCTTCTTTGGAGCAGCTCTGTCCAAGCTCTGCAAGGAGGAGCTGGACACCCTGACGGTGGACAAACTGGAAGGCATTCTGGCCTTTGCCAACAAAGCGGCCAGCATCACCACCAGCCGGCATGGTGCCATCCCTGCCATGCCCACCCTTGCAGAAGTGGAGGGCTGAACCATGGCAGCAAAACAGGAATTTGCGTCCCGGTTTGCCAAGCACAAGGACGAGCTGGAATGGCTGTTCATGGAACTGTACCACAACCGGGAAGGGCTGGAGGTTCTGGAGCGGGAGATGGCAGAAGCCTACAACGCCCGCAGTGCCGAGCTGAAAGCACTGGATAAGGCACGCTCTGCCGACCCGGACTGGTACAAGCGTGGCAATATGTTCGGCATGACCATGTACACCGACCTCTTTGCCGGGAACTTGAAAGAGCTGGCAAAGAAGCTGCCCTACCTCAAAGAGCAGAAGCTGACCTATCTGCACCTGATGCCCCTGCTGCAGATGCCCCATCCCCACAACGATGGCGGCTATGCGGTGGAGGATTTCGACACCGTAGACCCTGCCCTTGGCACCAACAAGGATCTGGAAGATCTGACCCGTGAACTGCGGAAAGCCGGCATCAGCCTGTGTCTGGATTTCGTGATGAACCACACCGCCAGCACCCACCGCTGGGCCATGGCGGCAAAGGCGGGCGACCCGTGGTTTCAGGCGTATTACCATCTCTATGACGACCGCACCATCCCCGACCAGTACGAGCAGACCGTGCCACAGGTGTTCCCCAACACTGCCCCCGGCAACTTTACATGGTGTGAGGAGATGCACAAGTGGGTGCTGACCACCTTCCACGACTACCAGTGGGACCTGAACTACGCAAACCCGGCGGTGTTCGTGGACATGACCAAGAGCATCCTGCATCTGGCAAATCTGGGCGTAGAGGTGTTCCGTATTGACGCCGTGCCCTACATCTGGAAGCAGCTGGGCACCACCTGCCGCAATCTGCCGCAGGTACACACCATCGTGCGGATGCTCCGTATGGTGCTGGAATGCGTCTGCCCGGCGGTCATCCTCAAGGGCGAGGTGGTTATGGCACCCAAGGAGCTGGCTGCTTATTTCGGCACCCCGGAAAAGCCGGAATGCCATATGCTCTACAACGTCTCCACCATGGTCAACCTGTGGGGTGCCCTTGCCAGCCGGGATACTCGGCTGCTGAAAGCCCAGCTGGATGCCCTCCACGCTCTGCCAGACAACTGCTGGTTCGTGAACTATCTGCGCTGCCACGATGACATCGGCTGGGGCTTGGACGAGGCGGTGGAGAAACGGCTGGGCATGGACCCCCAGAAACATAAGGAATATCTGTACCACTTCTACGAGGGCAATTTCCCCGGAAGCTGGGCAAAGGGCGAGCTGTACAATTACGACCCCGCCACCGGCGATGCCCGGAGCTGCGGCACCACCGCCAGCCTGTGCGGTATCGAACAGGCACTTGAGAAAAACGATAAAATTGCGCTGGATTATGCTGTGAAGCGCGACCTGCTGCTGCACACTGCTATGGCATTCTTGCAGGGCTTCCCCATGCTGAACTGCGGCGACGAGATCGCCCAGCGCAACGGCTGGGACTACAAAAACGACCCCGACCGTGTGGAGGACAGCCGCAATCTGCACCGCAGCAAGTTCAACTGGGAGGATGCCAAGCAGCGCACCCAAAAAGGCACGCTGCAAAACAAGTTGTGGCAGGGCATGGAGCAGCTGCGCCAAATGCGGGCAGACCCCTGCTTTGCCCCGGATGCGTGGGTGACCACATGGGACAGCCACAACCCCGGCGTGCTGGCGCTGGTACGCAAGCGCGGCGAGGAAACGCTGGTGGGACTGTTCAACTTTACCGAGTACCCGGCAGGAGCCGGTCTGGACGCTCTGGGCGGCGCGTATCACACCCCGGAGGGCGCTTCCGTCTGGCTGGCTGATGTGGAACTGAAGCCCTATCAGGCGCTGCTGGTAAAAAACAAATAAGCAAAACGAGCCATCCGGCCTATGCCGTTAAGTTAAGCGGCTAATAAAAAATGGACCTCATCAAAAAGCGCCCCGGCTCCCTCGTGCAGTGAGGGAGCCGGGGCGCTTTCTTGCGCGATACGGTCTTTCTTACTTCCGTGCTATCATCTCGGTATAGGCCAGCACCAGCGGGCCGACACCCTTTGCGTCGTTGCAGACCACCGGCTCACTGAAATAGTAAGCCAGCGAGCCGTCGCGGTGGTCCTTGCCGCCGAGGCCGGCCACGAGGCAGATGCCATCCAGCTGCAGGCTGCCGTCCGGGTTCTTGCTCAGATACTTGTCACAGGTGCCGTAGAAGGCTTTCTCGGCCCATGCGGCCATCCGCTTGGGCAGGTAGCCGAGACGCACGCCCTTGAGCACGGCGTAGGCGAAGAGGGCCGTGCCGCTGGTCTCGAGGTAGTTGCCCTCGACGCCGGGGTGGTCCATCACCTGCCAGAACATGCCGGTCTCCTCGTCCTGGAACTTGTGGACGTCCTCAATGGTCTGCTTGAACATCGCCATGATGCCGCGGTACTCGTTGTACAGCTGCTCATCCATCCGCTCCAGCACGTCCACCATCGCCACCATGAACCAGCCCATGGCCCGCAGCCAGAAGTTGGGGCTGCAGCCGGTGACGGGGTCGGCCCAGTACATCTGGCGGCTCTCGTCGTAGCCGTGGTAGTACAGGCCGGTCTTCTCGTCCCGCATGTGCTTCTTGATGTTCATGAACTGCTTGTAGCTGTCGATGCAGCCCTGCATCTTGTTGTAGCGGGTCTCGTACTCCATATAGAAGGGCTGGGCCATGTAGGTGCCGTCCAGCCAGACCTGCCACGGATAAATGTCCTTGTGCCAGAAGTTGCCCTCCTTGGTGCGGGGCTGGGTGAGCAGCTGGCTGCGGATGGTGTCGATGGCCTTGCGGTACTTCTCGTCGCCGAAGATGTCGTAGAGGATGAACAGGTTCTTGCCCTGATTCACGTTGTCGAGGTTGTACTCCTTCGGGTCGTAGGTCTTGATGGAGCCGTCTTCCTGCACGAACCAGTCAATGAAATCCTTGGAAAATTTCAGATACTTTTCGTCGCCGGTAGTCTTATACAGGCTCAGGCAGGCGGTGATCATGCAGCCGTCGATATAGTTCCACTTGTTGGGCTTGCCGCTGCGGACCTTCTCGATGTTCCACATGGGTGCCTCGGCGCTGGAATTGGCGATGAGGTAGTCCACATAATCGCCCAGCATGGACAAAATCTCTTCATGAGTCATGGCTTAGTCCTCCTCAAAATGGCCGACGTTGGCAAAGCGCAGACGCTCGCCCTCGTAGCCCTCGATCTTGACGTTGTGCAGCTTGATGTTCTTGACGTTCTCGGCGTAGATGGCCAGCTTCTTGACCAGCGGGCGGTTGTCGGCCATGGCAGCCTGACCCTCCTTTGCGTCGGGGTCGAAGGTGATGGTGACGTTCTTCATGGAGACGCCCTCGATGGGCTGCTCGGGCAGGCCGTCAAAGTAGCAGCCCGCAAACTGTGCGTCGGTGGCCACGATGTCTTCCATGGTCAGGGTGCCGAGCTTCGGGGTGTACTCGTCCACGGGCAGAGCCTCGCGGCACTGGACATAGGGGCTGTGGCCGTCCGGGTCGCAGAAGTAGAACATATTGATGACGAAGGGAGCCTTGACGCCCCGCATCTCCACGTTGCGGAACACCAGACCGTCGATGACGGCGGTGTTGCCGCGGCCGCGGCGGGTCTTGACGCGGAGGCCGCGGTCGGTGTGGTCCATGAGGCACTGGGTGACCACCATGTCCTTGACGCCGCCGCTCATCTCGCTGCCGATGACGATGCCGCCGTGGCCCTTGTCCAGCAGGCAGTTGCGGATGACGGTGTGCTCGCAGCTCTTCTTGAGCTTCATGCCGAGGAAGACCTTGCTGGCCTTCATGGCGATGCAGTCGTCACCGACGTGGATGTTCACGCCGATGATGCGGATGTACTCGCAGCTCTCGGGGTCGATGCCGTCGGTGTTGGGGGCGTTGTAGGGATTGTTGATGTTGAAGTTCAGCAGGTCGAGGTGTTTGACGAAGATGGGGTGGATAGTCCAGGAGTAGCTGTTCTGCACGGTGATGCCGTGGAGGCAGATATTCTCGCTGTCCACCATCGCCACGGCGCGGGGACGCCATGCGATGCGCTTGACCTTGGGGTTGACCCACCAGTCGCCATTCTGGGCGTCGCAGTCCAGTGTGCCTTCACCGGTGACGACGACGTCATGCACCTGGGTGATGTTCAGCAGGCCCGCAAAGCTGTTCAGCGGGTTGCCCTCCCAGCCGGTGAGGTAGTATTCGTCCACTTCGTTCTCGCTGGGGATGACGCCGGGCAGGATGGGGTAGTGGGTGCGGTCATTGTCGCCCAGCAGCACAGCGCCCTTCTCGAGGTAGAGGGTGGTGCAGCTCTTCATGAAGAGGCTGGCGGTGCGGTAGCGGCCAGCGGGGACATATACCGTGCCGCCCCTGGGGCAGGTGGAAAGAGCAGCCTGCAGCCTGCCGGTGTTGTCGGTCTCGCCATCGGCGACGAGGCCATAGCGGGATGCGTCCACAAAGAAGCTCTCGGCCTCGGTGGTGAAATCCAGTTTCAGGTGCTCACCCTCGGTGTCTACCTCCACGGTGTAGGTGGTGGACGGAGTCAGGGAGAAGAGGGAGAACACGTTGGTGTTGCAGCTTTCGTAAATGGTCTTGCCGTTCAGAGCCACGGCGAAGGGGTGCTCCGGGCGGAAGCACTTGCCATTTTCCAGCTCGAAGACGGCGCTGCGGGTCGTAGAACGGATGAGAGACAGATTCATTTTTACAGCCTCCTGAGTTATTTGCGTAGATTTGCGGCTTGCCCGCAGAGGGCGGGCATGGTACACTGGGGATAAGAATATCAGAGCACTGCCCCGGCGGGGCAGGCATAGCAAGAAGGGGGAAGGGCGGATGCGCGCCGAACGGGAAAAACTCAACGCGAAGATCACGGCGGGAGCGCTCAAGCTGTCCGGCGGGCGGCTCGAGCTGCCTGCCGAGATGTGCCATATCGTTCTGTTTTCAGGCGGCAGCTGCACGGTCCAGTGCGGGGACATGTCGCTCCTGGTCAGCCCCGGCTGCGCACTGCTGCTGGGGCCGGGGGCGTGGGTGGTATCGCAGGCAGGCCACACCCAGCCGGAAATGCTGGGGTGCGAGTTCCCGCTGGCAGTGCTCCACGAGATGAAGAACGCCTCCGGCGAAGATTTCCTCCGCCTTTTTGCACCGGGCAGCCAGATGGCCCTTTACGGCAGCGTCCAGTGGGCCAGCCGTCTGCGGACGCTGCTGGAGATGATGCGGGGCGCCATGGGCGAGCCGGAGTATCCCGGCGGGCTGTATCTGGCACTGACGCTCCACTATGTGGAGCAGGAGCACCGGGCGCAGAGCGCCGCCGACGCCCGCCCTCGCAACGAGACGGTGGAGCAGATATGCGCCTACCTTGCGGCAAACTACCAGCAGAAGCTTTCCCTCACCGAGGTGGCAGCGCGGTTCTACATCTCGCCCTACTATCTGAGCCGGCTGTTCCGGCGGGTGACGGGGCAGTCCATCGTAGACTACATCAACGCCCGCCGCATCGAGGCGGCACAGAAGCTTCTGGAAACGACAGAGCTGAGCATCGGCAGCGTGGCCGAGCAGACCGGTTTCGCCTCTGCGGCCCACTTCCGCCGCGTTTTTCGGGAGACGATGGGCGTCGGGCCGCTGCAATACCGGAAGAGTAGAAAATAGAGAGCCTTTGACATTAGAAATGCCCCCTGCGTCCTCTCTACGGGAAGAGGCACAGGGGGCATTCATGTTTGTCGGGATTATCCGAGCGGCGGGGGCTTCAGCTTAGCCCTTGACAGCACCGGCGGAGATACCTTCGACGAACTGATCCTGTGCGCAGAAGAACACGATGAGCTGCGGCAGGATAGAGATCAGGGACAGGGCCAGAATACGGTTCCAGGCAAAGCCCGTATCACCGTCCATGGACAGCTTGACGAACAGGGACATGGGGTACTTTGCAGGGGTCTGGACGTAAAGCAGGGGACCCATGAAGTCGTTGCAGCTCCACATGAACTGGAACAGTGCGCAGGACACCAGAGCGGGCATCAGCATCGGGACGATGACCTTGTACAGGGTCTGGAAGGAGGAGCAGCCGTCGATGGCGGCAGCCTCGTCCAGGTCGCGGGGGACGTTGCGCATGAACTGCACCAGCTGGTAGACGAAGTAGGTCTCAGTTGCGAATGCGCAGTGGACCCAGATGGCCAGATAGAACGGGCTGTTGACCCAGCCGAACTTGGTGTACAGCAGGAACTGAGGCACGTTCAGGACGACCTGAGGCAGGAACAGGGTGGCCAGCATGATGCTGAACAGGATCTTCCGGCCCGGGAAGTCGAAGCGGCCAAAGCCGTAAGCTGCAATGCAGGAGGAGACCACGGTGCAGATGACCTTGGGCAGGACGTAGCTGTAAGTGTTCAGCATGGCCTGCAGGATGTTGATGGAACCGCCGAAGTTGTTCAGCGCGTTCTTGTAGCCCTCCAGAGTGGGGTTCTTGATCCACAGGCCGATGCCTGCAAAGATCTCGCTGTTGTCCTTAAAGGTGGCGCTGATCATCCACAGCAGGGGATAGATCATGATGAGGCCCACCAGGATCAGGACGAAGTACTTGAAAAACGTCGCGATGGCGTTAGAAGCTTTCATTCCCATACTGTCACACCTTACCTTTCATCCGAGTAGTAGACCCACTTCTTCTGGCTGGTGAAGGCGATGATCGTCAGGATGCAGACGATGACGAACATGATCCATGCCAGTGCGGAAGCCATGCCCATCTGGTTGGACTTGAATGCGTAGTTGTAGACCAGAATGGAGATGAGGGTGGTGGAACCGCGGGGACCGCCGTTGGTGATGATGAACGGGCCATTGAACTCCTGGAAAGCCTGGCAGATCTGAGTGACCAGGTTGTAGAAGATGATGGGGGTGATCATCGGGACGGTGATGGAGAAGAACTGTTTCCATTTGCCAGCGCCGTCGATGGTGGCAGCCTCGTACAGGTCGGCCGGCACGCCCTTCAGAGCGGCGAGGAACAGCACCATGGCGGAGCCGAACTGCCAGATACGCAGGAAGCAGATGATCCACAGTGCGTAACTGGGGTCGCTCAGCCAGGAAGGACCCTGGAAGTGGCCGAAGGTCAGCATACGGATGAGGGTGTTGACCAGACCGTCATCACGGAACACGGCCTTCCACAGCACGGCGATAGCAACAGAGCCGCCGAGGATGGAGGGAATGTAGTAGACGGTGCGGAACACGTTCACGCAGGCAATCTTGAAGTTCAGGATGTAGGCGATGAACAGTGCGAAGACCAGCTTCAGAGGCACAGTGATGAAGCTGTACTTGAAGGTGGTGATGAGCGCCTTGGTGATCTTGGAAGTGGTAAAGGCGTCCACATAGTTCATGATGCCATACTGATGGATGCCGTTGAAGAAGTCCATATCCGTAAAGCTGTAGTACAGAGACTGGCCGAACGGAATGGCCTTGAAGACGACGAAGCCGATGATCCAGGGGATCAGGTAGAACAGGCCCTGCCATTTGTCAAAAAACTTCTGGGCCGGGGTACGCCCGAGAGAGGGCGCTTTGCTTTCTTTCATCCGGGAATCCTCCTTTTATAAGGATATATCTCGTACGCCGCATAATAGTTTGGACACATTTTTGTCAAAAAAATGTCATCACCGTCTTGCAAAAAAGGGGCATCCGTCCGTAGGTGGAAGGGATGCCCCTTGCAAGACTCCTTTATGCGGGGCGGCCCGTGTCAACACCGCGTGTGTGCAGGCCGCAAAAAGTCCATGAGGCGGAAATTAGACAGTGTAGCCGACAGACTCCATGCCGTCCAGCAGGGTATCGACCAGGTCAGCGCCGGAAGCATTGTCGTAATCCAGAGTGTCGAACACTTCCTGATAGATGCCGGTGCCGGTAGCCTTCAGGTCGTTGGACTCGAACAGGGGGTCCAGCTGGTTGGAAACGAAGGCCATGACCTTGCCGTTTGCCTCAGCGACCAGTTCCTTGACAGCGCCGGCGCTCTGAGCAGCAGCCAGACCAGCCTTGGAGGCGGGGATGCCGCACTCAGAACCCATGATGGAAGCGCCCTTCTCCTCGTTCAGCAGGAAGTTGATGAGGGTAGCTGCCTCTGCGGGATGCTCGCAGGTCTTGGTGATGGCCAGACCCATGGAGACCTTGGAGAAGCCGCCGTTGTAATCGCCGAACTTGATCTCCTCGCCCACGGTGAAGCCAGCCTTGTTCTCCTCGTCCAGAGCGTCAGCGTACTTGGTAGCGGAGGAGTCCCACTCGAAGCAGCCGGCCAGCTTGCCGGTGATCCACTCGGTGGACTGGTGAGCGGCGTTGTCGCCGTTGGAGCCGTAGTAGGTGGGCAGGCTCATGATGACGTGGCCCTCGACCAGGCTCTTGATGAAGTCGATGCCCTCAGCGATCTGGTCGGCATCGTAGTTCAGGGTAGAGGTGGTGGGGTCGGCCCAGTCCTTGCCGTACTTGGACTCGAGGTAGAAGACCATCAGGATCATACGGTCGTATGCGCCCAGGTGCAGGGGATAGTAGTCATCGCCCAGCTTCTCCTGGAAGGTCTTGCCGGCAGCCATCAGCTCGTCCAGAGTGGTGGGGAAGGAGATGCCGGCCTTGTCGAAGGTGGTCTTGTTCCAGTAGAAGATACGGCCGGTCATGGAGACAGGCACGCACTGCTGGGCGTTGGCCACGTTGCAGGCAGCCAGCTTGGCCTCGTCCCACTGGGTCAGGTCGAGGTACTCGGAGACGCTGTTCAGGTCGATGAAGGTCTGGCCGTTCTTGGAGTAGTTGTACAGCCAGTTCCAGTTGATCTGGCAGACATCCTCAGCGACACCGCCTGCGAACTTGGTGGACATGGTGTCCTCCCAGCCGGACCATGCAGCGAAGGTGGGGTTGACGGTGATGGTGCTGTGCTCAGCAGAGAAAGCCTTGATGGCCTCCTGGTAAGCGTTGTGACGGGACTCGCCGCCCCACCAGCTCATGGTCAGGGTGACGGGGTCAGAAGACAGACCAGCCACAGAAGCTGCTGCGGAAGAAGCGGCAGTGGAAGTGGCGGTAGAACCAGCATTGCTGGAGCCGCCGCAGGCGGCCAGCAGGCCGGCAGCACCCACAGCGCCAGAGACCTTCAGAAAGTCACGACGAGAAATTGCCTTGCTCATTTTCGTTCTCCTCCTATGTAGAAAACATCTTCTTGCACGGACGCCTCTGCAAAGCATCCGTTGTATACAAATATGATACCAAAGGCAAGAAAAAAAAGAAAGATGCAAATTGTAGCGATAGCAGCAGAAAACGTACAAATATTGCGCTTATTTTTTGCCCGGTTTTGACGTCATTGCCATAATGAATAAACTTGGACCGAAAAACTGTGCAACTTGTATACTTCAACGATTTGCATAGAAAACTGGGATGCAACAGGAGAAGATTGGCCTGAATTGCAAGAATTTTGTAGCCATGGCAGAATTTGTTGAAAGAGCGTTGTATACATTAAAAGCGACGATAACAGAAAGTTCCGGCCCTGAGCTGATATATCAATAGCGCAAAAAACGCGCGAATTGGGGCGCGACTGATATATCACGGATGCAGAAAAGATACAAAAAATGCCGTCCGGCGTGCGGACGGCATAAGATCAGGAAAAAGAGTCACCGGCGGGCGGCGTAGAAGGCGCTGCGCTCCCGGAAATAGCACTGGGGACACATGCTGACGTACTGGACGTCGTTCTCAAGGTCGATGGCTACCTGTTCGCCCTCAAAGACGAAGCGGCCGTTGACCTTGCGGCAGTTGCAGGTGGCCTTGCGGCCGCAGGTGCAGATGGTCTTCATCTCCTCGATGGTATGGGCCAGCTCCAGAAGCCGGGTGGAGCCGGGGAAGCCCTTGAGGGAGAAGTCGGAGCGCAGGCCGTAGCAGATGACGGGGATGTTCAGCTCTACCGTCACCATAAACAGCTGCTCAGCCTGCTCGGCAGTGAGGAACTGGCTCTCGTCACAGAGCACACAGGCCAGAGGCCGGCCCTCGCTGCTGGCGGCCCGGACGGCCTCCACCAGGTCCATGTCCGGCGGCACCAGCAGGTCGGCAGGGCGGCGGACGCCCAGACGGCTCACGAGGTCGCCGCTGCCCTTGGTGTCCACCTTCGGCTTGAGGATGAGCACCCGCATCCCCTGCTCCTCGTAGTTGTGGGCCACCTGCATCAGCGCGGTGCTCTTGCCGCTGTTCATTGCGCCGTAACGGAAATAAAGCTTTGCCATGTCGAAAAAGTCTCCTCATGAAAGGACTCTCTCAGCCAAAGCCTGACGGAGAGGGCCTGTATTATTGATAGGATGTGCTCAGTCCTGATTGCGCAGCCGGTAGCCCAGGCTCATCAGGCTGTCGCCGAGGTGGACGTTCTCCACCACCACGTCGGGGTAGGAGACAGACAGATCGTAGTGGGAGAAGTTCCAGAAGCCCTGAATGCCCAGAGCCACCAGACGGCCGCTGATCTCCTCTGCGCCGCTGCGGGGCAGACAGAGCACAGCCACCTCGGGGTGGTGCTCGGCGCAGAAAGCTTCCAGCTCATCAATGTGTAAAATCTGGATGCCGTTGATCTCTTTGCCCACCTCGTCGGGGGCGTTGTCGAAGGCGGCGATGAGCTTGTAGCCGTTGGTGTCGGTGGTGATGAAGCGGCTCACAGCCTTGCCCAGACGGCCGCAGCCGATGAGGATGGTGGGCAGGAGGTCGCCGTTGCCAAAGAGCAGATGCTCAAGGATGCTCAGCAGGTTCTCCACCGAGTAGCCGATGCCCTGACGGCCATTCACGTCGCCGATGCAGTTGAAGTCCTGCCGAACCTGAGAGGCAGTGGTACCCATCTGGGCGGCCAGCTCACGGGACGAGATGCTGGTGATGCCGTCGGTCTTCAGGGTGCGCAGGTAGCGATAGTATTTGGGCAGGCGCTTGATGACGGGCAGAGAAGCTTTGCCGGGAGTGTTCATAGGGGGGCTCCTTTCTTTTTATCCGCAGCATTGCCGGGGAGAAGTGCGCAGCGGCAGGGTGCTCCGGCAAAAGATTTGTACTTTTTTGTACAATAATGATACATATTTGACAATCTTATCTCTAGTATAAAGTATACAGCGCGAAAACAGAATGTCAAACCATTTGGCACATTTTTTTGAGAAAGAAAAGAAATCTTTGCCGAAGTATAACCGGCAGGAATGCCGGACAAGCTGAAACGAAGCAAAAAGGAGGATATGCAGAATGCCACAAGAAGAGAAGAACATCCCCGTGGAGCAGCAGCGGCTGGAAAAAGAGCAGATCGAGGATATGGGCAGCGTTTACCGTACCCGGGGAGCTCACGCCATCCACTGCCTGACTGTCATCGGGCAGGTGGAGGGCCATGTGGAAGCGCCTCAGGGCCAGAAGACCACAAAATATGAGCATGTCATCCCCCAGCTGGTGGCCGTGCAGGAAGACCCCGCCATCGAGGGCCTGCTGGTCCTGCTCAACACCGTGGGCGGGGATGTGGAGGCGGGGCTTGCGCTGGCGGAGCTCATCGCCAGCATCTCCAAGCCCAGTGCGGCGGTGGTGCTGGGCGGGGGCCACTCCATCGGCATCCCGCTGGCCGTCAGCGCCCAGCGAAGCTTCATCGTGCCTACCGCCACCATGACGGTCCACCCCGTCCGCCATTCCGGCATGATACTGGGCGTGCCGCAGACCATGCGCTGGTTCGAGCAGATGCAGGAGCGCATCACCGGCTTCGTGGCGTCCCACAGCGGCATCTCGGAGAAGCGTTATACTGAGCTGATGATGCGCACGGGCGAGCTGGTCATGGACGTGGGTACCGTGCTGGATGGCCGAAAAGCCGTGCGGGAAAAGCTCATCGACGAGCTGGGCGGGCTGTCGGACGCGCTGGCATGGCTCTACCGAGAAATCGAGGGGAAATAAATTGCCATTTGACTTTTCCCGTGGTACAATGAAAGAATCGAGTAGTATCGAAATTCTTCCATCGTCACCGACAGAGCCGCCCTGAGCGCGCCCTGCTTCATGATATAAAATAAGGAACGGGTTTTAGGAAACATGGCAAAGAGAAAACGCAAGACCTCCGGGCGCAGCACAGCCTCGCGCCGCAAGAACCGGACACAGGACCGGATGCCCGCGGGGCTCATCACCCTGTTTGCGGGGCTGGTGCTCATGGCGCTGGCTTTCGTGCCGGGCAGCTCGGCCTGGCGCACGATGCACGATGTCCTGTTCGGCGTGTTCGGCTGCGGAAGTTTCGTGCTGGGCGCAGCGCTGTGCTATCTGGCCATCCTCTACACCCGGGGCGAAGACCTTCTGCCCCATATCGCAAAGCTGGTGCTGGGGCTCATCTTCGCCAGCGGCACGGTCATCGTCTTTTCTGACATCCCCACCGACCAGACCGCCGCGCAGATGACTGCCGCCTGTTATCATAATGGTATGAGCGCATGGCTCTCGGGCGGTGCGCTGGGCGCTGTGCTGGGCGGGACGCTCCTGCTGCTCTGCGGCAGACCCGCCGCCAATCTGGTCATGGCGGCGCTGGCGGCCTGCGCCAGTCTGTACATTTTTGACGTTACGCCCGCCGAGTGCTGGCAGTGGCTCTGCAACGTGGGCGGCAGCGTCCACGAAAAGGGCCTTGCCGTCCACGAGCAGAATGCCGCCCGCCGGGCTGAGCGTCTGGCAGAACGCGCCGCTGAGGAGGCCGCGGCAGAGGAATATGAAGACTATGACGACGACCTGCCGGAAGACGAAGTGGGTGAAGGCGAGGACTACTACGGCGGCGAAGAGCCCGCCGCGCCCGCCTTCCATATCCAGCCTCCCGGCTGGCTGGCTGGCGTCTTCCACTGGGGCCATCAGGTGATGCAGGGCGGCGAACAGGCGGAGCCTGCCCCTGCGCCCGCACCGGAAGCGCAGACCCCGCCTCAGCCCGAGCCTGCCCCCGTACAGGTGGAAAAGTCCCGGCCCCGTGCGCCCTTTGATATTGATTTAGGCCCTGACCATACCACCGTCACCGAGGGCGGCAGTGAGCCCATCGAGCCCATCATCCTCGGCCCCGGCGGCACCTTCGGCATGGACCCGCTCCGCCGTGCGCCCATCCGCGCCACCGTGACGCCCATCGTCCCGGACGCTGTGGATACCGCCGCCGAGGACTTCTTCACGGCCCAGCCCGAGCCGACGGTGACGCCCACCGTTACGCCCGCTGCCCCGGAAGAAGAGCCGGAACAGCAGCCCACGCCTGAGCCGCCGCTCTCCTTCGGCATCCCGCTCTATGATTTGACCCCGACTCCGGAACCGGCCCCGCAGCCGGTCAGCGCCGAGAATGCGGTGGCGTTCCGCTCTGAGCCGGATGAGGACGGCTGGATCAGCATCACCAGCGACCCGGTGGAGGAAAAAGACCTCAACACACTGGTGGCAGCCGCCATGGAAAAGCCTGCTGTCTCCGAGGAGCAGGCCGCGAACGCCCCCGCCGAAGAGGCCGTGACGGAGGAGAGCTTCCAGTATCAGTACCCGTCCATCGAGCTGTTCGAGCGCGCCCCGGAGGAAAGCGACTCCGGCGCGGAAGACGAGCTGAAAGCCAACGCCCAGAAGCTGGTGGACACGCTGGAAAGTTTCGGCGTCCGCACCCGTGTGCTGGATATTTCCCGCGGCCCGTCGGTCACCCGGTATGAAGTCCAGCCCATGGCGGGCGTCAAGATAAGCCGCATCACTTCGCTGGCGGACGACATCGCCCTGAACCTGGCGGTGGCCGATGTCCGCATGGAGGCACCCATCCCCGGCAAGCCTGCCGTGGGCATCGAGGTGCCGAACCATAAGAAAACGCCGGTCTACATCCGCAGCGTCTTCGAGAGCCAGAGCTTTTTGCGGATGACCTCGCCGATGGGCATTGCGCTGGGCAAGGACATCGCCGGCGTGGCCCAGGTGGCCGACCTGTGCAAGATGCCCCATCTGCTCATCGCGGGCAGCACCGGCAGCGGTAAATCGGTCTGTGTCAACAGCATCATCATGAGCCTGCTGTTCCGCTCCAGCCCCGAGGACGTCAAGCTCCTGCTCATCGACCCCAAGGTCGTCGAGCTGGCTGAGTACAACGGTATCCCCCACCTGCTGATGCCCGTCGTCACCGAGCCCCGCAAGGCGGCCGGCGCACTGGGCGGCGCAGTGCAGGAGATGGAGCGCCGCTACCACCTCTTCGCGGAGAACAACGTCCGCGACATCAAGTCCTTCAATAAGCTGGCGGCAGCGGACCCGAACCTCGAGAAGATGCCCTATATCGCCATCATCATCGACGAGCTGGCCGATTTGATGATGGTCGTCGGCAAGGATGTGGAGGACTCCATCTGCCGCATCGCCCAGAAGGCCCGCGCCGCCGGTATGCACCTCATCGTGGCGACCCAGCGCCCCAGCGTGGACGTCATCACCGGCCTCATCAAGGCCAACATCCCCAGCCGCATCGCCTTCGCCGTGTCCAGTCAGGTGGACAGCCGCACCATCCTCGACGGTGCCGGTGCCGAAAAGCTGCTGGGCATGGGCGATATGCTCTTCATGCCCGTGGGCGCACCCAAGCCCACCCGTATTCAGGGTACCTTCGTGCGGGATGAGGAGATCAGCCGTGTGCTGGACTTCATCAAGAAGAGCGCCACCGTCCAGTACGACGAAGCCATGATAGAGGCCATGGAAAAACACGCCATCCAGGACGGCAAGAAGGGCAGCAGTTCTGCCGACTCCGACGAGGAGGGCGGCAGTGACCCGATGCTCAAGCAAGCCGTGGAGGTGGTCATCGACGCCGGCCAGGCGTCCACCAGCCTGCTGCAGCGCCGCTGCAAGCTGGGTTATGCCCGCGCCGCCCGCATCATGGACGAGATGGAAGAAAAGGGCATCATCGGCCCCTACGAGGGCGCAAAGCCCCGCGCTGTCCTCATCAGCCGCCAGCAGTGGCTGGAAATGCAGATGAATCAGCCGGATGAATAGCCTCTCAGTTAAAGCCGGACGGCTTTGCCAGCTCCCCTACCAGGGAAGCCACTGGCGTACCGGACAGGCTCACGCTGGATGAATAGGAATAGAATTTTTGATTTCGGAAGCAATAGAGCTCTGCTGTATAGGGCAGGCATAATGAAAGAAAAAGGATAACTATGGAACATTACACCGAATTTCTCCCCATCAGCCGGGCCGACATGGAGGCCCGGGGGTGGGACCAGCTGGACTTCGTGGTGGTGGGCGGCGACGCCTATGTGGACCACCCCAGCTTTGGCACCGCCATCATCAGCCGCCTGCTGGAAGCCGAGGGCTACAAGGTGGGCGTGCTGGCTCAGCCCCGCTACACCGACTGCGAGGACTTCAAGCGGTTCGGAAAGCCGAAGTACGGCTTCTTCATCGGCGGCGGCAATGTGGACAGCATGGTGAGTCACTATTCCGTCGCAAAGATCCCCCGCGCGGAGGACGAGTATTCGCCCGGCGGCAAGGGCGGCGCACGGCCCGACCGCAGCGCCACCGTCTACACCAGACTTGCCAAGCAGGCATACCCTGACCTGCCCGTCATTCTGGGCGGTCTGGAAGCATCGCTCCGCCGCTTTGCCCACTACGACTACTGGCTGGACACCGTCCTGCCCAGCATCGCCGAGGACTCTGGCGCGGACATCATCAGCTTCGGCATGGGTGAACACCAGACCGTGGAAATTGCCCGCCGTCTGGCGGCAGGGGAGCCGGTGGAGAGCATCACCGATGTGGACGGCACTTGCTACCTGACCGACTTCGACCACCTGCCCGAGCGGTATGTGGAGTGCGCGGGCTTCAAGAAGGTCGCCTCCGATAAGGTGGCCTATGCGAAAGCCTGCCGCATCCAGATGGACAATCAGGACGTCGTCAGCGGCCAAATCATCGTCCAGAAGCAGAGCGAGAAGTACCTCGTGCAGAACATCCCCGCAAAGCCCCTCGTCCGCTGGGAGCTGGATAAGGTCTACGCCCTGCCTTACACCCGCCGCTACCACCCGATCTACGAGGCCATGGGCGGTGTGCCTGCCATCCGCGAGGTGCAGTTCTCCATCATCCAGAACCGCGGCTGCTTCGGCGGCTGCAATTTCTGCGCCATCCAGCTGCATCAGGGCCGACGCGTCACCAGCCGCAGCGCCGACAGCATCGTGGCCGAAGCAGAGCGGATGACCCATGAGCCGGATTTCAAGGGCTACATCCACGACATCGGCGGCCCCACCGCCAACTTCCGTTTCCCATCCTGCCGCGAGCAGATGCTGCGGGGTATGTGCAACGGCGGCAAGCACTGCCTCGCCCCCACCACCTGTTCCCACATGATCGTGGACCACAGCGATTACCTGAAAATCCTCCGCCGCGTCCGGGAGCTGCCCGGCGTCAAGAAGGTGTTCATCCGCAGCGGCATCCGCTTCGATTACCTGATGGCCGACCCCGATGACACTTTCTTTAAGGAGCTGGTGGAGTACCACGTTTCCGGCCAGCTGAAAGTCGCGCCGGAGCACTGCGCCCCCAACACCCTCGCCTACATGGGCAAGCCGCCGATCGAGACCTTCAACAAGTTCAAGGATAAGTTCTACGAGCTGAGCAGGAAGGCAGGAAAAAAGCAGTACCTCGTGCCGTATCTCATGTCCAGCCACCCGGGCAGCACCCTCAAGGATGCCGTCTATCTGGCCGAATACCTCTACAAGAACCATATGCGCCCCGAGCAGGTGCAGGATTTTTATCCCACGCCCGGCACCGTGAGCACCTGTATGTTCTACACCGGCCTCGACCCCTACACTTTGAAGCCGGTGTTTGTGGAAAAGACCGCTGAGGGCAAGGCACTTCAGCGCGCCCTGCTCCAGTATTATGAGCCCCGCAATGCCGAAAAGGTCATCAAGGCGCTGAAAATGACTCACCGCGAAGACCTCATCCCCCTGCTGGTTCCCGCTGAGGGCCGCATTGCGGTCCAGCGCTCGGCCCGCAGAGCCGAGGCCGCCGATGTGACCATCCACGGCGACGGCACCTACACCGTCCGGCCCAGAGGCAAGGGCGGCAAGCCGCAGAGCCGCTCCACCGCCCCGGCGGGCCTCAGCCCGGCAGGCCGTCAGCCCAGCCCCGGCGCACGTTTTGCGCCCCATTCGGCTCCTGCGCATAAACCGAAAAGCAATCAACAGAAAGAGAATACATCGTGGAAAACTTCAAAAAAGAAAAAGTGACCGCTCAAACGCTCATGAGCCGCCTCGCTGCGCTGGCGCTGGCCGCAGCCCTTGCGCTGGGCCTCGTGGGCTGTGACACCTCTTCCATCGTCCCGGGAGGCAGCGGCGACGTCATGCCGAACCCGGCAGCTTCTCAGACCGGAACGACGCCTTCCGACGGGCAGGACGCCGCCTTCCAGATGCACTTCATCGACGTAGGGCAGGCGCTGAGCGTGCTGGTGGAGTGCGACGGACAGTTCATGCTCTATGACGGCGGCAATGTGGACGACGGCAGTCTGGTAGTCTCCTACCTGCAGAGCCAGGGTGTCGAGCAGCTGGAGTATGTCTTCTGCTCCCATGCTCACGAAGACCATGTGGGCGGTCTGGCCGCTGCGCTGGCCTATTTCCCGGCCTACCACGTTTACAGCCCCGTGACGGAAGCCTCCACCAAGTGCTTCAAGGATTTCGTCAAGTACACCCAGCAGCAGAACTTACAGGTCGAAGTACCTGCCGTAGGCACCCAGTGGGCGCTGGGCAGCGCCACTGTGACCATGCTTGGCCCTGTGGCGCAGTACGATGACACCAACGATACCTCCATCGTCCTGCGCATCGACTACGGTGCGACGAGCTTCCTGCTCACCGGTGATATGGAGGCCGACGCCGAACGCGACCTCGTGAACAGCGGCGCGAACCTCAAGGTGGATGTCTTACAGGTGGGCCACCACGGCTCCAGCACCTCCACCAGCTACGTCTTTCTGAACGCTGTCCTGCCCGAGATGGGCATCATCTCCTGCGGGGTCAACAACAAGTACGGCCACCCCCACGAGGAAACCTTGAGCATCCTGCGCGACGCCGGTGTGGACGTCTACCGCACCGACCTGCTGGGGACGATCACCGTTTCCAGTGACGGCCAGAACTACACGGTGGCAACGGAACACTTCGCCACCGATGCTGAGCTGAACCCCACCGACCCGGCAGCGTCCAGCACGGCCCAGCAGGTGTACATCGGCAACGTGAACAGCAAAAAGTTCCATCTGCCCAGCTGCGCCAACCTCCCGGCAGAGAAGAACCAGATCTTCTTCTCGAGCTATGATGAAGCTGTGGCCGCTGGCTACAGCCCCTGCTCGAGCTGCATCAAATAACAAATGGACAAAAGGGAAGCCCCATCGTCAGATGGGGCTTCCCTTTTGTCATAATATCAGCGTCCGCGTCCGGCTCCGCCGCCGTGGCTGCTGCCGCCGCCCATGCCGCCGAAGCTGCCGCCACCGCGCCCGGCTCCGCCAAAACCGGAGCCGCCGCCCATACCGCCAAAGCCGCTTCCACCGAAGCCGCCGCCGCGGGGAGGACGAGGCCCCCGTGGGCCTCTCGGGCCGCGAGGGCCGCCATAGAAACCACCGCCGGGGCCGAAGTCATCGTAAGGGCCGCGGGGAGGGCGCGGGCCTCTGTGCCAACGCCGTGCGCCGAACCAGCCAAACGGCCCCCAGAACCAGCCGAAGGAATGGCCGAGAGGGGTGATAAAGATAAAGAAAACTGCGATGAACAGGATGATATAAGCAAGCATGGAGAAAATGCCGCCGATAAAGTTTTCCCAGATGGAGTAGTGCTTCTGGGGCGGGACGGGCTCGACAGAGGGCCGGGTGGTCTGGGTGTCAGAGCCGTCGGAATAGATGGTCCCGCCGCTCAGAGTGACCCCGTACACCTCTGCGATGGTATTGGCCACATTGGTGGCGCAGGTGAGGACGGCGGCGTCGTACTTCTTGGCGGCGAAATCGTCCTCCATGGTCTGCACGAGGGAGCTTGCCTGGTCGGCCAGCATGGTGCTGCGGAAGCCGTCGCCGTAGGTCAGATAGGAGTCGCCGTCGGCGTACTGGTCCGACTGCATCACCAGCAGGATGAGTACGCCGTTGTTCTTGCTGGAACTGCCGATGCCCCAGGTGTTGAAGGCTTCAGTAGCGTAGTCCTCGGTGGTGGCGCTGCCGGTGTAGTCCACGGTCAGCACGCCGATCTGTGCGCCGTCGCAGCTGGAAGAGAGCTGTGCGTTGATGGTCTCGAGCTCCGAGGTGGTGCTGTCGCTCAGCACACCGGCGTCGTCCACCACGCATTGATCTTTCGGCAGGCTGGGCAGCTGGATGTTGGCAGCCAAAGCCGCCGGTGCAAGCGCCGTGATGCCGACGGTCACGACAAGAAGCAGTGCCGCAATGCGGCGGGAGAATGTTTTCATCGTCTTCATGCGAAAAGTTCCACCTCCTGTATGCCGAACAGTTTACCCAGCACGCTGGCCGGGAAGCCGCCGACGTCTTTCTGGTAGCTCTGGACTGCATCGTTATAATGCAGGTTGCTGATGATGGTCTGCGCACTGTTGAACTGGCTGTACTGCCCCTGCACTGCGCCCATCTTCATGGGGTCTGCGGCCTGCTCCTGCAATTTTGCGTAGAGCTGGCCGATGGCTGCGCCAAGCGTCTCGTTCGACTGGTAGAGCATATGCATCCTGCCGCCGGTGTAAACACTCAGAGAGTCCGGTGCGTGAATCTTGCCATCGGACTGCACCGCCCCGAGGCAGGCGGAAAAAGAGTCCAGCGCAGCCTGTGCCGTCTGCACTTCGGTGCTGTCTGCACCCAGTGTGTTGGACGCGGTAGTGATGATGTTGGCGGCCGTGTTGAGCCGTGTGGTCAACTCCTCATTCAGGGTATAGCCGCTGTCTGCGGCCACGCCAGTGGTGAACCCGTTCTTCACCGTGTCGTACTTTGCCCGGAGCTTCGCCCCGCCAAAGCCGACAAAGCACCCCAGCATCACCACGATGCAAAGCGCCACGGCCACGGCCTGCTTGCTCAGCGCGGCAGGCAGGGCCTTTTCGAGGCTTGCCAGCTTCTGCTGGAAGGGCGTCAGCCGCACTTCCTCCTCGGCGGGCGCTGCGGCGCGATAGCTGGAAGCGTCAAAGCCGCCGGTGGGTTGATTCTGTTGTCTGGAAAAATCTGCGTTTGCCATTTCAGCTCCGGATCTCCATCATCTTCTGTTTCAGCTCGTCTTCGATGCGGGTGAGCTCCTGCTCGGCAGCGGCACGCTTTGCGCGGCCCTCGCTCTGGATCTTGTTCAGCTCGTCCAGCGTCTCGATAAGGCTCTTGTTGGTCTGCTGCAGGGTCTCGATGTCCACGACACCGCGCTGAGACTCCTTGGCCGTCTCGATGGTACCCATCTTGAGGGCGTCGGCGTTCTTTTTCAGCAGCTCGTTGGTCATGTCGGTGACGGCACGTTCGGCCTGCATAGCCTGCTGGCTGTGGGCCAGACCCAGTGCCAGCACCATCTGGTTCTTCCACAGGGGGATGGTGTTGACGATGGTGGACTGTATCTTCTCGGCCATCATGGAGTTATTGTTCTGCAAAAGCCGGATCTGAGGACCCATCTGCAGGCTGATGGTGCGGGTCAGCTCAAGGTCGTAGAGCTTTTTCTCAAAGCGCTCGCACTGGTCGGCCAGATCGCGTGCGGCCTGTGCGTCCTCAGGCAGGCCGGAAGCCTTTGCCTTGTCCATCGCCTGCTGCAGCTCGTGGGCGCGGAAGTCGGCCAGCTTCTTCTTGCCCGCGAGGATATACATGCTCAGCTCTTTGAAATAGGCCATATTCAGCTCGTACATCTTGTCCAGCATCGCAATATCCTTGAGCAGCTGCACCTGATGCTTTTCGAGGGCGGACTGGATGGTCTCGACGTTCGTTTCCGCTTTGCTGTACTTGGTCTTCATGTTGTCGAGCTGGTTACCCTTTTTCTTGAAGAAGCCGAGGATGCCCTTTTCCTCTTCGGCGGCGTCAAAGTTCTTCAGCTCCCCGATAAGGTCGGTGATCATGCCGCCCACCTCGCCAAGGTCTTTGGTGGACACTTTGGAAAGTGCCGCCTCGGAGAAGTCACCGATCTTCTTCTGGCAGGCGGAGCCGTACTGCAGCACCTGCTGGCTGTTGGTGATGTCGATCTTCTGAGCGAAGGCGTCCACCATCGCCTGCTCCTCGGGGCTGAGCTTGACCTGTTCGGCCTCGGGGGCCGCAGCGGGTTCGGGCTGCTTTTCCTCGGCGGCAGGTGCTTCCACCGGGTCGAGGGTCAGGGTGGGAACAGCGGGTGCGTCTAAGTCAAAATTGAACGTATTATCAGCCATGAGAGATTCCTTCCTTTCCAAATCAGACGTTTAGCCTAAGCCTTGTCCTTTGAGCATATTCTGCAATACCGTCAGATCCGCCGAGAGGTCCATGCTTTCAGCGGCATACAGTGCATCCAGCTGGTTTTCGAATGCAGTGGCGATGGAAGCCGCGTTCCGCTCCACCTCTGCCCGAATCGAAGCGGCATTTTCGCCCCGCACGCCCTGGCGGGCGAGTTTTGCGTACTGCTCCAGTACGTTCACCGCGTCGGGCAGATAGTAGTTCGCAAAGCGGCGTACCTGCTTTGCCTTGGCGGGACTGGCCTCCACCGTCTCCATGATGGAGCGGCCTGCCTTTTCCATCCGGGTCATGGCGGCGGAAAGCTCCGGGTCGGGCAGGGCCTCGTTCAGCGCGTGGAGGGCATCCAGCTTCTGCTGGATGTCGGCCAGCATCTCGTCCACATCGCCGCTGCCGGTGTGGAAAGGCACTTCATGCTCCACTATCCGGGGCGGGCAGACCTTCTTTGCCGCGCCGAACATCACGGCTGCGCCGCCCAGCGCTAGCAGCAGCGCCCACAGCTTATATGCTGGCAGCGCCGCGCACAGCACCGCGAACACCAGTGCCGCCGCATACCACGGCAGGACGCTGGGCTTTTGGGTGCGGATAACTTTGCTCATGCATTTTCTCCTTTCCCGAAGGGGCGCACCGCCCCTTGTACTCTTCCATAATAAATCCTTTTATCCACAAAACGCAAGTGTTTCATGAATAATTTACAGGTTGGAAACGGTTATATAATCTTTGAGGGCCTCGCCCCAGACCTCGCGCAGGGTTTCGGGGCGGCAGGCGGCGTTGGCGGGGCTGGTGCTGGGCAGCTTGACCGCCGGGATGCCGGACACCGGCAGCAGATACTTTGTATAGATGCGGTAGGCCGTGGCCCCGTTGCAGAACACTGCCTCAATGGGTGCTTTTGCTAAAAGAGATGCAATGTCGTTCGGCACCACGTCCCGGATAGAGGCGTCCGACGCGCCGGTGATGGTGCAGCTTTCCAGCGTGTCCCACAGGGCGAGGCCGTGGCGGAGGATGATGCCTTTTTTGGCCTCGATGTCCTCCCGGGCGGGGACAGGCTCTCCGGTGAGGGCCGCCATCATGGGCCAGAAACGGTTCTGCGGGTGGCCGTAGTAGAAGGCCATCTCCCGGCTTTTGGGGCTGGGCCATGTGCCGAGGATGAGGGCGCGGCTGTTTTCAGAGCAAACGGGTGCGAAGCTCATCGTTCCATCGTCTCCCATGCAGAGCCGAAGCTGCGGTCGGAGGGCTCCGCCTTCGGGCCGTCGAACCACAGCTCTTCAATAAGGGCAGCAAGTCCGTCCTCACGCACATCGCCGATGACGCGGTCAGCGGCGGCTTTGGCTTCGTCGGTGCCGTTGGACATGCAGCAGCCGAGGCCGGCTGCTTTCAGCATCCCGACATCGTTGGCGGAGTCGCCTGCCGCCACGGCCTCGGCGAGGGAGAGGCCCATCTTTTCGCAAAGGTCTGCGAGGCCCGCGCCCTTGTCGATTCCACCCCGCACGATGTCATAGAAGTGGGAGCCGTCGGGCAGCTGGCCGCCCGTCTGCATGAAGTGAAGGCCGAGGTGGCCGTACTTTTCGTTGAACCGCTCCAGCGCCCCCTCGGGGAAGATGCAGAACGCCGCGTGAGGCATATCGATGAGATGGCGGTCCTGGTCTTCGCCGTCCACGCAGTCCAGACCGACGCTGTTCATCTGATCGTAGTACTTGTGGAGGATGTCATACTCGCAGTAAGCATAGTATGCATCCTTGAAGTCAAATTGCAGGGGGTAGTTGTAGTCCTCACAGAAATCCACCAGCGCGTACATCTCTTCGTTGGTCATGGGGTGTTCTGCCACGATGGTGCCGTTCTTGTCCACGACGCAGGCACCGTTGCAGGTGATGGCATAGTCGAACCGGATGCCGCCCAGCTGGCCTTTCCGGTTGATGGCGGACCAGGCCCGGCCTGTGCTGAGCACGAATTTTCCCCCGGCGGCCTGAAGCTTCTTCACGGCCTTGACCATGGCCGGACGGGGCTGGTTTTCCCCGAAGGGGACGAGGGTGTTGTCGTAATCGCTTGCGAGAATTTTATATTGCATGGCGTTCTCCTTATATCTATATATAAGTTGAGTATATCACAAAATGGAGGCTTTGTCTCCAAAACAAAAAGCACCTGCACGCTTCTCCGAAGAAAAGGTGCAGGTGTTTTGCAAATACTCAGGCGATGAAGGCCACCACGATTTGGATGCCCACGCCCACAGCGGCGCCGCAGGCCCAGGTCAGGCCGGTGATGAAGAGGTTCTGCTTCCAGGAGGGATTCACCCGCCACAGTACGGCGAGGCCCACGCCCGCGCCGGTGCAGAGACCGGCCACGAGGCTCGAGAAGCGGAGTGCGCCCTCGACGTAGAGCTGGGTCATCAGGACGCTGGCGGCACAGTTGGGGACAAGGCCCACCAGTGCGGCCACCACCGGCTGGAAGAAGCCCATCCGGCCCAGCACCGAGGCGAAGACATCCTCGCCGACGCCCTCGACGATGAGGCCGAACACGAGGCTGAACACGAAGATAAAGACAAAAATCTCGAGGGTGTGGCGGAGCGCGGCCTTCCAGATGGGCTGGGGATGGCCCTCTTCGTCGCTGTGCTCCTCGTGGCAGTCCACCTCGTCGGCGTGGCCGGTGTAGCCGCCGCGCAGGCTGCGGGGCAGGGCCTTGCGGAGGACGAAGTCCAGCAGAAAGCCCACGAAGACAGCGTACACGACTTTGATGACCATCAGCAGGATCAGCTTATCCCAGTAAGCGGGCATGGACACCAGCAGGGGGATAGCCTCGTCGCTGGTGGCGAGATAGACGGCCATCAGCGTACCCAGCGTGATGACGCGGGAGGCGTAGAAGTTGGAGGCGATGGCCGAGAAGCCGCACTGCGGCACACAGCCCAGCACCGCGCCCGGCACCGCACCCCAGCGGCCGCCGCCCGCCAGCAGAGCCTCGATGCGCTCACCGTGGCGGGTCTCGACATATTCAATAAAGAGATAGGCTAAAAACAGGAAGGGGAGCATCTTGGCGGTGTCCACCAGAGTTTCGCTCAGTACATCCAGAAAAAGTTCCATTGTTTGATACCTCGTATATAAGGGTTGGATTGTTTTTTGCAGGGATAGGTTCTCTTTCTCGCGCCGGTGGCGCGGGGTCAGAGCGCGGTTACGCGGGGCTAAGTTCTCTTTTGCGTGCCAAAAGAGAACCAGAAAAGCACCCGCTACTTTCGAG
>ERZ1106964.638-NODE-638-length-33920-cov-5.082829_pt1 | contig 33920 bp, 34 predicted proteins | sample MGYA00403682_ERZ1106964 | MGnify/ENA primary metagenome ERZ1106964 (study PRJEB35170, sample SAMEA104062451) | human gut metagenome | biome: human gut; feature: human-associated habitat; material: faeces | place: Denmark | collected 2013-04-10 ...
ATGCCCCGGCTGGTGAGGTACTTCTTCACCATCAGCGCCACCTTGAAGGTGATGGCGTCGTCAAACTCCCGCAGATCCAGACCCGTCAGCTTCTTGATCTTCTCCAGCCGGTACACCAGCGTGTTCCGGTGGACGAACAGCTTCCGAGCGGTCTCGGAGACGTTCAGGTTGTTCTCAAAGAACTTGTAGATGGTGAACAGCGTCTCCTGATCCAGCGCATCGATGGGGTTCTTCTTGAACACCTCCTGCAAAAACATCTCGCACAGGGTGGTGGGCAGCTGATAGATCAGGCGGCCGATGCCCAGATTCTCGTAGTTGATGACGTAGCGCTCGGTGTCGAACACCTTGCCCACCTCGATGGCGATCTGAGCCTCCTTATAGGACTTGGCCAGATCCCGCAGATGCAGGGCCAGCGTACCGATGCCTACGAACACACGGCGCTCGCCGTCCTCCCGCAGGGCCTCCTCGATGGTGGTGGCCACCTTCTCCAGATCCTTGTTGGTGGTGCTCTCCGGCATCTGGTGGATCAGCGCCACGTCCGTCTCACCCACGCTGATGACGAAGTCATTCTGCCGGTCGGGGAAGAGATTCTGCACCACCTCCAGAGAGATGCCCTCGCTGCGGCCCTCCACAGGCCGGATGACGAATACGCCGCGGGGTACCTCGGCGGCCACGTGCAGCTCCTTGGCCCGCATATAGATGTCGCTGATAAGGATGTTGTCGGAGATGATGTTCTTGATGAAGGAGCCCTTGTCGTGCTTTTCCTCATAGTACGTCTTGGCGGAGTTCAGGGCCACGCAGGCCATGGCGCACACGGTGCGGCCCACGCTGTCATCGCCGGTGGCGAACACGGCATAGTCAAAATGTCCGCCCCAGCCGGGCAGCGCCTTGAAGGTCTTGCCCTCCAGCGCAATGCAGCCGCCCTCGGCGGAGTCGATGGCCTCCACATACTTGGCCCACTTCTTGCCGATACCCGTCAGCTCGCTGCAAGCGATGACGGTACCCTCGGCGTCAATGACGCCCACGGTGCGATCGGTGGTATCCTTGAACTGTAAAACGACGTTCTGAAAAATTCTCCCGGACATAGTCAGTCCCTCCTGATATAGAGCTGATGGATATTTTGTGCAAACTACTTAGCCTCGTGCTCTATTATATCGTCAGAATCACGATTTTGCAAGTATTTTCTTGTATTTTTCACAAAAATTTTGGGGCATTTTTTGGCGTTATGTCGAGGGATTCAGTCCACATATGTCAAGAAGGGTGTGTATCTCCCCATCGGACAGGGGCCGGAAGGCTCCTGGCGCCAGCGCTTCATCCAGCCGCAGCGGCCCCATGGAAAGCCGCTTCAGGTACGTCACCGGTTTTCCGCAAGCGGCCAGCATCCGCTTCACCTGATGGAATTTCCCCTCCCGCAGCGTCACCAGCGCCTCCTGCGGCGAGAGGACCTCCAGCCTCGCCGGCAGGCACTCCAGCCCGTCGGCCAGCACCATTCCCCCAGCAAAGGCCGCCGTGTCCGCCGCCGTCAGCACGCCCTCCACACGGGCGTAGTACACCTTGTCCACGTGATAGCGGGGGCTCAGCAGCCGATGGGTCAGCTCCCCGTGGTTGGTCAGCAGCAGCAGTCCCTCCGTGTCCTTATCCAGCCGCCCCACTGGGGATAGATCCCGTTTGCGCAGCTCCGGCGGCAGCAGGTCCAGCACCGTCTGCTGCCGTCCGTCCACCCGTGCCGACAGGACCCCGGCGGGCTTGTGGAGCATGAGATAGGTGTACCGGCGGCAGTCCAGTGCCTGACCGTCCACCAGCAGGCAGACGGCGTCGGCGTCCACCTTTTCCTCTGGGGAGGAGGCCAACCGTCCGTCCACCACCACCCGGCCCTGCCGCACCAGCTCCTTTACCTCCCGCCGGGAGTATTTGCCCGTTCCGGCGATGATCTTGTCCAAGCGCTCCATAACCAGCCCTCCTGCCGCAGTTTTTTCCATTATAGCATATCCCATCGGGAAACGGAATAAGCTGAGGACAAAGCGATGGAAAAAACGAAAGGAGCTGCGTGCCTGTGAAGCGCTGTCTTGCGGGGCTGTGCCTGCTGCTGATGCTGCTGACCGCCTGTACCGCCCGTCCCTCCCAGACCCCGGTGACCGCCAAGGACGATGCCGCCCGCCGGGCATGGCTGGAGCAGCAGGGCTGGCAGACGGAGGAGCAGCCGGTGCGCACCCTGACGGTGCAGCTGTCGCTGGCGGGGCAGGAGGACTATCTGGCCCTCCAGCAGGAGGCAGGCCTGCCCTTGGCGGACTACGACGGTCAGACCGTCACCCGCTGCACCTACACCGTCACCAATTACCCCGGCCGTACCGGAGATGTGCAGGCGAACCTCTATCTCTGCGGCGATGTTATCGTAGGCGGGGACATCATGGCCTTGGGGGAAAACGGCTTTCAGGCATCCCTCCTCTATCCGGCGGAGAACACATAGAAACATGGGAGGAAGGGCCTTTGCCCCTTCCTCCCATGTTTCAGTACTCCTCGCCCAGCGTAATGATCTGCGCCCACAGCACCGGCCCCACGGCCCCGGTGGGGTCGAAGCCCAGCTGCCGCTGGAGGGTCAGCACCGCCTGCTGAGTGGCGGGGCCGAAGATACCGTCCACCACCAGACTGGGCAGAGTCTCGTCCTCCCGGCTGATCTGGTTGAGCCGCTCCTGCATCAGGGCCACCTGTTCGCCCCGGTCGCCCCGCACCAGAAACCGTCCCGGATAGACCTCCCCGGCGAACTGCCGGTAATCCTCCGGCAGCTCCGCCAGCACCTTCCGATAGGCCGTCTGCAGAGCGTTCCACGTCTCTCGGCCCACCACACCGTCCACCGTCAGACCGTAGAGCCGCTGGAAGGTGTACACCGCATCCAGCAGCTCCTGATCGAAGTCATCGGACAGAGAGATCATGGGCAGCTCCGGCAGAAAGTACCCCAGAAACGCCAGATAGAACCGCACCGTCCGCACGCCGATGCCGCTGTCCCCCAGCCGCAGCTCCTCGGCGTACCGCCGCTGCAGCTCGGAGATGGTGAGTCCCTCACTGCTGAGGTCCGACAGCTGCTTGACGCCGTTGTAGATCTGCTTGATCTTGTACCATGTGGCCTTGCCCACGATGCCGTCCTGCGCCAGATTGAAGATCTGCTGAAAGATCCGCACCGCCTCCTCCATGTCTCCGTCAAAGACGAAGCTGTCGTCCAGCGCCGGGATGGCGGGATAGTTCTTCCCGATGCGGTTGAGCTGCCGCTTCAGGGTCTGCACGTCGTTGCCGGCATCGCCCCGCCGCAGGGGCCGCCCCGAATAGGAGGCCACGTTCCCGCCCACCGGCGCATTCATCACCAGATTGATGTCGCCGCCGTAGTAGTACTGCAAAATTTCGTAGGGCGTCATGCCCTCCTCCGCCAGATCCACGCTGCCCCATTGGGACAGGCCACTGCACCGGGTACGCACCCCGTCGCAAAACTGGGCGAACAGCGGCTCTACACTGCCCTGCCGCACGATGTAGTTGTTGAAAATATCGTCCACGATGCGGCTGATGTTCTCGAATATGTCGCCGCCCTCCACATAGGCCTGATCGTACCGGGTGGTGGAGGTGATGTCGAAGTCGTACCCTCTGGCCCGGTAATACTCCGTGTACACCCGGTTCAGGGCGTAGGAGATCTGGGCCAGAATGTTGGCTCGGATGGCACTCTCCGGCCAGGTAGGATAAATTTCGTGGGAGGCCACGTTTTTGATGTACTGGGCGAAGGGCACCACCACGTTCCGGGCGGACTCCCCCGGCGCCCCCAGATGCACCGTGATGGTCTCCGGCACCACGGGATAGGGATAGGGCATCACGCACGCTCCTTTCTCACACCACTGGCTCCAGCATCACCGGCAGGATGGTCTCCACCCCGTCGAATACCGTCGCCGTCCGGCCAGCCACCGGCTGGAACATGGGATGCTGTACCGACACCTGATAGTCCAGCCCGCTGAGGGCGGCGGTGTCCGAGGCTTGAGACCAGGCAAAGGGCGGGGCGGGCAGGCGGATGCCGGATAGGATACCGGAGCCGTCGGTGACGCCCCGGTAAAATATGTGCTCCTCCGTGCCGAAGGTTCGGCTGATGACCACCTGCGCCCCGGCCACGGGGAAGCGCCCGCCGCCGCAGGTGACCTGCACGCGCAGGCCGCCCCGGTCCGGGTGGGTCCTGAGGAAAACGTCCACAGGTGTTGGTTGTGCTGACTGCATAGGCAAAGACCTCCTTTTTTCCTATCCTATGCACCTTGCTGCGTCCCGTGCCAAAAAAATTCCCGGAACCGGGGGAAGTCCGGTTCCGGGAAAGAAAAGCGTTATTTCTGGGGCAGATATATCCGCCGTGTAGGCCGAAGCCCCAGCATTTCCCCCACGGGGACGGCCACGTCGCCGGTGGCCTCCTCCGCCAGAGCAAAGACCATCACCATCAGCGCTGCATTGGGGAAGGGGCAGAACTCGCCGGGGTTGGTCAGGGAGATCAGCAGCATCCCCAGATAGCTCAGAGCCAGCGCCCGGACAAAGGGCGTTTTTCCGGCCCGCAGCAGGGCGATACGATCCCGCATCAGCACGCCGTAGGCGGCAATGCCCACCAGACCCATGCTGCCCATGATCTGGGCGATGCTGTTGTGGTAGAACACCATGCTCCCCTCCACGCCGGTGAAGAGGTCGCTGTTGCGCTGGCTGATGAGGCCGATGCCAAACACGGGGTTGTGCAGGAAGTCCGTGATGCCCCGCAGGAACAGCTGCACCCGGACGGAGTCCCCCTGATGGAACAGATGACCGTCCTCCATGCGGCTGTCCATCATCAGAGACAGCAGCTCCGGGCCCACCAGTACCGCCAGCACCGCACCGGCCACGCACAGAGGCAGCACGACCTTCCGGGGAATGAGGCCCCACCGCACCAGATATACGAAGCCCAGTCCCAGCAGCGCCACACCGAACAGCAGAGCGCTGCGGCTGCCGGTAAGGGCCAGCCCTGCCGCCTGCACCGCCATACCCAGCAGATGGGCGGGTTTTTTCAGCGACAGATAAAAGGACATGGGCAGGGTAGTCAGCAGCAGCGCCGTGGCAAAGTTGCGGTACTTGAGATAGAGGGTGGTATGTACCTGCAGAAATTCCTGCCACCGCGCGGCGTAATCCAGCATCACCAGACACGCCATGCACACACCCAGCGCGCAGAAAATGGCGGCGAACCGCCGGTGCAGGTCGTAGCCCTTGGAATAGGTCAGGCACGACCGCAGCAGCACATAGAAAACCAGCATCCCGCCGCCGAGACACCCGGCGTAGTACAAACTCAGCGGCTGAAGCAGCTGATGCATGGACAGGATCCCGCAGCCCCCCAACAGGGTGGCCGCCGACACCAGCAGCAGCCCCGTGGCGCTGCGTCCCACCCGGAAGGTGACGGGCCAGACCATCAGGTGCCAGATCAGCGCCGCAAAGAACGGCGCCGCCAGCACAGCGCAGGGGAGGAAATCCCCCAGACTTTCATATCGCTGGGTCGACAGCAGAAATACCAGCAGGAACGGCGTCACCGACGCCAGCAGATCCCGGCAGAACACCAGCAACCAAATACAAATCCCCAGCAGGGCCATGGCCCCATAGACCGGCTGACGCAGAGCGGCAAAGCCCAGCGCCACCCACAGCAAAAACGGAAAATAGGCACGGCTGAGCCAAAACCGCTGGCTTAGGCCGGACAGACGGCGGAAGCCCCCATAGCAGCGGCGCTGCAGACGGGGCCAAAAGCCGCTGTCCTCGTTCAGTGCGCTGAAAGACAGATCCCACATAGAATTGTTTTACTCCTTTTTTCATCCAGACAGGTACATGGACGGCTTCCCTTCCCTCCATGCACATACCAAAACAAATGCTCCCTGAAAAATGTGAAATTTTTGTGAATAATAGGTTTTTTAGGGAACCTTTTTACCGAGGTATATACCGCCCTTCTCTGGGCGTAAGCGGTACTATACCACGTTCCGGCGGGAATGTCAACGGGAGAAGCAGTCGGTTTATGAGGAATGTCCGTCCGGCTGTACTAAGAAAAATCAACGTCTGCCGCAGACCGGCGGCAAAAGAGCCTGAAAACTCCCTGAAAGAAGGGAATTTTCAGGCTTTTCACAGAAAATCCACACAAAAATGGCTGGTTTGTATAACTGACTAACACTTCTGTCACTTTTGGACGCCCTGTCTGATATCGAAGTACCTATAGGACATCCAGTCCCGGCAGCCGGTCCAGGGCATAGGTAATGAACCGCTTGGCGGCGGGGGAGACGTGCTCCTCCTCCGGCAGGGCGATGCCCAGATGTACCGACTGGGGCGGGTCCAGCGGCAGCACCGCCACCCCGTCCGCCAGATCGGCGGTGAGGATATCATTCAATAAGGTGATGCCCAGCCCCGCCCGCACCATGGCAATGGCGGCCCGGCTGTCGCTGGTGGCGAAGCGGATCTTGGGCCGGATCTGCAGCTGCTGGAGCATCCGGGAGTTATCTGTCTCCTGACCCGGCAGAAACTCGATGAAGGGCTCCTGCCGCAGCCGCTCCACGGGGAAGCGGTCCGCCTCCACCAGCGGGTGGGTAGGGGGGAGAATGGCCATCAGCTGGTCGTCCTTCAGCGGCACCCACTCGTGCCGTCCCGGCCGCTGGCTGATGAGACAGAAGTCCGCCCGCCGGTGATCCACCAGCTCGCCCAGTTGGGTAGAGCTGCCCTCCCGCAGCTCCACCCGGATGCCGGGATAAGCGTGATGGAACCCGGCAATGACCTCCGACAGCCACGGGTAGAAGGCGGCGTAATTGGTGCCGGCCACCACCCGGCCCACATCCAGCCCCTGGATCCGGTGGGCCAGCTGCTGGTACTGCTCGTCCAGCTCCGCCATTCGCCGCATCAGCGGCAGCAGCTCCTGACAGGCCCGTGTGGCGGATACCCCGCCCCGCCCCCGGTGCAGCAGGGGAAAGCCCGTCTCCCGCTCCAGACTGTCCACCAACCGGCTGATGCCGGAGGGGGTGTAGCCCAGCGCCTCGGCGGCAGCGGACAGACTTCTCTCATGGAGTACAGTGAGCAAAACCCGGCATTTTTCGGTGTCCATGAAATTTCGCCCCTTCTTTGATATTTTGTCAAACAAAATTTGAAATAGTATCGCTTTACGCAAGGATACACCAAGTGCTATACTCTGTCAAGGGTAGGAGAGAAACCCCCGATTAAGAACGGACAGAAATCTTCGGAGGAACAGGCATCATGACTCAGAAAAAAGCGGAGATCCTTTTGGCGACAGTTATCGCAGCACGGGCTACGTCCCTTCTGTTCAGCAAGATCGCCATGAACGGCATGGGGATCTTCAACCTGCTGGCGGCCCGGTTTTTGATGGCCTTTGTGCTGCTGGCGGTGGTGTTTTTCAAGCGCCTGCGCCACATCAAGCGCCATACGCTGGTGCGTGGCGCCATCATGGGCGGTCTGTTCTTCCTGATGCTCTCCACGGAGCTGACGGGGCTCAAGAGCACCCCCTCCTCCACCGTCTCCCTGCTGGAGAATACCGCCATCATTCTGGTGCCCATGGCGGAGGCCGTGCTGCGGCATAAGCTGCCCAAGGCCGCCACCGCCGTCAGCGCACTGGTGGCCATCGGCGGCGTGGCACTGCTGACCGGCCAGTCCGGCGGCTTCACCCCCGGTATGGTGCTGGCGGTCATGGCCGCCGTGCTGTACGCCGCAGCCATCATCACCACCGACCGCTTCTCCCACGAGGACGATCCCCTGACCCTGGGCATCGTTCAGGTGGGTACGCTGGGCCTGCTGGCGCTGGTGTCCTCCTTCGTGTTCGAGGCGCCCCACCTGCCCCAGTCCGGTACCCAGTGGCTGATGATCGCCGGCCTTGCCGTCATCTGCACCGGCTTCGGCTTCACCCTCCAGCCTGTGGCACAGAGCCACACCACCGCCCAGCGTGCAGGCTTGTTCTGCGCTCTGAGCCCCGCCTGCGCCACCCTGCTGGGTGCCGCCGTGCTGCGGGAGCACATCAGCGTCATGGGAATGTGCGGCATCGCCCTGATCCTGCTGAGCCTGCTGGTACCGCAGCTGTGGCAGCTGGCGGAGAAGAAGGGCATCACCCTGCTGCCCCGTCATGCCGTCCCCGCCGTGCGCCGGGCCTGAGATATCATAAGCTATATACCATTAGGTGTCCTTTCGTTGGGAGGAGCGCCGGAAAAAGCATTTGCCTTTTCCGGCGCTCCTTCTTTTTGCCGGGAAGATCCCCCTCGGCCGCTTTTTTACATGGACTTTACACAAGGAGACTTTTGCCCTTTACACCGCCCCCTTATCATGGGGACTGTAGCAAGAAAGCAAGTCCAAACATGAAAAACGAAAGGAGATCTTCATATGAAAAAGATCATCAGTATCCTGCTGGCCGCCGTTATGGTCATGGCCCTTCTGGCCGGTTGCGGCAGCAAAAACAGCGACAAAACCAACGACAACAACACCCCTAATAATAATCAGACCACCGAGCTCAGCGGCTCCGTGTCCACGAACGGCTCCACCTCCATGGACAAGGTCATCGGTGCTCTGCGGGAGCAGTTCATGGCGGACCACAAGAACGTCACCGTCACCTATGATCCCACCGGCTCCGGCTCCGGCATCGAGGCCGTGAAGAACGGCACGGCGGACATCGGTCTGGCCTCCCGCAGCCTGAAGGACGAGGAGAAGGCCGACGGCCTGACCGAGACGGTCATCGCACTGGACGGCATCGCCGTCATTGTCAATGCCCAGAGCAAGGTCACGGACCTGACCGTGGAGCAGATCGCCAAGATCTTCACCGGTGAGATCACCGACTGGAGTGAGGTGGGCGGCGACCCCGGCGCCATCTCCTGCATCGGCCGTGAGTCCGGCAGCGGTACCCGTGACGGCTTCGAGTCCATCACCGGGACTAAGGATTCCTGCAAGCTGGATCAGGAGCTGACCTCTACCGGCGGCGTCATCGAGGCCGTGGCCGGCAACCCCAACGCCATCGGCTATGCCTCCCTCTCCGCTGTGGAGGGTAAGGACACCGTGAAGGCCGTCACCGCAGGCGGTGTGGCCTGCACCGAGTCCACCGTGCTGGACGGCAGCTACGCCATTCAGCGGCCCTTCGTGCTGGTGACCAAGGACGGCACGACCCTGTCCCCGGCGGCGCAGGCCTTCTTCGACTTCGCCACCTCCAAGGACGCCGCCTCCCTCATTCAGAATGCGGGCGCCGTGCCTACCGCCAAGTAAAAACGAATCGGGGGACCCTCACCTGCTGCGGCGGATGAGGGGGCTTCCCCGTCATCGGGAAAGGAGAACTCTATGAAGCGGACAGCAGGCAAAAGTCTCCGCACCCGCAAAGCCATGGAACAGGCCATCCACCTGATCTTCCTGCTGTGCGGCATCGTGGCGGTGGGCTTCGTGCTGTGCATCAGCGTGTATCTGGTGATCTCCGGCCTGCCGGCCATCCGGGAGATCGGACTGACCAACTTCCTCTTCGGCAAGGTGTGGGCGCCTACCAACGCCACCACCGGCCCGCAATTCGGCATCCTGCCCTTCATCCTCACCTCTGTCTACGGCACGGCGGGAGCGCTGCTGCTGGGAGTGCCGGTGGGTCTGATGACTGCCATCTTTCTGGCCAAAGCGGCCCCGCCCCGTCTGGCGGCGGTGATCCGCACGGCGGTGCAGCTGCTGGCGGGCATCCCGTCGGTGGTGTACGGTCTGGTGGGCATGATCGTACTGGTCCCCGCCATCCGCCGTGCCTTCGGTCTTGGCTCCGGGGCCTGCCTGCTGGCGGCCATTCTGGTGCTGACGGTTATGGTGCTGCCCTCCATCATCAACGTGGCGGAGACGGCCCTTCAGGCCGTGCCGAGGGAGTATGAGGAGGCCAGTCTGGCACTGGGCGCCACGGAGACGGAGACCTACTTCCGGGTGAGCCTGCCTGCCGCCCGCAGCGGCGTGGCGGCGGCGGTGGTGCTGGGCGTAGGCCGTGCCATCGGAGAGGCCATGGCTATCATCATGGTGGCCGGAAACGTGGCCAATATGCCGGGGCTTTTCACCTCGGTGCGCTTCCTCACCACCGGCATCATCTCCGGAATGTCCGATGCCGCCGTGGGGAGCCTGTATCAGCAGGCGCTGTTTTCCATCGGGCTGGTGCTGTTTCTGTTCATCATGCTCATCAACGTCCTGCTGAATGTCTGCATCAAACGCAAGAAGGAGGACTGAGCCATGAAGCAGCAATGGACGCTTCGCCGGAGACTGTATAACGGCGGGATGCGGGGGCTGGTGTGGCTGTGTGCCGGACTGACCTGCGCCCTGCTGATCTTTCTCATCGGCTATATCTTTTACCGTGGCGTGCCGGGCCTCAGCTGGCAGCTGATCTCCGGCCAGACCAGCTATATCCGCAATACCGTGGGCATCCTGCCCAACCTATTGAATACCCTGTATATCATTCTCGTGGCCATGGCGGTGGTGCTGCCGCTGGGTGTAGGCGCCGCCATCTACCTGACGGAGTACGCCGCCAGCGGGCGGCTGGTCCGCATCATCGAGTTCGCCGCCGAGACACTGACGGGCATTCCCTCCATCATCTTCGGACTGGTGGGCATGATGCTGTTCGTGCAGAAGCTGGGCCTTCAGGCGGGAATTCTGGCCGGCGGCCTGACGCTGGTGATGATGATCCTGCCCACCATCATCCGCACCACGCAGGAGAGCCTGAAGACCGTCCCCCAGTCCTACCGGGAGGGGGCGCTGGCGCTGGGTGCCGGCAAATGGCACATGGTCCGCACGGTGGTGCTGCCGGGAGCGGTGGACGGCATCGTCACCGGCTGTATTCTGGCCATCGGCCGCATCGTGGGGGAGAGCGCCGCCCTGCTGTATACGGCAGGCTTCGGCATGGCGCTGGTGAGTCTCTTTGACTCCCTGCACACCTCCTCCGCCACCCTGACGGTGGCCCTGTACGTCTACGCCACCGAGGGCGGCGAGACGGCGCTGGCCTTCTCCATCGCCACCATCCTCATGGTGCTGACCCTGCTCATCAACCTCACCGCCGGGATCATCGGGCGGAAGCTGAAAAGGAAGTGAACGACAATGGACCCCATTCTGCAAGTGAAGGATCTGGACCTGTGGTACGGCGCTCATCAGGCGCTGCACAGCGTCTCCATGGACATCCCGGAGAAGAGCATCACCGCCTTCATCGGCCCCTCCGGCTGCGGCAAGTCCACATTTCTGAAAACCCTGAACCGCATGAACGATCTGGTGCCGGGGGTGAAGATCACCGGCCAGGTCCGCTATCGGGGCGAGGATATCTATGCGCCGGGGACGGACGTGTGCCGCCTGCGCCGTGAGATCGGCATGGTGTTTCAAAAACCCAATCCCTTCCCCATGAGCATCTACGACAACATCGCCTACGGCCCCCGGACCCACGGCATCCGCAGCAAGGCCAGACTGGACGAGCTGGTGGAGCGCTCCCTGCGGGGCGCCGCCATCTGGGATGAGGTAAAGGACCGGCTGAAGAAGAATGCACTGGGCCTTTCCGGCGGCCAGCAGCAGCGCCTGTGTATCGCACGGGCGCTGGCGGTGGAGCCGGCGGTGCTGCTGATGGACGAACCCACCAGCGCACTGGACCCCATCTCCACCTCCCGCATCGAGGAACTGACCATGGAACTGAAGGAGCGCTATACCATCGTCATCGTCACCCACAATATGCAGCAGGCGGTGCGTATCTCCGACCACACGGCCTTCTTCCTGCTGGGTGAGCTGGTGGAGTACGGCGTCACGGAGCAGGTGTTCTCCGCCCCGGCGGAGAAGCGGACAGAGGACTACATCACGGGGAGGTTCGGATAATGAGAAGCCGGTTTGATGAACAGCTGGCCCAGCTGGAGCGGGAGCTCATCGAAATGGGCGCACTGTGCGAGGAGAGCATCGCTCTGGCGGTCAAATCGCTGGGAGACGGCAGTCTGGCCCGTCAGGTGGCCCCGCTGGACACGGAGATCGACCGCAAGGAGCGGGACATCGAGTCCCTGTGCCTGAAGCTGCTTTTGCAGCAGCAGCCGGTGGCACGGGATCTGCGGCAGATCTCGGCGGCCCTGAAAATGATCACGGATCTGGAGCGCATCGGGGATCAGGCGGAGGATATTGCCGAGATCGTCATCAGCGGTCAGGTCAACGAGGGGGAGGAGCTGCTGCGGGATATGGCCGCTTCCACCATAAAAATGGTGACGGAAAGTGTTGACGCCTACGTGAAACATGATACAATGTTGGCGGAAAAAGTCATCGCAGAGGACGATATTGTGGATGACTGGTTCGACAGGATGAAGCATACGCTGATCCGCCGCATGACCACAGACCCCGGTGAGGGGGAGCGGGCGGTGGACCTGCTGATGATTGCCAAATATTTTGAGCGCATCGGGGACCATGCGGTGAACGTCGCCCAGTGGGTGATTTTCTCCGTCACCGGTACGCACAAGGAGGGATAGCATGATCTGGTGCGTAGAGGACGATGCCAGTATCCGGGATATCGAAGTATACGCTCTGCGTTCCACCGGCTTCGAGGCCTGTGGCTTTGCCGACGGTGCCGCCTTCTGGCAGGCCCTCCAGACGGAGGAGCAGCCGGAGCTGGTGGTGCTGGATGTGATGCTGCCCGGCGTGGACGGCATGGAGCTGCTGCGCCGGATGCGGGCCTCGGCGGCCCTGCACCGTATCCCGGTAGTGATGGCTACCGCCAAGGGCGCAGAGTATGACAAGATACAGGGGCTGGATCTGGGGGCGGACTACTATCTGGCCAAGCCCTTCGGGGTCATGGAGCTGGTGTCCTGCGTCAAGGCGGTGCTGCGGCGCTGCCGGACGGAGCAGGAGCCGGTGCTGCGGGCCGGGGGCATCGTACTGCACCCGGAGGAGCGCATCGTCACGGTGGAGGGTCAGAGAGTGACGCTGACCTATAAGGAGTTTGAGCTGCTGCGGCTGTTTCTGTCCCATCCGGGCATGGCCTTCACACGGGACCAGCTGTTCAACGAGATCTGGGGCATGGATTACTGCGGCGAGACCCGGACGGTGGATATGCACATCCGCACCCTGCGCCAGAAGCTGGGCGGCTGCGGCAGCATGATCCAGACCGTGCGGAATGTGGGATACCGGCTGGAGGTAGGCGCATGACAAGAAAAATTTTCCGTTCCATTCTGCTGGTGGCGGGCGTAGTGCTGGCGGCGGGCATGGTCATCATGACCGGCTGCCTGTACAGCTACTTCGGCGGTGTGCAGGAGCAGCAATTACAGGATGAATTGAGCCTCGCCGCCAGCGGCGTGGAAAACGGCGGTACGGCCTATCTGGAGCGCCTTCCGGCGGAGCGGTTCCGCCTGACGTGGATCGCCTCCGACGGCCGGGTGCTGTATGATACGCAGGTGGTGGACGTGGCCTCCATGGAGAACCACGCCGGCCGTCAGGAGGTGCAGGAGGCCCTGAAAAACGGCAGCGGCGAAAGTAGCCGCTACTCTGATACCCTTTTGCAGCAGACCCTGTACGTGGCTCGCCGCCTGACGGACGGCACGGTGCTGCGTATCTCCGTCAGCCGTGCCACCGCCGGGATGCTGGCGCTGGGAATGATCCAGCCCATGCTGGTGGTGCTGGTGGCGGCGTTGATCTTCGCCGGACTCATGGCCGGCCGCCTGTCCCGCCGCATCGTGGATCCCTTGAACCGGCTGGACTTGGAGCATCCGCTGGAAAACGACGCCTACGAAGAGCTGGCTCCTCTTCTGAGCCGCATCAACTACCAGCACAAGGAGATCGACGCCCAACTGAGGACCCTGCGGCAAAAGACCGACGAGTTCACCCAGATCACCGGCAGTATGCAGGAGGGTCTGGTACTGCTGGACGAGAAAGGAACGGTGCTCAGTATCAACCACGCCGCCTGCAGGCTCTTTCAGGCGGACGACGGCTGTGTGGGCCGGGACTTCCTGACGGTGGACCGCAGCCATGAACTGAGCCTTGCGCTGGAGACAGCCCGGGAGAAGGGCCACAGCCAGCTGCGCTGCCAGCGCAATGGCCGGGAGTACCAGCTGGATATGAGCCGCATCCAATCCGGCGGCGAGATGGTGGGTACAGTGCTGCTGGCCTTCGACGTGACAGAGCAGGAGTACGCCGAGCGCAACCGCCGGGAGTTCACCGCCAACGTCTCCCACGAACTGAAGACCCCTCTGCAGGGCATCGTGGGCAGCGCCGAGCTGATCCAGAGCGGCATGGTGAAGCCGGAGGATATGCCCCGCTTCGTGGGCCATATCCACGACGAGGCCTCCCGGATGGTGACGCTGGTGGAGGATATCATCCGCCTGTCCCAGCTGGACGAGGGGGACGCCATGCCCACGGAGACGGTGGACCTGCTGACCCTGAGTCAGGAGGCCGTGGCCAATCTACAGGATGCCGCCGCCAAGCAGCAGGTGTCCCTGTCGGTGGACGGCGGCCACGCCCCGGTCATCGGCGTGCGGCGGCTGCTGTATGAGGTGATCTTCAACCTCTGCGACAACGCCATCAAGTATAATGTCCCGGATGGCACCGTGAAGGTGCAGGTGTCCTCGGAGAACGGGATCTCCTCCGTCACGGTGTCGGATACCGGCATCGGCATCGCCCCGGAGCACCAGAGCCGGGTGTTCGAGCGGTTCTACCGGGTGGATAAGAGCCACTCCAAGGCCTCCGGCGGCACGGGGCTGGGCCTTTCCATCGTGAAGCACGCCGTGCAGTATCACCACGGCGACATCCGCCTCACCAGCAAGCCCGGCGAGGGGACTGTCATCCGCATCACCTTCCCCGCAGCGGCCCGGTGACCCGCTGACCCAACCTATAAAAATCAAAAAGAAATGCGCTGCTGCCGCCCCGGCGGAGCGGCAGCAGAGGAAAGTCCTATGGAAAAAACCACACAGTGTATCGCAGGAGGCGGACTCCTTGCCGCCATCGCTGCGGTGCTCCGGCTTGTGGGCAGCGCCATCCGTCTCGGCCCCTTTTCCGTCTCACTGGTCCTGATCCCCATTGTGCTGGGCGCCGCCCTGTACGGCTGGGGCATGGGCTGCTGGCTGGGGCTGGTATTCGGGGCCGTGGTGCTTCTGTCGGGGGATGCCGGCCTCTTTCTGGCGGCAGATCCGGGAGGGGCCATTGTGACGGTGCTGAGCAAGGGCATTGCCTGCGGCGCAGCGGCGGGCCTGTGCTGCCGGTGGCTGCACCCATGGTATCCGAGACTTTCCATTCTGCTGTCGGCTCTGGCCGCCCCGCTGGTCAATACGGGGGTGTTTCTGCTGGGCTGCCGACTGTTTTTCATGCCCCTCATCCATCAGTGGGCGCAGCAGGCGGCTATGCCGGCGCCGGAGCTTATCTGATGGTGGGCATGGTGGGCTGTCCCTGCACACTGGCGATCACCGGTGGCTTGGGCCGTTTCGTGGCGCCCCTGTGCCGCCGGGAGGCCGTCTACGACGAGGATCTGCTGCTGCGTGGCCTGTGGAAGCTCTACACCGCTGACTGCCCATCGGCAGATAAGCCCTGAAAAACAATCGAGATACAAAAGGAGGCTGGGGACTACGAGTCCCCAGCCTCCTTTTTTCTGCCCCACCACCGGGAGAGCCGGCCTTACGGAAAGAACACCCGCACCGCCCATGCGGCGGCGATGAAGGCCGCCGCATCCGCCGCCAGCGCCGCGGGGACGGTGTGGCGGGTGCGGCGGATGCCCGCAGCGCCGTAGTAGACCGCCACGGTGTAAAACGTCGTCTCCGAGCATCCCAGCATCACCGCCGTCACCCGCCCGATGTAGGAGTCCGGCCCGTACTGCTCCATCAGCTGGCTGCCCACCGCCAGCGCCCCGGAGCCGCTGACGGGCCGCACCAACAGCAGCACCGCCGTCTCCGGCGGGATGCCCAGCCCTTCCAGCACCGGTGACAGCAGCCCCGTCAGCAGCTCCATGGCTCCGGAGGCCCGGAACATCTGCACCGCCGACAGCAGCACCACCAGCGCCGGCAGGATGCGCCCCAGCACCCGCAGCCCCTCCGCCGCCCCGTCGGTGAGGGCGCCGTAGACATCGGTCCTCCGCCCTATGGCTGCCGCCGCCACCCCCGCCAGCAGACAGGGGATCACCCAGTCCGTCATGTCCGCCGCCTTCCCAGCCGCTCCAGCAGCTTCGCCGCCGCCAGCCCCGCCGTTACCGACAGCAGGGAGCTGACCCACACCGCCGGCAGGATATCCAGCGGCGCAGCGCTGCCGCAGACGGCCCGGATGCTGGCCACCGTGGTGGGTAGCAGCTGGATGGAGGCGGTGTTCAGCACCACCAACCGGCACAGTTCGTCGCTGGCCACGCCCTCCGTCCCCCGTGCCATACGGCAGGCCGCCCGGATACCCATGGGAGTGGCGGCGTTGCCCAGCCCCAGCAGATTGGCCGACACATTGGCCGTCACCGCTGCCAGCGTCTCCGGATCCCGGCTGGCCTGGGGCAGCAGCCGCCGCAGCACCGGACGGAACAGCCGTCCCAGCCGCCGGGACAGCCCGCACCGATCCATGACCTCCATAAGCCCCGTCCACAGGCACAGCACCCCCGCCATGGAGAGGCACAGCCGAACCGCCTGCCCGGCCCCCTCCAGCGCCGCCGCACTGACGGCCTCCATGCGCCCGTATACGGCGCCGCACACCACGCTGACCACAGCCATTCCCGTCCAGATCCACGCCATCGCCATCCTTGTCACCTCATGGATGTATATGCCGCACCGACATATTTTATTACATCTATCCAGACAGATTTTATCATTTGGTTGACAAATATGTAAATTTACGGCATAATATAAACGAATCCCACGTAGACGCTAAAATTGAGGGGCAAAGAAGGGGAGATCACTGTGAAAGCAACCGGTATCGTCAGAAGAGTGGATGAGTTGGGACGCATCGTCCTGCCCGTAGAGCTGCGGCGCACGCTGGATATTTCCGAGCGTGATCCGCTGGAGATTTATGTGGACGGCGCATCCATTGTCCTGCGAAAATTCCGGCCCAACTGCATTTTCTGCAACAGCAGCCGGGGCGTATCGGAGTTTCGGGGGAAGAACGTGTGTCAGAAGTGCCTGAAAGAGCTTCAGTCCGTCACATTCTGACCCCGTGTACCGCACACGGTGAAGAAGGCCCGCCATCCGGTGGGCCTTCTTTCCTTTGATAAGAATGGCTCCTGCGGCCATCCCGCAGATTGTCGAGGAAAAGGGGTGGTATTTTTTGCCCGCCTGTGGTATGATAAAACGTACCCCTTCCAACAATACGGGGCCATACCCCCCTGATAGAACTTCAAATAAGGAGAAAACCTATGACCTTTCTGCAATCTATTCTTCTGGGCTTGATCCAGGGCGTGGCGGAGTTTCTGCCCATCTCCAGCTCCGGCCATCTGGCCATCGCCCAGAATCTGCTGAACATCAACGCCGAGGTCCCCGCCTTCTACGACGTACTGCTGCATCTGGGTACGCTGGTGGCGGTGTTCGTGGCCTATTGGCAGGACATCTGCGACATGGTGCGGGAATTTTTCTGCGGCATCGGTGATCTGGTCCACCACAGCACCCCTACGCCGGTACCCCCGGCCCGCCGCCTGATCCTGCTGATCATTTTGGGTACGCTGCCCCTGTTTGCCATCCTGCCCATCAAGGACACGGTGGAGGGCCTGAAAAGCAGTATGGTATTCATCGGCGCCGCCCTGATCGTCACCGGCTTCCTGCTGTTTTTCAGCGACCGGGTCCGCAAGGGCCGCAAGGATGCCCGCAGCGCCACGGTGCTGGATGTGTTGGTGGTGGGCGTCAGTCAGGCCATCGCCACGGTCCCCGGCATCTCCCGCTCCGGCATGACCATCACCACCGGCTGCTTCGTGGGCTTCGAGCGGAGGTTTGCCGTGCGCTTCTCCTTCCTGCTGTCCATCCCCGCCGTGCTGGGCGCTAATATCCTCAGTCTGAAGGATGCCCTCACCGGCGGCGTGGACTGGAGCCAACTGCCGGTGTATCTGGCGGGCGTGGTGGTGGCTGCCGTCTCCGGCTACCTGTGCATCCGCCTGCTGAAGATGATCGCTGACAAGGGCCGCTTCGGTGCCTTCGCCTACTATTGCTGGGCCGCCGGTCTGGCTACCCTCATTCTGAACGCCGTCAAGTAACACCCGTTCTCTTGCACGAAAGGAAGTCCGCATGGCTGCTGCACCCAAAAAGAAGAAAACCTCGCAACCCGCAAAAAAGAATACCCGCACGCCGCCCCCTCCTGCCCCTACCTACGGCCGGGAGATCGCCGGCGGTGTCTGCCTGCTGCTGGCCCTGTGCGCCGTCGTGTCCTATTTTCAGGAGGAGGCCCTGTTCATCACCTTCTTCGGCGGCCTGCTGAAGGGGCTGCTGGGTTACGGCTACTGGCTGTCGGCCCCGGCCCTGCTGCTGACGGGCCTCCTGCTGCTGACCCACCGGGACCGCCCCGCCACCCTGCGCTCCGTATGTACGCTGCTGGTGCCGGTGCTCACCGGCTGCGGCCTGCATCTGCTGCTGTGCGCCCGCTCCTATGAGCCGGGCCTCACCGGCCTGCGGGAACTGTGGCTCTCCGGCCGGTCCCTGCAAAGCGGCGGCGCCCTGTCCGGCGGTTTGGCCGTGGGCTTCTCCGCCGTATTCGGCAAGGTGCTGTCTCTGATCCTGTTCCTCCTCATGCTGCTGGCGGCCCTGTGCCTGGCGCTGCACTTCTCCCCTAAGGACGCCGTCCGCCGGGCGCAGGAGCGCCGGGAGGCGGAGTGGGAGGACATCCCGGAGGAAGCACCCACCGTCCGTGAGAAGGAGAGACCGGCGGAGAAGCGGCCCCGCCGCCGTGCCGCCATCGATATCCCTCTGGACGACGAGCCACCCGCCAAGCAGCCGCAGCCCCGGCCGGAGGAACCCGCCTTTGCCCCCAAGGAGAAGAAGCCCTTCTTCTCCCGTAAGAGCAGCACCGTCCGCACCCCGGATCAGGTGCTGCGGGGGGAGCCTGCGGAGGAAGCCGCCCCCGTGGCCCCTGCCGCTCCCGTTACTTCCCCACCGGCAGCGTCTGCTGCCCCCGCCCCTGTGGCTAAGCCCCGTGAAGCGGACAAGCCTTCCGTCACGGCGCAGGAGGTGCAGGACGCCACCGAGGAGGTGACCGCTGCGGTGGAGCAGGAGCTGGCCCAGCCGGAGGAGGCGTACCAGTATCCCCCCATCACGCTTCTGGATGAGAATACCGCCGACAACTATACGGAGGTGGGGGCTGAGCTGCGGAGCAACTCCCAGCGCTTGGCACAGACCCTTCAGAGCTTCGGTGTGGACGCCCGCCCCGGCGCTGTGGTCCACGGCCCCAGCGTCACCCGCTATGAGTTCACGCTGGAGCAGGGGGTGAAGCTGTCCAAGATCACCAACCTCGCCGATGACATTGCGCTGGCACTGGGGGCCAGCGGCGTCCGCATCGCCCCCATCCCCAATAAAATTTCCGTGGTGGGCATCGAGGTCCCTAACCGGGCCGTCACCCCCGTCCGCATCCGGGACGTGGTGGAGTCCCGCACCTTCACGGAGCATAAGTCCCCGGTGGCCTTCGCCGTGGGCAAGGACATCGGCGGCAGCTGCATCGTGGGGGATATCGGCAAGCTTCCCCATGTGCTCATCGCCGGTACCACCGGCTCCGGTAAGTCTGTGTGTACCAATTCCCTCATCGTCAGCATCCTCTATAAGTCCACCCCGGAGGAGGTCCGCTTCATCATGGTGGACCCCAAAATGGTGGAGTTGGCCCCCTATAACGGCATTCCCCATCTGCTGATCCCCGTGGTGACGGACCCCAAAAAGGCCGCCGGAGCCCTGCAATGGGCGGTGTTCGAGATGATGAAGCGCTATAAGCTCTTCTCCGAGCACGGGGTCAAGGATCTGGCGGGCTATAATGCGCTGGCCCGACAGGATGAGGAGCTCAAGACCATGCCCACGGTGGTGGTGGTCATCGACGAGCTGGCAGACCTGATGCTGGTGGCTGCCAAGGAGGTGGAGGAGTCCATCTGCCGGGTGGCCCAGATGGGCCGTGCCGCCGGGATGCATCTGGTCATCGCCACCCAGCGTCCCTCCTCCGACGTCATCACCGGCCTGATGAAGGCCAATATCCCCAGCCGCATCGCCTTCGCCGTGGCCTCCTCGCTGGAGTCCCGCATCATCCTGGATACCACCGGCGCCGAAAAGCTGGTGGGCAAGGGCGATATGCTCTATGCCCCGCTGGGGGCCGGAAAGCCCACCCGTGTGCAGGGCTGCTTCATCACTCCGGAGGAGATCGAGCGGGTGGTGGGCTTCGTCAAGACCACCGGCGAGGCGGAGTACTCCCGTGAGGTCATGGACAAGATCGAGCAGGCGGTGAAGGAGAAGGAAAAGGGCGGCGGAGGAAAGACCTCTGCCGAACCCGCCGAGGCACAGGAGGATGGCGACGAGCTGCTGCCCGCTGCCGTGGAGGTGGTTCTGGAAACGGGACAGGCATCCGTCTCCATGCTCCAGCGCCGCCTGAAGCTGGGCTATTCCCGTGCCGCCCGTCTGGTGGATCAGATGGAGGAGCGGGGCATCGTCGGCCCCTTCGAGGGCTCCAAGCCCCGCCAGCTGCTCATCGACAAGGCCAAGTGGCAGGAGCTGCAAATGAGCAAGCAGCCCCAGCCGGAGCCGGAGATCGACCGCAGCGGCTCCATTCGTGACGTGTTCGAGAGCCGTGACGCACTGGAGTAACACCCTTGGCATGAAAACCGTATATCCTTTACCCAACAGGAATCAGGAGGACAGGCAAATGCCTGCCCTCCTTACTCCTGTTTTGCGTTATCGGATTCACTTTCCAAGATAAATACATGGGGAGCATCTTCCTGCAAATAGGCTTCTTCACACGCCTGCTGTGCGGCGATCAGAATATGGATCGCTTGTTCAGCTGCCCGCATCATGGTCAAATACATCTCTTTATAATCAGCCAAAATAATCACCCTTTTCTATTCTACCATATTGTGGATATATCCACAATATGGTTTTTCTGCTTTTCTTTCTATAATGATTTGAGAAGAAAGGTGGTGACCGTGATGTTTGATTACAGCCCCCTGTGGGAAACTATGCAGCGCCGTGGCGTCTCCCAGTACCAGCTGCTGAAGAGCGGCGTGGATAACAAGACGCTGGACGCTTTGAAAAAGGGCCGCAACATCACCATGGTCACGCTGGAAAAGCTCTGCCGCATCATCGGCTGCACCCCCAATGACGTCATCCGCTTCTCCGATGAGCCCCGCTGACGGAGTTACCTTCTGACTTCAAAAGGAGGACAGGCAAACGCCTGTCCTCCTTTTCGTGTATCTGCAAGAGTTTTCCCCGCAGGCCGCACCTGTTTTCTCCTGCGCCCCGCCCTTGACGGTAGGGCGTTTTTCCGTTAAAATAGGACATACTGGAGTAGAATACACATTTTCAGATAAACGAGGTAGCATTATGGCAAATGGATTCATCGATAAAGCCCGCATCACCGTCCGGGCCGGCAACGGCGGTAACGGAGCCGTGGCCTTCCACCGGGAGAAATACGTGGCCGCCGGCGGCCCTGACGGCGGCGACGGCGGCGACGGCGGCAGCATCATCGTGCAGGTGGATGACAATATGTCCACCCTTATGGACTTCCGCTACAAGCGCAAATATGTGGCGGCCCCCGGTGTAGACGGCCAGGGCGGCCGCAAGAGCGGCAAGGACGGCCAGAGCCTGACCATCCGGGTCCCCAGAGGCACGCTCATCCGGGATGCCGAGACCGGCGAGATCATCAAGGATATGTCCGACAGCGAGCCCTTCGTTCTTTGCAAGGGCGGCCGGGGCGGCTGGGGCAACCAGCACTTCGCCACCCCCACCCGGCAGGTACCCCGCTTCGCCAAGGCGGGCCTTCCCGGCGAGAGCCACGACGTGGTGCTGGAGCTGAAGCTGTTGGCGGACGTGGGTCTGGTGGGCTTTCCCAACGTGGGCAAGAGCACCCTTCTGAGCGTGGTCAGCAAGGCCCATCCCAAGATCGCCAACTACCATTTCACCACCCTCTATCCCAATCTGGGCGTGGTGTATGTGGATGAGGGCGTGTCCTTCGTTATGGCGGATATCCCCGGCATCATCGAGGGGGCCAGCGAGGGGGCCGGGCTGGGCCACGACTTCCTGCGGCACATCGACCGCTGCCGTCTGCTGGTGCATCTGGTGGATGTCTCCGGCAGCGAGGGCCGGGACCCCATAGCGGACTTTGACGCCATCAACGCAGAGTTAAAGCAGTATAGCCCGGAGCTGGCTCAGCGGCCCCAGATCGTGGTGGCCAACAAGACGGATCTGCTGGCGGACCCTGAGCAGCTGGAAGCCTTCCGCTGCCATGTGGAGGAGGCGGGCTATGAGTTCATGGCCATGTCCGCCGCCACCCATCAGGGGACCCGTGAGCTGGTGCAGGCCATCGCCCGCCGCTTGGCGGAGCTGCCGCCGGTGACGGTCTATGAGCCGGAGTATGTACCCCGCCCGCCGGAGGTGGATACCACCGCCCCGCTGGATATCCACCGGGATGACCACACCTGGCTGGTGGAGGGGCCGTGGCTCCAGCGGCTCATGGGCAACATCAATTTTTCCGACTATGAGAGCCGGATGTACTTCGATAAGGTTCTGCGCCAGTCGGGTCTGTTCGATCAGCTGGAGCAGATGGGGATCCAGGACGGGGATATCGTCTCCATGTACGATCTGGAATTTGAGTATCAGCGCTGAGAGCTTGGACATTTTTTGGACGTCCACTCGCCCCATATCGGACCGGGACCTGACGTCCGAAAACATACCGTTTTTGTCCCATGGGACACGCCGCCGTCTCCCAAACCGGGACTTGTTCCACATAGAAAAATTTGTCCCGTCGGTGAGCCATTTTCCCACGGAGGATTTTTTTCTGCGGTGGAAGATCCTCCGTTGGGAGAAAAAATTTCGTGGAAGAGAAAAAGCCGCATAAAAAACGAAAAGCAAACCCAAGGGAGGGAGGAGCAGCGCTCCTCCCTCCCTTGGGTTATCTGCAATGATTGGATGAACGCATCATCCATTTTCTTTCTCCTGATCCTTCTTTGCAAAAACAGGGTACAGTCTCTGAAAAAGGCGGCGGTCATCAAAAGGCCCAGGTGCCATTGCGGAAGATGGGGACCACCTTGCCGCCGTCACATACGGCGTCGATGGAGAGGTCCGCCGAGCCGATCATGAAGTCCTCGTGGATCATGGAGTCGTTGACACCCAGCGCCCGGCACTCCTCCAGCGTCTTGTTCTGGAAGTCCCGGATGGTATCGGCAAAGCCCATGCCCAGCGCCAGATGGCAGCAGGCGTTTTCATCAAAGAGGGTGTTATAAAACAGCAGGCCCGTTTGATTGATGGGGGAGTCAAAGGGAACCAGTGCACACTCGCCCAGATAGCAGCTGCCCTCGTCCATGGTGATGAGCTTGGTCAGCAGGTCGTTGTTGACCTCGGCGTGCCACTCCACCGCCTTACCCTCGTGGAAGCGGATCCAGAAACCGTCGATGAGCTGGCCCTGATAACTCAGGGGCTTGGTGGCGTAGACAATGCCCTCGGCCACGCCCTTCATGGGGGAGATGAAGCACTCCTCCGTGGGGATGTTGGGATTGAAGAAGACGCCCTGCAGGCTGGTCTCGCCGCCGCCGCAGAACTGCGCCTCCGGGATCATGCCCACGGTGAAGTCCGTGCCGTTGGCGCTCTTATAGCGCAGCTCCCGGATGCCCAGACCGCTGAGGTACTGGCACCGGTCATGGAGGTCCTTGTTGTGGGCCTCCCATGCCGCCATGGGGTCCTCGTCCACCCGGCTGGTGGAGAGAATGGCCTCCCACAGCTTCTCAATGGCCTGACTGGTCCGCAGCTCCGGGAACAGCTTCTTGGCCCATGCGGCGCCGGGGACGGCGGCGATGCACCACTGGTACTTATTCTCGATCTGATCCCGGTATTTCTTGATGACGGGGTACAGCCGCTGCTGACTCTTGGCCATCTTCTCCTGATTGATGCCCTTCAGACCGTCGGGGTCCTCGCTGAGCAGGTAGATGCGGCAGGGTATGGTATCCACATAGTGCTGCCAGCGGGCTTCCTCGTAGTTATCAAGCTTGGAGAGGGTGGTCAGGGTCCGATAGCGGTAGTGGAGCTTTTGCAGGGGCTGATAGCTCCAGTCCACCACCACCTTCTTGGCCTTGCGCTTATAGCACTCCTCCACCAGCAGCTTCACAAACTCCGGCTGATCCAGATCGGCGGCGATGAATACCTCCTGACCCGGCTGCACATTGACGCCGGAGGCGGCGATCAGCTGGGCATATTTTCTCAAAACGGTCTTTTTCACGGCAATCCCCTCCTGTATTCTGATGGTTTGGTGCCATTATAGCACGCCTGACGGCAGATGGAAAGGGCTTTCTTGCAAGCGGAGACGGGATGTGGTAGGATAGGGGATAGAAGATGAATGGTAAGGGAGAGATGCCCCATGGAGATCGTTTACGCAGACCCACGCATCGTGGTGGCGGTGAAGCCTGCCGGGGTGCTGAGCACCGACGAGCCCGGCGGGATGCCCCAGCTGCTGCGGCAGGAGCTGGGGACCCCCTGCATCCGCACGGTACACCGGCTGGATGCCGCCGTCAGCGGGCTGATGGTCTACGCCCGGTCGGCCAAGGCGGCCTCCCTGTTGTCGGAGCAGCTCCGCAGCCGTACCTTCGGCAAGGAGTATCTGGCGGTGGTCCACGGCGTGCCGGAGGGGGGCGTGATGACGGACCTGCTGGGGCGGGATCCCGTCCGGCGGCGTACCTATGTGGCGGCGGAGCCGGGGAAGAACGTGCGCCCGGCGGAGCTGTCCTATGAGGTGCTGGGGAGCCGGGAGGGGCTGTCACTGGTGCGTATCCGGCTGCACACCGGGCGGACCCATCAAATTCGGGTGCAGTTTGCCTCCCGTGGGTTTCCGCTGGCGGGGGACCGGAAATACGGCGGGGGAGAGGAAGGGGAAAGCATCGCCCTGTGGTCGTGGCGGCTGGAGTTTACCCATCCGCAGACCGGGGCGGCCATGCGGTTTTCCAAACTGCCGCCCAAGGAGACCCCGTGGCTGGGCTTTCCCATGCCCCTGACAGGGAGATAGACGGAAAAAGAGACTGCCGAAGGGGTTCGGCAGTCTCTTTTCATGCGGAAAATTACGGCTCCTCCCGGTGCTTTCTGCGGCTCAGGAGGAAGGCGATGCCGCCCATGGAGAGCGTGGCCATCAGCGGCCACAGGAGGGGAGCGTAGGTGTCGCCGGTGGGGGGCGTGGGGTCCTCCAGCTCCTGGGCCTTGAACTGCCAGTCCAGACAGCCAATAGCGGATTGGAAATCGTTGCCCATGGTCAGGGGGACGTTCAGGGTCACGGTGAGCTCCAGATCGCCGCCGGGGGCGATGGTCCCCAGCTCCGTCCAATCCGTCAGCTGAGCCGTCTCATGGGCAGGGGCATCGAAAAGGGTGGAGGTGGGAGCCTGCACCGTCAGGGTCATCTGAGAGAGAAATTCCTCGGAACCGGACTCGGACCCCAGAGAGCGCAGGTACAGCCGCACCCGGTGGTCGCTGTCGTTTCGCAGACGCAGGGTCTGGGTCAACCGGTCGCCGGGCATGACGCCCTTAAAGTCCGGGAACAGGTCGGAGGGGGAATAGTCGCTGCCGGGAAGGAACACGAAGCTCTGAGCGTCGCCGTCATAGGTGACGGAGCCGGTATCGGCGTAGGCGGCGCAGAGACAGGACAGGAGCATCAGCAGCGTCAGTGCCAGAGAACAGATGGTTTTTCGTTTCATGCCGTTCCCTCCTTACTGATACTTGGCCACGTGGCCCGGTGTGATGGTGACGCCCCAAGCCTCACCCAAGGCGTCTGCCGGGGTGCTCTGGAGGGCCTCCGCCATGATCTCCAGCGCCTGCTTGCCGCCGTCGGCATCGTTGTAGCTGCCGGTGAGGGTCAGGCTGTCAATGAGCGGGGTTTCGGGCTGTTGACCGGGGGCCACGGGGTAGGTGTAGTAGTAATAGTCGCCATACTTTACCCAGCCGTCGCCGGGGGTGAAGGCGGGGATGGCTGCCGTGCCGCCGATGTGTTGGCCGTCGTCATTGACCCGGTAGGTCACCAGCTTCACCCGGAGGTAGGCGTCAATGTCACCGGTGTTGGTGACGTTGACGTTCTTCTTGGTCGTGCCGTCAAAGTCCTCCGTGACGTTGCAGGACACATGGGCGGGAGTGAACCGGTTGGGGACGGGGTCCGTATGGGTGATGAGATACGCCAGCGTGGTGCCGGTGAGGGCCAGCGCCAGCAGAACCAGCGTCAGAAGCAGTGCTCCCGGTTTCCGGGGCGAACGATCTTTTCTGCGTGCCACAAACTGTTCCTCCTTTCTCAGTGTCGGATTCCGAAGATATTGGCGATGACATCACTGAAGCCGTTGAGCCAGCGGTCATTCTTCAGGGTGTTGGTGCAGGTGATGCTGCCGCTATTGTGGCCGGCGGTGAGGGTGCAGCCGTCCGGCTTATCGGGGTCGTAGGTGGCATCGTAGCGCCAGCTCCAGCCGGTGTCCTCCGCAATGGTGTATTTGCCCACCGGAAGCTCATAGAGGGAGACACTGCTGCTGCCCACCACCGTGACTTGGGTGTAGAGATCGCCGTTGCGGCAGACGTTGAACACATAGGGTTCGCCGTCAGCGCCGCCGGTCTTGGTGACGGTCAGGGCGCAGGTCCTGACGTGGAGCAGGAAGGCGGGGTCGCCGCTGGTGTGGCTCCAAGTCTCTCCGGCGCAGCTCGTGTGCAGGAAGGTGGTATCGGCGGTGATGTTGGTGTCACCGATGGAGATGGTGGCCTTCACGGGGATGTCCTGCTTGGTGTTCACGATGTCCGTCAGAAGGGTGGTGTCGTAGCTGTAAGCAGAGTTCAGCTTGGGTTCGGCGCCGGTCATGGATACGGTGGCATCCTCGGTGGTGCCGTGGAACCAGCGGGTGGAGGTGCGGTAACCGGGCAGCGTGGCCCTATCGAAGGTGTCGCCGTAGTAGACGGTGCCGTCCTCGTAGGTGAGCGTCGGCTTAAAGACGTTGACCTTGCCGGTGGCGCTGCCGCTCTGTTTGGCGGCCGGTGTGCCGCTGGAATCCGCCTGCGGCTCCGTTTTGGGGGATACCGTGACGGAGACGGCGTAGGAGGTGTCCGCCCGCAGCTGGGCCAGGTCGGTGACGGGGCTGCCGTCCGGGCCTGTGATGGAGACGGTGATATCCACGTAGGCGGTCTGCCACGGCTCCAAGCCGTAGGGGCGATCGGAGTCGGTGGCCTTGGTCAGATCCAGAGAGATGCTGCCCACCTGCACGGTGGAGACGCTTTGCAGCTGGCTGGCAGTGAGACCGCCCAGCAGATAGACGTTATAGTCCTGCGCTGCAACGGTGACGGGCTGGATGGGGACGTTTACCGTGGGCTGGGGGAACTCCCGGACAGGGGTCTCGGAGTCTTTGTTTTCATAGACGCCGGCCCCGGCGTTGGTGGGGACATTGTTGCCGCCCAGAAAGCCGGGCTGAGGCTTGACGCTGAAGCGGATGACCAGCTTATGACCCCGGTAGCTGACGCTGCCGTGATTGGTGACGGTACCCACGTAGTTCTCGGAGAAGTCAAAGCCTGTGACGCTGACGCTATTGCCGTCTATCGCGGCAGTGGCGCCCATGGCGGTGTCGTTTTGGCGCCATGTGTAGGTGTCGCCGTCCTTACCGGTGCAGGCGTAGGTCTCCAGCGTGATATCAGAGGCGGTGCTTCCGGCCGGAAGGGTGAACTGGGGGGAGATGATATCCCGGACTACGGATCCCTCCGTCAGGGTGGAGGAGGAGCCGCCGGTCTCGATGTTGTCGGAAATCTGCTGGAAGATGCTGCTGAGGGAACCGGCGTCCGCCGCAGACAAGTAGTAGCTGGGGGTGCGGGGCGTGCCGTTGTTGGAGGACACCTGCTGCATGAACCAGTTGCAGGCGCTGTTCATGGACTTGCTGTTCTGATCGAGGTCGCCGCTTGGCTCGGTGCCGGCGCTGACGGCGTTGGCTCCGGCGAAGATGCCGATGGTGTAGACGGTGGCTCCGGTGGTCTTGATGGTGCCGGCATAGGTGATGGCGTTGTCGGCGACATCCTTCTCAAAGCCGTTGAAGCTGGTGGGGGCGCCGTCCGTAAAGACGATGACCACACGGTTGCGCTTTTCGTTAGGCTGCACGGGGTTGGCGGAGAGGATGCGCTGGGCCATGTCCAGACCCAGATCCGTTTGGGTGGCGCCGCTGGCGGCCAGAGCGCCGATGGCGTCGGAGACCATAGTCTGACCGGCGGAGGTGTCCACTTCCTGAAGAACGTCCTTGAGGTTCTGGTCGGTGATGTTGTGATAGGCCACGCCCACGCTGCCGCTGTTGCTTCCGGCGATGGACAGCAGCTCCGTGTTGTCGCCGTAGCCGGATTTGCTGGCGAAGCCCACCACGGCGATGCGGTGGGAGATGTCGTCCTCGGTGCCGAGGACACCGTCAGCGCCCCTGGCCTTCTCCTCCACGGCATTTGCAAAGGTGGCGGCGGCATTTTTCAGGGCTTCCAGACGGGTGATGCCGCTATCTGTGGTGCTGCGGCTGTAAAGCGTGGCAGCCGTGAAGTTGGTGCTGTCACCTGTGGAGGTGCCGATGGTCTGCACCGTGCCGCTGGCATCGGTATAGGTGTAGGTATAGACGGTCTGAGTGGTATCGATGGATGCGAGATAGAGATAGCCATCGTCTGTGCTGCTGATGGTAGGTGCTGCATCATCGCCTCGACTGGATGCGATCTGCGTGCCATCCGGGAGGGTATAGGTGTAGGTGCGGTTGTTTCCGTAACCGGAACGACTCACGGTGACCTTCTGGTATTCGCCATTGCTCTTGGCGTAAAGGTCGTCTTTGTTATCCCAGAGATTTGTGTACGTTGAGCCGGACCACCAATCATAATCCTCGTTATTTCTTCCGTTGGTGATGGGGGTGTATTGGATGCTGTCGTTCCGGGAGGTGACGGTAACGGCGACATAGCTGCCATCGGAGAGCTTATACCAGAGGTTATCCTGCTTCTCATAGAGATCGCTGTTCTGACGGGTATTGCCGGAGTAGGCCGTGTAGACCAGCTGCTCCATATCATCCCCCATAGAGCCGGACTGGTCCAGGACCAGAATGACGTCCGTGGGGACGTCGCTGGTGACGGTGCTGATGATCTTGCTGCCGGTGGCGTAGGCCTCCAGCGTGATGTCATAGGCACCGGTATCCTCGTTATAAACGGAGGTCTTGTTGACTGCCATGCCGTTATTGCCGTTATCGCTGCCGGTATTGGCATCACCGGCGGCACGGGCCGGGGAGCGCCGGGGGGCGGCACCGCTGACCGGGGGCAGGAAGGGGGCCACGTCGGTGAAATTCACGGTGGGGTAGTCGATGGGGGAGCTGACGGTGTCCGGGGAACTCTGGGCATCGGAGACGCCAAAGACCAGACCGGGCATCAGGGTCAGCAGCATGGTGACAGACAGCACCAGCGCCACAAGGGCTTTTCTCTTCATATGCCGCATTTTTTTCATGTGCCGCACCTCCTTAACCCTGCGTTGGCCAGCCCAGCGCCTCCAGAGCGGTGACGCCGTTGTTGGCAGTCTGGACAGCCTCGGCGGCCACATGGACTGTGGCGGTGGCGTTCTGATACTCGTTGCCCATACCGGCGTCAAAGGTGACGCAGGTGAACAGAGGGGCGGTGGTCTCGCCGGGGCGGATGGCCTTGTTGCAGTAGAGGTAGCCGTCGAGACCCAGCGTCCAGTCGGTGGTGTTGAGGTCAGGCTTTACCAGCGAGGGATCCGGCGTGCCGTCGCCGGTGAGGCGGATGTCGCCGGTGAGGCGGACACGGATCCATGCGTCGGCTTCACCGGTGTTGCGGACCTCGGCAATTTTGGTGACGGTGGTGCCGGGCATGATGCCGGTAAGGTCCTCGAAGGGCTGGGTCTTATCCGCATCCGCCCACTCCTCCACAGCAATGGAGACATTGCCGGTGGTGATGACATTGCGTGCCGTTCCGTCGGCGCTGAAATACGCCAGCGTTCCGGCTGCCAGCGTGGCCACGCAGATGGCCAGCACCGACAGTAATAACAGCTTTCGTTTCATGTGGTTGCTCCTTTCCTGTCTATGGTCAGCCTCCATAGGGAGGACAGAGAAGGTGATTGACCGCAGCGGTCAAACCGGTGCAGCTGCCGGTAACAGCTGCCCTGGTTTGGCCGGGCCTCCGGAGAGGCCACGGCCACCGGTGTTCCCGCTGGTAACAGGTTCACCGGGGTGGCAGGGGGGGCACAGGGGACTCCCCGCCCCCGACACGGCCCGCTGGTAACGGGCGTGCCGGGATCAGCCGGGTCACAGGACCCGTGCCGCAAAAAAATAGGGAGGAGACAGCGAAGTCAGGGAATCCAATTTGCTTCCTGTTGGGGAAATTACTGCCAGTTGGTGGCGTCGCCGCCCCAAGGATCGTAGTTGGCGCCGAAGGCGGCGTTCATAGCCTCGGCAGCGCTGTCAAAGCCCTCGGCCTGACAGGCTACGGCGAACACGGGGCAGGAGACGCTGTTCCAATCCCAGCCCTCGTCCAGAGTGACTTCCTCGCCAAAGGCGTAGCACTTGCCATCCTTGCCGAAATCGACGGACTTGTCGAGATACACGCCCTGAATGAGCTGCTCGGTGGTGGCACCGGCGGCAACGGCCTGATAGTAGTCGGCGAAGTAGACATTGTACTTGATGCCGTCCATGGTGGTCTCGAAGTAGTTCCACTTGTTGCCATGCGTCCAGATCCACTCAACGCCCTCAGTGGAGGTGATATTGCCGTCAACGACCTTGTTGCCGAAGTTGAAGTGCAGGACGTTCATGCCGGCGTTGAAGGTCTCATAGCCGTCGTCCAGAGCGGCGGGGATGGCGAAGTAGGCACGGATATAGGCCTTCTCGGAGCCGGTGTTCCGGACGGTGACCATCTTGTCCACGTAGTTCTTGGCGGTGGGCATACCCAGCTCATCCTTCTCGCCCTGTGCAGAGCCGACGATGGGGGACAGCTTCTTGCCCTGCGTGAAGGGCTGAAGGCCATTCTCGCCACGCTCCTGCTCGATCAGGTCGATCTTGACGTTGCCCACGGCAAAGGTGTTGGTTTCGTTGTCGGTGTCGGTGAAGTAGGCCAGAGAGGCACCGACGATGGCGATGGCGGCCAGCGCCACGCACAGGAACAGAGCAGTGATCTTCTTTTTCATGTAATTGCGCTCCTTTTTGCTTGTTTTTTGGGTATCAGAATGTGCAAGGGATCACTTGGTCACTTGCTGACCTCGGCCCAAGCGGCATCAGCCGTGGCGAAGTGATCCCTCTGGATGGCGTAGGCCTGAAAGGTCAGGGTGGGGGCATCCGTCTTGGCGGTTTCGAGCATAGCCCTGGTAACATCGCTCTTCACGGTGACGGCATCGCCTGCCAGAACGGAGAAGGTCTGGTCGGCGGAGGAGGCGGGAACCTCACGGTAGTAAACGCCATCCACGCCAGGCAGAGCGGCCCAGCCCTCAGCAATGGCATAGGTGATGAAGTCCTTCAGGTCAGTAGACTCCGTGACCTTCACGAAGAGCCAGCAGGCTTCGGAATTGGCCTTGACGGTGACGGTGGGGTCCTTGGCGATGGTGTTGCCGGGAACCATCTTGTAGTCTGTGGTGGTCTCGGTGAGGTCGATGTTGATATCGCCCACGGTGAAGGTGTTCTTCACCTCGGCGGTCTGATCGGTCAGCCAAGCCAGCGTGCCGCCGACGATACCGGCCACCAACAGGGTCAGAGCCAGAACCAGCGCCAGAGTTTTCTTTTTCATACTTGCTTCTTCCTTTCTTGCAAACTATAAGTTATTTCCACGGCGTGGGGCGCAGCCCATGTGCCGTCGAAACCGGGGAAAATCAGCCATGGAAGGCGGCCCAAGCGGCACCGGCATTGGCGAAGCCGTCGGCCTGAATGGCCTCGGCCACCACGGTGATCTGGAAATCCTCCAGAGTGGCCAGCTGGTCGCTGGTGACCCACTCGGGCAGGGTCACTTTGTCAAACAGGACAGGCAGGACCACATCACCGTCGGGGGCGGCAACGGTCTCGTTGTAATAGAAATAGTAGGTCAGAGTGTCAGTGGGCTTGTCGTAGACGAAGTACTTGGCATTGGCCAGCATTTCCTCGGTGTCCATCATGTTATCGGGGATGATGCCGTCCCACTTGGCGGCGTTGGCTTCCACGAAGTTTACCATGCGGATCAGGGGATAGGCGTTCTCCACACCGGTGGGGCCGTCCTCGGCAAACTCGGGGTCAGTACACAGGGCGATGATGTCCGTGGCGTTGTTGAAGGTGACCTTCATGCGGACGTAGCTCAGGTCGCTGCCCTCCTCAACGGTGACGGTGGGGTCCTTGGTGTAGGTGTGTCCGGGGAGCAGATGGTACTCGTTGGCCTTCACACGGTCAGCGCCCTCCACAGGCGTGCCGTCGGTGGTCACCTTGGCCTCGTCCAGCGTGATCTGCACGTTGCCGACGGTGAAGGTGTTGCTGACTGTGTCTGTGCCGGTGAGGTAGGCCAGCGTGCCGAACACACCGGCGGCTACCAGCAGCAGGGCGCAGCACAGGGTCAACAGGGGTTTGATGCGGTTCCTTGCGTTCATGGTTTTTCCTCCTGCATAAAATGATAACAAATGATATGGTGAGCCTTGCGGCAGGACCGACGGATCTATGCCTTTTGACTGTCCTGACGGATGCGCTTGCCCTGCTCCTTGTCGGAGCCGCCGGAGAGCAGGTCCGGCAGGAAGGTCAGCAGCAGCAGGACGGCCCCGGCGGAGATGGCCACGTACAGGCCGGGGGGGTGCTGGATGTAATTGGCTGCGTAGCCCAGCTTGGGAATGGTAAACACCGGGGTGCCGATGACGTTTTTATAATGGACGAGGCTGCCGTCCTCGGCGTCGTTGGCGTCGCCCTTGGTGCGGAAGCGCAGAGTGGAGGGATCGTCCTCGTCGGGGACCACCTCCACCACCCGGTGGGTGGCCACGGTGTTCTCATCCAGCATGAAGGTGATGACCTGCCCCGGCTGGATGGTGGTGGAGTCCACCTTTTTTACATAGATGAGGGAGCCCACATGGTAAGTGGGTTCCATGGATCCAGACAGAACGGTGAAGGTGCGGATGCCGGCCAGTCGGACGCCGACCAGCGCCACGGCCAGAAGTACTACCAGCGCCACCAGAATGGTGCTGATGATCTGTAAGAGCTTTTTTGCGGTCATAGGGGGTTCCTCCCGGAGATAGCTTGGAGCACTTGGCGGGTGCAGGACTATTAAAGCATCTTTTGCTCATGAAGAACGTCGAAACAGAGCAACTGTCCTGAAATTTCCAGTCATATTGCGTGGGGAATGTCAAACAATGACGGTGATGGGGCAGAGAGGATAAGTGGACAGGTGGAGACATATATGTCTATACACATTATAAACGACATATATGTCCAAAGTCAAGACGAACGTGCCATTTTGCGTGTAAAATTTTCGACATAATTCGACAAAAATCGCCGATGAAGCATAGACAATAGACCACGAGGAGAGCATACATGAAGCAGTATCCAAATATTGACGCCATTATTGAGGACAGCGACACCAAGGTGCAGGATCTGGCGAAGGTCATCGGCGTCAGCACCAAGCAGATCCGCCGCTGGCGGGACGGTACCAGCGAGATGGGCATCGAAAAGCTGGAGAAGCTGTGCCGGTATTATCACGTCAGCGCCGACTACATTCTGGGGCTGCCCAGAAATCTGGACTGGCCCAGAGGGTGACGAGGATCCGGGACAGCTCTCCATCCTGTGAGGATGGGGGGTTCTCCCGCAGCCTTGGCGAGTAGGTGAGGCGTCAAAAAACAGGACAGGGTCCGGTTCC
>ERZ1106964.654-NODE-654-length-33078-cov-54.432244_pt1 | contig 33078 bp, 28 predicted proteins | sample MGYA00403682_ERZ1106964 | MGnify/ENA primary metagenome ERZ1106964 (study PRJEB35170, sample SAMEA104062451) | human gut metagenome | biome: human gut; feature: human-associated habitat; material: faeces | place: Denmark | collected 2013-04-10 ...
TCTGCCGCACCTCGCTCGCCGTATCGGCACTTAGAATTATGCGGTATTGCCTTACAACTTTTGTGCGGAAATTTTTTCCTATTGACTCTGGAGATTCATTCCTCGCCGACTGCCAGCTCGCTCAGGTTCTGCACGCTGCCTTCGATATAATCAGAATAGGCATAACTCTCCCCCGCGTCCGCTTCGCTGGCTTCCAGCGCGGGAGCGGGCAGGTTCAGGTCCTGCGGGTCACAGTCCAGCCCAAAGCGCACCCGCAGCAGCGGCGCCATAATCTCCGGGTCCCACACAATCGCGCCGACGCTGTTCGTCTGCACCGCGTAAGCACTGGGGATGGTAAACACCACCTGTTCTGCCTGCAGGCTCTCCGTGCTGGCGGCAAGTTGCATCAGGGTATCCATATCCAAATTGGTCTGCATATAGGGCATAATGACCGGCACCAGCTTGGCGGCATCCACCAGGGTACAGCTTTGGGCATACCGCAGCAATCCGGCAAACACGCTGCGCAGCACGCGCTGGCGATCCATATCACCATACGCATAACTGCGGCGTTCCCGCACCAGGAACTCCACCGAGCTGCGGTCCAACAGGTACCTGCCTTTGGGCAGGTAGGAACCGCCGTTCTCTATTTCCTGCGGAATATCCACTTCTACCCCGCCGATGTACTCCACAATATCGCCCAGGCCGTTCAGGTCCATGCCAAGGTAGCCATCCACCGGCAGGCCGGTCATGGCGGTGATTTCATCGCAAAGTCCCTGCAGACCGCCTGTCTCCCTGGCTACGGCATTGATACGCCCCGTTGTGCTGCCCTGGCCGGTGGGGTTTGCGGCGTTTTCTTCCCCCTCGCCTGCTTCCGCCTGGCCGGTGCTGCACCCCACATACAGGCTGGGCGGAACCTGCAGCACCTCCAGCTTGTTCCGGTCACAGTCCCACTGCAGATACAGGATCATATCCGTCAGGCCGATCTCTTCTTCGCCGTCCTCCGCCGAACGGTCATACCCGGCCACCACCAGGCTGATGGTACCTGTATAAGGCTCCGCCGGGTCGGGCTGGCCGGTCAGCAGCTGGCCGATGGGGTTTACACCCGCTGCAGCCGCCGATGTTTTATGCCTGGTATACCATCTTTCCGCCAGCCAAACGGCCGCCAGCACTGCCAACAATATCAGGACCACCGCAACTATTTTGCGATATTTTGCGCTTTCCTGTTTATATCTTGTCATCCTGCACACCAGCCTTTCCAATCTACCATCGTTATCTGTATCATATCCTGTACTGGTATCAAAGTTGTAGCAAAAGATGACCAAAACGTACATAAATCGCAATTTTTATACACGATAAAACGTTGTTTTTCTTTTTTTGTCAAAAACGCCGGGAAATTTCATTTTTTCGATTGCCAAATATTGACATCAGTGGAAATTAAAGGTATACTGTGTATACAAAAAGCGTTGGTGTCGCTTTTTCCAGGTGATGTACTACATATGAAAGAGGTTAGCCTATGAAATCTACTGGAATCGTCCGCAGTGTTGACAGCTTAGGCCGTTTTGTTCTGCCCAAGGAACTGCGAGATTCGTTTGGTATCACCACTGATACTCCCATTGAAATCTTTACCGATGGTAATACCATCCTGCTGCGCAAGTACCGCGCAGACGGCTGCTGTGACCTGTGTGGTGAAGTAACCGGGGATAGCATTCTTTTCCGCGGCAAGCGTATCTGTGCAGCCTGCCGCAAGGAGCTTGCCAAACTGTAAGCTCTGCCGCACCGTTCACCCTTATACAAACACTGCCTGTCCCAATCCCTTGGGGCAGGCAGAATTTTTGTTATTTTGCAGCGGCATCCGGTTCAGGCATTGTGCTTGCGGATGACTTCCTCACTGTTCTTGATCAGGTTCATCAGGCTGGTGGCGTGGCGCGGATAATCCCTGGCCAGGGTCTCGGTGTTCATCTCAAAGGCAGCGGGGTCGGGGCATGCACCGTTCTCCCCTGCCATGGTGGCCGAAAGCTCACCTTCCTGCAAGAACATTGCAGCGTCGGCGTCACGCTCCCAGCGGGAGGGCGTTACGCGGAACATGCTGGCCACATTGCCCGGCGCAGCCTGGTACAGGCGGCGGAACATACGGTAGACGGCCAGCATCAGATAATTGCTGACGGAGGTAACCACCCGCTTATCCCTGCACTGATCCAACCGGTCAAACAAAATGTCCAGCGAATTTTCAATCAGCTTTTTATACATGGTGGGCAGCACGCTGCCGCGGTAAATGCTGCCGGAGGTTGCACCGCCGGCATCGGGCAGTTCTTCCACCTTGATGGTCTGGCCGCTGCGCTCTGCACTGCGCCCCAAAAGGTAGTCACAGGAAACATTATAGTAATCCGCAATCTGCACCACAAATTCAAGGCCGCATTCCCGGATGCCTTTCTCATAATGGGAAAGCTGCGCCTGGCTGATGCCAAGCTCCTGCGCCGCCTGTTTTTGGGTAATGCCCCGCTCTTTGCGCAGCAGGGTAATGATGCGGTTAAATTCCATTGCCATCTTGTTGCCATCCTTCACACTTTACCAGAACGCAGCGCGCAAAGGCCGCACAGGGTTTGCGCTACATCGCCAGGGCGCAGGGGCCGGACATTCCGCCGGTTCCTGCAGCACCTTAGGGGCCGGCACGCCCCCGCCGTTCTGTTTTCCGCCTTGCGGGTTTGCACCGCTGCCTGCCGCCTTACACCCTGCCGGGCTTGCGGCAGATAAAGACCCCAAAATGCGCAGAAATCCCCAAAGCACACCGGAATGTAGCTTAAGGGTTCGCTGCGCCGTGTTGGGCCGGGTAGGCATCCTATTGGCAGGAACTGCGCTTTTGTGCGCCGCTTTTGGCTGCGGCACAAATGCGGGCTCTACTGCATTCTACATGGTGTAAATTATATCTGCCAAAAAACGATTTGTAAACATCAAATTCGCCAATTTTTTGTCAATTTTTTCGGTATTTCCTTCAAAGCGGGCCAAGCAAACTAGATATTGACATTTTGCGTGTTTTCCTGTACAAATATTGTGTATCTTTTTTCACCCGTTCTTATTTTGTAATCATTTTGTAATCTTTTTTTGCAACACATATCCGTCAGGAGGTTTTGTTTTTGAAATATTATAAACTGCATCTGATCCGCCACGGCCTGACCCAGGGCAACCTGGATGGCCGCTATATCGGCAGCGGCACAGACCTGCCCCTGTGCGCGGAGGGCCGCGCCCAGCTGGAGGAGCTGAAAGCCAAGTTCCAGTATCCGGATGTTCCGCTTGTGTTCTGCTCCCCCATGCTGCGCGCCCAGCAAACAGCGGAAGTGCTGTTTCCCAACGCCAAGCTCACGATTTTGCAGGACCTGCGGGAGATGAACTTTGGCAAGTTTGAAAACCGCCCCATCACTGAACTGGTCAAGGACCCGGAGTTTGCCCAGTGGATGGACCCCACCAGCCGCACCAACCCTGATGGTGCCGAGGACCGCAAAGCCTTCTACGACCGCACCAACGTGATGCTGATGAAGCTGTTTGAATACCAGCTGCGCACCCATACCGAGGAAGCTGCCTGCATCACCCACGGCGGCGTGATCATGAACATGATGGCCAACCACGTTTTGCCGCAGCACAAGCCGGAGGAATGGATGACCGACCCCGGCTGTGGCTACAGCCTGCGCCTGGACGCCGAAATGTGGATGCGCGACCACATTGCCGAAGCCTTTGACATTGTGCCCTATGGCTACCTGGACGGTGCGGAAGAGTAATCCCGTCAACACCGCCAATATCAACCAAATGCCGCCCCTGTTTTGGCAGGGACGGCATTTTATTTTTGGGTTTTCTGTTGTGGGTCAGCCTGCGTTTTCCCCGTTGGCTGAATCCGGTTCGCTCTGGGGTTCCTCGGCGCTGTCGGCGACGGGCTCGGTGTTCCCGTCGGTTTCCTCCGCGGGCTGCAAAGCGGCAAGCTCGGCAGCGGCGGCGTCATAGGCCGCCTGGGCCTCCGCCACACGCTGGCTGGCGGCATCGTCATCGGCGCTGTCTGCCGTTCCGGCTGCATCCTGCTGGGCCTGCAGGGCTTCATTCAGGGCAGTCTGGGCCTGGTTCAGCTTGTCCTGGGCATCCGCAAGGGCCTGGGCGCGTTGCTGTTCCAGCTCAGCAGCCTCGGCGGCTTCGTCCGGCACAGCGCTGTCCAGCAGGGCCGGTTTTTCCGGCAATGCCTGCTCGTTACCGTCCCCGTCCAGCAGGCGCAGGGCTTGGCCATAGTAGCCGCCCCAGATGGCAAGAAAGCTCTTGCCGGGATTCACATCCAGCGTTTTACCACTGGCATCGGTCAACTGCAGCGGCGCTGTGGCATCGCCCTTGGTCCACTGGATGGTCTCCCATCCGCCTTTTGTCAGGTAGATGCCGGTGCCGCCGGTCAGGTCATACTGGCGGGTCACGCCGTCATCCTTTACGCCGGAGGAAGCATACAGCACAAACACATTGGTGAACGCTGCCTGCTCATTATTGCCCGCATCCATCATGGGGCTGCCATCGGCATTGTTTTTCAGGTACAGGCCCACTTCCGGCGAATAAACCAGTTCTTCGGTATCCTTGTTGGAAAAGGTGATATACAGGCTTTTGGCATTCTGCTGCTCCGGGTCCTTGCGCTGGACAAAGTGGAACAGCGGCATGTTGGCACCGGCGGTATCAGTGTTATAGGTTGCCAGGCCGGTGTTGATCAGATCTTTTGTGGTGTACCAGCAGTTTTCCTCCCGGTAGCCGCTGTTGGCGCGGTCCTCGTCAAAGGCAAAACCTGCGGTGCCCGCATGGTAGCCGTCCAGATCCTGGTATTGCAGCACGTTCAGCAGGTTGGAAGCATACACGCTTTTGTTAATGTGTACCGGAACGGCATTCAGCGGCAGCACCAGCTGCAGCGGCAGATCCCGCCCAGGGGCCACCGGGCCGGCTTTTTCCACGCTGTCCACACTGGCAAACACTGCGGTCAACCCGGCAGTCTTGCCCTCGGTCACGCCCTCAATCAGCACATCCGCAGCGGCAATGCCCCACTGGGGGGTGCTGCCATCCCCGGTGCGGATGCTGACCGCCACCGGGCGCTGGTTGGTATAATCGCCCTGCTCCCCGGTCAGGGGGTTCGCTTCGGGTTCCGGCGTTGGGGTGGGTGCTTCTGTCGGCTCTGCTGTGGGCTGCGCTGTGGCTACTGCGGCGCCTTCCGCCGGGGCGCAGCCTGCCAGCAGCACAGCCAGCGCCAGGGCTGCGGCACACAGGGGGTATTTTTTCTTGTTTGAACGCTCAGTCATACAGACTCCTGTTATAAAAAAGTACCCGCCCTGCGGGCGGGCACTTTAGACTGTCGAAAAAAATTCTAAAAGCCATTCCAAGCGGCAGACATGCGCCGACGCTTGGAACATCTTGCGAGCAAAAAAGGCATGAGAACATGCTTTTTTTGCGATAGGGGTGGTTTCAAAGGAGAGGTACAGGAGCGTGGCGCTCCGGCGTCACGCTCAGTCTGCCCAGGGGATATCCTCACCGCTGTCATCGCTGGCGGTGTCATCTGCGCTGCTCTGGTCGGCGGTATCCTGCTGCGGGGTGTTGTCCTGCTGGGGGGCAGACTCCACGCTCTGGCTGTCATTGCTGGTATTGGTGGTGGTGCTGCTCTGGGTGGTGCTCTGGGTATTGCTTTCGGTGTTGCCCACAGCCTGGTTGTTGCGCGCTGCGCTGACCAGGTCGGTGGTGGAAGCCCCCAGGGTTTCACCCGCCTTGGCGTCGGCATCAATGGAAGTGTTGGAAGCGCTTACCGTTGCGGCATCCAGGTCAAAGTCGGCCAGGTTGCCCACCTTCAGGTTGATGGCTTCGTCCACATCCACAATGGTCACATAGCTCTTGCCAATATTGATCTCGCAGGGGGTATCGCTGCACTGGCCGTTTTCATTCAGATAGTACAGGCGCAGGGCTTCCAGCGGGGTACCCTTCTGCCAGTAGATCTTTTCGCACTTGCCGCCATAGAAGTAATAGCCGATGCCGCCCCAGCTGTATTCTACATACTGCAGGTCCGTGGTTTCGTGGCCGGGGTAGGTGTGAATATCGGTGAACAGAACGATCACATTGGGGAATTGCAGCTGATAATCGTTGTACTCTTCGTCAATGGTATCACGCCAGTTGCCGGAGAAGTTCTGCTGCATCAGGTAGACGTTGTTGGTGGTATCGTACAGGAAACGGGTCTTGTAGGACTGGCTGTGGCTGATCTCCACATATTCGCCGTCCTTCACCACCGGGCCGTCCTTGGTGGTCAGCTGGGAATCCTGGGACTGGGTCAGGTCGCGCACCGGGTTATCCTGGCGGTAATCCACAAAGTTAAAGAAAGTGGAATTGTAGGTGCGGTTCATATCCACATTGTTGTTGGTGATATACTTTTCAATGTTTTCGCCGCTGGTGTACATCGTGTGTTCCAGTGCCAGGCCGTTGCCATAGCTCAGGCCGCGCCAGTTCACACGGTTGTAATCACGGTAGCCGGAAGCACCATCGTTGTTGTTCAGCAGGCCGTAATCATAATCCAGGGCGTACTGCTGCATGACAACAGACTGGCCTTCGTGGATATACAGGGCCTGCCAGGGCAGGATCAGCTGGAAGAACTGGTCACGGCCGGAACGGATGGGGCCAATCTCATCAATATCGTGGTAATCATTGAACACCGGCATAAAGCGGGTGATGCCGCCTTCCACCTTGATTTCAAACAGCATCTGCGCCTTGGAAAGGCCACGCTGCGGGCGGGCGTCCACAAGGTTGTTCACCATAAGGGCGGTAATGCGCTGGCCCTCGGGATAATTTTCGCCTTTAGCCTCGCCGGTCAGCACGTTGGCTTCATACGGGGGCAGGGTCGGGGTGGGTTCCGGGGTAGCCTCGGCCTCGCTGCTGGCGGCGTTGGATTCCGGCGTAATGGGCGAGATTTGATCATCGGTTTTGCCGCAGGCAACCAGGATCGCACAAGCTGCCATAACGGCCAGAGTGCAAAGGATATTACGTTTCATCGGCTGGGTCCTCTTTTCTGCTCATACAGCTGGATGGATAAAATCCTGCCCGGCCCAAAGCTCCGGGCAACGTATAGATTTATTGTACTTGTTTTGTAATGATTTGTAAAGATTAAAACCAGATTTTACATATCACCGCGGCATACCGCCCACACCCCACCCGCATTTTTTTGTTGCTCTTGGCCGCCAACACTGATATAATAAATAAGTATATTTCAAGCGCAGTGCTTGTTAAAACAAAGGAGATTCTACCGCCATGGGACTTTTTTTCTCTTCTGACCGCTTTACCCGTCCCGGACCGGGCGTGCGCCCGGACGCCCCGCGCAAAAAGGGTGTTGCCCGCCTGGCCGAAATTATGGGCCGCGATATGTGGAACTTTTTCCGCGCCGGTTTCCTGGCTTTCCTGGGCTGCCTGCCTTTTATTATCGGTATGTTTTTTGCCGTTGAAACGCACGCGCTGCTGTTCATGCTGCTGGCCGGTATCATCGGCGGCCTGATCGCAGGCCCGGAGCTGAGCGCCATGGCTGATACCGTGCTGCGCAGCCTGCGCGATGAACCTGGCTACTGGTGGGAAACCTACCGCCGCGTGTGGAAGCGTAACGCCAGGGAAAGCCTGGTTCCCGGCATGCTGACCGGTCTGGTGCTTTCGATGCAGATCTTTACCCTGTTCCACATGTCGGTCATCAGCGCCGGTATTGTTACCTGGGTGCTGCTGATCCTAAGCTTTGTGGTAACGCTGGGCTTGGAAAGTTACATCTGGCCGCAGATTGCCCTGCTGGATCTGCCTCTGTACGGCATTTTGAAAAACAGCCTGCTGCTGTTCTTGGGCTACTTGCCCCGCAGCCTGGGTGCCATCGCCATCAAAGCCGTGTATTGGGGCGCCATTTTGCTGTTCTTCCCGCTGACGACGATCATTCTGCCGTTCACCAACTTCTGGCTGCCGATGCTTCCTGCCCTGCTGTGCATCTACCAGCCGCTGAACAAGTGCTTTACCATTGAAAGCACCATCAACAAGATGCGCGAAGACGAACTGAACGCCGCCCTCGCCAAAGATAACGAGCCCCTGCCCGAAGACCCCACCGAGAAAGCCGAAGAATCCACCGACGCTTCCTCCGACGACTCTTCCTCCGACGTCCAGTAATCCATTTACTAAACGATATAAAAAAGCGCACAGCGCCCGATCTATCGGCGCTGTGCGCTTTTTCCTTTCATTGCTAATTTCTAATTATTTAATGTAGTTTACCCCCATGATTGCCACCCCCAGCACAACCAGCACAACGCCGGTGGCGCGGTTCAAGGTGGCGGGGCTGGCCTTGTTGGCGAAGCGTGCGGCAATGCGCGCCCACAACAGCGTGGACCCCACACAGAACACCAGGCACCACAGGTTCGGCATACCGCCGATGGCAAAGTGGCTGACGGCACCGGTAAAGGCTGTAAAGGTCATAATGAATACGCTGGTACCCACAGCGGTTTTCAGCTCATACCCCAGCACACTGGTCAGGATCAACAGCATCATCATGCCGCCGCCTGCACCGATAAACCCGCAGATAAAGCCGATCATCACACCACAGATCACCGACTGTACAAACCGCTTTTTGGGGTCTACCGCTTCCATTGCGTTCTTGGTGGTCATAACCGGCTTTACAATAAACTTAACGCCGAGCAGGAATGTCATAAATACCGAGAAACTGCCCATCGTGCTGTTGGGCAACTGGCTGGCGATCCAGCTGCCCACCATGGTAAAACACAAAACCGATACCATCATCACAACGCCGTTGCGGATGTCCAGATTTTTGTTTTTGCCATAGGTATAAGCGCTGACCGCGCTGGCCAACACATCGCTGGCCAGTGCAATGCCCACAGCCTCGTAAGCGGGCATATCCAAAAAGGTAATGAGCATCGGGCTGATGACCGCCGCCGCGCTCATGCCGGCAAAGCCGGTGCCAAGGCCCGCGCCGATGCCGGCAATAAAGCACACGATAAATTTAATCAACATTGTCATTGTTTTTATCCTCCAGATACTTTTCCACGTTTTTGCGGATGCGCTCCATGCTGCGCTGCATATGCTCCAGCTCTTCGGGGGTAAATCCATCCAACAGCGCCGCGCCAAACTGTTCCTGTGCGCTGCGCCCGGCCGCTATCATCGGCTGCGCGGGGTCACACAGGCGCAGGTGGGCGGTTTTGCGATTTTCCAACTGGTATTCCCGCCGCAGGCAGCCGCGGGCTTCCAGATTTTTGATTGCCGCCGATACCTGAGATTTTGCTAAAAAACGAACCTCCACAATATCGGTTGCCGTATCATAGCGGGTGTTGTTCGCTAAAAACAGCAAAATATCCAGCTCAATGCGCGTTAAGCCATATTTAGCGCACACCGGGCTGACAAATTCAGAATATAACGTTTTTACCGCGTTCTGTTGCTCCAGCGGGTTGACCAGCTGCATTTCGCATTCTCCTTTCTGTGTTTTGTTCATTTTTGAACTATTTTATCACAGCTTTCTCTTTTGTCAAGAGGGGCACCAGCTGCCAGGTTTTTACACTTGTCACTTTAGCCGCTATTTTTGTTCATTGTTCGCTTCTCTGTTTTTTCGTTATGGTCATGGGCTTTACTTTCCCTGTCAACGCCCTCTGCCTGAAAGCGCACAGCTTTTGGCCCACTGTTCTTTTGCACGCCAGTCACAATGTATTTGTGCGCTCCATCTTTAATGCCGCTGCTGTGAACGGCCCTTATACACAATACTATCAATTATTTTTACTTTTTTGTCTTACCTATTAAAATAAGAATGTCATAAATGATTAAGGCAATACCGCATAATTCTAAGTGCCGATACGGCAAGCGAGGTGCGGCAGATGCCAAGCCAAAAGCGCAGATAATACTGGATGTCTTATCGAGCATTTTGGCAACGCAGATGCCGTGCCGCAGCTGCCGGAGCGGTGCTTAAGCCGCAAGGCGGGAATTGTGCGGTGTTGCCTTATGTCCATAAGTAGCTTTCATGTGTATTCAGATTGCTGAAAATGCGTAATACATTAGTAAAACGTCACAAAAATCGAATGCTAATTTTGTAGAGGGTTACGCGCTTAACCTTTGTAAATTTCACATTTATCATGTACCATATAATCATAATGCCACAGAACAGGATTAGAATCGTAGATGTTGCAGATACGTTAGGTCTTAGTAGCATGGCAAGTAAGGAAAGTAATCCTTCCCTCACAACGATTCATCAGGAAGCAAACTTAAGGGCGAAAACGGCAATTGAATGTCTGGAGGCAATGCGCGATGGAACAGAATATAAGCCACAAATCGTGTTGCCGGTTGATTTAATAAAAGGGGAAAGTACGAGGAAATTATAATGTCAAAGTTTTTGAAATCGTTGTGTAAAATAGCAATTCCTGTCACATTGCAAAGTATGCTGCAGTCATCATTTTCAATTGTTGACCAGATCATGATCGGGCAGTTAGGTGAAACAAATATATCGGCAGTTGGATTATGCGGTAATTTTTCACTGATTTTTTCAGTGATGATTGGTGCAGTAAGCACGGTTGCCGGGATATTAATTGCTCAGTTTATTGGTGCGGAAGAAAGCAAAGAGGCATGGTGCAGTTTTGATGTGAGCCTCATCTGCGGAATTATAATGTCAGTATTGTTCCTGCTTGCAGCTGGAGTTTTTCCGTCGCAGATTCTTGGACTGTATACGAAAGATATGAGTATTGTAAATACTGGTACGGTTTATTTTAGAATCGTAGCGCTTTCTTATATTCCAATGGCTGTCAGCAATATTTTATCCTCATGGCTGCGCTGTAAGGAATATGCCACGATACCATTTCTGGCAAGCTTTGGAGCAGTTATTGTAAACACAGGACTGAACTATCTGCTGATATTTGGAAAATTTGGATTTCCCTGTATGGCAATAAAGGGAGCTGCGATTGCCACACTTATTTCGCAGTTGTTTAATCTTGTATTTATTGTTATCGGATTTGTCTTATGTATCAAAAAAGATGGAGATAAACCGGTATTGTCTCTACATTTTAAAAAAATCACAATCAGGGATTATCTGATAATGATTATGCCGATTCTGATCAGTAAGTTTTTATGGAGTCTCGGGCAAAATGTAGAGTCTGCTGTTTATGGACATCTTGGCACATCAAACCTTGCAGCCTATACACTTACCAGTCCGATACAAGGGCTTATCGTAGGGGCACTCAGTGGATTGTCTGCGGCTGCCGGTGTGATGATCGGCAAAAGGCTTGGTAGGAAAGAATATAATGAGGCTTACGCAGAATCAAAGAAGATTATGTATGCAGGCTTATTGGGTGGAGTAACAGTATCAGCTTTGCTCATTCTTTTGGCTGGAGCATATACCGGATTATATCGTGTTGATGACAGCGTAAAAGAGCTTGGAAAGACGCTGCTCATCGTATTTGCCCTGTATGCTCCGGTCAAGGTGGAAAATATGATCCTTGGCGGAGGCATTATAAGAAGTGGCGGCAACACAAAAACCATTATGATTATTGATATTATTGGCACATGGTGTATCGGAATTCCACTGTGCCTGCTTGCAGCATATGTATTCAAGTGGGGAATTGTTGGTGTGTATACATTGCTTACCACGGAGGAATTGTTCAGGCTTGCTGTATCGTTCATTATCTTTAAAAGGCGTAACTGGATCGTTAGTTTATGCTGATTTACTTCTTGCAGGACTTTTACGACGAGATTGCCGACCAGATCTTCAAACTCCGGGAACAGCGAGAGAAATGTACGGTCAATACTGCTGCCAGAGACGCACAGATTGCCCGCATCCATGAGCTGCAGGACTTTCATCAAACAGTCCCCTGCTCGCTTAGAGGCCTTCGGTGAGACCCTGGTGAAACGATGGCTTGAGCGGATCATTGTCTGGGAGGACCACTTCACTGTGGAACTTAAGTCCGGGCTGAACATGGATATTGAAGGATAATCCCATAGATGCACGAAACCCTCTCGACCATGATGGCCGGGAGGGTTGTTTGTTATTCTGCTTTGCTCACAGGCAAATAATAAATCTTTCCGTCTTTTGAAATAAGCTGTACATCCTCTGCATACAACTCAGATTTATCTATTTTATGAGTACAAACATGGCCTGCCTTCTGTGCTGTGATCATACTTGCAGTTCTTTCTTCTATTCCTCGGAAGTTTAAATCATCATTAAACAATCCTGGAATAAAATGAATTACTCTATCAAAGCCCGCTCTCTTTCTTCGTGACTCATCAGCCTCTATTCCTAATCGCTCAGCAGTACCTTCATGCCAAGCAGTAAGTCGTGCCTGTGTATCTGACACCTGTTTCGAGTATGTAGGTAATAACGCCATACACTGTTCTCTCGAAACTGTGCCAAGATGCAAAGCATATCTCAAATCAGAAATCTTATATAAAATTTCCAGAAGCGATTGTTGATACATAAACCAATTTTGTGCATTTTCTAAAGCTTTTTCATAACCATCGTAATTAAGGCCTGATTTCTTTGCAAATCCAGCCAAAGTAAGATTAGCTTGTCCTAGAAGCTTAGTACACTCTTCCTCTAAGCTATCAAGCTGAGCAATCTTCGAAAGTCGAAGCTCATCATTTTCCAAAATCTCCGTCTGAAAATCAGCAATCTTTTTAACATGGGCTACCAGCGAAAATATCCTACTTCGATATTCATTATCCTGAAAATTCTGTATCTGCGAGATACCATCACTGATTGCTCCAAGCTCTGCATTAATCTGCGTCATGTAATACTGGCCAACAATCATTGATGCTACACTCATTGCTGCAGCTGCGGTATTTGCTACTACTGCTGTTCCTTTTTGTGCTTCAACAGCTACAAGATTTGCGTGACCTCTAATTCCATCAGCTCCATGATAAATACCTCGAACTGCTCCTTCCATCGCTTTGGAATCTGTTAACTTAGCACCCGCTGGAATTATGGCTCGATACAAAACCTCACCATTTGCCTTGACAGCCTGTGTGGCATTATTGGCCGCATTTCCAGCCTGTGCCAGTCCCGGAACAAGATTATTTATATGAGCAAGCACCTTACTATCCGTAATCTCAACAAGTTTAGTTTCATCCGAAATCGCATCTGCAGGAAGTATTCCTATCTGAATAACCAGATCATTTGCAACTTCAGATGCTTGCAATTTACTGCTTGATGTTTTACTTACAACAACTGCTGTATTACCCAGCTCATTTTTGGTTCGTTTGTTTTTTACGTATAGCACAATACCTCCTGCTATTGCAACCACAATGCACGCACCAATTATTACATATTCCATTTATCGTAATACCTCCTATCGTTTATTCATAAAAGGCTTTGTTATTTTCGCGAATTATAGAATTCTGTAATCTTCAATTGCCCCCACTGGATGAGCTGTTGTTTTATCAAACAAAACTATATTCTTACCAGTCTTAGATACTGTACTGCCATAAATTATTCCCGCGTATCCTAACGAAATATAATACTGCGCCATAGTTTGAAAAGGTGCATACATCAAACTTTTATTATCCTTTTCATCAAGCGGTTCAAATATCTGTTCTGAAAGTAATTTTGAATACGTATATACTTCCCATTTAGTAAATAGCTTCTTAAATTCTTCTACATTCACGTTGTTCCTTGGAATAAAGCCTAATACTTTAGATTTTTTTATATCTTTCTTAACCTGTTCTTGACCATAAGTCTCCAAGCCATCATTCAGAGCTTTATATGTCATTTCATCCGCTATTGTTAAATCTACTACCTTAAGTGCTGTGCTATCAGCGGCAAATTGAAAATGACAAAAACCAAATCTATCATTTTGTTTAGCTCGACATTCGGCCTGTGCACATTCATGTATCGCCGCCTCTTCGCCTATTGCTAAATACAACCATTCTACCCCTGAAGGACTAAATCTGTTATCTTCCTTTATAAATTCTGTCTTCGGAATAAAACGTTCAAAATCAGGATTCTCATCTTCTCCAAGAATAGTACCTCTGCCGACACAATATTTCTCAATCTCAGAGATTAAGACTGTATTATATTCTATTCCAGCATTCTTATTAAACAAGTCATCATAAACTCTCAAGAACGTATTCTTCTTTGCTGAAGCAATATCACCAAAAGAAAAATCTCCTTTTGAAAGTGCATCTCTAAACTCTTGCCACGTCTTCTTAATTAATTTTTCACTTTTTTCAATACCGCTAAAATCAAATATCTGCCCCAAAACATCAATCCCCCTTACATCTATTCCACTGCCTGCAAACACCCAAAATGGTCGAGTTACCGGATTGGTTGTCATCCGTTTTCGTTTTCCAAAAATCACTCCAAAATGCCTGACATCTAATCCGAGGTTACAACCTGACACACATTTTGCAGTGGATATGTTTCCATATAAGAAAACCGAGCTTTTTCAGAAGTCTGGCTTCAAATCCAAACTCCCGAAAAAGGCCCAGAAATACGCCGCTTTCTGGCACTTATTTATCTTTCCTTGACATCAAGACTACCGTCTCGACTTGTGTGTCGTTGTCCAAACTTAAACTCATATCTTCCTCAATAATCGGGAGCTTGAATTTGATGGACTTGAGCCACTGTCCGTTGGGTTGGCGTTCCTCATATATCTGGATTTCGGAAATCAATGCTTCCATGATCTGCCGCTTTTCCTGCTCGCTCATGACGGCGTACAGTTTGTCGAAGTAGATCAGCACCTTGTAGATGTTATCCCCGGTGAGCTTTTCCGCTTCGATTGCCATTTTCTTTGCTCTAGCGGCGATCAGCAGATTTTCTTTATCCTCGATTTTATCATACATCTTGTAAAGCCGATCATCAAGATCTGCCTTGCGTTTGTAGTAGTGTTTATCGTCCGGGTCAAGGGAATCTATTTCCTCCATCAGCTTTGATTTCACAGAATAGCTCTGCCGGAGCTGTTTTTCGTAATTGGCGATCTCCTGTTCAATGGCGTCAGTGTCCACCTTCATGTCGATTTTTTCCTGCATCATGGCGGCAAACTTGGGATTGCTGACCAGCTTGACAATGACCTCTGCCACAGCACTGTCCAACAGTTCCTCGTGAATCTGCTTTCGATAATCGCACTTGTGCCCACGTGTCATAGTGCGGTGCTTGCAGCCATAATAGAAGAAATCCTTGTATTTTGTTCCGTCTGACTTGTGCTTGATGCTCTTGTTGCCATACATCCCGGCTCCGCAGATTGGGCATTTGACGATACCAGACAGAAGATGCACCTTGGTGTCCTTGCCACGGTTCACATGTTCATACTTTTCAGCCTGCGCCAGCAGCTTGACCTGTGCTTCGTGCCAGAGTTCTTCTGATACGATCCCCTCATGCAGGCCGTCCACCAACAAATAATCGTCCTGCTCCACAAGCCGGTAATCATTCCTGGTGCCATGCACCTTCTCCGTTCTGCGTCTGCCATAGGCGATTTTCCCACAGTACACAGGATTTTTCAGTATTCTCCGGATAAGGGCCGCATCGAACAGCGGATTTTTTCCGTTCTGTCGCTGGATTTTGTGAATACCATGTTGGTCAAGATATTTGGCAAGACCATTTGCACCCATGTCGGTATGCACATACTGATCGAAGATCACACGGATTGCAGCCGCTTCTTCCTCGTTGATGAAAAGTTGGCCATTTTCCAGCTTGTAGCCATAGGGCGCAAACCCGCCGTTCCATTTGCCCTCACGAGCCTTCTGGATTCTTCCCTCCATTGTTTGGACACGGATGTTTTCTCGCTCAATCTCCGCAACGGCTGACAGAACAGAGATCATCAGCTTTCCGGCATCCTTGGAAGAATCAATCCCATCCTCCACACAAATCAGATTGACGCCGAAATCCTGCATGACCTGCAAAGTGGACAATACGTCTGCTGCATTTCTGCCGAAGCGGGACAGCTTGAACACCAGCACAAAGGAAACACCATCTTTCCCGGACTTTATATCTTCCATCATGCGGTTGAACTCCGCTCTGCCCTCAATGGATTTACCCGACTTCCCGGCATCCTCATACTCACCGACTATCTCATATTCATTATACTCGGCAAAGGCTTTCATTCTGGATTTCTGAGCATCCAGAGAGTATCCGTCGATCTGCATGGCGGTGGATACTCTTGTATAGATATATACTTTTGTCTTTTCTTTTTTCATCTCACGATCCTCATTCGTGCCACAGCCATGGCACCTTTATGTATCCTTACTCCGAAGCTCTTTCGGAGTAAGTTTGGACAATTATTGCACGATTATTATATCATGCCGTTTTAGTTTTTTCAATAGTGTCCTCTGGCTGTTCGGGAATATTTGCAGCTCCGGCAGTTTCTTTTCCTAAACAATTCGGCGGCTCTGGAAGGTTGTCAATGTCCAGAACCGCCGCATATTTTTCTATTAAGTTGGCAAGCAAATCAGCAAAGCCGCTCCACTCATTCTTATTCCAATCCGCTATAATGGTTTACCTCCTGTTTCTTACTGCCACGCTGTGTGTACGCCTGGATGATCTCCGGAGGGATACGGTCGAGAATCCCTTTTACCCGTTCATAATCGCTTTGCAGCCTTGCTTCCTGTAATTTCTTGACGGTGCTCTGCTGCTGGCTCTTTTCCAGAGCTTCCGTCAGATCATCGTTTTTCTTTTTCAGCGCCTTTTTCTCGGACTCAGCTGTGGTAAAGCACCTCTGATATTTCTTCATCTGTGTTTCCATCGCTGCCACATCTGGGATATATTCCTCCAGAAATGCTGCGATCTGCGCCGTCCGCTCCTTGTAGTTGGTAAACTTCACATCGGAAAGCATTGCGTCCAGTTTCTCCATCTGCTTTGTCAGACGGGTCATCTGTTTGAACACTCTCGGCGGGATATGGTCACGGCCAGTCTCACTGGCACTCTCGCCACGCTCCAATACCGGATATTTCTTGACCATGTGTTCCCAGAACTTGTCCTGCCACTGGGTCATCTTTTTGCGGTTGCCCAGAATCTCCTTGGCACATAGCCGCTTATCCTCCGTCAACGGGACAAAAGAAAGGTGCATATGAGGCGTTTTCTCGTCCATATGCACCACGGCAGAGATAATGGTTTCGGGGGATTGGTTCTGTTGGATAAACTCCAATGCTTCATTGAAGAATTCTTTGATTTCAGCCCGTTTCTTGCCCTTGAAGAACTCCGGGCTTGCGGTAATCAGCGCTTCTACCACACGAACACTGTCGGAGCGAGTGCGGCATCCGGCTGCGGCAATTTGCCGTTCGGACTCTGCCCGGTACTTTCTTTCCGGCTTAACAAGGTGGAAATTCAAATGGCTCCGGCTGGTGTCAATATCTGGATTGCTTGCGTACTCTTCCTTGGTGCGCTCATTATGGGCTTCAATACGCCCAATCTCCGGCCCCTTATACTTGGCAAATCTCAAAATAGCAACCTGTCCTTTTTCCATTATTTTTCCCGACCTTTCTGCCACACGATGTCGTAGCCCAATACATCAGCCAGCTCCAAAACCTCTTTATAACGGATACTTTCCCGCTGCAGTTTGGCCGACAGGTTGGAAACGCTGTCCGACCAGCCGTATTCGTCATGCAGCAGGTCAACTACTTCCTGCATCGTCATTCCGACACGGATGATCTGTGCTTTGATTTCGTTACGTACATTCATATTGATAAAGTCCTCCATAAAATTTCATTGTTGGTTCGGTGAACACTCTGCGCTTCAAAGCAGAACAGATATACCGAATCGTGAAAAAACTGCAATCTCTGAAATCCTTCAGAATTTCTCCTGTGATGTCCTGTCCATATCTGACCATATCCCACTTTACTGTTCCGTGTGATTTGGGCTGGGACAGTAAAAACACCCACCATTCCGTAAACACGGTACACGATTCAGAGAAGCGCGATTCCGTAAAATCATTTCGTCCTGCGGCCAAAAACTTGCCTGTTTCCACTACTATTGAAAATCCATATTCCAAAACAGGTCTTTACGGATGCTTCTGCCAAAAGGAATTGAGATGGACTGAAAAGTACATGTACCAAGTGTACTTCGGTACCGTAGTACATTTGGTACGGGTGGTACATGTATTTTCGGGTCACTTTCACTTTTCACGGAAACGGCCGTTGCAAAAGCTCGATGCCGACGAATCCTCTGGCAAACTTCCCACCGCCGATATTGACCTTATTTGTATATTCAAGGTGATAGTGGTTCTCGTTCTGTTTGAGGTAGGAGCAAAAACGCTTTTGCGAAAGGCTGCTCATGGCGTTATCATCACACCACAGCTTGTAAACAGCGTACAGGTCTTTGGAGCTGACTTCGTAATCTGCCTTGAAACGGATATACCCCTCGGAGCCTAAAAAATCGATAATGTTGTTGCCGTCCGATACCGCAGCCTCCATGTTGTCCTGCGCCGACTGGCTAAGTGTAAACTTGTAATCGTTGGCGATTAGGCGATGAAGGCCCGCAAGTGCCCACAGGAAAATGCCCTCCGCTTCGGTGCACATCTTTTCCGCAATATACGGATCGTCTTTCCGGTTCGGGTCTTTTTCTTTGGTGGAAAGGATAATCTGTCTGCGGAAAAAGCCCACGCTGTGGTCATTGAGAGATTGCAGGACGCCGTTGCCCAAGCCAATAAAGCGCACATACAAATCGCCCTGATAGCTCTGCTGTCCCTTTTTCTCCAGATCCATCGGCAATTCTGCGGTGATGATTGCCTTGATGTGATTGGTCTGGGGCAAGGCTTCCAGCTTCATATCATCGTCCAGCATCACAAGCTCATGCTCCAGATCGGCACGAGCGAAGGGGCTTGTCTCCACCTTTGCGATACTGCCCGTGTTCATGTTGCTGCCCAGCAGCGCACGAAGGACAATACCGATGCGGCTTTTGCCCTCGCCGCCCTTGCCGATCAGTAAAAGCATCTTCTGGCCTTTAGTGGAGGGGATAAAACAGTAACCCATAAATTCCTGCAAGGTCAAGATGTCTTCCGGCTCCAAAAGCTGAGACAAAAAATGCAGCCATGTCACTGGCTGCAGAGCTTCTGGATTGTAGGAAACGGGCAGACGGTTCCGGCAGAAATTCTTTTCCGGACTGAATGTACCGTTCAGATAATAGGTGCCGCTCGCCACATGAATGCGGTCTTGATACAGGGGCAGCTTTTCGATGCAGCACTCCATCCGCATGACATCCAACAGATTTGCGACTTTCTTTGCGATCCCACTGGTCACATAACACTTGATGCGGTCATAAATCACCTTTTTCAGGCGGTTTTCATCGTGTACTCTGCCGTTGCCCGTGAAAAACGCTCCGTTTACCGTGACCATTGGATATTCCCGGAGGAATTCTTCACAGAACATGGCTTCGTTGATTTTCTTGCCATCAAACCACACCGGATTTTCAAAGTGCGTAGTCTGCGTCATTTCCTCGCTCATAGCGTACATCCTCCTCTCTCTTTCTTGCGGTGTAGTCCTGGAGGAACGCAATCTTTCCATCCCTCATCAGCTCGTCCACCACAGCAACACGTTCTTTCAAATCGCCTACGGTCAGAATGTCCGTCAGATACTCAATGCGGTCAAGCATCTGGCAGGCCTCCACAAACCGGTCATCCAGGTCATCCTCTGGTGTTTTGGGGGCATACTGCACCTTCCAATCTTCCAACAGATGTAGATATTCCGTCAACACACGGAAGCAAAACATTTCATCCTCCCGAAACCGCCGGATGTGAGGTCTCTTTGGTTTGCGGGGAGCTGGTACAGCCCGTCCCGGTCCAGTGAATATGCCAAAGTCCGCAGCCAGCCTTTGCGCCGCTTGCAAGCTTCCCAAATCAAACAGCTTTGCCGCAAAGTCGACCACATCCCCGGCGGCACCGCAGCCGAAGCAGAAGAAATACTCCTCGTTCAGCTTCAGGCTGGGATGCCTGTCATTGTGGAATGGGCAGCAAGCCATGCCGTTGCGGTTGACTTTCAGCCCGTAGTGTTCGGCGGCTTGTCTTACGGGAACTGCCGCTTTCACAGTTTCAAAAATATTCAAATAGCAATAATCCTCCTGCTTGCTCTTGGTTAAGCCGTTCTACCCATTCCGTTTCCTGACAGGCAACCCTGCTCGGCGCTGTGTCGTCTCTTTTGTGGAGCGCTCGTTCCTTTTACAGAAGTCATGGCGGTTTATCTCGGTCTGGACGGTCATTCGATTTTCAGGGCATCTTTTCGATCGATCGTGAGCCAAGTTTACCGCAAAAAATAAGCGACCTTCGTTTATGCACGAAAGCCGCAAATGTCGGAAGTATAGACTTAAAAAATTGCAAATTTGCACAGGATGGTTTATAATGATAGTAGGTTGGGAGGCGTTGTACATGAAGAAGAACTATGACGATGAGCAGGAAAATACCACTGCGTACCGTGTCCGCCTATTACGCCAGGACAGGGGATGGAGCCAAAAAGAACTGGCAGACAAAATATTTGTTGCTCACTCTCAGATCAGCCGTTTGGAGAGTGGAGAAACCACAAATATTGGCAGCGCTTTGTTAGTCTCGCTGGCTAAGGTATTCCATGTTTCAACAGATTATCTACTTTGCCTTACGCCCATTAGCGTACCGAAAAGCTATGATATTTCCCAGCTGGGATTATCAGAGGAAATAATCCGCAGGCTGATTTTGAAAACGATTGACCCCGATGTGTTAAACAGGCTTTTGGAGCATGACCAGTTCCCAAAACTTTGTGCTTTGATGAAAAACTATTTCAGCAATACCGTTGCAAATGGTATCATGGCAAGAAACCAGATTATTGACCTTGCCACTGATCCTCTTGCAGAGCTGATGAACGCCGATACTTCAAAGCGAACGGAAATGATAAAAGACCTGAGTTTTCTGAACTCCAGCAAAATTCAGAGTAATGAAGCAGACATAGAGAAAATCAAAAACATATTGATGAAGATCATTCGGGATGTAAAAGAGAACATGGCAGAGGAGCAACCCAGTGGAGCGGTTGCTACAGCAGAAGCAGTAAAGGGGATTCGTACCGCATTACCGGACAAGCCACAATCTGAATTGACAGCCGATGATGTGTCAACAGCCATTACTGCCTACATAGGAACGATGATCACAATGGACGAGAATACTTCAGAACTGTTCCAGCAGCTTGCCAAGCAAGTTCTTGAGCTCCCCTTGGATGGGGAAAATTAAGCGTGTCGCTACGGCGGGTTTTTATATACCTCTTGCGCCCCTCGTTGACACAGAAAAACTTTTCGCACAGCTACAAGGTTTTCTGCGCCACCTACACCCGAACAGCCGGATTTTGCTCATGGCAAATCCTTTATTTTGTGTATCTTACAGCCCACAAAATCCGCCTGTTCTGCTGCCACTGAAAACGGTCTGTCTGGCGTGGGACAGCCCCTTTCCAGCGTCAGCGGTCGCAAAAGGTATAACACACTAGACTTTGCAAGCAAAATCGTGTGCCAACAGGGGTGCTACTCGCCCCTATTGGAAACCCAGAGCCAAAGGGGCTTTGCCCCTCTGGACGCCCCACCTGTCCATGCAGTGGCGATCCATCCTGCTCCCACACGATAGATACGCTCCTGCCCGGAACAGGTAAAACAGGCCCAGAGGTTTGTCCAAATAGCGGGTAAATCTCTGGGCCTGTTTTGGTCAGCAGCGGCTGGGAAAAGGTGAACGGAAAGCCTTGCTGACAGATAAATTTGAGTTGGATATTTTCGTATTGAGATGCGAAAATCTGTTGTTCTGAATTCCTGTATCTGGTATAATAAAAGCGTCGAATTTTCTGACCGGAGGTACCCATATGGCCATCTCTTACAATAAGCTCTGGAAACTGCTCATTGATCGCAAAATGAGCAAGGCAGACTTACGCCGAGCGGCTGGAATCGCTCCTAATACGATGACAAAACTAAACCGCGATGAAGAAGTGACCCTAGAAACACTCGGGAAAATTTGTGGTGTGTTAAAAGTCAATGTCGGAGATATTGTGGATATTTTTCCTGATGCTCCATAACAAGATAGAAAGAGAGGGAGATCTGTGACTCCATTTGAAATTGTAACTGCCATTTTGAACTTGCTTGCACTTATCCTGATTCCCATAATAGCCGTGATAATTGGTCAGCATTTGCAAAATGTTTCAGCAAAACGAAAAGATAAAATGGACGTGTTTAAGACGATGATGATGAACAGAATCGGCTGGTCCGTTGAAGGTACACGAGCCATGAACATTATTGATATTGTTTTTTCGGATGATAAAAATGTTCGACAGGCTTGGAGTGAATATTATCATGCTCTTTGTGTCAAGGCCCCAGATGAAATACAGTTAAAGCAAATGCAGCAAGCACAAGATAAATTACTTGAGAAAATGGCTATTTCCCTTGGATATAAGGATAAAATCACATGGGAAACCATTCAGAATCCTTATGTTCCGAAAGGGATGATGGAGGCAATGGATCAGCAACAGATCATCCAAAAAGGACAGACAGAGCTTGCAAAGGTAGCTGGTGCGTTTGCTCAAATGATAAATACCAACGCAGCCAATCAAGCACCAAACCGACAGGAGGATAATCCCCATGCCAACACTTGAATGGATTGGAAAAGATAAAGTGGTAAACCACCACCAGGAGGTGCCTTACCGGGTGCTGGAGCGCCAGTACAGCTATGATGAAGCCGGACAGCACGCCGAGGACAATGGCAGCGAAAACATGATTATCCACGGTGACAATCTGGAGGCACTGAAAGCCCTGCTGCCCCGGTACGAGGGCAAGGTAAAGTGCATCTACATTGACCCGCCTTATAATACCGGTAATGAGAAATGGGTATACAACGACAATGTCAATGACCCCAAGATCAAAAAGTGGTTGGGAGAAGTGGTTGGCAAAGAGGGCGAGGACCTCTCCCGGCATGACAAATGGCTGTGTATGATGTACCCCCGTTTGAAGCTGTTGCAGCGGCTGTTGGCCGAAGATGGATTTATTTTTGTAAGCATTGATGTTTTTGAATATGCAAATCTCAAATGTATAATGGATGAAATATTTGGGGTTGCAAATTTTAGAAATTGTATTTCTGTACGTCGAGGTATAAAAAATGTTCAGGCGCAGTTTGAAACTGTGCAGGCATTGTCATTAGGGCATGAGTATATTTACTTATATTCCAAGAATCCTCAAGCTAAACTTCCCAAACTTTCCAAAGACTTTGAGATTGAAAAAGCGGGGAAGTGGGACACGTTTTGGCGTGGAACAGATAGACCTACTATGCGATATGAAATTTTCGGATACTGCCCGGAAAAAGGTCAATGGAGATGGGAAAAAACAAGAGCTAGCAAAGCAACTAGAAATTATGAAAAATTTCTTTCTGAATATGCAGATAAGATGTCCATTGATGACTACTATATTGAACATCTGATGGCAACCAATGAAAAACTAGACTTTGTCCGAATGAATGAAACGGGTACGATCCAGTATTATGTTCCACCACAATCAGGAAAACTGTTGAGCGACAACTGGATGGACATTCTTTTGTCTGGCTCATATGCTGGATTTGATACAGAAAAAAGCGTTTTGTTACTTGATAGAATCGTAAAATGGATAGCTTCAGATAATGATATTGTTCTCGACTCCTTTGCCGGTTCCGGCACTACCGCCCACGCTGTACTCGACATGAACAAAACCGATGGCGGAAATCGAAAATTCATTCTGGTAGAAATGATGGACTACGCCGAAAGCATCACCGCTGAGCGTGTCAAACGAGTAATTGACGGCTATGGAGAGGACAAAAAAGCTGTGGAAGGCACCGGCGGTAATTTCAGCTACTACGAACCGGGGCCTGCGCTTCTGCTGCCGGACGGCAGCCTCAACGAAGAAGTAAGCCCGCAAAAAATCCGGGAATACGTCTACTATATGGAGACCAAAGAGCCCCTGCCCGCTGAACATTCCGAGGATGAGCCCTATTTCATGGGCCTGTGCCGCCACACCGCCTACTACTTCTACTATGAGCGGGAACGTGTCACTACGCTGGACCATGCCTTTTTAGCTACCGTTCAGACAAAAGCTGAGGGCTACACCATCTATGCCGACCTGTGCGCCATCTCGCAGGAGACGCTACGCCGCCACAACATCACCTTTAAGAAAATCCCTCGGGACATTGCCCGGCTGTAAAGGAGCGTGAAGAAATGGAGCTGAAATCTTATCAGAAAGAAGTCATTGCCGATCTTGCACGCTATCTGGAGCTGGTGGTGGAGCTGCAAAGCCCGGCAAAGGCGTATCAGACCCTCTGGAACGAAAAGAATGTTCTGGTGGGCTTCGGCGGTATGCCGAATTATGTGAATGTACTTCCCGGTGTACCCCATGTGTGCGCCAAGGTGCCCACCGGCGGCGGCAAGACCTATATTGCCGCCAGTTCTCTGCGGACGATTTTTGACGCCATACCCCAGCGCCGGGCCAAAGCCGTGGTGTGGTTGGTGCCCTCCGATGCCATTCTGACTCAGACACGCAAGGCGCTGGAAAATCCCGACCATCCCTACCGCCAGCGGCTGGATGTGGATTTTGGCGGGCGGGTACAGGTATATTCCAAGGAGCAGGCTCTCATGGGGCAGAACTTCACCCCTTCCGCCGTGACAGAACAGCTTTCTTTGTTTGTGCTCAGCTATGATTCCTTCCGCACCAGCAAAAAGGAGGGGCGCAAAGCCTATCAGGAGAACGGTTATCTGGCCGAGTTTGCAAAGTGGATGGATGATCCGTCCGTTCTGCTGGCCGATACCGATGAGACGGCGTTGATCCAGGTGATCCGCTATCTGAATCCGGTGGTCATCGTGGACGAGAGCCACCATGCCACTTCGGATTTGAGCGTGGAAATGCTGCAAAACTTCAATCCCAGCTTTGTGTTTGACCTGACCGCCACACCCAAGAAGAAAAGCAACATCATCTCTTTTGTAGACGCCGCACGGCTGAAAAAGGCCAACATGGTCAAGCTGCCGGTCATTGTCTATAACCGTAAGTCTCAGGCAGATGTATATGGGGATGCTATCGCCATTCGTGCCAAGCTGGAGGCACAGGCCAAACGGGAGCAGGAAACCAGCGGGCGCTATATTCGTCCCATCGTTCTGTTCCAGGCACAGCCCCGCAACAATGCAGATAGCACCACATATGAAAAAATCAAGAAAACGCTGGTGGATGGCGGCATTCCCGAAAAGGAAATCGCCATCAAAACCGGCGATAAAGACGAGCTGAAAAATGTGGACTTGCTGTCCCCTGACTGCCCCATCCGGTACATCATTACCATCAACGCCCTGAAAGAGGGCTGGACTGCCCCTTTGCCTATGTGTTGGCCACGGTGGCAAACCGCACTTCTACCGTGGATGTGGAGCAGATTTTGGGGCGTGTACTTCGGTTGCCCTACACGCAGAAGAACAACAGTGAAGTGCTGAATCTCTCCTATGTCATCACATCTTCCGCAGACTTCCACCAAACGCTGGAGAAGGTTGTGGCCGGGCTGAACAGCGCCGGTTTCAGCAGCCGCGACTACCGGGCACAGGATGTGGACGTTCCCATTACAGCTGCACCCACACAGGAACCGGAGCAGCTTCCCATTGTCCTCCCTCCCGCTGACGAACCAGATCTGCCGGAGGTAGACAGCTCGGATTTGAAGGCGCGTTTTGAAGCGGCAACACATGAGGCAGAGCAATCCGTGCAGGATGGAACTATGCAGTCCGATCCCATGCTGTCACAGGCCCTGCAACAGAATAAAACCTATGAGGACGAGATCAACCAGGCCGATAACACTGCTTTGAGCCAGGCTCCATCGGAGGTGCGCGACAAAATGAATCAGTTCCGAATGAATGAGGAATTTGCAGGCGAAGCCGCTGCCTTGCGCTTCCCCCAATTTATGCTGGAGACTGGCCCCAGCCTGTTTTCGGAAGCTCACGAAGCCCTGGAACTGGAGCATTTGGAGGGTGGCTTCTCTCTGCGGGACAAAGACGCTCACGTGGATTTTACCTCCGTCAACGCTGAGATGGCGCGGGTGGATGTGGACGACAGCAAAGACAGCACCGCAAAGGCGTGGCGGCTGTCGGGCGGCGACAGCGCCTTTTTCCGGGAGTGGTTCAACACCCAGCCCTCGGAAAAGCGGCTCTCGCTGTGCAAGGGCATTATCAAGCAAAAGCTCTCCAAGATGAACTGCGTCAATGACCGGGAACTGGATGAGTACATCGACCGGGTGATCGGCACCATGAGCGAAGATCAGCTCTCCGAGCTGGAGCAGTCGCCGTATCCCTATGTCGTGAAAATTCAGGGAAAGGTAAAGGAATTGATTGCCCAGCATCGCTCCAGCGTCTTTGATACCTGGCTGGAGCAGGACAAGATTTCCTGCCTGCCCAACTATGCGCTGCCTGCGATGATCTCCCCAACGGCATTTACCTCGATGGTGCCGAAATCGCTCTATACCGCCGAAGAAGATATGAACGAGTACGAGTTCAAGGTGGTGTGGGCACTGTCGGAGCAGGGCAACGTCAAGTGGTGGCACCGGAATATTTCCAGACTGGGCTTCCAGATTAACGGGCCCGTTCACGCCTATCCCGACATCATCGTGATGCTCCACAGTGGGAAGATTTTGATGGTAGAGACCAAGGGCGACCACCTGGACAACGATGAATCTAAGGAAAAAGCCAAAATCGGCGACCAGTGGGCGAAGCTGGCCGGAAAACAGTACAAGTATTACATGGTGTTTGAGACCAAGCAGCCGGACTATCCGGGAGCGTATTCCCTGGAGCGTTTTATGGAGATCGTGAATGGATTATAATTTTCCAGATTTATTTGGAGGAACACATGAACACTAGAATCGAAATTTGTACAAAGGAAGATGAATCCACAACTGTTAAAGGCGGTATTTTAGAGCGGTTGGTGGCGCAAATATTGACGGTTCAGCAGTTTGAAGTTACCCAAACAGTGCGTGTAACCGGGATGGAAATAGATGTATATGCAAAACACAAAATCACAAATCAAGTGATTCTTGTTGAGTGTAAGGCTCATGAGAATGCTTTACCAGCGGATGTCATCACTAAATTGTTAGGAAACATCATGCTGCGCAAAGCTGATGCTTGTTGGCTCGTTACGACAGGGCCCCTGTCTAAGGATGCAGAAGGCACACGAATTGAATGGGAGCAAGAATCAAATAGCGAAAGAGGAAAACTGTCTTTTTATACACAGGACAGAATTCTAGATTTATTAGTTGGATCTAGGCAAATTCAGCCATTGGACAAGATTCTTGGGTTGATTTCAAGTGAATTTGCACCTGGAGATGATGCAATGTTAATGTGCACATCCTCCGGTATGTTCTGGATTATTCCGATTGTTGATCCTGCTCTGGGAATTTCTTCAACAGTTCTTGCATTTGATGCTGTTCATGGCCAAAGAGTAACATCAACCGAGCAGCTTAACAATCTGAAGGCCCATAGAAATAGTTTTAGTAGTTTTCAGTGGCTAGGGAGCGAAAGTATCGACTCTAAGCAAACAGAACTGCTTGCCGAAGAATATAGGAATATTGTCCCGGTAATAAGTGGTGATGATTGGAGCGATTATCGCCCAGCTAGACCAGAGGATTTTGTCGGTAGGAAGAAGCTCTTATCGGATATACTGGATTTTTTAGAAAGTGTTAACAATGGAAATTCAAGAACGAGGTTGTTTTCCATAAAGGCACCATCTGGTATGGGAAAAAGTTCTGTTGTATTGAAGTTGGCTTCTCAGGTGACAACAAGCCGAAAGTATTCCAAAAAATTTTTTGTGTATGCGGTAGATGTTCGTACCGCTATGTCAGCACGATATGCAGAGATGGCAATTAGATCTTGCTTTTCTGAAGCTGATTCACAAGGATTTACAGATGTTACAACGAGGGACATCAATTCAACTACTGTAAGTCAGTACCTAAATGATAGTTCAATTCAAAAGACATTAGAATATTTAAAACAACAAGGTAAAACTATAGTAATTGTATTTGATCAATTTGAAGAGCTGTTCTCTCAAAAGGGGTTGTATCCACTCTTTGATAATGTGCGTGTCCTTTGCAATGAGATAGATGCGCTACAAGGTCCACTAGTTTTAGGATTTGCATGGAAAACAGATTTAACGATTCCTGCTGATCATCCGGCATACTATATGTGGTCGAATTTGGCAGATAGGCGTAAAGAATTTGAATTGTCGCAATTTAAGGCGACAGAAATTAAAAGCGCTATTAAGCTTTTTGGTAGGCATTTGCAAGAGCCTGTTAATCCAATTTTAAACAATTACTTGACCAAACAATGTCAAGGATACCCTTGGTTGTTAAAAAAGTTGTGCATTCATGTTTTCAAGTTGATACACGACGGAAATAGCCAGGACTATGTTATTGGTCAAAGGCTTAATATAGTAGACTTATTTGAAAGAGATATTTCTGAACTAACGCCAGACCAGCACGCTTGCGTAATAGAAATTGCTAAATCTTCGCCGGCAGATTATTTTTCAATTACAGAAACATATGGTAGCGATATGGTGCAAACTCTGATAAACGGAAGAATTGTAATCCGACGCGCATCAAAGTTGACATTGTACTGGGATATTTTCCGAGATTATGTTTTAAATAAGACTGTTCCAGAACTTATGCTGGATTATATCCCTCAGCAGCAATTTAGAACAGATATGCGAGCATTTGCGTGCCTAATAGACAACAGAGATTTGGCATCTTCGGAATTGGGAAAAGAATTATCTGTAAGTACGGCTACAATCGATAATATAATGATTGACGCAGTTATGTTTGGTGTTGCACAAAGAAATTCAAATACCATACATATAATTCCGGACTCTAAAGAGGCGCTTATTTCCACTCTCCAAGCTATTTTTAAGAAGCATACTGTATATGTGGAAATAAAAAAGTTGGGACTTGAATATTTTAATTATTCACATTTTGCGAAAATATTTCATACGATTTATACCGATAACAACATCAATGGCAAAACAAAGGCAACATATTGTAGCAAACTGTATAATTGGTTTGTTTGCTTAGGTTTGTTTGAAGAGGTTCAAGGCCAGACACATTTAATTAGCGCGCCAAGTGCTAAATCTGCTGCATTTAACTTGGATACAAGAAGCCGCAGAGGCCGTTATCAAAGCGGCGGGCAAAACCTGTTTTGGGGGCAAACTTCTCCTGAAAAAATGATTTGTGCATACAATTTGATTGATTCTGGGCGAACAAATTACAATGAGCTAAAATCAGATGGCTATAGAAATGCGATAGAAGCTTTAGTAGCAGCTCGTGCAATAAGAAAAAGTGGCGACGAGATCCATACTATTTGTAGCCTCCCCCAAGCATTTGCTAATATTGAACAATCGGATACAATTGTGTTTGCAAAGTCTTTGCTTGAGAACAATCCATCCATGAAAAGTGACGAAATGGGGATTAAACTGGAAGAGAAGTTTACTAAAAAATGGAAAAGCGGATCAAGAATACGGTATGGCAATGCGGTGATTGTATGGGTCAAATATTTAGCAGCTACTGATCACAACTAATTACAACGAATTTTCAATAATTAATTGATGCAGTATAGTGAAGGTGTAATATTATAAAATAGCCAGGCCCGTACTACTTTTATAAGTAGAGAACGGACCTGGCTATTTTGTGCAATCAAACCCTAATTTGAAACCACAGCTTTTACGAAATCATCTGGAAATGTTTTAGCGCTTCTATGATTGCTGCTTCCTTTTCCGGCGGGCACTGCGGCACTTTTGCATCTTCCTTCTTTGGCAGGTTATAATTCTGTCCCACATCCAGCCCGCACTTCCGCTTGACTTGGGAGATATACAGGCTGGACACCTTCAAACCGTACTTCTCCAGCACGTAGGCTTTGATCTCGTCATAGGTAGCCTTGCTCTCCGCAGCCGTTAAATCCAGTTCATCCATGCTTAGATCAATCTCGATATGTTGCTTTGTGTGAAGTTTGGAGAAAAGACACACCGTCTCAACGGTTGTTTCAGTTTCCAAGGGAAGTTCTTTCACTTCCTCGCCATCAACAGGCACAGGGAAGTTGAACACAATCTTCCTTATCCAGCTTCCGTCTTTTCTCTTTTCCGGGAACATCTCAATTCGCTCGATAAAGGCTTTCATAAACTCTTTCTGTTCCGCTTCTGTTGCGGAATGGTAGACTTCATCAAATGCCAGTAAGAGCCGATAAATGTTATCACCGGAGATTTTCTCCTGCTGGATACTGCGTATCTGCCCTTGCAGCTCATCCATCTGAGCTTCAATTTCTTCTATCGTATCATACTGCTCATCATAGCGGCGCTGCAAGTCCAAAATTTTTCTGTCATAGTGGGCATCATTGATGTCCAAAGTATCCATCTGACGCTCCAAGCGGCTTTTCGTGCCAAAGGCTTGCTTTAGCTGCCCTTGCAGAACAGCGATCTGCTTTTCCATATCCTCTGTATCAACCGCCGTTCCGATTTTCGCTTGAATCGCTTCCACAAACCGAGGATTATTAACCATAGCGGAAATGACCTTCGCCACAAATTTATTGATTTCCGTTTGCTCGATATTAAGCCGGAAGCTGCACTCATGTCCGGTCGGTGTTACCGTATTTTTGCAGTAGTAATAATACCTTGTTTTCTTGTCTTTGCTGTGTGCCTTGGCGATATTGCCGTACATACTTTTGCCGCAGCATGGGCATTTCAGGATACCGGACAGGATGTGTGCATGGTCTGGATTGTTAACCTTTTCTCGCTTAAAGGAATTGATCTTGCGCTTTTCCTGTGCCAGATACCAATCTTCTTCCGAAATGATAGCTTCGTGCTGTCCCTCATAAACAGGGAACTCTGACTGCTCAACCACGTGCATCTCATTTCTTGTTCCTTGCTTCTTTTCCGTCCTGCGTCTGCCATAGGCTATCTTACCCATGTAAACGGGATTGTCCAGCACGTCCTGCACGAAGTTCCTTGAAAATCCGGGAATCGTGTTATTCTGCCGCAGCTTCTTGATAAAGCCGTTTCGGTTGAGATATTTTGCAACTCCGGCAACGCCCTCATTGGTGTGAATGTAACGGTCATAAATGACACGGATTACCTCAACTTCATCCTCCGCAATGACAAGATTTCCGTTTTCCAGTTTATATCCATAGGGAGCGAAGCCGCCGTTCCATTTGCCCTCACGAGCCTTTTGTTCCCGTCCTGCCATTGTCTGTGTGCGAATATTCTCTCGTTCGATTTCTGCCACCGCAGACAGCACAGAGATCATCAGCTTCCCGGCATCCTTGGAGCTGTCAATGCCATCCTCCACGCAGATCAGATTGACACCAAAATCCTGCATGAGCTGCAAGGAGTTCAATACATCCGCTGCATTTCTGCCAAATCGGGAGAGCTTAAAAACAAGCACATAGGAAACGCAGTCTTTGCCGTCCTGGATGTCATTCAGCATCCGTTGAAACTCCTGCCGCCCTTGGATGTTCTTGCCGGAAAATCCCTCGTCAGAATACTCCCCGGCAACAATCATATCCTCGTATGCCGCATACTTCCGCAGCTTGTCACGCTGGGCATCCAAACTGTATCCGTCTACCTGCATGGAGGTGGACACTCTTGTATATAGATAGCATTTAAGTTGCTTCTTTTTCAGAATCGCCACCTCCTTCGTTCATTTCTTTTACCATCAATCCCTCGTTGCGGATATAATACTCCAAAAGTCTAAGCACATAATCCGGTGCATGGCGGTTGTCCAGTTCCCACTCGGTCATTGTCCGGTATGGGATATTGACAAGCTTGCAAAAGTCCTTCCGGTTTAGCCCTGTGCTTTCCCGCAACTTTATAATTCTGTTTTTACAATCCATCTGCCTATCTCCCTAAAAACAAAAATACACGTTGCGTAATCATTATAGCACAGCTACATCGAATACGCAACGTGTAAATTGCAAATTTTTACGCAGCCTTATCCGTTAAAGGCTGCGCTTGCTTATCGTCCTTAGAACTCTCCACCGTTTGCGGAGCGTCCTGCTCCAATTTATCCAAAACCTGATGCCCGTATTTCTGGAGCAACTGGGTCATAACATCCACACAGCGGTCAAATGCCGCATTATATTTTGCTTCCTCATAGTATTTCATCAATAGGCAATCCCTCCATCAAATTTCCATATCCTGTCCACGCTTGCGGGCAGGTGTTTTAAGTTCCCTTGTTTCCTTTCCTCTGGCGAGGACGGCAGAAAGAAAAGCCCTGACCCTTTCCGATGCAATCTCCACCGCATCCAGATAGGGTTGGGCTTTCTTTTTGAGTTCCTGATATTTTTCGTTCAGCACATCGTACCGCTGCTTCCAGATGGAAGCCGTCTTTTCAGCGGAAACCAATTTTTCCTTCAAGCGCTTGTTGTCGGCGTTGGCAATAATGCCGTTGACTGCATAGCGTTTCAGCGTCTCGCACTGATCCTGTGTCAGAGAGACATTTCCGGTGAGGGCATTTTTCTTACCCATTGCTTCAATGTCCTGCACCGTCAGCGCAATAGTCTTTACTGCCTTGGTTTCCTTTTGCAGAGCTTCCAGCTTCTTTTTCTGCTTTTCTGTGGCAGACTTGGCATCCTCCAAACTCTGCTCCGCCTGTGCCACCTGCCCGGTCACAACTTCCAACCGCTGCTGTTCTGCCTGTACCTTGAACTGTGTCACTGTCAGATGTTCCTCGGTGCTGCCACGCTCTCCACGCTCCACATCGGTATATCCGGCATTTCTCATGAAATTAAAAAAGTCATCCTGCAGCACACTGTAGGACGACTTCAAAATCTTTTTTCCTTTTGCGTTGAGCACGGGATTTCCGTCCTCGCCAAGCACCGGCTTGGACTCCCATTTCTTACTGCGGCTGACCTGTGTGATGACCTCCTTAACGGTTCCCCGGAGGGCTTCATCCTTGCATCGCTTCGACCAAAGGATCTGCTTTTCCACCACCGGGATATAAACCACATGAAGGTGGTAGTGGTACACATCCTCGCCCAGAGCTTCGGACATTGCCCGGTTGCGCTCGTCGGCGTGCATCACAGCGGAGAGGATATACTGCTCACCGCCCACAATCTCCACGGCGGCTTTGTAAGCATCAGCATAAAACTGTTTTGCAAATTCATAGCCGCCGTGGTTGTAGAAATAAG
>ERZ1106964.666-NODE-666-length-32482-cov-6.532118_pt1 | contig 32482 bp, 25 predicted proteins | sample MGYA00403682_ERZ1106964 | MGnify/ENA primary metagenome ERZ1106964 (study PRJEB35170, sample SAMEA104062451) | human gut metagenome | biome: human gut; feature: human-associated habitat; material: faeces | place: Denmark | collected 2013-04-10 ...
CAGCCCGTCATCACGAAGGATAACGTCACGATGCAGATCGACACGGTCATCTACTTCCAGATCACCGACCCCAAGCTCTACACCTACGGTGTCGAGCACCCGATGAACGCCATCGAGAACCTGACGGCGACGACGCTGCGTAACATCATCGGCGAGATGGAGCTCGACCAGTCGCTCACGAGCCGCGATGTCATCAACGCCAAGATGCGTTCTATCCTCGATGAGGCCACCGACCCGTGGGGCATCAAGGTCAACCGCGTGGAGCTCAAGAACATCCTGCCGCCGCGTGAGATCCAGAACGCGATGGAAAAGCAGATGAAGGCCGAGCGCGAACGCCGCGAGTCCATCTTGCAGGCCGAGGGCCAGAAGCAGTCCCAGATCCTCGTGGCCGAGGGCGAAAAGCAGTCCACCATCCTGCGCGCGGACGCCGAAAAGCAGGCGGCCATCCTCAAGGCCGAGGCCGAGCGTCAGGCCGCCATCCTCAAGGCCGAGGGTGAAGCGCAGGCCATCCTGAACGTGCAGCAGGCACTTGCCGACTCCATCAAGATGCTCAATGAGGCCAACCCCAACGAGCAGGTCATCAAGATCAAGGCGCTCGAATCGTTCGAAAAGGCCGCCGACGGTCAGGCGACGAAGATCATCGTCCCGAGCGAGATTCAGAGCCTCGCCGGTCTCGCCGCGAGCTTTAAGGGGCTGCTTGAAGACGAGAAGAAGTAATTTCAAAGAAGAGGCTCTGCCTCTTCTTTGAAAAGATTGCACTCCGCTTTGTGCCTTGCCGCCCTTGGCGGCTGCGACACGCGCGGAGCGAGAGGAGTAAATCGCCACGCGCCGGTCGCGGCGATTTACAACCTCAATTTTTTCCGCGTCTGCGGACGCGGAATTCTGCGAAGCATTTTGTCATAGTCAAAAAAGGAAGAGGTTCCCATCGGGAACCTCTTCCTTTTTTGATGTAAGGTGTTGCGAACTCAGCCCTCGGAATCCGTGCGGTTTCTCCAGGAGATCTCCTGCTCGAGCTCGTAGCGCAGCTTCTTGTTCTCCTCGACAAGCTCGTCGTAGTGCTCGCCCTGCACGTAATACTTGACGAACGTGAACGTTGCCTCGTCAAGCTCCTCTTCCGTGTAGGACGGGAGAAGCGAGCCGTTCTTGCGCTGAAGGCCGGAGATATTCACGACCACCAGGCGGCGGTGCTGCTCGGAGAGCTGGAAGAGCTGGAGCTTTGCGGGAATTTCAAGCCCTAAGTCATAGGTGCTGTTCACGCGCTCCATGATGTTGCGGTACTCGGGCTTGGCCGAGACGATGACACCATGCTGCATAAACAGTTTCTTGAGGTAGTCCACAGAAACGTCCTCGCGGGTGATCGTGCCCTTGCCGAGACCTGTGAGCATCGTGTTAGACAGATTCAGGCTGACGTAAACTTCTTCGCCGGTCTTGGGATAGCTCATAATTTGCCTCCATTAAAGTCTGCGCCGCAAGCGCGGCTGGGATTGATATGACATTTTTATGGTAGCATGGCGGAGCGGAAAATACAAGCGGCAGGTTGTATGAACTGTCGCTTACAAATTTGTCGGAATCGCCGCCGCGGCGGGATTTTCCTTGACAAGAGCGCGCGCCGCTGATACACTTTTCTTGTCTATTACGGGTGTGCACCTACCGGCAGTCAGGCGGAAGTCTGGCTGCCGTTTTGCATCCGGCATTTGAATAGGAGGGAATATTTATGGCTTACTTCTGGCCGCTCATTCTCGTTGTGGCGTCGAACAGCGTGTATCACATCTGCGCCAAATCGCTGCCCGAGAGCGTTGATCCGCTCGCGTCGCTCACGGTCACGTATCTGATCGGCTCAATCTTTTCGGGCATCCTGTATTTTGTGACGAACCGCGGCGGGGCGAACCTTCTGCACGAATACAGCCAGATGAACTGGGCGCCGTACCTGCTCGGTCTCGCGGTCGTCGGTTTGGAAGCTGGCAGCATGCACGCCTACAAGGCGGGCTGGCCGGTCAGCGCGTTTCAGGTGTCGTCTGCGGCGGCCATCGCGACGATTTTGGTGTTCATTGGGTATCTTGTCTACCACGAGGCCATCACGGTCAACAAGCTCGTGGGCCTTGCACTGTGCCTTGTCGGGCTGTTTTTCCTCAACAAATGAGTTGTGCCGCGGCTTTTGCCGTGGTATGATGGGGAAAACTTGTTTTAAAGAAGGAATTTTGATCTATGAAAGCTGCACGCGAATATCCGATCCTGACCGTCACCGCCAAGGGCACGCGCTGGCTCGAGAGCGGCCACCCCTGGGTGTACGACTCCGACGTCGCCCGCGAGCCGGACGAGAGCGAGTGCGAAAACGGTGCGCTCGTCGACGTGGTGTCGGAAAAGGGCAAATATCTCGGCACGGGCTTTTTGAGCAGACTCAGTAAGCTCCGCGTGCGCATTGTCTCGCGCAACGCGAACGACCGCTTTGATGAAAGCTTCTGGCGGCGGCGCGTGCGCTACGCCTGGGACTACCGCAAGGCGGTCATGGATGGGCAGACCGGCTGCTGCCGCCTGATCTTCGGCGAGGCGGACGCCTTCCCCGGCCTGACGGTCGACCGGTTTGAAAATCTTCTCGTCACGCAGACGCTCTCGCTCGGCATGGAAAAGATCAAGGACATGCTCTTCCCCCTCATTGTCGAGGTGCTGGAGCAGGACGGCGAGACGATCGACGGCCTTTTTGAGCGCAACGATGTCGTGCTTCGCGAAAAGGAGGGCTTGACGCAGAACAAGGGGTGGTTTCCTCTCCCCGGCAAAAAAACGCCCGAGAGCCCCATCACTGAAATTTGCGAGAACGGCGTTTTCTACCGTGTGGATGTCGAAAACGGACAGAAGACGGGCTTTTTCCTCGACCAGAAGTTCAATCGCCTCGCCGTCGCGCACCTCGCGCACGGCAAGCGCGTGCTCGACTGCTTCACGCACACGGGCTCGTTCGCGCTCAACGCCGCCAAAGGCGGCGCAGAGCACGTGACGGCGGTGGATGTGTCCGAGAGCGCCATCGAAATGGCGCGCGCGAACGCGGCGCGCAACGGCCTTGAGGACAAAATGGACTTTCTCGCCGCCGACGTCTTCGACCTGCTCCCGCAGCTCGAGGCCGCGCACGAAAAGCCCTATGACTTCATCATCCTCGATCCCCCGGCGTTCACAAAGTCTCGCCGCACGGCGAACAACGCCGAAAAGGGGTACAAGGAGATCAACCTGCGCGCGATGCGCCTGCTGCCGCGCGGCGGCTACCTTGCGACCGCCTCGTGCAGCCACTTCATGCCCGCCGAACGCTTTGAGCGCATGCTGCGCTCCGCCGCCGCGGACGCGGGCGTCGAGCTGCGGCAGATCGAAGCGCGCACGCAGAGCTGTGACCACCCCATCCTCTGGAACGTGCCGGAGACGGATTACCTCAAGTTCTACTTATTCCAGGTAGTATAAAAGGATACAAAAAATCCCTGCTGTTACAGCAGGGATTTTTTTACGTTACTTGCTTTCCTCGTCGGAGGGGGCGTCCTTCGTTTCACCCTTCGGTTCGTCCGCGGGTGCTTCGGGTTCAGCCGGGTGTTTCTCCCCGGTCGAAGTTTCCTCGCCCTTGTCCTCCGGCGGCATTTCGATCTTTTCGCTCGTCATCGAAATGTGCTTGGCGGGCGCTTCGATCACGCTCGGCTGCGAGGGGCGGAAGCCGTCCTCGCTCTTGCGCGTGGAAGCGTAGGCCTCTTCGACGGCCGAGGGATCGCGGCCTTCGAGGATAGCGACCATTTCACCGCCCGTGATGGTCTCCTTTTCAAGGAGGTAGGCGACGACCTTGTCCATATCCTCGCGGTTGTCGCGGATGACCTGTACGGCGTCCTTGTAGCACTCGTCGAGAATGCGCTTGACCTCGCGGTCCATGATGGCGGCGGTATCCTGCGCGCAGTCGAGGCCGTAGCCGCCGTCAAGGTACTGATTGCGCACCGACCCGAGCGCGACCATGCCGACCGCGTCGCTCATACCGTACATGGCGACCATGTTGCGCGCGATGCTCGTCGCCTCCTGAATATCCTGCGAGGCGCCGTTGGTCATCGTGTTCATCACGACCTCTTCGGCCGCGCGGCCGCCCATCGAGACGGCAATCTTCGCCATCAGCTCATCGCGCGTGCGCAGGTTCGTCTTGTCCTCTTCAGGCATCAGGAGCGTGTAGCCAAGGCTTCCCTCGGTGTGCGGGACGATCGTGATCTTCTGCACGGGCTCGGCGTTTTTCTGCTTGTAGGCGACCATCGCGTGGCCGACCTCGTGATAAGCGACGAGCTTCTTTTCAAACTCGGTGAGGACGCTGCCTTTCTTCTCGCTGCCCGCGATGACGAACTCGAACGCCGCGAGCATGTCCTCCTGCGTAACGAGCTTGCGTCCCTTGCGCACGGCGCGGAGCGCCGCCTCGTTGGCGAGGTTTGCAAGGTCCGCGCCCACGCAGCCCGCGGTCGCGAGCGCGACCTTCTTGAGATCCACGTCCTCGGCGAGCTTGATGCCGCGCGTGTGGACCTGCAGCGTTGCTAAGCGGCCGGCGAGGTTCGGGCGGTCGACGGTGATGCGGCGGTCGAAGCGGCCGGGGCGCAGCAGCGCCTTGTCGAGCACCTCCGGGCGGTTCGTCGCGGCAAGCACGATGACGCCCTTGCTCGGGTCAAAGCCGTCCATTTCGGCGAGCAGCTGGTTGAGCGTCTGCTCGCGCTCGTCGTTGCCGCCGCCGTAGCGCCCGCCGTCGCGGGATTTGCCGATGGTGTCGATCTCGTCGATGAAGATGATGCAGGGGGCGACCTTCGACGCCTCGGCGAAGAGGTCGCGCACGCGGCTCGCGCCGACGCCGACGAACATCTCGACAAAGTCAGAGCCGGAGATCGAGAAGAACGGCACCTTCGCCTCGCCCGCCACGGCCTTGGCCAGCAGCGTTTTACCGGTACCGGGAGAGCCGACGAGCAGCGCTCCCTTGGGGATCTTTGCGCCGATGGCGGTGTACTTTTCGGGGTTGTGCAGAAAGTCGATGATCTCGACGAGCGATTCTTTCGCTTCGTCCTGACCGGCGACGTCCGCGAACGTCACGCCGGTGGATTTTTCCATGTAGACCTTGGCGTTGGCCTTGCCGACATTGCCGATGCCGCCGATCCCGCCCATGCCGCCGGACTTTTTCGTGATGAAGTTCATCAGCAGCATGAACGCGCCGACCATCAGCACCGTGGGCAGAATATAGCTCACCATGAACGTGAGGATCGGCGAAACGGGCGGCTGATAGGGCTTGGTGTAGGTCACGCCGTGCTCATCGCACAGGGTGATCAGCTTTTCCGTCGCGTCGGGAATGATGGTGGTGAAGAGCGTATAGTTCTGATCATAGCTCTTGCCGTCGTCATCCGTGTAGGTAAAGCCGTCGACCGGCGTGATGGTGAAGACCGTGTCGCCGAATTCGATGGACTTGACCTTCCCCTCCTCCACGAGTTCGACAAGCTCGCTGTATGCGATCTCGCACGAAGACTCGGCGGTGCGGGCCTGATCGAGCATGACGGAGAGGTAGTTCACACCGATCGTCAGCAGCAGCGCCCATAGGACGATCGACCACATTCCCCCGCCGCGGCGGCGGTTCTTGTCGCCGCGATTGCGGTTGTTTCTGTTGTTTGGCTCCATGTTGTTCCTCCTGTCGGGAGACAGAAAAATGCGAAGATGCGCACTTTTTGAATTGGTGATTTCAACTATACCATATATAAGAAAATCGCACAAGTTTTCTATGGTGAATTTTCGATGAACTTTTGCTTTGCGCCCTCTTTATCTTGCCCTTGTTCTGTGTTATAGTTGCAATGGAGTATTCTATAAAAATTTGTCACAAGGAGAAATTTCTTTTATGGATAAGGAACGCAAGGAAAAGACCGCGCGCGTGCAGGACGCGGAGGCCGACGGCATCATCGAGGGCCGCAACGCCGTGATCGAAGCGCTGCGCGCGGGCACGACCATCGACAAAATTTTCATCCAGAAGGGCGAGACCGATAAGACGCTCGGCCACATCGCCTCGACCGCCCGCGCCGCGGGCGTGGTCGTCGTGGACGCGGACAAGCGCAAGCTCGACTTCATGTCCCGCACGCACGCCCATCAGGGCGTCATCGCGCTCACGAGCGTGCGCGAATATGTCAGTGTTGAGGATATTTTGAACATCGCGCACGAAAAAGGCGAAAACCCCTTGATTGTCGTCTGCGACGAGATCTCCGACCCGCATAACCTCGGCGCGATCATCCGCACGGCGGAGTGCGCGGGCGCGCATGGCGTCGTCATCCCCAAGCGCCGCAGCGCGGGCCTCACGAGCATTGTCGCCAAGACGAGCGCGGGTGCGGTGAGCTATGTGCCCGTCGCGCGCGTGCCGAACATCCCCGCGCTTTTGGAGCAGCTGCAAAAAGAAGGCGTCTGGGTCTTCGGCACGGCGGCCGAGGGCACGAGCGACCTCTACTCCGCGGACCTCAAGGGCCCCGCGGCCATCGTCATCGGCAGCGAGGGCGACGGCATGACGAGACTGGTGCGCGAAAAGTGCGACTTCCTCGTCAGCATCCCGATGAAGGGTAAAATTTCGTCGCTCAACGCCTCCGCGGCGGCGGCCATCCTCCTCTACGAGGCGGTGCGCCAGCGCCTGGGGCAGTGACGGTAAAGAAGGAACGATATGGACCCCAAAGACCTTGAATTTGAAGAAACGCTCGCCGACTCCGAGCTGCTGCTGAAAAACACGGCCCGCAGCATGGACGAGGACGCGGAATTCACGCTCGAGAGCATTCTGGCCGAGTACGGCAGCGGCACGCCCGCCGCGCCCGAACCGGAAGAAAAAGAACCCGAGCCGCCGGCGGAAAAGAAACCGCCGACGAAGGTCGTCCCCCTGCCGAAAAAGGCGGAGGCGGCGAAAAAAACGGTGGATGAAACGGCGGATGAGACCGCCCGCATCCCCGTCATCCCCTTCCCCGGCGCGAAAAAGGCCGAAGAGCCGGTGGAAGCCGAGCCGGAAGAAACTCCCGAAGAAGAGCCCGCGCAGGACGACGAGCCCAAGTCCATGAGCTTGCAGGACATCCTGGCCCAGACCGTGCAGGAGGCGCTCTCCGAGCGCGAGGACACGATCATCGAGGAGGAGCCGCCGCGCCGCGGTTTGTTCTCCCGCCGCAAGATGCGCGACACCGAGCAGCTCTACGACGACGCGGAGGAGGAAGAGGACGAGGAAGAAGAGTTCGAAGAGCCTGAACCCGAGCTCCCCGAGCCGCCGCTGACCGAAACACTCTCCGACTACCGCGCCCAGCTTTCGGGCGCGACGAAGGCGCGCCGTGGGGCGGGTATTTTCACGCTTTTGCTGTGCGTCATGGCGGTGCTGGAGCATTTTTCCCTCCTGCCCGCGGCCTATGTCGAAGATCCGATGATCCGCGCGCTGCCGCTGCTGGCGGTCGAGGCGATCGTCTGCGCCATCGGCTGGCGCATTTTTGCGGGCGCGCTGCGCTCGCTCAAACAGGGAAAAGTCACGTCGGGCTTTTTGTCGATGCTTCTATGCCTTGTCACGCTGCTCGATACGGCGCTCTATGCTTTTCTTCCCGCGCGCGCGGCGCTGTCGCTGCCGCTGCCGGTGCTGGGGGCGATGTCGGTTTACTGCGCGCTGCTGGGCGAAAGTCTGCGTCTGCACGGCATGTATGACACGTTCCGCATCGCGGCCATCGGCAATGCGCCGTATATCGTCACCGTGACGGCAGGGGGCGCGGCCAAGCGCGTGGGTCTGCCGGGCGGATTTTCGAATTCCGCGCGCGCGAACGACCCCTATTCCCGCTGGCAGAGCGTGCTGCTGCCGGTCTTCCTCGCGGCGGCGGTCGTGTTCGGCGTGCTCTCGACGCTCGAGACGAAGCAGAACGCGCTGCTTGCGTGGAACCTCTCGGTGATGCTCGCGAGTGCGAACCTGCTCGCGTTTCCGATGGTGTGCGCGCTGCCGCTCAAGCGCATCGCCGCGCGGCTTGCCAAAAGCGGCAGCGCCGTGGCGGGCTTTTCCGGCGCGGACGCCATCCGCCGGAGCAACTGCGTCATTCTGACCGACGGCGACCTGTTCCCGCCCGGAACGGTCACGCTCGGCGGGCTCAAAGTCTTTGGCGAGGAGAGCGGCAAGGTCATCTCCTACGCCGCGACGATGGCCCACGCGTCCGAAAGCGGCCTGAGCCGCCTTTTTGACAATCTTCTCGCCAGCGACGGCGGCTTCCGCGAGCAGGTCGAGGATGTCGACTTTTACGAAGAGGGCGGCGTCGGCGGCCGCATCCACGGCGAAACGGTGCTCTTCGGCACGGCGGGCTTTATGAGAAAGCGCGGCGTGAACCTGCCGCGCAACTTAGGCCTCAAGACCGGCGTGTTCCTCTCGGTCGACGGCACGCTGATCGCGGTGTTCGCCGTGAAGTACATGCCCGCGGAAAATGTCGACTGGGCGCTCCACGCCCTGCACCACAGCCGCATCACCCCCGTGCTCGCCGTGCGCGACGGCAACATCACCCCTGCGCTTTTAAAGCGCAAGTTCGGCACCGACGCGCGCGCGGTCTACCCCAAGCTCTCGACGCGCTTGGCGCTCTCCGAGCGCGGCGGCGGGCGGCCGTATGCGCTGCTCATGCGCGAGGGCCTCATGCCGTATGCCGAGGTCGTGCTCGGCAGCAAGAGATTGTGTGCGTCCGCAAGGCGCTGCACGGTGCTTGCATTTTTAGCCGCCACGGCCTCGATGCTCCTTGCATTTTATTTAACTTTTGTCGGCGCATACAGCGTGCTCACGCCGCTTTCTCTGCTCATTTACGTACTTTTGTGGTCGCTCAGCGCGCTGGTCGACGCCCTGCTCAGCGATCGTTATTGACACTTCGAACGAAGAAAACGAAAATTTGCGGAAAAATATGGTTGTAATGGCGAGAAAAACATGATATCATTTCTGCATTGAGTATTATCCCACCTTATGGCGCGAGCCGATCTGGGATTTACGATTTTCGGAAGGAGACTGACCCATTATGAGTGCAAAAGACATCCGCAATATCGTGCTGCTTGGCCACAGCGGCAGCGGCAAGACCACCCTCGCTGAGAGCATGCTGTATCTCACCGGCGGCACGGACCGTCTGGGCAGAATTGCCGACGGCAACACCGTTTGTGACTACGATCCCGAAGAGATCCGCCGCCAGATCTCCATTTCTCTGGCCGTGGCTCCCGTGGAATACGACAGCTGCAAGATCAATGTGCTCGACGTGCCCGGCGGCTTCGACTTCGCCGGTGAGGTCGCGGAGGCCGTTCAGGCTGCCGACGCTGCCGTCATCGTCTGCTCGGCCAAGGCCGGCATGAGCGTCGGCGCGGAAAAGGCGTGGAAATATTGCGAGAAGAACTCTCTCCCCCGTCTGCTCTACATCTCCAAGACCGACGAGGAGAACTCCGACTACAACGCCGCGTTCAACACGCTGCGCGAGCGCTTCGGCAAGAACATCGCCCCCGTCGTCGCCCCCATCTGGGACGAGAGCAAGAAGGTCATCGGCATCATCGACGTGCTGCATAAGCGCGCGTTCGAGTTCGGCCCCGGCGGCGGCCGCGTCGAGATCGAAGTGCCTGAGAACAAAAAGCCCGTGCTCGATGAGCTCTACGACGCGCTCAAGGAGTCCGTCGCCGAGACGAGCGAGGAATTTATGGAAAAGTTCTTCGCCGGTGAAGACTTCACCTATGCCGAGATGATCCATGGCCTGCGCCAGGGCGTTAAGGACCTGTCCCTCTTCCCTGTCGTGTGCGGCTCCGCCATTCAGGGCATGGGCACGCGCATCCTAATGGATACCATCGTCGAGCTTCTTCCCCAGCCGCAGGACGCCCGCGCCCTGATGGCCGAGAATGAGGACGGCGAGTCCTCCGAGTTCGTCGTCGCGCCCGGCGCACTGCCGACCGCGTTCGTCTTCAAGACCATTTCCGACCAGTACGGCAAGTATTCCTACGTCAAGGTGCTCTCCGGCTCCATCAAGCCCGATATGCCCATGGTCAACGCCCGCACCGGCGAGACCGAGAAGCTCGGCCGCCTGTACATCCCCAAGGGCAAGAAGTATACCGAGGTCAAGGAGCTCACCTGCGGCGACATCGGCGCCATCGCCAAGATGGACAAGGTCAAGACCGGCGACACGCTCTGCGAGCCGCGCAAGGTCGTCAAGATCGAGCCCATCCCGTTCGATGAGCCCTGCTACAGCGTCGCCATCGCGCCCAAGACCCGCGGCCAGGAGGATAAGATGGCTCAGGGCCTCAACCGCTTGAACGAGGAAGATCCGTCCTTCCGCGTCGTCAACAACGCCGAAACGCACCAGATGGTCGTCTCCGGCGTGGGCGACATCCAGATCGACGTGCTCGTCAACAAGCTCAAGAGCCGCTTCGGCGTCGAGGTCGTGCTCGACACGCCGCGCGTGCCCTACCGTGAAAAGATCCGCAAGACGGTCTCCAAGCAGGGCCGTCATAAGAAGCAGACCGGCGGCAGCGGCCAGTTCGGTGACGTTTGGATCCGCTTCGAGCCCAACGAGGAGAGCGAAGAGATGGTCTTTGCCGAGGAAGTCTTCGGCGGCAGCGTCCCCAAGAACTTCTTCCCCGCGGTCGAAAAGGGTCTGCGCGAGGCCTGCGTCCACGGCCCGCTCGCGGGTTATCCCGTCGTGAACCTCAAAGCCGTCCTTTATGATGGCTCCTATCACCCGGTCGACTCGTCCGAGATCGCGTTCAAGACCGCGGCGAACCTCGCCTACAAGGCGGCCATGCCCGAGGCGTCCCCGGTCCTGCTCGAGCCGGTGTGCGAGCTCAAGGTCACGGTGCCCGACCAGTACATGGGCGATATCCTCGGCGATCTCAACAAGCGCCGCGGCCGCGTCATGGGCATGACCCCGACCGGCAACGGCGAGCAGGTCATCGAGGCCGAGTGCCCCGAGGCAGAGCTGATGAGCTACGCCATTGACCTGCGCTCCATGACCCAGTCCCGCGGCTCGTTCGTGATGCACTTCGTGCGCTACGAGCAGTGTTCCGCCGACGCACAGGCGAAGGCTGTCGCTGCCGCGAAGGCGATGCAGGAAGCGGAATAATTGCTTCTGCACAGCAGAAAATAAGTAAAAAGAGAGGGCTTCTCGAAAGAGAAGTCCTCTCTTTTTCCGCGCATGGCGCGGAGGGGGAGCAGCCCGAAGAGGCTGCGGCTTTTCCCCACACCGTGTGGGGCTGCGGATAAGGGGGATATTCTCTCACGTGAGAGAATATCCCCCTTGGACCCCCAAGAGAACGCAAGGGGCCTTGCCCCTTGACCCCGCCATTGCAAGCGAGCAGCTCGAAGAACTGCAATGCTTGCCGAATCAGGTGCCTGCCTTGTTTTATATCTAAACGATTTGACTTACTTCTATCTTCGCTGTCGCTTTGCCTGCGATTCATCACCCTTACATAACTGCGTTCTACTTCGGATTCTATCAATCCTGGTATTGCCTGCCGAAGCGGCATAGCTTCGCTCGCCGCAGTACGCATTATCGAAACGGTATGCATTGTTGCCAGCAGGAGATTAGTCTGTACCTCTACAAGATGGGCAGAGCGGCAGCGGATGATAGGAGCAGAGGCAAATCGTATAGTAGCTCTAAACGCGGCATCGCCGCGCGCAGGCATTTCCATTCCGGAGGGAAAAGGTCATTCGAGATTGAGACTGCCAATCTAAAACCTTTCTCTTGGGGGATTGAAAGGGGGCTATTCTCTTTCACAAAAGAGAATAGCCCCCTTTGACTCGTGCTGCGCTCGGTGAGCGCGACTATTTACATCGAGATCCAGCCGAACGCGCTGGCGATTGAGCTGATCAAAATGATCGCCGCGAAGAACGGGCACAGGAAGCGGATCATGGCGTTGAAGACCTTTCTTCTGCGGAAGGGCGCGCCGTTCAGCGTGACCTCGTCCGCGATGCGGTCGACGCCGATGACGCGGGAGACGAGGATGCAGCTTGCGATGGCCGCGATGGGCATCATCACGGAGTTGGTCAGGAAATCGAAGAAGTCCAAAAACTGCATGCCGATCACGGTGACATTTGCCAGCGGGCCGTAGCCCAGGCTGGAGAGGCTGCCGAGGAGAACCATGGAGACGCCCATGATGCTCGTGGCCTTTCTGCGGCTCCAGTGCAGCTCATCCTGTAAGGTGGAGACAGCGCTTTCCGTCAGCGCGATGGAGCTCGTCAGCGCGGCGAACAGGACCAGCAGGAAGAACGCGATGCCGATCACCGTGCCGAAGCTCATGGAATCGAAGACCTTCGGGATGGTGATGAACATCAGCGAGGGGCCGGCCTTCAGCGCGCTGGGATCGCCGCCGGAGAAGGCGAACACCGCGGGGATGATCATCAGGCCCGCCATGATGGCGATGGCCGTGTCGAAGACCTCGACATTGCGGGTGGAGCTTTCGATCGGGACGTCCTTTTTCATGTAGGAACCGAATGTGATGAGAATGCCCATGGCGATGGACAGGGAATAAAACATCTGCCCCATGGCGGAGACGACCGTCATCCAGGAGAAGTTGTCAAGATTGGGCACAAGGAAGTACTTGACGCCCTCCAGCGCACCGGGGCGGGTCACGGAATACACGGCGATGATCAGCGACAGCACCACGAGAATGGGCATCATGATCTTGGAGACGCGCTCGATGCCGTTTTCCACGCCCGCGAAGATGATCGCCAGCGTCATGGCCGTGAAGACGAGGAAGCAAAGCTCCGAGGACACGCCGTTGGAGATGAAGGACGAGAAATAGCCGTCCTCCGCGACGAGGTGCGCCTTGCCCATCAGGTATTCCGCCAGATATTTGATGACCCAGCCGCCGATGACGGAGTAGTAGGGGACGATCAGAATCGGAATGATGGCGTTGATCCAGCCGCCCACGCGCAGCGCAGGCTTATCGCTGAAGGACTTGTAAGCGCCGACAGGGCTCTTGCCGGTCATGCGACCGATCGAAGTCTCCGCAATGATCATCGTGTAGCCGAAGGTCATCGCCAGAATGATGTATACCAGCAGGAAAATAGCGCCGCCGTATTTGGCGGCCAGATAAGGAAAGCGCCAGATGTTTCCGAGGCCGACGGACGCGCCCGCAGCCGAAAGGACAAAGCCAATCTTGCCGGAAAAGGAACCTCTTTTATGATCCATGAAGAATCTCCTCTCTTTTTTACGACATACAATTTACTTAGTATATCATAGAATAAAGATGAAAACAATCTGAAATCCGAAGAAAAGAGAGCTATTTGTCGTTGCCGTGCAGAAAAATAAAAAAGGAAGACTCGAAAGAGTCTTCCTTTTTCCATATTTAAGACCAGAGCAGCTGTATCGCGACGATTAGCGCCGCAGCGGCGAGGATATACACACCTGCGATCAGCAGTCCCGCCTTGAGCGCGCCGCGGATGGCGGCATTGCGTTCCTCGCGCGTCAGCTCACCGGCAGCGCTTTCCCACGGGCGGTCGTTCGCACGGGGCGCGTCGGGCGCGGAAAAGTCGCTGCGCTTGCGGTGAAAGTGAGGGAGAAAGGTCGGCTGGCGTTCGATGCCGCTCATGTCGGCGATCGTGCGGCCGTCGTCCTCCTCGTAGAAGTCGTCCTTCTTCATCACTTATCGTACAGGTGGCAGCACACGAAGTGGCCCGGCTCGATCTCGCGCTGGACGGGTGCTTCCTCCTTGCAGCAGGCCATGCAGTTGGCGCAGCGGGTGTGGAATTTGCAGCCCTTGGGCGGATTGGCAGGGGAGGGGATGGAGCCCTCGAGCACGATGCGGTTCATCTTCACCTTCGGGTCGGGGATGGGGATAGCGGAGAAGAGCGCCTTCGTGTAGGGGTGGAGCGGGTTGCGGAAGATATCTTCCTTCGCGCCGTACTCCACAAGGTTGCCGAGGTACATGACGCCGACGGTGTCGGAGATGTGCTCGACAACGGAGAGGTCGTGGCTGATGAAGAGGTACGTCAGCTTGTATTTATCCTGCAATTCGTTCAGCAGGTTGATGATCTGCGCCTGGATGGACACGTCGAGTGCGGAGACCGGCTCGTCGCAGACGATGAACTCGGGGTTGAGCGCGAGCGCACGCGCGATGCAGATACGCTGGCGCTGGCCGCCGGAGAACTCGTGCGGGTAGCGGTCCTTGTGGAACGGCTGTAAGCCGCAGTTGTCCATGACCTGATCGATATAATCGTCAAATTCCGCCTTCGGGACAAGGTTGTGCTCGCGCACGGCCTCGCCGATGATCTCGCCGACCGGCATACGCGGGGAGAGCGAAGAGAACGGGTCCTGGAAAATGATCTGCATCTTCGTGCGCAGGGCGCGCAGCTCCTTGTGGGAGAGGTCGTAGACCTCCTGTCCGTTGAAGAGCACCTGACCGCCGGACTTGGAGTCGTACAGGCGCAGGATCGTGCGGCCCGTGGTCGTCTTGCCGCAGCCGGACTCACCGACAAGGCCCATCGTCGTGCCGCGCTTTAAATTGAACGTGACGCCGTCGACGGCCTTGACATAGCCGACCGTCTTCGACACCATACCGCCCTTGATCGGGAAGTATTTCTTGAGGTGATTGACCTGCAGGATGTACTGCGGGTCATATTCCACGGGGGTGAAATTGTTGTCGATGATGAGAGAGGACTTCTGCGCCTCATCGGCGTGCTCCTGCTTCTTGACAAATTCATCGGCATTCTGCTTCTGCGTTTCCTTCAGTTCATCGAGGACCTGATCGTCGTTCTTACCGGCTTTCCAAAACGGCATCTTATTCACCCTCCTTTCCGTTTTCCTTGCCCTCGGCCAGCTCTTCCTCCACGACCTCCTCAAGGTCGGGACGCTTGCCGTCGTAGTAGCGGTAGCAGCTCACCTTGTGCGTCGGCGAGATGCTCACCTCGCACGGGTAGTCGCCCTCGCAGCCGTTCACGCACATTTCGCAGCGGTCCTTGAAATAGCAGTAGTTCGGCATGTTGATGGGGTTCGGCACCTTGCCGGGGATGGAGTAGAGCTTTTCGACCTGACGGCCCACGACCGGCTTGGAGGCCATGAGGCCGATGGTGTAGGGGTGCGCGGGATGGGAGAAGATCTCCTCCGCCGTGCCCTGCTCGACGATGCGGCCAGCGTACATGACGACCACATAGTCCGCCATTTCGGCGATGACGCCGAGGTCGTGCGTGATGAACATGATCGAGGAATTGATCTGATCCTTCAGATTGCGCAGAAGGTCGAGGATCTGCGCCTGGATCGTCACGTCGAGCGCCGTGGTGGGCTCGTCGGCGATGATGAGCTTCGGGCTGCACGCAAGCGCCATGGCGATCATGACGCGCTGGCGCATACCGCCGGAGAGCTCGTGCGGGAACATCTTGTAAACGCCCTCGCTGTTGGCAATGCCGACCATTTCAAGGAGTTCAATGGTGCGCGCCTTGATCTGCGCTTCGTCGTGGCCCTTTTCGTTGTGCAGGGCCAGCACCTCGTCGACCTGGTCGCCGATGCGGAACACGGGGTTCAGCGCGGTCATTGGCTCCTGAAAGATCATAGAGATGTAGTTGCCGCGTAAGTGCTGCATGACGCTGTCAGGCGCCTTCGTGACGTCGTAGGCCTTGCTGCCGAGGTTCAGGCGAATTTCGCCCTCCACGACCTGGCCCTGCGGGCGCTGCAAAAGCTGCATGAGCGACAAACTCGTGACCGATTTGCCGCAGCCGGACTCGCCGACGACGCCGACAGTCTTGCCGATGGGCACGGAGAACGTGACGCCGTCGACCGACTTGACAACGCCCGTGTCGGTGAAAAAGTAGGTGTGCAGATTGTCGAATTCGACCGCGTTGTTGGGGTCGTGCATCTCGGTCAGATACTCGGATTCGGGAACGTTCTTGCGCTTGCGCTTCTTTTCGAGCGCATTTGTGATCTTGCGGTTTTCTTTGGAAATGCGGCGGGATTCCTTTGCGGAAAGATAGCCGTCATTATGCTTCTTAGCCATTCAAATTCCCTCCTTTCTCAGCGCTTCATCTTCGGGTCGAACGCGTCACGCAGACCGTCGCCGACGAAGTTGAAGCCGAGGACCGTCAGCATCAGGCAGATGCCGGCGGGGATCCAGATGAACCAGTAGCTCGTGAGGACGTAAGAGTTGGAAACGTCGTTCATGATGTTGCCCCAGGAGGCGAACGGGAACTTGACGCCGAGGCCGAGGAAGCTGAGCGTTGCCTCGGTGATGATGGTGGAGCCGAGGCTCATCGTGCAGTTGACGATGAGCTGCGGGATGACGTTGGGGATCAGGTGGCGGAAGATGCGGCGCGAAACGCTGATGCCGCAGGCCTCCGTCGCGGTCATGAACTCCTGCTCGCGCAGAGAGAGGATCTGGCCGCGGACGAGACGGGCGATACCCGGCCAGCCGAGGAAGCCCAAGATCAACATTAAGTAGAGCATTCGGATCTGCGGGTCGACGCGCATGCCGTCCATCGCTGCGCCCAGAATGATGATGAGCGGGGTGGAGGGGATGCAGTAGAAGATATCGACGATACGCATGATGAGGTTATCGACCCAGCCGCCGAAGTAGCCGGAGACGCCGCCGAGCACCACGCCGAGCGCCGCAGAGATGATGACGACGATGAAGCCGATCATCAGCGACACGCGGCCGCCGTACATCAGGCGGGTGAGCATATCCATACCGTTTTTATCCGTACCGAGCCAGTGCGCGGAGTCGGGGAAGGAATAGGCGTCGAACACGCGGGTGGACGTGCCCTCCTTGATCGACCACTGGTACTTGGCGGGATTGTATTCGAGCTTGATCTCGCGCTCCTGACCGGCGTCGTTCACATAGGTGTACTCGGTCTCACCGTTTTCGACGGCCTGCTGCACGCGCTCTTTGAAGTCCTTGGTGATGACCGTGCCGCTGACCTTGGACTGGATGACAAAGCGGCTGATGTAGGCGATCTCCTCGCCATTCAGCATGACGCTGTCTTCATCAAGCGTATAGGTCTTGCCGCTGGCCGTAAATTCCGCTTCGCCGTTGGCGTGCGCCTTGAGGGCGTTGAAGCTGAAGTTGAAGCCGAACTTCTGGCTGGGGTCGCTCGAGCTGATGATGTCCTTATAGGCGATGGCAAGGAGTCTGCCGCCGCTCGAGACGGAGTAAAGCGAGTCGCCCTCCTCGGTCACGTCGTAGGTGACGCCCTTGTAGGAGAAGCTGTCGTCCTTGCCCATGTGCAGCGTGAGCTGCGCCTGGAGGATCGTGCCGAACTCCTGGCCGTCGGCCACGAGATAGCGGTACTCGGTGTTCTCGCTCATGGCGGCGTATTCCTTGAGCTGGATATCGTCGCGGTAGAAGACCTCGTCCTGCCCGTAGGGGCTGATGAGGCCGCCGATGAAGGAGAAAATGAACATCACGGCGAGGATCGTCAGACCCACGACCGCGAGGCGGTTGCGGAAAAAGCGCTTGGCGACCAGCGTGCCCGGGGAAAGGACCTTGACGCGGCGGTCGTCGTTGAGGGAATAATCCTCTTCGGGCGGCTTGTTTTCCTCGGAGGGCGTGTTGTCCTTTCCTGCGTACTTGTCGTTGAGTTCGTAGGAACGGCGGCGGGCATCATTACCGGGCGTGCCCTGTCCGTGAACGGGATTGGAAAGATCCTTATCGGTTCTATCGTCAAAATAACTCATTCGTCACGTCCTCCTTTCTTACGCGATGCGCACGCGGGGGTCGACCACCGCGTACAGGATGTCGGAGATCAGGTTGCCCAGCAGGGTCAGGATCGCCAGGAACGTCATGTAGAACATGGAGAAGGGAATATCGCCCGCGACCATCGCATTGTACGAGATGTAGCCGATGCCGGGGATGGCGAACAGCGTCTCGGTGATCAGCGCGCCGGCAAAAAGGCCGGGCAGCGAGCCGCCGATGAATGTCACGAGCGGGATGAGCGTGTTGCGGAAGGCGTGGTGATAGATGACCTTATGCTCGGAAAGACCCTTGGCGCGGGCGGTGCGGATGTAGTCGGCGTTGAGCACCTCGAGCATGTTCGTGCGCACATAGCGCATCCACGGGCCGATGGAAATGAAGACCAGCGTCACGATGGGCAGCACCAGATGCTTTGCCATATCGAGGATCTGACCAAACTGGCTGAGGGAGTTGAAGTCACGTCCTGTGAGGCCGACAAGGTCGAACCAGCCGAGCTTGATGCAGAAGATGAGCTTTAAGAGCGTCGCGAAGAAGAACGTCGGCAGCGACATACCCAGCAGTGCGACCGTCGTGACGGTGTAGTCGGTCACGCTGTACTGCTTGGTGGCGGCCACGATGCCGAGCGGCACCGCGATGAGAAGCTCGAACACGAGCGAGATAGCGCCCATGATGAACGAGACCCAGATGACCTCGTTGAACTTCTGGATGACGGGCACGGTATACTTCCAGCTGTCGCCGAAGTTGCCGGTGCACAGGTTCTTGAGCTGGACGAAAAAGCCGGGGATGAGGCCCAGGTCCAGACCGTATTGTGCGTTGAGCTGTGCCAGCCACTCCTCATAGGGCTTGGAGCCGGGAGCCTGCGAGAGCTGCCGCGCCATATTCTCCACGTAGGAGCTGGGCATGCAGCGCATAAGCAGGTAGATGATGAATGTCACAAAAAAGAGGATCACCACCGACAGCAGCAGGCGTTTTACCAGATATTTGCGCATAGAATCCCTCCGTTTTTTGATAACGGCCGCCCCGCGCCCGGGGTCTTGTCGCCGTTTCGGGTTTGATATGTCTCTCTCTGCATATCAGCCAAATGCTCCGATGCACCGGGGCATTTGGATCATAGGCAGATGTGCCTGGGGCAGGCTACCCCGCGGCAGAAGCCGCAGGGTAGCCATGCGCCTAAGTAATGTTTTTGTGCAGCGACGGAGCTTACTGCAGGTCGAGCAGCTCGATGTCGTTGTACCAGGTCCAGTAGGTCGTGATATCAGGCGTCACGGTGTCGAGGTTGACACGCTTGGCGGAGAAGATCACGCAGTTCTGGCGCTGATAGATGGGGATCTCGACCGCCCAGTCGGCCACGATGTCAAGGCACTGCTTATACAGGGTCTTGCGGTAGGTCTGGTCGGTGGACTGACGAGCCATCATGATGAGCTCATCGAGGTCGGCATCCTTGATCCAGTAGGACTTCTCGTTGGAGCCGCCCTTGCTGTGATAGATCTGGAACATATCCGGGTCGGGCGTGGCCTGCCATGCCATGGCGAACATGTCGGCAGTACCGGCGTTGATCGCATTGGTCATCTCGGCGAAGTTGGACATATCGGAGACGATCAGGTTGAAGCCGATCTCCTTGAGAGCGTCGGACGCGAGGGTCAGAGCCATGAAGGAGGGGTGGTCGCCCTTGCCGCTGCCGCCAACCATGACTTCAGCGTCCATGCGGCCGCCGGCGGGAGCAGCGGTGACCTTGCCGTCAGCGACGGTGTAGCCGGCAGCCTCGAAGTAGCCGAGAGCGGCCTGCTTGGCGGCGGCGTACTTGTCGTCGGCGCTCATGCCTTCGGTGTAGATGTCGTTGCCGTTGACGTCAACGGAGAAGGCGACCTTGTAGCCCTCATCGGTAACGCGCGGAGCGGCCCAGGAGGTGTCGGAGATGGGGTAGTTGATGACGTTGGCGAACTCACCGTAGTAGGAGTCGACAGCGACATCGCGGTAAACGGCGATAACCGTGGCGATGGCCTTACGCAGATCCTTGGAGGCCTCATCACCGCCGTTGCCGTCGCCGACCTTCACGCGGTTGGCGTTGAAGCCGACATAGCCGTAGCCGAGGTTGGCAACGAGGTCGGTCTGGATGGTATCGCCGGAGATCTCGCCGTTAGAGTTGGCTTCCTTGATCTGCTCGGCAGCTTCCTTGGAGTAGGAGGGGTCAGTTACGTCGATCGTGCCGGAGACAACGCCGGGGATCTTATCTTCGTCCGTCATCTCGCGCCAGATGACAGTGTCGATCTTGGGCTCGCCCTTCCAGTAGGTCGGGTTCTTCTGCAGGGTGACAGCGCCGTTGGACCAGCTCTCGAAGGTGTACGGGCCGGAGCCGATGGGGGTGGAGGTCACGGACTTGACGTGGGACAGATCGCCCTTGACAAAGCCGAACATGTTGTTGTCGTAGTCATACTTGTCAGTCTCGCCATAGTAGTGCATGGGGCACACGGTGACGGGGAGCTGATAGATGGCGGTGGCGTTGACCTCGGTGAGGGTGACGGTCATGGAGTAGTCACCGGTCTTGACGATACCGGCAACGTTGGGAGCGGACTCGCCGGTCTGGACGGCGACGGTATAGTCGTTGTAGGCGTCACCCAGCTCGGCCTCGAGGAAGGAGGAGATGCTGGTGCCGGCGGTCTCGGCGTTGATGCCGTCATCGGAGATGTCGTAGCCGTACTTAGCAACGATGGCAGCCCAGAAGTCTTCGACGGTCGCGTCATCGGCGAGATCGAAGCCCCAGTTGCCAGCCTGCGCGGCGACGGAGTCGTCAGCGGTGGCGGAACCGGAGTCGACCACGTAGTCAAGGATCTCCTGGGCGAACTTCACGCCGGCGGCCTTGAAGGCGGTCCAGTAAGCGTTGTACTGCTCTTCGGTGTAGAAGTCGTTGGCGGCGTAGGCGTCAGGACCGGCGGCGAGGATCAGGTTCTGCACAGTGTCCATACCGCTGCGATAGGCTTCCAGACCCTTGATGGGCAGGGAGTACAGCGTGGAAACGCCGTCATAAGCGGGGTCAAGCAGGACATAGTAAGAGAAGATGACATCGTCGATGGTCATTTCCTCACCGTCGGAGAACTTGACGCCCTCTTTCAGCGTGATGTTGTAGTCGACCGTGCCGTCGCTGTTTTCAACGATGTCGCAGTCGGCAATGCCCTTGTAAGTATAGTCGGTGCCGTTGTAGGGACGGACGTCGCCCTCGATGCCCTTGAGGACGACAGAGCCCTCGCGGTCGACGAGAAACAGACCGTCGAAGACCATACCCATGACCTGATTTTCATAGTCATTGGTATAGAAGAAGGGGGAGAACTTACCGTCGAAGTTCTGCGTGCCGACAACAAGCGTCTTGCCGTCGGTCTGGCCGTCGTCCGTCTTCTTGTCGCCGCAGCCGGCCAGAAGACCAAGACACATGACCAGAGAAAGGATCAGTGCAAGTGTTCTTTTCATTGAATCTACTCCTTTATAAATTTTTGCCAAACGGGTCGCCCCGTGCAGCACAAAGTAAGGTGCCCGCGCGTATACACGCGCGGAAAGGAAAGTGCGCCTCCTATGGACATCTGTGCGCCGAAAAACAGCGTGTAGAATTTTTTTGATTATAGCATGAAAAGATGCATATTGTACAGAGTAAAATATTAGAAGTTATTTTTTTTAGGCAATTTGTCCCATTCTGCCTGCATAATTTCGGCGCGCAGAACAAGAACACTCAGTAGGGCTATCAGCTTCAGCAGGACATAGAGCAGCGCGAAAAACGTCTGTCCTGCGTGGTCATTGACGAAAAAGAAGATCAATTCGCACACGATGCCGAGAAGAGAAAAGACCGCCGTGACCGCCGTTCGCACGGGCAGAACGGCCACGCTTTTTTTGTAGTTGTACTCGCGCACCGTGCCCCAATCCATGCCGAGCTTTGCAAGCGCCCAGATGACGCTCGCCGCGCCCAGAAACTCGCCGAGGTAGGGGAGCAGAACGTAAAAACAGTTCTGCATCCCCGGCGCAGGAATGCACCCGCCCGCGGCGACCGCAACGGTCAGAATGGCTGCCATTCCCCACACGGCGCGCTTAGATCTGCGCTGCTTTGCATCATCGCTTTGGCAGGCGTAGAGTGCCCCATCGTAAACATATTCGCCCGCGACGTTCAGATGAAAGTCGTTCAGGTGCTCGCGGCGGTTGTGCTTTTTGTGCTGTTCGCCCATTATTCGATGCCCGTGAGGTCAAAGTCCGCGAGCGCCTTCTCCGCCTCGGCGCACACACCGCGAAGGCACGCTTCGTCAAACGGACTCTCAAGGCCGGCGTTTTTGAGAAGGTCGGTGAACGTCCGGCTGCCGCCCTGCACGGTGTAGGCCATGTAGTGCTGCCAGGCGTTCCCCACGTCCTTGCGGATCATCGCCCAGAATTCGAGCGCCACGGTCTGAGCAAGGCAGTAGTCAATATAATAGAAGGGACTCGAATAGATGTGGTGCTGGCGCTGCCAGCCCATGCCCTCAGAGTAGAACGGGATCTCGCCGTCGAGCTTCATCCACGGCATATAGACGCCGAGCAGCTCCTTCCAAACGGCGTGGCGCTCGGCGGGCGTCATTTCGGGCTTTTCATACACGATGTGCTGGAAGTGGTCGACCATCGTGCCGTAGGGGATGAACGTCAGCGCGCCGGAGAGGTGGCTGTAGAGGAACTTTTTCGCGTCGGGGCCAAAAAAGCCGTCTGCCCATGGCTCGGCGAAGAATTCCATAGACATCGAGTGGACCTCGCAGGCCTCCATGCTCGGCCAGATGTAGTCGATGGGGATGCGCTTGCGGTTCGTCCAGGCCTCGAAGGCGTGACCGGCCTCGTGCGTCACGACCTCGACGTCGTGCTGCGTGCCGTTGAAGTTGGCGAAGATGAACGGCACCTGATAGTCCATGATGCTCGTGCAGTAACCGCCCGCCTGCTTGCCCTCGGTCGAGAGCACGTCGAGCAGCTCGTCGCGCAGCATCGTTTCGAAGAACTCCTTCGTCTCGGGCGAAAGCTCGCTGTAGAACTTCATACCCTGGGCGAGAATGTCGTCCGGCGTGCCCGCGGGGCGGGGATTGCCGGAACGGAATTCGAGCGCGTTGTCGGCAAAGCTCATCGGATACTGCTTGCCCAGGCGCTTGGCCTGCTCGCGGTACACCTTGTCAGCCACGGGGACGAGATACTTGACGACCGCCTCGCGGAACTTCTCGACATCGTCCTTCGTATAGCAGTTGCGGCCCATGCGGTAGTAGCCGAGCGTGGTATAGCCCTCGTAGCCGAGCTTTTTGCCCATCGCGTCGCGGAGTTTTACGAGCTTGTCGTAGAGCTCGTCGAATTTTGCCTGATTGTCCTTGTACCACTGGCCCTCGGCCTTCCACGCGGCAAGGCGCTTTTCATCGTCAGCGCAGGTCTTGAACGGGGAGAGCTGCGAGAGGGTGTAGACCTTGCCCTCGAACGGGATCTGCGCCGAGGCGAGCAGCTTTTCATACTCCTGCGTCAGGTCGTTTTCCTGCTGCAATTCAGGAATGATGGCGGGGGAGAAGGTCTTGAGCGCGATCTCGGCGTTGACGAACATCAGATCGCCGTATTCCTTCTCAAAGTCCGCGCGGAACGGGCTTTCGAGCATCGCTGCCGTCCACGCCTGATTGTATTCCTCCAGCTCGGGGTTGAAGTTGTTCCAGAATTTTTCTTCGCCGTCGTAGAATTCGTCGCGTGTGTCGATCGAGTGGCGGATGCTCGCGAGCGTCGCGGCGGTGGAGATGTGGCTCATCAGCTCCTGCTGCAAAAGGAACACCTTGCGCGCTTCCTCATAGCTCTTGGCGGCCTTGAGTTCCGCCGTCAGCGCGGAAAGGCGCTGCTTGCTCGCCGCGGGATCGGGGCGGGTGTAGGTCATTTCGGAAAATTTCATGTTGTTTCCTCCATCAAATTTTTATTGTTACATTTCTTATTCTTGCCGGTTATAGATCGCGGACACGTCCCTGCGTCCGCCGCCAATGACGACGACCGCCGCGGCCGCCGTGACGAGCATGAAGCCCGTCAGCACGCCGCGCACGGGGAGAAACGCCACCAGCGCGCCCGCGAGCAGATTGCCCGTGAAGCTGCCGACGGTGTTGAGCATGTTGAACGCGCCGTTGAAGCGGCCCTTTTTCTCGTCGGGCACGTAGCTCTGCGTGGCGGAGATGCGGATGGTGTAGCTCGTCACGCCGAGGATACCCGTTAAAAAGCACGAGACCATCATCACCGGCAGCGGGCAGTAGAGATAGAAGCCCTCACACAGCGAGATGACGACATAAACCATCAGGGCAATGGAATACTTATGCTGCACAGGCAGCTTGATTTTATAATGGATGCCGCCGCCGATGGCGCGGCCGAAGATCGCCATGCCCCAGACGAGCATATAGATGTATTCGCCGTTATCGAATGTCGACTTGAAGTACGGCAGCGTGATGACCTGCGACGCGCCCGAGGCCAGCATGCTGAATGTGAAATAGATGGCCACGCGCAGAAGCCCCTTTTCACCCATCAGATAGCGAAAGCCTTCTTTGATGTCGCGCAGGAGCTGGCGGCCCGAGGAATGCTGCTCTTCGAGCGCGAGCGCGGCACGCTGCTTTTCGATGTAGTGTTCCTCGGCGCGGATCTGCGTCTCCGCCGTCGCGGCGATGAAGAAGCACAGCGCGTTGATGCCGAGCAGCGGCGCAATGCCGAAGAGATTATAAAAGTACGTTGCGATCGGGATGATGAGCGCCGAGAGCGTCTCCAGCACGCTCGCGATGGAGTAGGCCTTGGAGTAGTTCCCCTCAGAGATCAGCAGGGGATAGAAGCTGTCGTAGGCGACATAGTAGATGCTGTTGATCGAGCCGATGATAAAGCAGAAGACCGCGAGCATCGGAAAGCTGAACCAGCCGCGGCTCAGGATCAGTGCAGCGACAAGGTAGACCCCGGAGGAAAGGAAGTCCAGCGTGTAGATCGTCTTCTTGCGCGAAAAGCGGTCGAGGATCGCGCCCGAGAAGATCGGCATGACGATCTGCGGCAGCGTAAATGTCGCAATATAGATGGCATAGAGCAGGTTCGAGCCCGTGTAATCCAGTACGAGCAGGCTCAGCGCGAAGCCGGACATCGAATTACCCAGCATTGAGATCACGCTGCCCAATGTGATGATAGTGAAATCCCGCGTCCACAGCGGTGAGACCGGAGCTGGCGCGGGAGAAGAGGATTCGTTCATAGAAATAGCCTCCTTCCGGCTTAAGAGCGCAAACAAAAGCCCGCTCGATGCGGGAGGGGGGACGGAAATCAACTGTATTATAAAGGATTTCGATAAAAGAATCAACTATAATTCCACCAAATATGGACAAATGCACAAATGCTGCCCCTGCTTTGTGCGGCACAGAGGGAGTGTCCGCTTGCCGAGAAGCATGACGTGTGCTATAATACCGCCAAACGAAAATAAACTGTGGAGGACATCACCATGCAACATGCACCGGCAAGAGAACTGCTGCATTTTATCAAAAATAGCCCCACCTGCTACCATGTGACCGAGAACATCCGCCAAAAGCTCCTCGCAAACGGCTATACCGAGCTTTCCGAGCGCGAGCGCTGGGAAGTCCGGCCCGGCGGGAAGTATTTCGTCCGCCGCAACGGCTCGAGCACCATCGCCTTCCGCGTGCCGGAGATGATCGACGGCGGCTTCGCCATGGCTGCGGCGCACTCCGACTCGCCAGCGTTCCGTTTAAAAGAGCATCCCGACCGCCGCAGCGCGCATTATGTCCAGCTCTCGACCGAAAAATACGGCGGCATGCTGATGTCCACGTGGTTCGACCGCCCACTCTCCGTCGCGGGCCGCGTCTTCGTGCGCGCAAACGGCGAGATCGTCGAAAAACTCGTGAGCGTCGACCGCGACCTGCTCGTCATTCCCAATGTCGCCATCCACATGAACCGCACGGCGAACGACGGCATGAAGTACCTCGCGAATATCGACACGCTGCCGCTGCTCGGCGGTAAAGACAGCGGCGGCATCCTGCCCATCGTCGCCAAGGCCGCGGGCGTCGCGGAAAATGACATCCTCGGCAGCGACCTGTTCCTCTACTGCCGCGGCGAGGGGACGCTGCTTGGCGAGAACGAGGAGTACATCCTTTCTCCCAAGCTCGACGATCTCGAGTGCGCCTGCGGCTGCCTCGAGGGCTTCCTTGCGGCGAAGGAGAGCGGAAATATCGCCGTCTGCTGCATTTTCGACAATGAAGAGGTCGGCTCGTCCACCAAGCAGGGTGCGGGCTCGACGTTCCTGCGCGACACGCTGCGCCGCATCGCCCTGTGCCTCGGAAAGGACGAGCAGGAGCTCCAGATGATGCTCGCGCGCAGCTTCCTCGTCTCGGCGGACAACGCGCACGCCCAGCACCCCAACCACGGTGAATACGCCGACCCCGACAACTGCCCGTATATGAACGAGGGCGTCGTCATCAAATTCAACGCCAACCAGCGCTACGCGACCGACGGCCGCTCCTGCGCTGTTTTCCGCGCCGTGTGCGAAAACGCAGGCGTTCCCACGCAGGTCATGTCCAACCGCTCCGACCTTCCCGGCGGCTCGACGCTCGGTTCGATCTCCGATACGCTCGTGCCGGTCAGCACGGTGGACATCGGCCTGCCCCAGCTCGCGATGCACTCTTCGTGGGAGACCGCGGGCGTGCAGGACTATGAATTCCTGATCCGCGCGATGACGGAGTATTTCGGCAGCGCACTGTAAGAGACCTGCCGAAACGGTAGACAAAAGCACGGAAACATGCTAAAATAAAACGATTTTTGATCAAATACGCTTTCAACGACAGAAAGGAAATATATCATGGACGTTAAGGAAATTCTCAAGCACGTTGACCATACCCTCCTCAAGCAGACCGCCACCTGGGAGGACATCAAGCAGATCTGTGACGACGGCATCAAATACGGCTGCGCGAGCGTCTGCATCCCGCAGACCTATGTGAATCACGCCGCGCACTACGTCGCCGAGCAGCAGCACTATGGCTTCGGCCAGCTGCCCATCTGCACGGTCATCGGCTTCCCCAACGGCTACACGCCCAGCGGCATCAAGTGCATGGAGGCCGAGTCCGCCGTCGCCGACGGCGCGACCGAGATCGACATGGTCATCAACCTCGGCTGGGTCAAGGAGGGCCAGTACGACAAGATCCTTCAGGAGATCAACTCTGTGAAAATCTCCTGCCACAGCAACATCTTAAAGGTCATCATCGAGACCTGCCTGCTCACCGACGAAGAGAAGATCAAGCTCTGCGAGGTCGTCTCTGCCTCCCACGCCGACTACATCAAGACCTCCACGGGCTTTGCCGGCGGCGGCGCGACCCGCGAGGATGTCGCCCTCATGGCCGCCCACATGACCAACGGCAAGAAGATCAAGGCCGCCGGCGGCATCGCGAGCCTGCAGGACGCCGAAGATTTCCTCAAGCTCGGCGCCGACCGCCTCGGCACGTCCCGCATCGTCAAGGCCGTCAAGGAGCTCGAGGCCAAGGGCGAACTTTAAGAAAGGGGAGGGCTCAATATGCCGACTCCGCATAACAGCGCGAAAAAGGGCGACTTCGCCAAGACCGTTCTGATGCCCGGCGACCCGCTGCGCGCGAAGTTCATCGCCGAAACATTTTTAGATGAACCAAAGCTCGTCAACAACGTCCGCGGCGTGCAGGGCTACACAGGCACCTACAAGGGCGTTCCCGTCAGCGTGATGGCCAGCGGCATGGGGATGCCGTCCATCGGTATCTACTCCTACGAGCTGTTCACGCAGTACGATGTCGAGAGCATCATCCGAGTGGGTTCGGCGGGCGCGCTGCAAAAGGACTTGAAGCTCGGTGACGTGGTCGCGGGCATGGGTGCGTGCACCAACTCGAACTACGCCGCGCAGTACGGACTTGGCGGCACATTTGCCCCCATCGCGGACTTTCAGCTGCTCTCCGCCGCCGTTGAATCGGCGAAGGAGCTCGGCGTCCGCATGGACGTCGGCAACCTCTACTCGTCCGACACGTTCTACGACGCGTCGAACCCGTCGCTCAAGTGGGCGGACATGGGCGTGCTCGCCATCGAGATGGAGGCCGCCGCCCTCTACTGCAACGCCGCCTATACGAAAAAGCGCGGACTTTCCCTCTGCTCGATCTCCGACAATATCCTCACCGGCGAGGAGCTTTCGCCCGAGGCGCGGCAGACGAGCTTCACCGCCATGATGAAAATCGCGCTCGAAACAGCCGTGAAGATGGCGGCAGAATCCCAAAAGTAAGGAGATTATCATGCTATGCGCGTGATCGATATTGAAAACATTGTGACCAACATGAAGGACGACACCCGCTTCGTCCTGCGCTGCGAGGAGGTCTTTCACGACAAGATCAGCTCCGCCGCGGCGAGCATTTTAATGAACAAGGGGCAAAAGCCCATCGTCTGCCTGACGGGCCCGAGCGGCTCGGGTAAGACGACGACGGCGATGCGCCTGCGCGAATACCTCGAAAACCTCGGCGTCAAGGTCTGCATGCTCAGCATGGATAACTTTTTCCTGCCGCTTGATCAGCGCCCGCCCGAGGCGAGCGACTGGGAGTCGCCCTACTGCGTGAACCGCGATTTACTCATCGAGGATATCCACCGCCTGATGGACGGCGAGCTCGTGGAGCTGCCGGTCTACGACTTCAAAGCCGGCGGCGTCGGCGGCTACAAGCCCATGCAGGGCGACAAGGACGCCGTCATCATCGCCGAGGGCATCCACATGCTCAACCCGCTGATTTTCGACCAGCTCAGAAGCGAAGCTACGGGCGTTTACGTTGCCCCGCGTACGCGCATCATCACGCACAAGGACCGCATCGTTCGTCCCGAGCAGCTGCGCGTGGCGCGCCGCATGATCCGCGACTATCAGGGCCGCGGCCATTCGCTGCGTCAGACCGTCGAGCGCGCCGAGAGTGTCGACCGCGGCGAGCTCAACTACATCATGCCGAACAAGCCGAACGCGAGCATCCACATCGACACGTTCCACGACTACGAGCCGTGCATCCTCGCGCGGTATTTGAAGGAGATCCCCGAGTTTTACAGCCAGCTCGACGATCAGTTTATCGCCGAGCACGGGCTGAGCGACCTGATGGACGTTGTCAACTCCGTGCCGTCGCTGCGCACGGACTATGTCCCGCGCGACTCCATCGTGCGAGAGTTCGTCGGCGGCAGCTGCTTTGAGTATTAAATCGGCAAAAACAGACAACGAACTGTAATTTCTAATTTTGATAATACGAAACGTAATCGAAATTTGGCGCTTTTGCGCGAAAAGGGGAGGAAGAGCGAATGCATTCTGACGAGCGGCGAAAGGCCATTGCCGACGTGCTGCGCGCGGCGGACGCGCCGGTCAGCGCCTCCGCGCTGGCGGAAAAATTCTCCGTCTCGCGCCAGATCATCGTGGGCGATATCGCGCTGCTGCGCTCCTCGGGCGAGGAAATTCTCGCCACTCCGCGCGGCTATGTGACGCCGAAGGAGGCGCGCGGCATCGTCCGCCGCGTTGCCGTGAAGCACACGCCGCAGGAGATGGAAGCCGAGCTCAACGCCATCGTCGACAACGGTTGCACGGTCATCGACGTCATCGTCGACCACCCCATCTACGGCCAGCTCACCGGCCCGCTGCAAATTTCGAACCGCTACGAGGTCAGCCAGTTCATTGAGCGCTGCAAAAAGGCGGAGCCGCTGTCCAGTCTCACCGACGGCATCCACCTGCACACGCTCTCCTGTCCCGACGAGGCGGCGTTCGAGCGCACGAAGAGTGCGCTGCGCGCACTGCGCGTCCTGCTGGAGGAAAACGGAAATTAAGGGTTGACAATCCTCACACAAGCGAGTATAGTGTCATGTGCACGTGTCAAGACACCTGCACATGACACTATTTTATTTTTAGGCTGTGAGGATATCATGGAAAAATTCAAAGCGTTCTGCAAACGCAAAAACATTGAAGTTTCGGCCAAGCGCTACGGCATCGATGCGCTCGGAGCAATGGCGCAGGGCCTCTTCTGCTCGCTGCTCATCGGCACGATCATCAAGACGCTCGGCGCGCAGCTGGGCGTTCCGTTTCTGACGGACATCGGCACCTATGCGATGTCCGTCTCCGGCCCTGCGATGGCCATTGCCATCGGCTACGCGCTGCAGGCACCCCCGATGGTGCTCTTCTCCCTCGCGGCGGTGGGCCATGCGGCCAACGCCGAGGGCGGCGCAGGCGGCCCGCTCGCCGTGCTCATCATCGCGATCCTTGCCGCCGAGTGCGGCAAGGCCGTGAGCAAGGAGACGAAGATCGACATTTTGGTCACGCCCGCCGTGACCATCCTGGTCGGCGTCGCGCTCGCCAAGTGGATCGCCCCGCCCATCGGCACGGCGGCCTCGGCGTTTGGCATTATCATCGACAATGCGACCAAGCTCCAGCCGTTCTGGATGGGCATCGCGGTCTCTGTGCTTGTCGGCGTCGCGCTCACGCTGCCGATCTCTTCCGCCGCCATCTGCTCGGTGCTGGGCCTGACGGGCCTTGCCGGCGGCGCGGCCGTCGCAGGCTGCTGCGCGCAGATGGTCGGCTTCGCCGTGATGAGCTTTAAGGAAAACCGCTGGGGCGGCCTTGTCTCTCAGGGCCTCGGCACGTCGATGCTCCAGATGCCGAACATTGTCAGAAATCCCCGCGTCTGGATCGCGCCGACGCTCGCCTCCGCCATCACCGGCCCCATCGCCACGTGCGTGTTCCATCTTGAGATGAACGGTGCGCCGATCAACTCCGGTATGGGCACCTGCGGCCTGTGCGGCCTCATCGGCGTGTGGACGGGCTGGGTCTCCCCGAGCGAGGAGGCTGTCGCCAAGGGTGCGGCGGCCATGAGCCCAACGGGCTTTGACTGGCTGGGCCTCATCCTCGTCGCCATCGTGCTGCCCGCCATCCTTGCTCCGCTTATCAATATGGTCTGCCGCCGCCTCGGCTGGGTCAAGGACGGCGACCTGAAGCTCGACTGAGAAAATAACGTGTAAAAAGTGTGGACTTTTTGTAAAGAATCCCATCAATTATCACAAAAAAAGTAAAATTGGGGAGAATCGGACTTGATTCTCCCCTTTGCTTTTGCTATACTGTCAGACGAAGTGCGTCCGCACTTCAAAATAAACCGGAGAGCGGCCCGCCGCCGACCGGAAAAATAAGGAAGGATAGAAGAATGAAGAAGTTTTTTGCGCTGCTTCTCGCTCTCGTCATGGTTCTGTCCCTCGTTGCCTGCGGTGATAAGAAGACCGACGACAATCAGGGCGACACCAACACTGACGATCAGCAGGGCGGGACCACCACTTACACCAATCCTGACGATATCGACGACAACATGACGTCCGAAGACGGCAAGTATGAGATCGCGTTCGTCACCGACGTCGGCCAGCTGAAGGATAAGTCCTTCAACCAGGGCACCTTCGACGGCGTGAAGCTCTATGCCGCCAACAACGGCCTGAGCTACAAGTACTATCAGCCCGCCAACGGCGATCAGGCTACCGATGACGACCGTTACGACGCCATGAAGGCTGCCGTGGACGGCGGCGCCAAGGTCGTTGTCTGCGCCGGCTTCATGCAGGGTGCTGCCCTCGCCAGAGCTGCGGCTGAATTCACCGACACTTCTTTCGTTTTCATTGATGGTGACCCTGTTGCGGACGAGAACGGCAATGTTCTCTCCAATGTCGCGGCTGTTGCATTCTGCGAAGAGCAGTGCGGCTACTTCGCTGGTTACGCTGTCGTCAAGGAAGGCTATGAGAAGCTCGGCTTCACCGGCGGCGGCGGCGGCACGAACCCCGCCTGCATCCGTTACGGCTGGGGCTTTGCTCAGGGCGCGAACGATGCTGCCAAGGAAATGGATAAGACCGTCGACCTGAACTACTCCTGGGAGTACGGCGCTTCCTTCCAGGCTTCCCCCGAGCTGCAGACCATGGTCTCCGGCTGGTACTCCAACGGCACTGAGATCGTCTTTGCCTGCGGCGGCTCCATGTTCCAGTCCGTCGCTGCTGCCGCTTCCGCTGAGGACGGCAAGGTCGTCGGCGTCGACGTCGACCAGTCCAGCGAGTCCGACACCGTTGTGACCTCCGCTATGAAGGGTCTGAGCGACGCTGCCGAGTGGGCCATCGCCAAGGTCTACGACGGCACCTTCTCCGAGATTGGTGGCGTTAAGACCGCTCTCGGTGTTACCGAGAACGCTGTTGGCCTGCCGACCGCTACCTGGTCCATGGAGAACTTCTCCGTTGCCGACTATGAAGACCTCTTCCAGAAGGTCCTCAACGGTGACATCACCATCGACAACAACTCCGAGATGGCCAACCCCGCTGAGGGCGGCCTGACCAACGTCAACGTCAACTACATCGGCGGCTAATTCCCAATAGCGCATACATAAAAGAACGGAAGACTTCGGTCTTCCGTTCTTTTTCACATTTCTGACAGGGAAAGACATGCGAAAACCTTTTGCTTTTCATCGGGAAACGTGATATAGTATAATGTAATTATGGTTTCCGTCCTCGCAGCGCAGCGCGTGCGGGCCATCAAAACGGAAGGAGGGCGAAAAAACTTGGAGAATCAGTATGCGATCGAAATGCTGAATATCACGAAGAAATTCCCCGGTATTATCGCCAATGACAACATCACCTTACAGCTCAAAAAGGGCGAGATCCATGCGCTCCTCGGTGAAAACGGCGCGGGAAAATCGACGCTGATGTCGGTTCTTTTCGGCCTTTATCAGCCGGAGGAGGGTATCATCAAAAAGGACGGCAAGGTCGTGTCCATCAAGGACCCGAACGACGCCACCGCGCTCGGCATCGGCATGGTGCACCAGCATTTCAAGCTGGT
>ERZ1106964.715-NODE-715-length-30531-cov-6.827996_pt1 | contig 30531 bp, 30 predicted proteins | sample MGYA00403682_ERZ1106964 | MGnify/ENA primary metagenome ERZ1106964 (study PRJEB35170, sample SAMEA104062451) | human gut metagenome | biome: human gut; feature: human-associated habitat; material: faeces | place: Denmark | collected 2013-04-10 ...
CCTTGCGTTCTCTTGGGGGATCTAAAGGGGGCCATTCTCTCACGTGAGAGAATGGCCCCCTTTGCCGTTTCCCTGTGCGACACAGGAAAACTATTGCACCCTCACGCAGTGAGAGCTGAATTATTCTTCCTCATGCGCCGTGACGGCAATATGCAGCTCATCGAGCTGCTTCTGCGTCACCTCGCTGGGCGCACCCATCATGATATCCTGGGCGTTCTTGTTCATCGGGAAGGGAATGATCTCGCGGATGGAATCTTCACCGGCGAGCAGCATGACCATGCGGTCGACGCCCGGGGCGATACCGGCGTGCGGAGGCGCGCCGTAGCAGAAGGCGTTGTACATGGCGGGGAACTTGGCCTTCACGTCCTCTTCGCCGAGGCGGACGAGCTCGAAGGCCTTGATCATGATCTCAGGGTCGTGGTTACGGACCGCGCCGGAAGAGAGCTCCACGCCGTTGCAGACGAGGTCGTACTGGTCGGCGGTGATGGTGAGCGGGTCGATCTCGCCGCGCTCGGCCTTGAGCAGCACGTCGAGGCCGCCGGCGGGCATGGAGAACGGGTTGTGGCAGAACTCGAGCTCGCCGCTCTCGTCGCCGATCTCATACATCGGGAAGTCGACGATCCAGCAGAACTCGTAGCGCTCCTTGTCCATGTGACCCTCGCACGCGGGGCCGAAAGTCTTGATCATCACGCCGACGAGCTTGGTGGCCAGCTCGCCGCCCGCGACGAGCACGAGCGTGTTAGGCTCGAGCGGCAGAAGCTTGGAAGCGGCTTCCTTATCGACAAACTTTGCGATGCCGCCGGCGAGGTCGCCCTTTTCGTCGACCTTGAACCAGTAGCCCTTCGCGCCTGCCTGCACCTCGCAGTCGGTCAGGAGCTTGTCGATCTGCTTGCGCGTGAGCGTGCAGTTGGAGATGGCGACGGCCTTGACGGTCTTGTCCGCAAGGACCTCAAAGCTGCTTCCCTCGAAGAGGGAAGAGACGTTCGTCGCGGTCAGGTCGATGCGCAGGTCCGGCTTATCGCTGCCGTAAATCTCGAGCGCGTCGAGGTACTTGATGCGGCGGAACGGGGGCTGGGAGGCGATGTCGTACGTGCCGAACTTCGCGAAGATCGGGGGCAGGACATCCTCGCAGACGGCGAAGACGTCTTCCTGAGAGGCGAACGCCATCTCCATGTCGAGCTGATAGAACTCGCCGGGGCTGCGGTCGCCGCGCGCGTCCTCATCACGGAAGCACGGCGCGATCTGGAAGTAACGGTCAAAGCCGGAGGTCATCAGCAGCTGCTTGAACTGCTGCGGGGCCTGCGGCAGGGCGTAGAACTTGCCGGGGTGCTTGCGGGCGGGGACGAGGTAGTCACGCGCGCCCTCGGGGGAGGAGGCCGTCAGGATCGGGGTGGTGATCTCGAGGAAGTCGTGCTCCATCATGGCCTTGCGCAGCGCGGCGATGACGTTGCAGCGCAGGATGATGTTCTTCTTGACGGCGGGATTGCGCAGGTCAAGATAGCGGTACTTGAGGCGCTGGGTCTCGTCCGCCTCGCGGCTGCGGTTGATCTCGAACGGCAGGGAGTTGTAGCGGCAGCGGCCGAGCAGCTCGATCTTCTCGGGAACGACCTCAATGTCGCCGGTGGGCTGATTGGGGTTCTTGCTTGCGCGCTCGCGCACGGTGCCCTCGACGGAGATGGTGCTCTCTTTGTTGTAGCCCTTGATCTGGGCGAGCAGCTCGCTCGTCTCGACGACGATCTGCGTCGTGCCGTAGAAGTCGCGCAGCACCACAAAGGCGAGGCTGCCGCCGACTTCGCGGACGTTCTCCATCCAGCCGACGAGCTTGACGTGCTCACCGGCATGCTGCGCGCGAAGCTCGCCGCAGTTGTGTGTACGGGATTGCATCATGGTAAAATCTACTCCTGTTTGTATATTATAAATTGAAAATTACTAACTGTATTGAAAAATCGCCTGATTTTGTGCTCAGGTGGTGAAGGGCTTCGTCTTCGGGTTGACGATATCGCGCCAGTCGAGGTCGCCGCGGGCAAGGCCCATGATGAGCATTTCAGCGGTGGCGAGGTTGGTGGCAAAGGGGATGTTGTTCTGGTCGCAGAGCTTGGTGATATAGGTCAGGCTGTCGTTATACTGCGGGTTGGCGGGGTCGCAGAAGAAGAGGACCATATCGATCTCGTTGTAGGAGATGCGCGCGCCGATCTGCTCGGCGCCGCCGTGGATGCGCGCCATGAACAGGTGGATCGGAAGGCCGCTCGCTTCGCTGACCATCTTACCGGTCACGCTGGTGGCGCAGAGAGTGTGACGGGACAGAATGCCGGCGTAAGCCGTGCAGAACTGGACCATCAGTTCCTTTTTGTTGTCGTGTGCCATGAGAGCGATGTTCATGTAGTGTCACAATCCTTTCTGATGTGAATTTTTCTATTGTAGCGGCACTTTCATCGGTTGACAAGGGCAAGCAGCCTTTGAAAAGATGTTTGCGGGAAAAGCGTGTTTGCCTTTGTGAACCGGTGCTACAGCCGCATCAGACGCACGCGTTCGCCGCACAGGCGGCGGGCGATGTTTTCGCAGGCGCAGAGCGCGCCGGAGCGATACTTGAGGCGCTGGGAAAGTCCGCGCCCCAAAACGGCAGGGACATTCTCGTCCTCCGGAATGACGCCGAGCAGCGGAAGACCCGCGGCATCGATGGCGTCGTCGATCGTGGTGTGGAGGGACTGTAAGAGCTTGCGCCGCACGCGGTTGACGACAAGGTGCAGGTATCCGCTCGGGAAGCGGTGCAGCTCCATCACGGTGCGCTGCGCGTCGCGCAGGCTCGAGGGGTCGTTCGTGGTGACGACCACGGCGCGGTCGGCGCAGCAGGTGGCAAGCGCGAAGGCTTCGCCGATGCCGGCGGCGGCGTCAATGAGGCAGAAGTCGAAATGGCGGCGGATCTCGTCGATAAGCCGCTGCATCTCGCGCTTGCTCGGCAGGCGCACGCCGAAGCTCACGGGCGCGGTGAGCAGATACAGGTTCGGGTAGAGCGGGTGGCGCACGACGGCCTGAGCGAGTGTCGTGCGTCCGGCGATCACGTCGGTGAAGTCCATGAGCGCGCGGTCCGAGACCCCGAGGTAGAGGTCGAGATTGCGCAGGCCGATGTCGCAGTCGAGCAGCAGCGTTTTTTTGCCGAGCTGCGCGAGCGCCATGCCGGTGAGCGTCGTGAACGAAGTTTTTCCCGTGCCGCCCTTGCCGGACACGACGGCGATGACCTGAGACAAGGCTCGTACCTCCTTTTTGTGAATTTGATGTGTTACAGCGGGGCTTTTTTGATCTTGGCGAAGGCGCGCGGATAGGCGCGCGGGGTAGGGGAGACCTTTTCGACGATGACAAGGCGGTGGACGACGTCGCTCGTCGGGATGGTGTAGTCCTCGACCTTGACGATATGGCCGCCGAGCGTCTTGATGGCGCTCTTCGCCGCGGCGATCTCGTTCTCGGTGTCGACGCTCTTCATGGCGATGAACTGTCCGCCGACCTTGATGAGCGGCAGGCACAGCTCGGATAAGATCGAGAGCTGCGCGACGGCGCGCGAGGTGGCGATGTCGAACTGCTCGCGGTGCTGCATGGCGAATTCCTCCGCTCGCGCGTGGACGCAGGCGACGCGCTTTAATTGCAGCTCGTCACAGACCTCTTGCAGCCAGTTGACGCGCTTGCCGAGCGAGTCGAGCAGCGTGAGGTCGAAGTCGTCTTTTAAAATGCGCAGCGGCATCCCGGGAAAGCCCGCGCCGGTGCCGACGTCGACGACGGTTTTACCCGTCAGATCGACAAAAGGCAGCAACGCCGCGCTGTCGAGCAGGTGGAGCTGCGCGACGGCGTCAGGCTCGGTGATGGCTGTGAGGTTCATCACCTGATTCTTTTCCAGCAGCAGGGAGGAGAAGCGCTCAAGCGTCTCGGCGCGGCTTACATCCAGCCCCAGCTCGCTGAGGCCCTGCAAGAGAAGCTCGTTCATTTGCTCTGCTCCTTCAGAAGGTCGCGGATCTCGGTGAGCAGAACTTCTTCCTTCGTCGGTTCGGGGGCCTTTTCGCTCTCCGGCTCAGCGGGCTTCGAGAGCTTGTCGTGCATCTTGTTGATGGCCTTAACCATGCAGAACACGGCGAACGCGATGATGATAAAGTCGAGGATGACGGCGATGAGGTTGCCGTAGTTGACGGCGATCTCGGGTGTGACGACTTTGCTGCCCTCCATGACCGCCTCCTTGAGCACCCATTTCCACGCGGAGAAGTCGACGCCGCCGGTCAGCATGGAGATGAGCGGCATGATGATATCATTGACGAGCGAGGTCGTGATCTTGCCGAACGCGCCGCCGATGACGACGCCGACGGCCATATCGAGCACGTTGCCGCGCATGGCAAAGGCCTTGAACTCTTCAAAAAACTTCTTCACGGGAAGCACCTCTTTGCTGAAAATGTGCGAAAAACGAAAACTTATCGTATAAAAACGGAATAATATTGCGGATTGGATTTACTTTTTGGGAATGAGAACGGCCTTGCCGCCCATGTAGGGCTGGAGGACCTTGGGGATCAGCACGCTGCCGTCGGCCTGAAGATTGTTCTCGAGGAAGGCGATGAGCATGCGCGGGGGTGCGACGACGGTGTTGTTCAGCGTGTGCGGCAGGTACATCTTGCCGTCCTCGCCCTTGACGCGAATTTTCAGGCGGCGGGCCTGCGCGTCACCGAGGTTCGAGCAGGAGCAGACCTCGAAATACTTCTTCTGGCGCGGAGACCAGGCCTCGATGTCGCAGCTCTTGACCTTCAGGTCGGCGAGGTCGCCGGAGCAGCACTCGAGCTGGCGGACGGGGATGTCCATCGAGCGGAACAGCTCGACGCTCCACTTCCACATTCTGTTGTACCAGTCCATGCTGTCCTCGGGCTTGCAGACGACGATCATTTCCTGCTTTTCAAACTGGTGGATGCGGTAAACGCCGCGCTCCTCGATGCCGTGCGAGCCCTTCTCCTTGCGGAAGCAGGGGGAGTAGGACGTGAGCGTCTGGGGAAGGCTGCTCTCGGGCAGAATTTCGCCGATGAAGCGGCCGACCATCGAATGCTCGCTCGTGCCGATGAGGTAGAGGTCCTCGCCCTCGATCTTGTACATCATGGCGTCCATGTCGTTCTGGCTCATGACGCCCTCGACCACGTTGCCGTGGATCATGAACGGCGGGATGCAGAATGTGAAGCCCTTGTCGATCATAAAGTCGCGCGCGTAGGCGAGCACGCCCTCGTGCAGGCGCGCGATGTCGCCGAGCAGGTAGTAGAAGCCCGCGCCGGAGACGCGGCCCGCGGCGTCCATGTCGACGCCGTCGAAGCTCTCCATGATCTGCGTGTGGTAGGGAATTTCAAAATCGGGGACCTTCGGCTCGCCGAAACGCTCGACCTCGACATTGCAGCTGTCGTCCGGGCCGATGGGGACGCTCGGGTCGATGATGTTCGGGATCAGCAGCATGATCTTGTGGATCTTCTGCTCATACTCCTCTTCGAGCTTTTCAAGTTCGGCCAGGCGGTCGGCGTTCGCCTTGACGGTCGCCTTGATCTTTTCGGCTTCTTCGAGCTTGCTCGGGTCCTTCTTCGCCTGACCCATCAGCATGCCGATCTGCTTCGAAAGGGCGTTGCGGCTGGCGCGCAGCTCGCTCGCCTCGGTGATGGCGGCGCGGTTCTTGGCGTCGAGCTCGATGACCTCGTCGACGAGGGGGAGCTTTTCGTCCTGGAACTTCTTCTTGATGTTTTCCTTGACCTGATCGGGATTTTCCCGCAGGAATTTCATATCCAGCATAATGATTTACCTCGTTATCGTTGTAAAGTAAATGACCATTTGGCTTCTTATTTTACGCCGTCCGGAAACAGCTTGTCCACAATGGACTGGTAGCGCGCGGCGGGGGAGGGGGCGTCGTCGCCGGTGATACCGGTACGCAGCGGCTCCTTGGGCAGGAATTCCACCGTGCCGGTCTCCTCGAATGAGCGGATGTTGTCTTTCGCGGCGTCGAGATCGCCGGTGTTGTAGGCGTTTTCGATCTCAAGCAGCCAGTCGAGCGCGCGCAGTTGGTTGGACTGTACGCCGACGGTCTCGTCGAGCGCCTTTTTGTCCTCTTCCGCGGTCGCAAGCTGCTCTTCAAGCTCAGCGATGTGCGCTTCGAGCGAGTCGTTCTGCTGTAAGGTGCTTTGCAGGGCGGTGTTGCCGTCCTTGATCTCGTTGATGCTGCGCTGATTCATGAGAAATGTCCACAAAATCAGCAAAAATGCCACGGTGAAGAGGATCGCAACGTAAGTATATACTTTTTTCATGCGCTCGCGCTCGGTGGTGGGCTTTTCCTCGCCGGGCACGGGCGGCTTGTTCGGGTCCTTGGGACCCTCGTGAATCAAATCGGACATGGTTATTCGCCTCCGTTCTTTCTGCGTTTGATGGCGGCGAGCGCTTCGAGCAGATCGTTTAAGTCGTCGATGCCGTAATAGTCGAGCTCGATGCGGCCCTTTTTCTTGCCGGACACGATGCGGCAGGTGCGGCCGATCTTATCGCTGAGCTCCTGCGCGGCCAGACGGCCGTAGCTCTCGGCGATGAGCTCGTCATTCGTGGGTTTGCGCTCTTCCTTAGGATTACTCAGGCGCTTGGCGAGCGCCTCGGTCTGGCGGACGCTGAGGCCCTGCTTGACGATCAGGTTTGCCGCGTCGAGCTGCAAATCGGCCTTGAGCGGCAGCAGCGCGCGGGCATGACCGCCGGAGAGGTCGCCGTTTTGCAGCATTTGCCGCACTTCGGGGCAAAGCCCTAACAATCTCAGACTGTTTGCCACGGCGGAGCGGGACTTGCCGACACGCTCGGCGGCCTCCTCCTGCGTGAGATGGTAGTTGTCCATCAGCGTTTTGTAGCCCTCGGCTTCTTCGATGGGGTCAAGGTCTTCGCGCTGGAGGTTTTCGATGAGCGAGAGCTCGGTCATCTTGCGGTCATCCGCCTCGATGACGATGGCGGGCACTTCGGCAAGACCGGCGATGCGCGCGGCGCGCCAGCGGCGCTCGCCCGCGATGATCTGATAGTAGCCGGAAGAAAGGCGGCGGACCGTCAACGGCTGGATAATGCCGTGCTCGCGGATGGAATCGGCCAGATCCTGCAGAGCCTCTTCATCGAAGTGGCGGCGCGGCTGATTGGCATAGGGTTCGATCTGCGAGATGGGGAGGTAGAGGTTGTCGGACGTGTCGGTGCGCAGGGCGGCGTCGCCCAGCAGCGCGCCGAGCCCCTTGCCGAGCCCGCGGTTTGCATTTGCCATGGAAACTTCTCCTTTCTGTGGGATGAAGCGGGCGGAATGCGCCCTTATATTTAATGTATCAGCGGTTCTGCTTCAAAAACTCGTTGGCGAGGTCGCTGTACGCTTCCGCGCCGCGGGAGGTGCGGTCGTAGTAGTTGATCGGCTTGCCGTGGCTCGGTGCCTCGGAAAGGCGCACATTGCGGGGGATGACGGTCGAATACACCTTGCCGGGGAAGTAGCGCTTGACCTCTTCCGCAACTTGGAGAGCGAGATTTGTGCGCCCGTCGAACATCGTGAGCAGCACGCCTTCGAGCTCCAGGCCGGGATTCAGGCTGCGGCGCACCATGCGGACCGTGTGCATCAGGTCGGACAGGCCTTCGAGCGCGAAATATTCGCCCTGCACAGGAACGATCAGGGAATTCGCGGCGCAGAGGGCGTTGACCGTTAAGAGTTCGAGCGACGGCGGGCAGTCAATGAGGATAAAGTCGTAATTGGGCGAGAGAATATCGAGCGCCTGCTTGAGCAGGAATTCGCGGTTTTCGCGGTCGATCATCTCGATGCCCGCGCCCGCCAGTGCCTTTGAAGAGGGGAGCACGTCGCCGTAACGCGTGTGCGCCACGCTGGCCGTGACGTCTGCACCGTTGATGAGCACGTCATAAACGCCGCGCGAGGCCGCCTTGTCCACACCCATGCCGGAGGTGGAGTTGGCCTGCGGGTCGAAGTCACACAGCAGGATGCGATTGCCTTTCTCCTTGAGGGAGGAGGTCAGGTTGACACAGGTCGTCGTTTTGCCGACGCCGCCCTTTTGATTGACGATTGCAACGATTTTAGCCAAAAAAACACCCACCTTAGTCATAGAAGCATTGATCCATTTTTATTCTTGTTCAGTATAGCACAAAACGGCTCAATTTCAACAGGGAAGCTCAAATTTTGCAAATTTGTTTCACGTGAAACATGACAAGGCGCAGGCCTTTACGCCCCGATTTGCCCCTGTTTGGGCCGGTGATGGGGTATCGCCGCTGGGGCAGTGCTGAGGACAGAAAAGGGCCATGGTAAAGGCGCTGACCTTTACCATGACCTGAAATCAGTGTTTCACGTGAAACAAATCACTCCTGCGGCTGGGTCAGCAGCATCGTACCGTAGGGTTCGAGCGTCAGGCGAAGCAGGCCGTTGCCGCAGAAGAACTCCTGATGGGACAGGGCGTCCTCGGCGAGCGTGCCGTCCCACGGAAGGGTGAGCGTGACGAGCTCGTCGCCCGCATTGACTGCCGTGAGGCAGTGGTCGTGCTCCGTGCGGCGCGAGAACGCCAGCGCGCGGCCCTGCGCGGCATGGTAGACGATCGTGCCGCTTTGCAGCGCCTCATGCGCCTTGCGCAGCGCGCCGAGCTGTTGGAAGTATTGCACCAATTCGGCATTCTCGCGTCCCCACGGGTAGGTTCCGCGGTTGAACGGGTCTTCAAAGCCCTGCATGCCGGCCTCGTCGCCGTAGTAGAGCATCGGCGAGCCGGGGAAGGTGTAGAGGATCAGAGCCGCGAGCTTGAGGAGCGACATGCCGCGCGCAAGGTCGGAATCGCTGAGCTGATAGACCGCGCGCTCGTCGCGCGTCTGCGGCGCGGGGGAGGTGAGGCCCAGAATCGTCAAAAGCCTTGGCGTGTCGTGGGTCGAGAGAAAATTCATCGCGCCGTAGAACGCGGGCGCAGGATAGTTTTCGCGCAGCTCCTCCATGCTGTCGCGGAAGTATTCCGCGCCGCCGCCGAGCAAATAGGCCATCAGCGCCGTGCGGAACGGGTAGTTCATCAGGCCGTTCGTCTCGCGGCCCAGCAGGTACTTGCGGCGCTGGGAGTAGGCGATCTTCGTCGTGCCGTCCTCCCAGACCTCGCCGAGAAGATAAGTGTCGGGGTTCTCCTCGTTCATCGCCGCGCGAATTTTGGCAATGAACTCGTCGGGGAGCTCGTCGGCGACGTCGAGCCGCCAGCCGGATGCGCCCGCGCGCAGCCAGCGCTTGATGATGGAGTTGTTGCCCTCAATAATGTAGTCAACATAGCTCTTTTCCAGCTCATTGACTGCGGGCAGGTTCTTGATGCCCCACCAGGCGTCGTACTCGTCGGGGAATGGGTGGAAGTTGTACCAGCGGTAGTAGGGCGACTGCTCGCCCTGCGCCGCGCCGAGGTCGTCGTAAAAGCCGTCGGCGTTGAAATAGACGCTCTTTCGCCCCGTGTGGTTGAAGACACCGTCGAGCATCACGTAGATGCCGCGCTTTTTCGCCTCCGCGCAGAGCGTGCGGAAGTCCGCTTCATCGCCGAGCAGCGGGTCAATGCGCTCATAACAGGCCGTGTCGTAGCGGTGGTTGGTCGAGGCCTCGAAGATCGGGCAGAGGTAGAGTGTCGTCACACCGAGAGAGGCGAGGTAGTCGAGCTTTTCCGTGATCCCCTGCAAGTCACCGCCGAAAAAGTCGCTGCACGTGATCTCGCCCTCGGCGTTCGGGCGGTATTCGGGAAGCTCGTCCCAATTTTCGTGCAGCGTGCGCGGGCCGACAAGGCCCGCAACATCACGAGATTTAGCGCGGCGGAAGCGGTCGGGGAAGATCTGATACGTCACGCCGCGCCCGAACCACGCGGGCGATTTGTGTGTGTCGTCGTAGACCGTGAGCTGCCAAGGCTCGACCGCGTCCCACGCGCAGAGGCCGTTTTTGCCGTAGCAGCTCGTGCCGCCGTCCGCCCACGAGAGGCGGAAGTGGTACCAGACGAGCTCCACGTCATCCGGCGCGGTGAAGATGCCGCGATAGACGACGTGGCCGTCCTCCTGCGCGGGAGTAAGCTCCACCGTCGTCCATTGGTCGGCAAACTCGCCGTGAGCAAGCAGCTCACAGCGCGTGACCGCCGCGCCGCGCTCGGGGCGAAAGCAGAACGAGACATCGGCGCCGCAGGGCACCGCGCCAAAGGGAGATTTGAAGAGAAGATCGCGCGGATCAAACCATTTAGTTGACATAACACATTCCTTTCTGCCAAATAAAGCGGCTGAAACAGGCAAAAGCGCGCCGAAACGACGCGCTTAACCCAGCAGTGTATTTTCGCCCGTGATCGCGGAGGACGCGGACGTGTTGGAGAAGTAAGCGTTGAGCACCTGCACGGCGGTGGAGGCCAACGCTGCGCCGGAGCCGCCCTTTTCGATGACGATGGCGACGGCGATCTGCGGATCGTCGTAGGGGGCGAAGCAGACGAACGCGCCGTTGTTGTTCTTCGTGTCGCCAGTCTGGATCGTACCGGTCTTGGCCGCGGCGTCGACGATACAGTCCTTGAAATACTGCGACACCGCGCCGTCAGTCGCAAGGTCGTGCATACCGGCGAGGACGGCGGAGAGATTTTCGCTGCTCATGGCGATCGTCTCGACCGGCTCGGCGTCGTAAACGTATTCGAGCGCACCGGAGCCGCTGGAGCGGACGTTTTTCAAAAGGTGCGTGGCGTAGCGGTCACCCCCGCCGCAGAGCGTCGCGATGTAATTTGCGAGCTGGAGGGGGGAGTATTCCTGATTCGCCTGACCGAACGCCGCCCACGGGGCAAGGTTCTCGCCCTCGTTCTGCGAGGGAAGGCGGCCCGCGGTGTCGCCGATCTCAATACCGGTCGGCGCGCCGAGGCCGAATTTCGCGTAATACTCGCGCAGCGTGTCCATGCCCATGCGGTAGCCCATTTCGGCGAAGAAATAGTTGCAGGAATTCATGATCGCGCCGCGGACGTTGAGCGAGCCGTGGCCGCTGCGCTTCCAGCAGTAGGTGTAGCTCGCGGAGTAGCCGGGGTACGTCCACTTGCCGGAGTCGTAGATCTTTTCGCGCACGGTCGTCGCGCCGGATTCGAGCGCGGCGATGGCCGTCAAGGGCTTTAAGGTCGAGCCGGGGGCGTATTTTCCCTGCGTGGCACGATTCCACATCGGCTGCAAGGGGTCGGTGGAGAGCTCTGCAAGGTCCTGACGGAACATCGAGAGGGAATAGGTCGGATAGGACGCAAGCGCCAGCACGTCGCCCGTGCCGACCTGCACGACGGCCACGGCCGCGCCGCGGTCGATGCCGTCGGATTTTGTCATGGAAGAGACGGTATTTTTGAGCGCCTCCTCCACCTGTGCCTGAAAGTCGATGTCGATCGTCAACGCCACGGTGGAGCCGGGCTTGGGCTCGACGGAGTAGAGCTCGCCGGTGATCTTGCCGGATTCGTTGAGCGTGACAAGGCGCTTGCCGTCGCTGCCGTGAAGATAGTCTTCAAACGCATTTTCCACGCCGGAGATGCCGACGGTGCTCGCGAGCGTGTAGCCGTCCTTATCCTTATAATCGTCCCAGTCCTGAATGCTGCCGGTGTAGCCGAGGACGTGGGCGGCGTAGTCGGTCTCGTAAACGCGCACGGACGAGGTATCCACCTGCACGCCGGCATAGTTGCCATCCTTGATGAGGGAAATGAGCGAAACATCCACGTCGCTCGCAAATTCGAAGGTCGTGGAGCCGTTCATCTTGGCGGAGGCGAGGGAGTAGCGCAGCCCGATGAGCGTGCGCACCGTGCCGGTGGGCAGGGCTTTGTCGATCCCGTACTCGCTGCGCAGCTTCAGATACAGCGCAGAGCCCGTCAGCGTAGTGGGGAGACCGTCATCGCCGACGTTCTTTTCATTGATCCACTTGAGCGAGACGAGGTATTTGACGAGCGTTTTCGCGCTGCCGTTCGCGGTGTCGTAGGCGTAGGGCGAGGTCCTGGCGAGCGGAAGCGTGTCCTTAATTTCAACGCCCTGCGCGTTCATCAGTTCGATGACGCGCAGCAGTGCGTCGTTGAGCTCGTCGGAAGAGACGAGCGAGGAATCAAAATTCAGCGTGTAGACCGCGCGGTTCGACACGAGCACCTTGCCGTTGCGGTCGGTGAGGATGCCGCGCGAGGCCTTGACGGTCTCGGTCTTGGCGTTCGTGCGGATGGACTTGTCGAGGTAATCGTCGCCGTTGACGATCTGCGCGTCAAAGAGCGTGACGACGAACACGAGCGCGCAGAGAAACATCGCCGCGCCGAGTGCGATCAGGCGGCGGGTAAAGCGTTTGGGATCCATAGCGGCCTCCTTTCCTTGAGGCTTGGGGAAAATGGGGAAAATCAGTCGGGGAAGATGCGGCGGATGGCGCGCAGCGCCGGATAGACCGGCAGAAGAAGCAGGCACGAGAGCGCCGTTTCGCGCGCGAACAGGTGTAGCATTGGCAAAATGGCGGTCGAGCCGCTGCGCGGCAGCAGCGCGAACGCCTGCAAGAGGTCAACGAGCAGAAATGTCAGCACGGTCGAGAGCAGCGCACGGGCAAAGCCCTGCTGCAGCAAATTACTGACAACTGTTGAGATGAGCAGTGCCGCAAGCGTGAACGCGATCGTGTACAAGCACGCGAATGGTGCGGGGAGCACAAGGTCGCACAGCGCGCCGAAGACGATGCCCGCGATGACGGACGAGCGCGGCAGCTCGAACGATGCCATGACCGCCAAAATGACGGGCGGCAGAAAGGGGATGACGCCGAAAAACGTCATCGACCCGAGAAGCAGCCGCCGCAGGAAAAAGAGCGCCGCGGCGGCGAGCGCGTAAAACGTCCACTTAAGCGCGGTGGTTTGGGTGAGATTCATGCGCGCCTCCCTCAGTCGACAATGTCGTAGTCCGTGATGACGAACACCTCGGTCAGGGCGGCAATGTCCATCATGGGGGCAAGGACCGCGTAGCGGGCAAGGCCGTCGTCGCCGGTCTGGAGCGATTCGACCGAGCCGATGACAAGGCCGCTCGGGTAATATCCGCCAAGGCCCGACGTGACGATCTGGTCGCCGATGAGCACCTCGTCGTCCGACGTGAGGTACGAGAGCTTCAGTTTGCCCTGACCCATCAGGGAGAAGTCGCCCTCCGCCACGGCGACCTCGCCGGTGCGGAAGATGCGCGCGCCGAGCTCGGTGTCCGTGTCGATGACGGTCAGCACCGTCGACCAGTTGAGGCCGACCTCGGAAATGACGCCGACGAGATACCCCTCGGCGCTGACGACGCAGTCGCCCACGGCGATGTCCTGATCGGTGCCGTGGTTGAGAGACAGCGACGACGTCCAGCTGCTCTCGCTGTGGGCGAGCACGGCGGTGGAGACGAACGTGAAGTCGCGCCGCTGCTGCTGGAGCTTCAAAAGCTCGCGCAGGAGCTTATTTTCCTCGCTGTCGGCCTGTGCCTGACGCTGCTGGGCGCGAAGGTCTGCGACCTCTTTTTTGAGCGCCGCGTTTTCCTCCTTGAGTGTGGTCGTGTCCTCGTAATACTGGCGCTTGTCGGCCGCCCAGTCGCTCACGGCGGTGGCGGCGGCGCGGAACGGGTACGTCAGCACGCCCGCGATGTTTTCGAGCACCGAGGACGTCGAGGAAAAGTAGGTCAAAAGGCTCAATGCCACGGCGACCGCCGCGGCGACGGCCAGAATGCGCAGCCCGTGCTGACGGAAAAATTCTTTCAAGGCTTACCCTCCTTTCATCGTAGGGCAGGGGAGAGGTTAGAGGAGCTTGACGCCAAAGCGCGCGAGCACTAAGCCAAGCTGCTCGACGGGCAGTCCCATGACGTTGAAAAAGTCGCCGTCGATGCGCTCGACGAAGAGCGCGCCGCGGCTCTGCACGCCGTAGGCGCCGGCTTTGTCCATCGGCTCGCCGGTTTTGATGTAGGCGCGGATCTCGTCATCCGTCATCGGGCGGAAAAAGACGCGCGTGGACACGGCGAAGCGCTCTTCCTGCGCGCCGCGGCGAACGCTCACGCCCGTGCAGACCGTGTGAGCGCGGCCGGAAAGCGCGCGCAGCATGCGGAACGCGTCGGTCTCATCGTGCGGCTTGCCGAGGCGGTCATTGCCCAAAAAGACCATCGTGTCCGCCGTGATGATGAGATCGTCGGGCGCGCAGAGCGCGGCGGCAGCGTCACACTTCTTCTTTGCAATGTAGCGTACCGTGTCCTCGGGAGAAAGACCTTCCGGATAGCTCTCGTCAATGTCGAGCGAGAGGGTCTTAAAGTCCTCCACGCCGATGCGGGCGAGCAGCTCCTGACGGCGCGGGGATTGAGATGCCAAAACGATTGCCATGATATTGCCTCACTATTTGATAATAAAAAGTATAATCAAGATAAAAAATTACAATTTGGAATTCATTCTGCGCCGCGATAGAAGAGACCGCGGGTGATATTCTCCGGCGCTTCGACCGTCTCACCCTGATACGCGCGCAGCATCTGCACGCAGTCCTCGGGCGATTCGGTCGTGAAGCGCAGGCAGGCATAGCGCAGGCCAAGGCTCTGCCAGTCGCGCGCTTTGTCCGCGAGGTAGAGAATTTTCCCGTTCTCGATCTCGCTGCGGCAGCCCCACGCGCGCAGCACGGGGAAGTGCTCGCCGCGCCGGTCGGTGAGCTCCGGCGCGCTTGCGCACGCGCCGTCGCAGGGAACGGAGGCGGGGCGCTCGGTAAAGTATCGACAGCCGAACGCGTTCGCATTCAGGCAGTTTTCCGTGAGCATCAGGGGAAGGCGGCCATAGACGATGGCCTCGCACGGGAGACACTTGCTGAGGTCCCGAATCTGCGCGTCGCGCAGCTCGAACGAGACGCACGTGCTCGAAAGTCCCTGTTCTTTCCAGAAAGCGAGCGCGGCGGAGTTGTAGAGGTTCAGCGGCCAGCCGCCGTGCAGCTTGCAATCAAGTCCACGCGCGAGCGGCAGGTGGCCGAGGTTGCCGATCGACACGCCCGTGACGCCTTTTTTGGCGGCGTCCTCGAGCAGCGCGCGCAAAATAGGCTCGTCCTGCGTGCGGTAGATGCGCGGCAGGACAGCGAAAAATTCCGTTCTGCCGAGATACGGCGAAAGGTCAAGCTGCGCCAGTAGTTCGACGGGCACATACACCCGCGCGGGGACGAGGGCGACAAGCTCTTCGCTTAGCTGCTCGGCCTTGTGGATGGAGACGGTCAAAAGCGGCTTGTCCGCGCTGTTTTTGACGATTGTTGGCAGAACAAAGTCGAATACGCGACGTTTCGGCACAGCGGTGCGCTGCGCTTCCATCTGCGCAAGCGCTTCGCGGCGCAGGGCATTGAGCGCACCTGCGCTGACGGCGAGACCGCCGTCGAGTGCGACGGCGCACTGCGCCGCCGAAAATACCGTGCCGCCGGTTTTCCTGAGGCGCGTTTCGACCTCTTCCGCGGTGACGGCGCGGCTGCGCGCCGCCTCGGGCACTGCGCCGGTGACGGTCACAGCATGGCCGTCTGCGTCCTCGGCTGTCAGGTGCATCGGCTCTCCGGCGCGGATGGTGCATTCCAATGTGAGCGGCACGAGCCGCAGATTTTCCTTTTCATAGCGCGCGCGAATCTCGCTGAACCAGTCCTCGGGCCATCTTGCATTTTCGGGCCGCGTGCCGAACATCTCGCGTCCGCGCACACCGCGGTAGTACCCCTCGGTAAAGCCGTCGCGCGAGAAGGCGAGGGCGAGCTTTTTCTGCTCGTCCTTCGTCGGCGTGCGATGCTCGCGCAGGAGACGCGCGTAAATTTCCGTCACGGCGGCGACATACTCCGGCCGCTTCATGCGCCCTTCGATCTTGAGGCAGGCGACACCCATATCCATCATCTCCGGCACGAAGGGCGCGAGGTTCGCGTCCTTCAAGCTCAGCGGATAGCCGTCCGCCCTGCCGGAAAAGCCGTAGGGCAGACGGCAGGGCTGGGCGCAGGCGCCACGGTTGCCGCTGCGCCGCCCGATGACGGCAGACATCTCGCACTGGCCGCTGTAGCACATGCACAGCGCGCCGTGGACGAACGTTTCGATCTCGACGGGGCTTTTTTGGCAGATTTCGGCGATCTCCCCGCGCGAAAGCTCACGCGCGAGCACCGCGCGCGTCATGCCGAGCCTTGCCGCTTCCTGAACGCCCGAGAGCGTGTGCAGGCTCATCTGCGTCGAGGCGTGCAGCGGCACGTCGGGAATAATTTTTTGCAGCGTCGCCAGAACGCCCCAATCCTGCACCAGGATCGCGTCCACGCCGCACTCCGACGCGGCGCGCGCCTCCGCAGCAAGCGCGGGGAGTTCGCGGTCGGTGACGAGCGTGTTGAGCGTCAGATAGACCTTTACGCCCCGCAAATGGCAATAAGAGACCGCCGCGCGGAATTCCTCGTCAGAGAAGTTCCTCGCGCTGCGGCGCGCGTTGAACGCGCCAAAGCCCATATACACGGCGTCCGCACCGCTCTGTACGGCGGCAACAAGCGCCTCCTGCCCGCCCGCGGGCGCTAACAGCTCTGTCGTCAAGGCTTACTTTTTCTGCTGCTGGAGCTTGAAGATCTCGCGCTTGAGTTCGCTGACCTCGTTCTTGGCCTGAGAAGCCTCGTCGAGGTACTGCTTGAGCTGACGGCGCAGCGCGTCGCCGGCCTCGCGCTCTTTGAAGAGCTCGTCGGTGATGTTCACGGCGGTCAGCACGGCGGCGTCCGTGCGGCCGACCTTGGCAGCGTCGAGCAGCTCGCTCATTTTGTCGTTGACGTAGGAGCCGACCTTCTGCATATAGGAGGGGGCTTCCTCGGCGACAAAGGTGTATTCCTCGTCGCAGATGGAGATCGTGATGCGGTTTTCCATGATTGTGTGCTCCTTTCTTCTTCGGCGTTGCACAAAAAAGGGCAAATTCCACCCATATAATCTCTAACAGTATAACACGGGAGTGAAAATGTGAAAAGGGGGAAGCAAAAAATTTCATGTTTACGAACGGGAAAATTTCATGTAGAATAATGAAATCGAAAATGGACGAAAGGAGGCGGGGAACATGGCAGGCTATGTGCTGCATTTGAGCACCGAGGAGAACATCACGCTCTCATCGGCGACGGTCAAGCGATTGATCGCGGGTGGCAGCGGCGACGCGGCGCTGCTGTACCTCGCCATCCTGCATGCGCGCGGCGCGGCGGACTCCGGCAAGCTCGCGCGCGAGCTCAAGTGGGACGAAACGCGTCTTCGCGCGGCGGAGCAGGCGCTCTACGAGATGAAGCTCGTCGGCGCGCCGGAGAAGAAGGAGGAAGCGCCCCTTCCGCCGCCCCAGCAGCTCAGCGAGCCGCCCGAGTACACGCGCGAAGACATCGCGCGAAAGCTGGAGGGCGACGGGCGCTTCGCCTGCCTTCTGCGCGAGGTGGAGCACAAGCTCGGCCCGCTCTCGACCCCGTCGGTCAAGAAGCTGTTAGGGCTGTACGAAAATCTGGGTCTGCCCGCGGACGTCGTTTACACGCTCGTCAACTACTGCATCGCGAAAAAGGAGCAGCAGTTCGGCGAGGGGCGGCTGCCCAACATGCGCGAGATCGAAAAAGAGGGCTACGTCTGGGCGCGCAAGGAGCTCTTTTCCATCGAAAAGGCCAGCGAGTACATGAAGCGCGAGCAAGCCCTGCGCGGCAGGTACCCCGAGTACATGGCGGCGCTGCAAATGCAGGGCCGCGCAAGCGCGCCGAGCGAGGAAAAGTACCTCTCCGCGTGGGCGGAGATGGGCTTCCCGGCGGAGACCGTGGCTGAAGCCTACGACCGCACGGTGCTGCACTGCCACGAGTTCCGTTGGCCGTACTGCAACGGCATTTTGAAGCGCTGGCATGAAAAGGGCCTGCACACGCTCGCCGAAGTGAAGGCCGAGAACGCCAAGGAGCAGAGCAAGCCGAAGAAGAACACCAACGACGGCGGCAACGCCTGGATGAAGGAATATTTGAATCAGTAACGAAAGCGGGGGAGAAGGATGTCTTACGATGGGCGGCTGATGCGCCAGGCGCTGGCGCGCTTCGACGAGGACAAGCAGCGCCGCGCGGAGAATTTTCGCGCGCGTGAGCGCGCGGTGTATACCAAGTGCCCGCGCATTGAGGAGATCGACCGCGAGTTGTCGCACACGATGGCGAAGATCATCGCCTCCGGCCTGCGCCGCGGGACGGACCCGCGCCCGGCGATCGAGGCGCTGCGGGAGGAGAATCTCAATTTGCAGCAGGAAAAGCGCCTTCTCCTGACGCGCCTGGGACTGCCGGGCGACTATCTCGAGGAAAAGCCCAAGTGCTCGCGCTGCAACGACACGGGCTTTCTCGGCAGCGAGGTCTGCTCGTGCCTGCGCGGCTATTACGCCAAGGAGCAGAATAAGGAGCTTTCGGGCCTTTTGGACCTCGGCTCGCAGTGCTTCGAAAATTTCAACTTCGACTACTATTCGTCCGTGCCGGACGAGGACCTCGGCGTGTCGCCGCGCACGAACATGGAGCGCGTGTACGACATCTGCCAGGACTACGCGCACGAGTTTTCGCCCAAGAGCGGCAACCTGCTGCTGACCGGCGGCACGGGACTGGGGAAAACGTTCCTCTCCGCGTCCATCGCGCGCGTCGTGAGCGCGAGCGGCCACAGCGTGGTCTACGACACGGCGGGGCACATCTTCGCCCGCTTCGAGGCGCAGAAGTTCGGCCGCGACGACGGCGAGAACGCCGACACCGCCGTGAGCCGCGCGCTCGGCTGCGACCTGCTGATTTTAGACGACCTCGGCACCGAACTGATGACGAGCTTTGTCCACAGCGCGATGTATCAGATCGTCAACACGCGCCTCATCACGGGGAAGAAGACCGTCATCTCCACGAACCTGAGCCCCGACGAGCTCGGGCGGCGCTACGGCGCGCCGGTGCTGTCAAGATTGCAGGGAGAGTATCAAATGCTGCTCTTTTTCGGCGAAGACATCCGCCGACAGAAGAGAAAATGAATACAAAATGTAAAAAAGGCTCCGCAGAATACTCTGCGGAGCCTTTTTTCTTGCTTTTTAGGGCTTGTGGATCACGGCGACGGCGCAGGGCACGCGGCCGGGACAGTAGGCATAGTCGACATCGTCGTAGCCCGCCGCGGCGATAAACTGCTTATACGTGTCGAACGTGAACTGACGCTTGAAGTCCGCGCCCGCCTTGCCGACGGTCGAGGCAAAGCCGCTCGTTTTGCCCTGCTCGCTGCGGTTCATATAGGTCGGGACGATGATCGTGCCGCCGCTGCGGCAGACGCGGTCGAGCTCGGCAAGGGCCTTGTACGGCTCGTCGAGCAGGTGGATGACATTCGCGGCGATGACCACGTCGAACTGCCCGTCCGGCTCGTCTAAATGCAGGATGTCGGCCTGGCGGAACGTGACGTTCGGCAGCGCGCCGTATTTCTTCTTCGCCCGCTTGAGCATGTTGGCGGAGAAGTCTGTCGCGAGAAGCGTCCGGCAGCGCTCGGCGATGGCGCCGGTGAGCAGGCCCGTGCCGCAGGCGCATTCGAGCACCGCGTCGTATGGCGTGATGCGGGAACTGACGGCGGCAATGAGCGCCTTGTGCGTTTCTTTATTAAAGATGTCGGCGAAGAGGTCATAGACCCCCGCGACGTTGTCCCAGAACATGAGTATTTTCCTCTCAACGTGATTTGTTTTTCTACACGATAGCAGAAACGCGCAGAAAATGCTACTCTCAAGAGAAAGAAAAAACGAAAAATTAAGGGAGAGGATCCTGCTTTTTGTGCTTTTTATAAAAAAACTTGCCATCGGCACACGGGTGGTATATAGTCTTTATAAAGATTTCGCAAAGAAACTGCATTTTTGCGTTAAGGAGTCGAATGATGAAACGAATTTGGTCGCTGTTTGCCGTGCTGGCGCTGCTGTGCGCGCTGACGATTCCGGCGCTGGCCGCCGCGGGCGGTACGGCGGACGCGGAACCCGCCGCACAGACGGTGAGCGAGGAAGAGCTCGCGCGCTCGAAGGAGAACACCACCAAGGTGCGCAAGATCTGGGCGGTGGCGGCGCTTATCGGTGTGGCGTGCTTTGGCGGCGCGCTGGGCATGGCGCATTCTGTTGCAAAGGCGGCGAACAACATGGCCGAACAACCCGAGGCGGCGGGGCAGATCCGCACGTCGATGATGATGGGTCTTGTGTTTATCGAGACGGTCATCATCTATGCGCTGATCGTGGCCATCCTGATCATCTTCGTATTGTGACGATAACGAGAAAAGTGGAATAGAGCGGCGGAAGGGGGCAGCACTGTCTCCTTCCGCTGCTCTATTTATTGAAGAAAAAGGGGAGGGGTCAGGGCTCTGTTAAGAAGACGAAAAGATGCTGTAAAGCGGCGGTTAATCATGAAGGAAGACTTGCATTTCCTGCGTGCAGGTGGTATAAATAAGTGCTGCATCCCAAGCAGAAATTGGATGATAGAAACAAAAGGGGGTAGGGCGCGTGGATAAGAAAAAGCGAACGCGCGAGCTGATCGTGTTCGCCGTGATCGTGCTGGCGCTGCTGGCCGGATGTTTGCTCACGCCGTCAGGCGGCGAGAGCGAACCGATCCAGGAGGTCATGCGTGACGCGGTGCTGCACGAGCAGAACAAGGTGAGCCTGTTTGGCCTGATCGAGGTGAACCCGGGGCTCATCTCCGCCTACATCGTGACGGGTATTTTAATAGTATTCGCCCTTGTGTGCCGGCTTTTTGTGATCCCAAAATTCAAATATGTGCCCGGCAGGTTCCAGCTCGTTTTAGAGCAGATCGTCGGCATGTTCGACGGCCTGGCCGAGGGCAGCAGCCCGCACCGCAATAAATTCCTGCGGGCGTACATCTTCACCGCCGGTGTTTACATCTTTGTCAGCACGCTCTTTGAGCTGCTCGGCATTCAGGTGGTGACCACATCAGGCCACGCCGTCAGCCTGCCCGCGCCGCTGTCCGATATCAACGGGGCGATCGCGCTGGGCGTGATGAGCTACGGCGTGATCCTCTTCGGCGGACTGATCGCCGCGGGCGTGGGCGGATTTCTGCACGCGCTCAAGGATTTCTCGCTGCCGATCTCGATGAGCTTTCGACTCTTCGGCGCGTTGCTTTCCGGCGCGCTCGTGACGGAGCTTGTGTATTACTACGCGGCGCTTTCCTATGTGCTGCCGGTCATCGTGGGCGTGATGTTCACGCTGCTGCACGCGCTGATCCAGGCGTATGTTTTAACGATGCTGGTGTCGACGTTCTACGGCGAATCGACCGAAAAGCACGAGAAAAAGCCCAAGGCAAAAAAGATGAAAGAATCCCGCAGCGAAACGGCTGCCTGAAGAAAGAGGTAAAATTGCCATGAAAACGATGAAGAAATTCGCAGCGCTGATGATGCTGCTGTGCGCGCTGATGATCTGCACCATCCCGGCCCTCGCCGCAAACGAAAGCGGGAGCGACAGCAACGTGACTGAGACCGTGAGCGTCACGGCCGGCAGCAACGACAACGACGTGACCTCTGCCAAGGCGATGGGCTCGGGCGTGATGATCGGCATTGCGTGCCTTGGCGGCGCGCTGGCCATGGGTATTGCCGTCGGCAAGTCGAGCGAGGCCATGGCCCGCCAGCCCGAGGCCACAAGTCAGATCAGAACCACGATGATGATGGGCCTTGTGTTTATCGAGACGGTCATCATTTACGCCCTGATCGTGGCGATCCTCATTATCTTCGTCCTTTGATGAAGAACACTCCCAAAAAGGAGGGGCTTTGAATGCCGCTTAATATCAATTTGCAGCAGATCCTGCTGCATGCGCTGAACTTTGTTATCCTGTTCGGCGCGATGTATTTTCTGCTCTACAAGCCTGTGAAGAGCTTTATGGACAGCCGCAAGGCGCACTATGAGAAGATGGACGAGGACGCCAAGGCCGCGCTTGCCGAGGCCGAGAAGACGAAGGCCGGCTATGAAGCGCAGCTCAAGAGCGCCGACGAGGAGATTGCACGCCGCCAGCGCGAGGCGAACGAAGCCTTGCAGCACGCGGTGGACGAGCGCCGCGCGCAGGCCGAGCAGCAGGCGGGCGAGATCGTGCGCAAGGCGCGGGAAGATGCCGCGCGCGAGCATGAGCGCGTGATGGAGCAGGCCAAGGGCGAAATTTCCGAGCTGATGAGCGCCGCGGCGGAAAAGCTGGTGCTCTCCAGCACGTCGGACGCTTACGACAAGTTCCTGGACACGGCGGAGGAGCGCAAGGACAATGGCTGAGCGCACGGAGCATTTAGAGGCCGTACTGCTCTCTGCCGTGCGTCCGTCGCAGGAGCAGGAGAAGCGATTTCTGGCCTTCCTCGCCGAAAAGTACGGCGAGGGCACGACGCTCACCTGGCAAAAGAGTGATGACTACCCCGACGGTTTCCGCCTCGAGGTGGGCGCGGAGGTCTACGACTGGAGCGCGGGCGGACGCCTGAGCCAGTTCAAGGACGCGCTCGAAAAGCTCGCTGCCACGCAGGGCGACGTCATCCCACTGCTGAAGGAGACGGTGCTCTCATGGACGCCGCAGGCCATGGCACAGGAGGTCGGCACCGTTCTGACCGTCGGCGACGGCATTGCCCGCGTGGACGGGCTGGAGGGCGCCGCCTATGGCGAGGTGCTGCTTTTCGACGGCGGCGTGCGCGGCATGGTGCAGGACTTATCCGAGGACAGCGTCGGCTGCATCCTCTTTGACGATGACGCGAGTGTCTGCGCGGGCAGCACGGTCCGCCGCACCGGACGCACGGCGGGCGTTCCCGTGGGCGAGGGATTCCTCGGCCGCGTGGTCAACGCGCTCGGCGTGCCCATCGACGGCGGAGGAGACATCCGCGCCGACGGCTACCGCGCGGTGGAGAGTCCCGCTCCCGGTATCATCGACCGCCAGAGCGTCGACACGCCGCTTGAGACGGGCATTCTGACCGTCGACTCGATGTTCCCCATCGGCCGCGGCCAGCGCGAGCTCATCATCGGCGACCGCCAGACCGGCAAGACCGCTATCGCCCTCGACACCATCGTCAACCAGAAGGGCAAGGATGTCATCTGCATCTATGTTGCCATCGGACAGAAGGCGAGCTCCGTCGCCCAGCTCAAAAAGACGCTGGAAACGCACGGCGCGATGGATTATACGATCATCGTCAACGCCACGGCGAGCGATCCCGCGCCGTTACAGTACATTGCGCCCTACGCGGGCTGCGCCATGGGCGAATACTTTATGAATAAGGGCCGCGACGTGCTGATCGTCTACGACGATCTTTCCAAGCACGCCATCGCGTACCGCGCGATGAGCCTTCTTTTGGAGCGCTCCCCGGGCCGCGAGGCGTATCCGGGCGACGTGTTCTATCTGCACTCCCGCCTGCTCGAGCGCGCGGCGCATCTGAGCGAGGAGAAGGGCGGCGGCAGCATCACGGCGCTGCCGATCATCGAGACGCAGTCCGGCGACGTTTCGGCCTATATCCCGACGAACGTCATTTCCATCACCGACGGTCAGCTCATTCTGGAAACGCGCCTGTTCTTCTCCGGCCAGCGTCCGGCGGTGAATGTGGGCCTGTCCGTGTCCCGCGTGGGCGGCGACGCGCAGACCAAGGCGATGAAAAAGGCAGCCAAGACCATCCGCCTCGACCTTTCGCAGTACCGCGAGATGGAGTCGTTCACGCAGTTTGCAAGCGACCTCGACGAGTCGACGGCAAAGCTTTTATCCTACGGTCAGGGCTTGATGCGCATGCTGCGGCAGAAGCAGTTCCACCCCTACAAGCAGTATGAGCAGGTCATCCTGCTCGTCGCGGGGCTGAACCATGGTTTTCAAGAGATCGTGCCGGAGCAGCTTGACGCGTTTATCCCCGCGCTCTTGCAGCACTTTGGCGAGACGCAGGGCGCGCTGTGTAATGCCATCGAGCAGACCGGCCAGCTCAGCGACGATCAGCAGTCGCAGATCATCGAGATCGCAAAGGAATTTGTGCAAAACTATTTTTCCAAATAAAAAGTGAGGTGACAGGTACATGGCGAGCATGAAGGAGATCCGCGAGCACATCGCGAGCATCCAGAGCACGCAGAAGGTGACGAACGCGATGTACCTCATCGCCTCGACCAAGATGCGGCGGGCGAAAGAAGACCTTGCCAAGACGCGCCCGTTTTTCGACGCGGTCTCGACGCAGATCGAGCAGATCTTCCAGCACGCGGGCGAGATCGAGAGCCCGTACCTCTACCGGGGCAACGCGGACGATCTGGCCCAGCCGGGAACGTACGCCTATCTTGTGGTGACGGCGGACCGCGGCCTCGCGGGCGCCTACAACCAGAATGTTATTCAGGAGACGATGAAGCGCCTTGAAAAGCACCCCGACAGCCGCCTTTTTGTGGTGGGCGGCAACGGGCGGCACTTCTTCTCCGGCCACGGCGTGCCGGTGGAAAAGAGCTTCCGCTACGATGCGCAGAGCCCCACGCTCCGCCGCGCGCGAGAGATCACGGCGAAGCTTTTGGATCTCTTCGACCGGGGCGAGATCTCCAAGCTCTTTATCATCTACACCGACCTTGGCAACGGCGTGGACATGGACGTGCGCACCGTGCGCCTGCTGCCGCTGGAGGATGAGCACTTTGTCAAAGAGGAGACGGGGGAAAAGCCCATCCGCTTTGAGCCCTCGGCAGAGGAGGTGCTCGCCAGGGTCGTGCCGGCGTACATCACGGGCTTTTTGTACTCGGCGATGGTCGACAGCTTTTGCGCCGAGCAGAACGCGCGCGCCTCTGCCATGGACTCGGCCAACCAGAACGAGGACGACATGCTGCGCGAGCTGCAGCTCGAGTACAACCACGAGCGGCAGGGCGCCATCACGAGCGAGATCACGGAGGTCTCCGCCGGCGCGCGCAGCAAGAAGAACCACATGAAGAAGGAGGCGCAGCATGCGCACAGGTAAGATCATTCAGGTATCGGGCAGCGTGGTGGACGTGCGCTTCCCGCACGGCGAGCTGCCGCGCATCCGCGAGGCGCTGTCCGTCGAGCTGAACGGCAAGCGCCTTGTGATGGAGGTGGAGCAGCATTTGAGCGCCGAAACGGTGCGCTGCATCATGCTCTCCGGCAGCGAGGGCCTCAGCCGCGGCATGACCGTCACGGGCGAAGGCAGCGGCCTTCGCGTGCCCGTCGGCAAGGCGACGCTCGGACGGCTTTTCAACGTCTTTGGAGATACCATCGACGGCGGCGCGCCGATCGGCGGCGCGGAGCCGCGCCGCAGCATCCACAGAAAGCCCCCCGCCTTCGACGAGCAGAGCCCGAGCGTTGAGATCTTGGAGACCGGCATCAAGGTCATCGACCTTTTGGAGCCCTATCCGCGCGGCGGCAAGATCGGCCTGTTCGGCGGTGCGGGCGTCGGTAAAACGGTGCTCATTCAGGAACTCATCCACAACATCGCCGTCGAGCACGGCGGCTATTCGATCTTCACCGGCGTGGGCGAGCGCAGCCGCGAGGGCAACGACCTCTGGAACGAGATGCACGAGAGCGGCGTTATCGACAAGACCGCGCTCGTCTTCGGCCAGATGAACGAAGCGCCCGGCGTTCGTATGCGCGTGGCGCTGACGGGCCTTACGATGGCTGAATACTTCCGCGACGAGGAGCAGCGCGACGTGCTGCTGTTCATCGACAATATTTTCCGCTTTGTGCAGGCGGGCAGCGAGGTCTCGACCCTGCTCGGCCGCATGCCCTCCGCCGTCGGCTATCAGCCGACGCTCGCCAACGAAATGGGCGAGCTGCAGGAGCGCATCACCTCGACCAAGAGCGGCTCGATCACGTCCGTGCAGGCGGTCTACGTTCCCGCGGACGATCTGACCGACCCTGCCCCGGCGACGACGTTCACCCACCTCGACGCGACGACGGTTTTGAGCCGTAAGATCGCCGAACAGGGCTTATATCCCGCGGTCGACCCGCTCGAATCGTCCTCCCGCATTCTGGAAGAGGATATCGTGGGCGAGCGGCACTACCGCATCGCGCGCAGCGTGCAGGCGACCTTGCAGAAATACCGCGAATTGCAGGATATCATCGCCATCCTCGGCATGGAGGAGCTGAGCGACACGGACAAGGTGACGGTCAACCGCGCGAGAAAGATCCAGCGCTTTTTGGCCCAGCCGACGTTCGTGGCCGAAAAGTTCACGGGCCTTCCGGGCGTCTATGTGCCGCTTGAGGAGACACTCCGCGGCTTTGAAGCCATTCTCTCCGGCGAGATGGACGGCTATCCCGAGATGGCGTTCTACAACGTCGGCACGCTTGACGACGCGCTCGCCAAGGCGAAGAAGATGGAAAGCGGGGAAGCGTGATGAAGACCTTTCCTCTCCGCGTCCTCGCGCCCGAGCGCACGTTTTTTGACGGGGCGTGCACATCGCTCACCGTGCCGAGCATCGACGGCATATACGGCCTGATGGCGCAGCACGAGGATATCGTGCTCGCCATCGTCCCCGGCAAGCTGACGCTGCGGGACGCCGATGGCGTCGAGCAGATCGCCGCTGTGTCCGAGGGCGTGCTCAAGATGGAGCACGGCGAGGCGCTCGTGCTGGTGGACACGATCGAGCGGCCGGAGGAGATCGACCTCCACCGCGCCGAAGAGATGGCCGCCGAGGCGCGCGCCGAGCTCAAGGCGAAGCGCAGCGCGCAGGAGCAGGCCATCGCCAATGCCCGCATCGCTCGCGCGATCAGCCGTATCCACGTCAAGCACGACGGGAAATAAATGAGAAAACGAAAATTCGCACCACAAGGTGCGAATTTTTTGATCTCTCCGCCGACTTTCGCCCATTTTTGCACACTTTTTGTGCTAAAAGTGGAGAAAAAGGAGGGGAAATCCATGGAAATGTCCGCAAGAAAGCCGCTGCTCCCGCGCCGCGTGCTCGACCTGCCCATCGATGCGCTGCGCCCGAACCCCAACCAGCCGCGCATCGAGTTTGACGAGGCCTCGCTGCGCTCGCTGAGCGACAGCATCCGCCGCTATGGCATCCTCCAACCGCTGACCGTCCGCCGCACGGACGAGGGCTACGAGCTCATCGCGGGAGAGAGACGGCTGCGCGCGGCAAAGCTCGCGGGGCTGCGCGAGGTGCCGTGCCTGCTCGCGCGCTCAAGCGAGGAGGAGAGCGCACTGCTCGCGCTGATCGAAAACCTTGAGCGCCGCGACCTGCACTACTTGGAAGAGGCTGCGGCCATCGCGCGGCTGATCGCGACCTACGGCCTTTCGCAGGAGCAGGCGGCGGAAAGGCTGGGGAAATCCCAGTCCGCCATTGCCAACAAGCTGCGGCTGCTGCGCCTGTCGCCCGACTGTGTGCGTCTTCTGCGCGAGCATGACCTCTCCGAGCGGCACGCACGGGCGCTGCTGCGCCTGACGGACGAGGAAGACCGCCTCAAAGCCTTGCAGGTTATCGCCGCACGCGGTTACAACGTCGCGCAGAGCGAGGCGTACATCGAAGAGCTTTTGAAGCTCAAGCAGGAAACGCCCCCGCCGCGCCTGCCGACCTACATCGTCAAGGATGTGCGCATCTTTTTGAACACCATCCGCCACTCGCTCGGGCTGATGCAGCGCGCGGGCGTCGAGGCCGACATGCAGCGCGAGGACACGGACGATGGCATCCTTTTGACCATCCGCATCCCGAAACGTGCAAAAGAGGCCGGATAATCCTGCAAAATTGTCACCAAATTGTGATTCTTTTTCTCACAAACTGTGGTATACTGAAACGACTGGCAGGGAAGTCCCTGTCCGGAAGATCGGAAGAAACAGGAGGAGCCAGCATGGACGAAATGAACGGCGCCTTTGAGGAAAAGAAGAGAAGAAAGGGCGGCAAGCGCCTGATGCAGCCGGAAAAGGCCGCGAAGGTGCCCAAAGTGCCCCGCGCGGAAAAACCGCCGCGCGTTCCACGTGAAACATCGGGAAAGACCGGCAAGGTCGTCGGCATCGTCGCGGGTGTGCTCGTGGTGGCGTACTTGGGCCTTGGCGCGTGGGCGTCGGCCAGCCATAAAATTTATCCCAACGTGATGATGGGCGATACCAACTACGGCGGGATGACCGAGCAGCAGGTCGCCGAGCAGCTCAAAGCGAGCGTGGCGCAGGCGAAGGGCGCGGGTGTCGACTTTGTCCTGCCCGACGGCACGGAGGTCGCGCACGTGTCGCTCGACGCGATGCCGGAGTATGTCGACTTCGACGGACTTGCCAAGCATATCTACAACGTCTACGGCTGCAATGACAGCTTTCTGACCGCGGGCGCGAAGTATCTGCGCGCACTCTTCAAGCCGCAGGATGCGGCGCAGGTGGTCGACGCGGCCTACTCGCCCGATTTGATGGAGAATCTTGTCGACACGGTGTGCGACAGCATCAACTGCGACCCCGTGGAGTTTGCCATCAACGTGACAGAGGATGGCAAGGTCAGCGTGACGAAGCCGCAGGACGGCCGCGCGACGACTGATACCGCAAAAGACCAGATCGGCGTGTACTTAAACGGCGCGTATTTGAGCGGCGGCGACCCGTCCGAGATCGTGCTTGAGCCTGCGAGCGAGGGCGGCGTCTACGATGTCATCCCTGCACAGGAGGTCGACCTGAGCGCGCAGCGCGAGGCCGTTATCGGCCAGAAGGTCAACGCGGCCTACGACAAGGAGACCGGCGCGGTCACGCCAGGCCACGCGGGCGTGGAATTTACGCTTTCTGACCTTGAATCCGCCTACAACGCCGCGGCGGCGGGGGAGACGGTCGATCTGCCGAACGCCACGGTCGAGACGCCGGACGTCACGGCAGAGCAGCTCCAAAAGGTCCTGTTCCGCGATGTGCTGAGCACCTACACCACGAAGGTCGGCGGCGCGTCCGGCCGCCGCGCGAACGTCAAGCTGACGGCCTCACGCATCACCGGCTACATATTGAACTCCGGCGAAACGATGAAATACGGCCCGCTCGTTACGCCCTTTACCGCGGCGAACGGCTACAGCACCGCGCCCGGTTACTTGCAGGGCAAGACCGTCGATATGGTCGGCGGCGGCGCGTGTCAGGCGAGCTCCACGCTCTACGCTGCGGCGCTCTACGCCAACCTTGAGATCGTGCAGCGCACGAACCACGGCTTCGCGTCCGACTACATCGGCCTCGGCCTCGACGCGACGGTCGCGCAGGGAGGGCCCGAGTTTGAGTTCCGCAACAACACGATGTACCCCATCAAGGTCGTCGCCGAGTACTATGCGAGCGGCGGCAAGAACTACCTGAAGGTGTCCCTCCTCGGCACCAAGGTGGACGATACCTATGTGAAGATCAAGACCGAAGTGCTTGAAACCATCCCGTTCACGGAGGAGATCGTTGAGACCGACGAGCTCGCCCCCGGCGAGCGCAAGGTCGAGCAGACCGCCTACACCGGCTACAAGGTCAAGACCTACCGCAACGTCTACTCCGGTGACGGCAAGCTCATTTCGTCCACGTTCGAGGCGAGCAGCAATTATAAGGCGCGCAACCGCATCGTGCTCGTCGGCAAGTCCGCGGCGGTCACGCCGACGGACCCCATCACACCCGTCGATCCCGGCACGACCACGCCGACGGACCCGACAACGCCCGTCGACCCCGGTACCACGACTGACCCGGGCACCACAACTGACCCCGGCGTGACCGATCCCGGCACGACGACAGAGCCGCCCGTCGAGCAGGAAAAGCCCGGTTGGCTCGATACGGGGCTCGACCGGTAAAAACAGCAGAACGAGAAAACGGAGAGGCATTGCCTCTCCGTTTTTACGTTGTTCAAGTGTTATTCGCCGTCCGAGTCCATGTAGAGCTCTTCGGCCTTCTGCTGCGCGGCAATCAGCAGCGCGCTGGCCTCGCCATAGTTCTGCCTGTCCATTTTCTCCAGCGCGTCAGTCACGGCGTTGAAGAGGAGCAGATACATTGCCTTGTAGTCCGTCATAGAACCACCCTCAGGAAATTATATAACGTTTTGTTATATAGCACAATATAACATTTTGTTTTACGTATACTTCTTTACAGAATCTAAACACGAATTCTGGATGGAGTGAAGCAAAATGTATCGACGCATTCGAGACTTGAGAGAGGACAGCGACCTGACGCAAAAGAGCTTGGCGGACTATCTGAGCTGCTCGCAGGTCTGCTATTCCAACTACGAGACCGGCAAGCGCGACGTCCCGAGCGACGTGCTCATCAGGCTCGCACGGTTTTACCACACGAGTGTGGATTATCTTGTGGGGCTCACGGAGGAGCGGGCTCCTTACCCTAAAAAGAAATAGTACATAGTGCCATGTTCTCGCACGGGTGCGAGGGGGATGCAGCGCGACAGCGCTGCTTTTGTCCCTGCACTGTGCAGGGGGGGAGAAAGCAGCGCCAGTGGCGCTGCACAAATCAAAGGGGATATTCTCTTTCGCAAAAGAGAATATCCCCTTTGGAACCCCAAGAGAAAGGCTTAGATTGGCAGTCTCTGGCTTGAACAACTCTGATGTCTCCGAAGTGAAAGTGCCTCGTGCGCGGCGAAGCCGCGTTAGCATTGCAAGACGATTTGCCTCTGCTCCTACTATCCGCTGTTGCGCAGCCGTTGGCGGCTCTGCTGCCTTACGGATGCGGCACACCCCT
>ERZ1106964.724-NODE-724-length-30277-cov-27.349381_pt1 | contig 30277 bp, 20 predicted proteins | sample MGYA00403682_ERZ1106964 | MGnify/ENA primary metagenome ERZ1106964 (study PRJEB35170, sample SAMEA104062451) | human gut metagenome | biome: human gut; feature: human-associated habitat; material: faeces | place: Denmark | collected 2013-04-10 ...
TATGATAGGGGTCTCCAAAACCTTTGGTGGGAGTTCGATTCTCTCATCCCCTGCTCTTTAAAAACACCTGTTTAGGTGTTTTTTTATTTATAGTAATTTAAATTAAATTTTTATAAAGGAGAATTATATGAAAAAAACAAATAACAGCGTGCTTTCGCAATACCGGGGGGCGTTAATGGGAATATCCATCATATTGATTATAGTTTTTCATTTTACGGATGACTGTCATTATTATTCCTATCATTTTAGTGGCTGGATTTCCTTCTTTTGGAGATATATTTCATCATCAAGTGTGGATGCATTTTTATTCTTTTCTGGTCTGGGGTTATATTATTCCATGAAAAAAAGATCAGATGTTAGAAGTTTTTACATAAGAAGATTAAAAAGAATTCTGATTCCTTATTGCATCGTAGCCGTACCCTCTTATATTTTACTGGATGTCTGTGTAGATAAAACAGGATGGGGAGAAGCCATAAAAGACTTCACATTTATCACATTTTTCAGTGATGGAGACAGGCTTTACTGGTATATTGGACTTATGCTGTTATGCTATCTGATTTATCCCTATATCTTTCAGATTGTGGATAGCGCACGGGACGCAATAGATGGAGAGATCCGGCTGATTTCCATGGTAAGTGCGGTTACCGTATTGGCACTTGTAATTGCATTATATGAGAAAGAGGTGTTTGGAAATGTAAATATTGCTTTGCTTCGTCTGCCTGTTTTTATAGCGGGCTGTTTTTATGGCAGATCCAGCTATGAAAAAAGGGAAAGTTATTGGAAATGGTTGATTCTTTTTGCGTTATCCGGCTATTTGCTCACCATGCTTCCAAGTGGATCTCCTATTTTTGCAAGGTATGTGACTGGAATTTTTAATATCTCATGTTGTGCGGGAATTGCCTGGATCTTTTCCCAGTTATCTATGCGCCCGGTTATAAGAATACTGGAATGGTTTGGTGCTCATTCGCTGGAATTGTATCTGGTACATGTTACCATACGAAAATTTATGAAGGGAGCAGCATTTCATACATGCCGTCTGCGTTACGAACTGGTGCTGGTATGCAGTTCCATTGTGATTGCATGGATACTTCAGATCCTTGTCCGGTATATAACAGATCATTTGCTTAAGGAAAAGAGGTAAGACATATGACCCTACAGCAGTTACATCAGGTAATTACGATTGCAGAAAGCCGTTCCATGAACGAAGCATCCCGAAAATTGTTTGTCTCACAGCCCAATCTGTCTGCGGTTGTGCGCGAACTGGAAGAAGAAGCAGGAATCACCATTTTTATCCGGTCAAACCGCGGAATCGTGCTTACACCGGAGGGAGAGGAATTTATCGGATATGCCAAGCAGGTCGTGGAGCAGTATCATTTGCTGGAATCCCGTTATATTTCGTCTGAATCCAAAAAGAAATTTTCTGTGTCCATGCAGCATTATACCTTTGCAGTCAAGGCATTTGTGGAAGTAGTCAAGGCTGTCGGAATGGACGAATATGAATTTGCCGTGCATGAGACACAGACGAATCAGGTAATCGAAAATGTGCGCAACATGAAAAGTGAGCTGGGGATTCTTTTCCTGAGCAAATTTAATGAAGCAGTACTCCAGAAACTTTTCAGGGAAAATGATGTGATTTTTGAAGAACTGTTTACCTGTGACACCTATGTATATCTGTGGAAAGGACATCCGCTGGCACAAAGGGATGTAATTTCCATGAAAGAACTGCAGGAATATCCATGTCTGGTGTTCGAACAGGGGAAAAATAATTCCTTTTATTTTGCCGAAGAGATGAAAAGTACCTATGAATATAAGAAGATGATCCATGCGGATGACCGGGCGACCATGCTGAATCTGATGGTTGGTCTGAATGGTTATACACTCTGTTCCGGGATTATCTGTGAAGAATTAAACGGAAATGATTATGCGGCAGTGCCGCTGGCAGAGAGCGAAAAGATGCGGATCGGCTATATCCGGCACAAGGGGATAAAGGTCAGTCCGATCGGAGAATTATATGTGGATATTCTGAAAAAAAGTGGGAAACCACTTTGATAAAAATAGTTTTCATCAAAAAATGCTTGTTTTGGTGATTGGAAAGGCAATTTTTTGGAGAAATTGCATAAGATAGCAGGTATAAATATAAATACACGAAAAAAAACGGTAAGAATCTGATGGAAACGGTTGCGCGATTACCGTCATTATGCAGGAAAAACCGGAGAAATGCGAAGTTTGCATAACTTTGACAGATGAGAAAAAAAGTGGCATAATCTTTTCTAAACTTGGGGATGATAATAAAAGTATGTTGTTTAAAGGTAGAAAGAGGTGTTGGATTATGTATGAAACTGTTAAAGTAATTCGTTTATCAGATATGGATGAAGTTAAGGATTTTGTACGTGCAGCAGGTGGTTGTGATTTTGATATTGATGTAAAATGCGACAGAACATTCATTGATGCAAAGTCATTGCTTGGTATGATTGGACTTGGCGTAAAAAAGAATCTTCAGGTTTGCTACGGTGGAAAGAATGAAAATTTCGAAAACGTAGTTGCTAAATTTGCAGTGGCATAATACAATTATTATATCGTGACTATGGAACTTTAAGTCCCGCTCCGTATTCCGGAGCGGGGCTTTTTATTGTAAAATAATGGAACAAATAAAAACCCGCTTCATACAACAGGAAAATACCCGCGGGAGAAAGGAGGTGTACATGCAGGAATTACATATATCTGTGAGAAATCTGGTAGAGTTTATTTTCCGTGGAGGAGATATCGATAACCGTGCAGGAAAAATGGCCAGCGCGGAAGCCATGATGGAAGGCAGCCGTATCCACCGGAAAATTCAAAAAAGCATGGACGCCTCCTATCAGGCGGAAGTACCGCTGAAAATTGAATGGAAAGCCAACGATTACGTACTGGTCGTGGAAGGACGTGCAGACGGAATCGCCTATGGAAAATTTCAGCCGGATCTGCCGGCTGCGACGGAGTCTGTGCTGCAACCGGAGAAGGAGTTTGCGGCAGAAATCCCTCCGGAAGAAGAAATCAGCTTCATCGATGAGATCAAGGGTGTATATAGAAACGTTGCGGCAATGGAACAGCCGGTCTACGTGCATAAAGCCCAGGCAATGTGCTATGCGTATATCTATGCGAAACAGAACCGTCTGGAGCGGATCGGCGTGCAGATGACCTACTGCAATCTGGATACGGAAGAAATTCGGTATTTCCGGGAAATTTATACATTTGAGACACTGACCGTGTGGTTTACGCATCTGATCGAAGATTATCGGAAATGGGCAGACTGGCAGATCGCATGGAAAAAACAGCGGCAGGAGAGTATTCATACACTTGAGTTTCCATTTTCCTACCGGCAGGGACAAAAGAAGCTGGTTGCCGATGTTTACCGCACCATTCTGCGGGGAAAGAATCTGTTTATCGAGGCACCGACCGGTGTGGGCAAAACAATTTCCACAATCTTTCCGGCGGTAAAAGCAGTGGGAGAAGGGCTGGCAGACCGGATCTTTTATCTCACGGCAAAGACGATCACGGCAACCGTGGCAAAAGAAACATTCGCCCTGTTGGAAGAACAGGGATACCGTGCCAAAGTCATCCAGATCACAGCCAAAGAAAAACTCTGCCTGTGTGAAGAGATGGACTGCAACCCGGTAAACTGTCCATATGCAAAGGGGCATTTTGACCGGGTGAACGATGCGGTGTTTGATCTCTTGCAGAAATCCAACCTGTTTACCAGAGAGGAAGTTTTAGCGCAGGCGAAAGAATATCAGGTGTGCCCGTTTGAGATGAGTCTGGATGTGGCAACCTGGGCAGACAATATTGTCTGTGATTACAATTACGTATTCGATCCGAATGTATATCTGAAACGCTTTTTTCAGGAGGGGATAAAGGGAGACTATCTGTTCCTGGTGGATGAGGCACATAACCTCGTGGATCGCAGCAGGGAGATGTACAGTGCCGATCTGTACAAAGAAGACGTGCTTGCAGTGAAGCGGATCATGAAAGCGCACAGCCGTACGATCTGCCGTATCCTGGACAAATGCAACAAAGCCATGCTGGAAATGAAACGTGAGTGTGAGCACTACCAGATTCTGGACAGTGTGGGAACGTTGACCTTCCACCTTATGCGGCTGGCCTCCCAGATGGATGAATTTTTGGAAAAACCGCGGGAATTTCCGGAGAAGAAAACGGTGCTGGATTTTTACTTTGCGCTGCGCAATTTCCTGAATATCTATGATCTGGTGGATGACCATTACGTGATCTACAGCCAGATGACGGAGGAAGGTCAGTTCCGGATCCGGCTCTTTTGCGTAGATCCGTCGGTCAATCTGCAGAAATGCATCGATAAAAGCAATTCTACGATCTTTTTCTCCGCAACGCTCCTGCCGATCGGATACTACAAGCGGCTACTTTCCACGGACGAGGATAACTATGCCATTTATGCGCAGAGTACGTTTGCCCAGACACAGAGACTTCTCGCATTTGGCCGGGATGTGAGCACAAAATATACGCGGAGGAACAGAAAAGAATACGAAAAAATCGCGGACTATATCGGTGCAGTCACAGAAGCACAGCAGGGAAATTACATGGTGTTTTTCCCGTCTTACCGGCTGATGCAGGATGTATATGAGGTCTTTGCCGGGAAGGCGGCCGATTCGTGCGAGATTCTGATGCAGCATAGTAATATGAAAGAACACGAAAGAGAAGCGTTTTTGGAAGAATTTGAAAAAGAGCGCCAGGGGACACTCGTTGCGTTCTGTGTGATGGGTGGAATTTTCGGGGAAGGCATTGATCTGAAAAACGACCGGCTGATCGGTGCCATCATCGTGGGAACCGGACTTCCGCAGGTCAGCGATGAACGTGAAATTTTAAAGAATTATTATGATGAGCGGGGATTGTCCGGATTTGACTATGCGTTCCGCTATCCGGGAATGAACAAAGTCCTGCAGGCAGCAGGGCGCGTGATCAGGACCAGCGAGGACCGCGGCGTGATCCTTCTGCTGGATGAACGTTTCCTGCAGCGCGAATACGGAGCGCTTTTTCCGAGAGAATGGGAAAAGAGAAGCGTCTGTGGTCTGCCGCAGCTGCGGGAAGAAGTGAGCCGGTTCTGGTCAGACGTCCGGGAGGAGCTTTAAAAACTCTTCGGTGGAGGCAGAAACCGGAAGGGTAGGGTTTAACGAAGCCACCAGCTGCCGCTGCGGGATCGTTTCCTGCGTGCGGACGAGAAAGAGATCCTCCGGCTTGTGTTTCAGACAAAAATCCGGGATAAAAGCAATTCCAAGACCGATGCGAGCCATGTCAATGAGCAGATCGTTGCTACTGAGCTCTACCTGAGGCAGCAGTTCCAGCTGATGCTGCAGGAAAATGTGGTGCAGAAACTCACTCGTTGTGCTCTTGCGGTCTAACATCATGAGCGGATAGGTGCCAAGCTCCGAGAAAGGAACGATGCGGTCCGCCAGATCAAAATATGCCGGATTGGCGACGAACACATCCGAGAAAGAGCCAACCGTTTTCTGAATATAGGAAGGATTCAGATGCGGGTTTGGAAAATTTGTGATAATCAGATCTACCCGGCGCTGCTCTAACAGGTCTACACAGCCCATCGAGCTGGCATTGGTGATTTTAATCGGAACATCCGGGAATTTCCGATGGAATTTCTGCAGATACGGCAGAAGAAAATAGCGGCAGATCGTGTCGCTGGCACCGATATGCAGCTGTCCTAAACCAAGAGAGCCGGATTCTAAAAGCTGGCTTTCGCCGCGTGAGATTAGATTCATGGCAGGTTCCACATGTTTCAGAAGCAGAGCACCGGCAGGAGTCAGCTGCACTTTTTTTGTGCTACGGATAAAAAGCGGCTGTCCCAGCTTGCGCTCTAATGTTTTGATAGACTGGCTTACCGCTGACTGGGAGATAAAAAGCTTCTTACTTGCATCCGAAAATGAGAGAGAGCTTGCAACATAATAGAAAACCTTGTATAATTCATAATTGATATCCATCGATCATATCCTCAGTAGTATAGTATAGTATAGGATATATTATATACCTTTCACAAAGGAGAGAAAAGGAGATTATCATGAAAAAGGGAATTTTGAAAACCTTATGCGGATTGATGGCGGCACTCATGCTGCTTGTGTTCGCAGGAACACCCGTTACAACTCAGGCAGCAAAACTGCCATATTACATTAAAATCAATCGTCAGCAGAACTGTGTGACCGTATATGCACTTGATTCCAAAGGCAAATATACCAAACCGGTCAAAGCATTTGCCTGCTCTGTCGGTGTCAACAATGCCACCCCGACAGGAACATTTTCGATTCCGGCAAAATACCGCTGGCATACACTTATGGGCGGTGTGTACGGACAGTATTGCAGCCGTATTCACGGTGGTGTGCTGTTCCACTCTGTGTTTTACAGTTCACAGGATCCGAGCAAGCTGGCATACAATTCTTATAACCGTCTGGGACAGACGGCATCCCACGGATGTGTCCGTCTGAATGTGGAAGATGCCAAGTGGATCTATGACAACTGCCCGGTAGGAACCAAAGTAACCATCTATGACAGCAAAGATCCGGGACCGCTGGGCAAACCTACCCCGATCCGTATTGATGTAAACAGTCCGTACCGCGGATGGGATCCGACCGATCCGGATCCGAGAAATCCATGGCTGAAACTCCGTCCGACGATTAAGGGAATCGCGAATAAAACCATCGAGAGAACCAATCGTAAAGTAGACCTCAAAAAGGGAGTGAAAGCTTCTGATTACAGAGGAAAGACCCTTAAATTTACCGTTTCCGGAAAAGTCAATGCGGCAAAGACCGGAAAATATAAGATTACATACACCGCAAAAGATGCCAAAGGAAGCAAGACCAAAAAGAGCATCATAATTACCGTAAAAGATACGAAAGCACCATCCATCAGCCTGAAGCGAAAGACACTGACCTACAATAAAGCCGTTTCCAAAGAAAAACTGGTTTCTGCAATTAAGGCAGATGTAGTGGCAAAAGATCTGGGCAAAAAACTTGCGTCAAAATATGTTTTCGTGGATGCCAGAGAAGCACATAAGGCAGTTACCGCTATGGAAAGAGGAACCTATGGAACTTATAGCGTGACCGTATATGCCAAAGATACGGCAGGAAATAAATCCAGAAAGCTGAAAGTAAAGATTAATTTTGTAAATCCAAACCCGGGTACCGATCAGCCGGATCAGCCGGAACCGGACACTCCGGGCGTTGTAACGGACAGTGCAATTACCGTACAGTAATTTCATAAGAACAGGTAATAGATATCGTAAGCGATATTAATTTTACTTAATTGTCAACCCATGATACAATAACATAAAGATCAATAGAATGCCCCCGAATACAGGGGGCATTCCGTTTCGCAAAAGAAGGAGGTAAATCCAATGGGCAATGTACGTCGTGTGTACGTAGAAAAGAAACCGGATTTTGCCGTAAAGGCAAAAGAATTAAAACATGAGGTAAAGCATTATCTCGGAATCGCTGCAGATCAGGTGCGTGTTCTGATCCGTTATGATGTGGAAAATGTATCGGATGCCACTTACCAGAAGGCATTGCAGACGGTATTTTCCGAGCCACCAGTGGATGATATTTATGAGGAGAACTTTGACGCAGAAGGCGGAAACGTATTTTCCGTAGAATTCCTGCCGGGACAGTTCGACCAGAGAGCGGATTCCGCAGAGCAGTGCGTGAAGCTTTTAAATGAGGATGAGGAGCCGATCATCCGCAGCGCGACGACCTATGTGATCAAGGGTGACATCACAGAGGATGAGTTAGAGGCGATCAAAAAGTATTGTATCAATCCGGTAGATTCCCGTGAGACCGGTATGGACAAGCCGGATACCCTCGTACAGAATTTCGATGAGCCGGCAGACGTGGCAGTTTTCGACGGATTTATCGACATGGCAGAAGCACAGCTGAAGGAACTGTACAGCTCTTTAAATCTTGCCATGACCTTTAAGGATTTCTTACATATCCAGAATTACTTCAAAAATACCGAGAAGCGGAATCCGTCCGTGACAGAGATCCGCGTGCTTGATACTTACTGGAGTGACCATTGCCGTCATACCACCTTCTCGACAGAACTTAAAAATGTGAAGTTTGATGAAGGATTTTACCAGGCACCAATCAAAAAGACTTACGAAGAATATCTGGATACCCACAAGAAACTGTATGCGGGACGCGATGACAAGTTTGTCTGCCTGATGGATCTGGCACTGCTTGCCATGAAACGTCTGAAAAAAGAAGGAAAACTTGCAGATCAGGAAGAATCTGACGAGATCAATGCATGTTCCATCGTGGTACCGGTGGAAGTAGATGGAAAAACAGAGGAGTGGCTTGTAAACTTCAAGAATGAGACACATAACCATCCGACCGAGATTGAGCCGTTCGGTGGTGCTGCTACCTGTTTAGGCGGAGCCATCCGTGATCCGCTTTCCGGAAGAACTTATGTGTATCAGGCAATGCGTGTGACCGGAGCCGCAGATCCGACCGTATCCGTAAAAGATACGATTGAGGGTAAGCTGCCACAGAAGAAGATCGTGCGCGAGGCAGCCAGAGGTTACAGCTCTTATGGAAATCAGATCGGACTGGCAACCGGATATGTCAAAGAAGTTTACCATCCGGATTATGTAGCAAAACGTATGGAAATCGGTGCTGTCATGGGCGCCGCACCGAGACGTGCCGTACAGAGACTGACCTCTGATCCGGGAGACAGAATTATCCTTCTTGGCGGACGTACCGGACGTGACGGTATCGGTGGAGCAACCGGATCTTCCAAGGCACATAACACACAGTCTACGTCTGTATGTGGTGCCGAGGTACAGAAAGGTAATGCACCGACTGAGCGTAAACTGCAGCGCCTGTTCCGCAGAGAAGAAGTCAGCCATATTATCAAAAAATGTAACGATTTCGGTGCCGGCGGTGTATCTGTAGCCATCGGTGAGCTTGCAGACGGACTGCGCGTGAATCTGGATAAAGTACCGAAGAAATATGCTGGTCTGGATGGAACGGAGATTGCAATCTCCGAGTCTCAGGAGCGTATGGCAGTGGTTGTCGCTCCGCAGGATGTCGAGCAGTTCCTCGCTTATGCAAAAGAAGAAAACCTTGAAGCAATCGAGGTGGCAGTTGTTACCGAGGAGCCGAGATTGATCTTAGAGTGGAGAGGAAAAGACATTGTCAATATTTCCCGTGCATTCCTCGATACCAACGGTGCGCATCAGGAAGCAGATGTCGAAGTCGAGATGCCAAAAGAGGAAGACAACTTCTTTAAAAAGATCGAACTTCCGAAAGTTGCAGATGCATTACAGAAAAACGACAACAAATCAGCATGGCTTGCCATGCTTGCGGATCTTAATGTATGTTCCCAGAAGGGACTTGTCGAGATGTTTGACGGTTCCATCGGTGCGGGAAGTGTCTACATGCCATACGGCGGCCGCTATCAGCTGACCGAGACACAGAGCATGGTTGCCAAACTTCCGGTTCTGAAAGGAAAATGCGATACCGTAACCATGATGTCCTACGGATTTGATCCGTACTTATCCTCCTGGAGTCCATACCACGGATCGGTATATGCCGTACTGGAATCCCTTTCCCGTATCGTGACCGCCGGTGGTGACTACAAGAAAGTACGCTTCACCTTCCAGGAGTATTTCCGCAGAATGAGTGAAGATCCAAAGAGATGGAGTCAGCCGTTTGCAGCACTGCTCGGTGCATTTGATGCACAGATCGGTTTTGGTCTGCCGTCCATCGGTGGAAAAGATTCCATGTCCGGAACCTTTAACGATATTGACGTGCCTCCGACACTCGTTTCTTTCGCAGTCGATGTGGCAAGAGAAAAAGACGTGATCACACCGGAACTGAAAGAAGCAGGAGATAAGCTGGTACTCTTTACGATCGAAAAGAACGCATACGATCTGCCGGTATATGAGCAGGTGATGAAACTGTATGACAAGATTCATGAGCTGATCGGCAAGGGAGCAATCCGCAGTGCCTATGCACTTGACGGAAAAGGTCTGGCAGCAGCAGTCAGCAAGATGGCATTCGGTAACAAATTAGGTGTAACCATCGCCGATGATGTGACTGCAGAAACCTTATTTGCACCGGGATTCGGTAATATTGTTGCAGAAGTAAAAGAAGAGTTTCTTCCTATTATAAAAGAAGCATCCGCAATCGTTATCGGAGAAGTGAACGACGCACAGAAATTCGTATACAAAGACACGGCTCTTTCCATGGATGAAGCACTCGATGCATGGCAGGGAACACTCGAGCGTGTATTCCCAACCCGCGCGACCGAGGGCAGGGAAAAAGTACAGAGTGACGTATACGATACGAAGAATGTTTATGTATGCAGAAACAAAGTCGCAAAGCCGACCGTATTCATTCCGGTATTCCCTGGAACAAACTGTGAGTACGACAGTGCGAAAGCGTTTGAGCGTGCAGGTGCCAATACAATTGTAAAAGTATTCAAGAATCTGAGTGCAGCAGACATCCGTGATTCTGTCGATGAATTTGTCAAGGCAATCAACCAGTCACAGATCATCATGTTCCCAGGTGGATTCTCCGCAGGAGATGAGCCGGAAGGATCTGCAAAGTTCTTTGCAACAGCATTCCGGAATGCAAAGATGACAGAGGCAGTAGGCAAACTGCTGTCAGAACGTGACGGACTGGCACTTGGTATCTGCAACGGATTCCAGGCGCTGATCAAACTGGGACTTGTTCCTTACGGACAGATCCAGGCACAGAGTGCGGATTCCCCGACACTGACCTACAACACCATCAACCGCCACATCAGCAAGATGGTATATACCAAGGTTGTGACAAACAAATCCCCATGGCTGCAGCAGGCAAAGCTTGGTGCAACATACTGCAACCCGGCATCCCATGGAGAGGGACGTTTCGTAGCTCCGAAGGAATGGCTGGACAAGCTTTTTGCAAACGGACAGGTTGCCACCCAGTATGTCAATGAAGCCGGCGAGCCAACCATGGATGAAGAGTGGAATGTCAATGGTTCGTACATGGCGATCGAGGGTATCACCAGTCCGGATGGACGTGTACTCGGAAAGATGGCACACAGCGAGCGCCGCGGTGAGGCCGTTGCCATGAACATCTACGGAGAGCAGGATATGAAGATCTTCGAATCCGGAGTTGCTTACTTTAAATAGAATTGTTTATCTTCACGCGTAGTTTCACTCGAACTACGCGTGAAATAGTTTTAATAATAGAAAAAAGTGAAAAAACTCTTAAATGCTTAAGAAAATATTAAAGAATTTTTTCAATAAAATGTAATTTTGGTGTTGCAAAGATACAATACTTGGTGTATGATATGCACGTAGAGTAGTTAAAAGTGTACTATAAATAGTACGACTAGCGATGAACTACTATCGAGGCTATGGAAACTGGAAGTTATTCCAGACAGACCTTACAATTGCAGATACATATTAGAAATATAAGTCATCGGAACCTCAGCTTGCTGATCTTGATGCTGGACAATCAACGTTGATATCACACTCTACGCCGACGTCTGATGCACGAAAGTTTCTGGTCATTTATGATTTGTGTGTCTGTAGATGAAACTGACGATGGACTTAACAGTAAGACCGAGGAAGGTCAGTGGAGGCAATTAGCGAGAACATTGGATGGGAAGAATCGTCCGCAGCGGTTTGGAAGAGAAGATGAAGGAACTTAAACGTGCAGGGTTAAACGAGTAGAAGAGATGGAAGTTAGTCAAAAAGAAAGAGAGGAAAAAACATGAAATCAAGCAAAAAAGTGTTAGCTTTTGCTCTCGCTGCAGCTATGGTTGTAACAGCAGTTCCTGCTACAAACGCACAGGCAGCTTCTACAGCAAAGCTTAGCGCAAAAAAAGCCACAGTTTATTCTGAGGGCTACAAGACAGTTACAGTTAAAACTCCAAAGTCTTGGAAGTCTGTTAAAGTAACTGCAACAAGCAACAAGAAGTCTGTTGCAAAAGTTAAGAAGACAGCAGCAAAGAAGATCAAGGTTACAGGTGTTAAGCCAGGTACCGCTAAAGTTACGGTTAAGGTAACTTACAAGACTTCTACAAAGAAAAATGCTAAGGCAAAGACAAAGAAGCTTACTTACACAATGAAAGTTGCTAAGGCAAGCGTTGCTTTATCTGGAAATTCAGCAGTAGCAGTTGGAAGCACAACTAAGTTAACAACAACTAAGAAAGCTTCTTCAAGAGCTAAGATCACTTACACATCCAGTGATGAAACAATCGCAACAGTTTCTGAAGACGGAACTGTAAAGGGTGTTAAGGCTGGTAAGGCTACAATCACAGCTAAGTTAGTTATCGGTAAAGATACAGCTACAGCTACTCAGGAAGTAGAAGTAAAGAACTATGTTCTTTCTACAGTAGCACAGAACAAGTTAACAGAGCTTACAGCTACTGTTACTGGCGATACAAAGAACCTTAAGGCAACTGATTTCGCAATCAAGAGTGAAGCAACAAACGTTGTTTACCCAGTATCTAAGGTAACAGTTGATTCTAAGGACGCTTCTAAGGTTACATTAACTCTGTTCAGCGAGTTAAAGGATGCAGCTACATATGATGTGACTCTTGATGGAATCACAAAAACATTCGTAGCTTCTGACGGAAAGGTTGCTTCTATCGGTCTTGATACAGCTACTGTTCCATATGCTACTGAAACAGAAGTTAAGTTAGTATCTAAAGATGCTAATGGTGTTATTGTAAAAGAAATGAAGTTAGATGAAACAGATGCTAACTACAGTTTCACAATTGATCCTAAGGGAAATGGATATACAAACGGTTCCAAATTATACTTAAATAAGATTGGTGACACCGCTGAGGCAACAATTGAGTATAAGACTGGAAAGTATGATCAAAACGGTAAAGCCGAAGGAAATATTGGACCAAACAAAGTTACAATTACTGCTGCTGATCAGGCTGCTGTAAATGGTTTTGCTGTAAGAATTGATGCTACTGGTAAAAAATTTGATAAAGCAAAAGATACCAATAAGATTGCAAAGGGTGAAACAAAAGCTGCTTATATCAAAATTACCGATGCAAATGGAAAAGAAATTTCTAGTTCTGAATATGCTAAGTATTCCGTAGAAACTTCTGATAAAACAACATTAATGGTTTCTGGCTCTCTTGCTTCTGATCCTCATTATGTTACAATTACAGCTGTAAAAAATGGTGCTGCATACCTCCTGATTAAGAAAGACAATAAGGTTGTTGGATCTGTAGCTATTGATGTTGTAGCAGAGAGAACTGTAGCAACACTTGAACTTGACAAGTATAGTGTAACAGTTTCTAAGTCCCCAGTCTTAAAGAATGCAATTCCTGTTAAGGCAACTGTTAAGGATCAGTATGGTGATGACATTGATGCAACTCTTACAGTAGAGTGCTTATCTACAGACGTAAAGAATTTAAAGGCTGCAAATGTAACTGGTGATACTTATTATACTTATGATGGAAAGAAAACTGTAACATTTAATTACACAGCCGATGCTGGTAACTATGTTTATAAGATTTCTTATAAGAAAGATGGCAAAGAAGTAGTTGCAAAGACTGTTTCTGTTGCAGTAAAGACTGTAGATACATCTAAGGTAAATGGTTGGAGAATTGATGTCAACAACGTAGATCTTAAAGTTGACAAAGACAATAAGGATGCTAAGAATGTTGTAATCAAGGTTATCGGAACAAACGATGGTGTTGATGCTAATGAAGCAACAATTAATTCTTGCGAAGTAAAAGACAAAGATGGTAAGAAAGTAACAACTACAACTAGTGGTTCTGCTATTGTAGTCAAAGCAGTAACAACTGCAACTAGTGGTTCTGCTATTGTAGCAACAAAGGTTCTTCCTGTTGGAACGTACTCTGTAAAAGCAACTGTAACTGGTACTGATGGAAAAGATGTTATTCTTACAACTTCTTTCACTGTAAAAGATACACAGGCTGTAACATCTGTATCCGTAGAAAAGAACAGTGTTTCTGCTTCAACAGTTGAAGAAGCATTACAGAAAGCTATTACTGTAACATATGGCGATAAGACATATGGAAAGGTTGGAAACGCTAAGAATGATGACATTATCATTACAAAGGTAACTGGTACCAGCAATGTTCAGGGTGCATTTGATACAACTGGAAAAGATAAGAAAAAGCCAGCTAGCCTTAGTAAGGGTGAATATTTCACGGAAACAAAAGCAACAGTAGATATTGAAGTTGACCCTGGTGTTTTCGTAGTTACAGAAGTTTCTGTACCAGGAGCAATTACAATCGAGTAATATAGTATTTTGATTATTACTTAAAACAATTTGAAAAGAGCTGCTGTACTTGCTGATCTAATTCAGCGGTACACAGCTCTTTTCATTTTAATATAATATTATTTTAGGAGGTAATATGCCTAAAGAAAAATTAAATAATGCTCAAAAACGAGAATTAGGAAGAAAAAATCCTCGTGGAGAAGAGATCTCAAAAATTGCTCATGATCTTGGTGTGTCAAAGTCAACTGTTTATAGAGGGAAAAAAGAAGGAATATTACAAAATCAAAAAGAGGATCTGATACAGGGACTTTTAGATGGAAGTTTAAATCTTGCAGTAAAGTTCAAAAATGTAAATGAAAAATAATTTGAAGATCATATTTCAGCACGATACAAAATGGTATCGATCTATAAAATTTTGGCCGTGCAAGGCACGACCGAAAGAACTTGTACAATAGATAAATTTGATTTATCTCAGACTATAGAAACAAAATATACCCAAATCAAACAACTGAATCAATCCCTGTCATCAACCGAGCAAAACCTTTTAATAAAAGAACTCCATAGAGACTGTGACTATTATAACACTCTTTCCGATATAAAAGAAATAATTACCATAAGCTTAATGGGGTTTCCACTCTTGCTTTCTATTTATAGTTTGTGGGTTGATAGAAATGGAATTAAATTTTCTGATTATACGTCAACTCTTAAGTATATTTTGGCTTTTTAATATTTTCTGTCTCTATATCTTCGTTATAACATCAACCTTAAAAAATCACTGGGTAAATAATGCAAAATATCTGCTGGATATTTTGGAAGATGAATAAAATGGACTATCCGCTGTTTAAACGATGCTCATCTACAGATTCTCTCTTCATTTCATATGCCACTAACTGTTTCAAAATTTTCCGTTATACCTCTACTGGGATTTGATATTCTGCTGATACTAAATTTTAGTTTGCACTATTTCTCTTTTACATAAAATATTTTTAGTTGTCGCAAATCATAAATTAAATCATCATATATTCCGTACATTATCCCTTCAATGAATGGAATCAAGGTATAAACTGCAACAAATATAAATATACAATACACCAATAATAATATAGCATTACTAGCTCCTACATTAGATGAAGTAAATAGTTGTTGAATAATGTATATTGTGATTGGTACAATTAATACACTGAGAGCTTTAACAGGTTTTTTGAGTGGTAAAAACAGATTAGCATCCTGTTTGGCTTGATTAGCTTCATCAATCAATAAGTCAATTTTTTGCGTGGTAATTGGCAAATTATTTTCTTTAAATAAATCAAGTAAAATATTCATTCTGTCTGTTGAATATTCCTTACTATTTTGTATTAATACAGACAGATCTCTGGTATCTGACAAGCTTTTGTGCAGAAAAATTATTATGAATATGCTACCAATAAGTAATGTAATTCCAAATGCCAACTCACATTTTGCTATTTTAAAACAACAACCTATTATAATCATCAAAAACCTATTATTACAATTATTTTTTGATAAAACGGTAACTTTCGAAAAGTAATGGTTGATTTTAACTGTTTATGTTTCTTTTTGTAACTAAGCATAAAAGTACTAAATCTCATGTTGTGTCCACCTCATAAAAAAAGAGGTTGCTTCGACAGCCTCTTTTTATAAAATGTAATTATTTTAATGTAATTGCCCCAGAATTAGAGTTTCCGGGTTTATGGGGTCAGCCCCACAAATTCTAAACTTACATGGTCTTATTTCAAAAGCAGGTAATCTTTCTCCTAAAATAAGACTACAACATCGTGCGGTCGCGCTGCTGAGAATCCGCGGTTAATTCCGATTCGGCACAATCGGGTAGGCGGATACATCAAAAATAAAATGCGGTTAGTACCTACCACAATGTGCCGTTGGACAAAAATTTACCTTATACATTCAATTTTACACCTCTATCGGGATTTGATATCCGGCCGCAGACATTTCTTTTTCAAATTCTTCTACAGAAAGATTCAGTTTCTGGGCTCCACGCACAATTCCATAATCACCTTCCTGTACGGACATAAATACCTCTTTTTTACGACCTTCTGCAAGTCCTTCCTCCCGGCCTTCCTCCCGGAGAACATCTTCATATTTCTTTTCATCAAATTCAGTAAGACACATATCACACACCTCCCTGCGATGCTGTTCCAAAAAATCTCTGAGAATATTTTCCTCTATGCATTCCCTGACGGCAAGATCAATGGCTTCTTTTAATTCCATGGACTCCCGGTATCTTTTGATCTTTGCAACAAAGACCGCGTATTCATATAAAACGTGGCAGCTGTCCATGATAGACTGATTTTTCCCACTGTTTATGTTGATCATTGTGGCTGTCCATTCATATTCACCAGCTCCGGTATCTGTTTCAAAGGCATCCGATAACCGCAGAGTCCTTCGTTCTTCCGCCATGTCCTTTTCACTTCCATTGTAAAATACAATGTAGTGGGGGCGTGGGATTTTCAACAGATGCTTGCTGTACAGCCGCTCGGAACGGTGAATCAGTTTCCGGTACAGATCCGCATAATACAAAAATCCACGGAGCGGCATATTCGGGTTATAGGAACTCTGATGTTCGTAAAGGCTCAATGTTTTGTCAATCAGAAATGAAACATCATTTTTGTATTTCATGTAAATGACATCTTCCAGAGTTGTATACTCCAGATCATCCGGATCGGTATATGAGGTATGATTTACCGCATTATAAAGACTCAATGCATTTTCCCCGTTTTCGCCAAACAGTTTCCGGAATACGGTGTCCTTATATTTTTTATTTACATGAATGTCATCATTTGTTTTTGTCATTGACTGTCGGGATTCCTTTCGTTAAAATCCTTTGTTTATCTACCTATATTATAGCATATGGCACAAGGATTACAACTGAAACAATTTGTCACTTATCTGTCTCTTATGTGTTAATTGTGTGTTACTTGTAGTGCTAATATTGCTTCCATTTATTTTCACAAATCCGGTATTTCCAACACTTCCGCGGAAAATACCATGCGTATTTCCGGTTAAGGTAACTTACAAGACTTCTACAAAGAAGAATGCTAAGGCAAAGACAAAGAAACTTACTTACACACTGAAAGTTGCTAAGGTAGGCGTTGCTTTATCTGGAGATTCAGTAGTAGCTATTGGAAACACAACTAAGTTAACAAATACTAAGAAAAATTCTTCAAGAGCTAAGATTACTTACACATCAAGCGATGATTCTATCGCAACAGTAGCAGCTGACGGTACAGTAACTGGTGTTAAGGCTGGTAAGGCAACAATCACAGCTAAGATTACCGTTGGTAAGGATTCAGCTGAAACTACTAAGGATGTAGAAGTAAAGAATGTTATTTTAAAGTCCGCTGCTCAGAAGAAGGCTTCACAGATTGTAGCAACATTCGCTGGTGATACTTCTAAACTTGATAAGAAGGATATCACTATTACAAATACAGCTAACAATGTTGTATATCCTGTAAAGGCAATCAGCGTTGCTGCTGACAAGAAGACTGTAACTATTGACACTTTCTCTGAAATGAATGATGCCAAGGAATATTCTGTAAAGTATGACGGAACAGAAGTTAAATTTACTGCTACAGATGGCGTTGTTGCTGATGTAGCCCTTGATAAAATAACAATTGTTAAGGGATCTGCTGGTTCTGTTGTTAAGGCTCAGTTCTTAGACAAAAACAATATTGTTGTTAAAGAATTTACTCTTTCAGATGCTAAGAGTGAGGGAAGTGTTGATTACAGCTTTACTGAAAACAAAGGTTATACAGACGGTGATAAGCTTGTGTTATTAAATACTGGCGATACTGCTACTGCGGAAGTAACATATCACACATTGAAGTATGATCAGACAACAGGTGCTGAAACTGGTAAGATCACAAAGAAAATTACAGTTACAGCAGTTGAAGACGATGCAACATTATCTGACTTCAATTATACCATTAACGACAAAGCTACACTTGTTAACTGGAACAATGAAGTTAAGACAAACAATAAACTTGCATATGGTGATACTGCATACGCGTTCATTTACATCAAGAATTCTAATGGAGATGATGTAACTTCTCAGTATAAGGTTGAATCAAGCGATAACAGTGTATTACTTCTTGCAAAACAGGATCTTCAGTCATCTGGCGATTTCAAGGGATCTACTGGTGTAGAAGTTACTGGCGTGAAGGCAGGAAGCGCTTACATCAATGTATTAAATGCAGATGGAAAAGTTATTAAATCTTTACCAGTTGTTGTTCAGGATATCAGAAAACTTACAACTGTTAAGTGTGATGACATCACTGTAACAAATACAAGAGGCGTTAATAATGTAGATTCTGCAAAGTTTGAAGCATATGATCAGTATGAAAAGAAAACCGATATTTCTTCTATTGATACAACAATCGTAAGTGCTCCAAGCAAGGATACAACAAATACTAAGGGTAAGTCAGCAAATGCTTTCGTAACTCTTGATGGACATGATAAATACAAAGTAGATGCTTCTAATTTAAAAGAGGGAACATACTCTGTTAAGATCGAAGCTTCTACAGTTGATTCTAACTGCGATAAGAATGTCAAGGTTTCACGTATCGTAAATATCAAAGTTGTATCTGTAGACACAACTAAAGATGCTGCTTCATACAAGCTTAATGTTTCAACTGCTAAGACAGATATTGCTGTTGCATACGGAACATCTGAATCTGATATTCTTGGTAAGCAGGTAACTGCTACTGTTGATAAGTATATTAAGGGTGCTAAGGTTGAGGCTGATATTCAGGATGAGATTACAATTAAGAATCCAGACGGTACAACCGTAAGTACTAATGGTGCGATTAACTTCTATACAGCAACAAGTGGCAGTGCAATCACACTTGCAAAAAATATCAAGACAGGAACTTATAAAGTTGAGGCTACTATCATCAACAATAACGGCAAGGATGTAACTTTCAGTACTACATTTGTTGTTGAGAATACTCAGAGTAAAGCTATTGCCAAGATTGATAAGAAGAATCAGTCTGGCAGCACCGCTAAAGATATTCTTACATCTGTATTAGAATACAGCTATGAGGGTGTTAAGCAGAATCTTGATATTGTAAGTGTTGATTCCAAGGAAAATGGTAATGTTATTTATATCAAGTCTGCAAAAGTTAATGTAAAGATTAATAATGTTGGCACATTACTTACTGTTGATTGTGATATTAACACAGCATTTACAAAATAATTTATTTGTCCTTAACAAGTAAATTTCACACAGGACCGGGACTTATGTTCCGGTCTTGTTTTTTAGGGAGTAGAATACTATGAGTAAAAAAAACTATGAAAAATCTGCAGGCATAGCCCTTGCTTTTGTCCTTGGAGTTATATTAATTTTTACAATAATATTTCCAATTAATGTGTCTGCAAAAACACTGGTTCATGAACAATCCATCACGGCAAACGCTTTTGATGCATATAAATATAAATTTAAAATTAATACAACTTCCGATCTTGAAATTAATCTTTATGTTCCATCACCGGTTGGGGTTACCTACACTGTAAAAAACAGCTCCGGAAAAGTAGTTGGAAACCCTATGGTATTAACAAATTATGATGACTCATGGATATTAGATGGACGTGGATGGTATACATACAAGTACGTCGTTAATCAATTAAAAAAAGGAAGTTACTCTGTTGAGTATGTATTTGATCAGGAAACTAAATTTGATGCCAAAATTGTACAACTTTCGAATAATGTCAGTTTAAGCAGCAATAAATTATCCATCACTAAAGGATTTGTTAAAACACTTAAAGTAAACAATGGAGTTGCTACCTCCTGGACTTCAAGCAATTCTTCAGTTGCTTCTGTAAATAGGAAAGGAAAAATTACTGGTAAAAAAATTGGAACAACAACGGTTACTGCACACTTAAGTGACGGAAAATCCTTAAAATGTAAAGTCACAATCAAAGCAAATGAGTATTCAGGTAAGAAAATTACCATAGAGGATTCCGGAATCAATGAATATACAATTCGTGCATATCATGCAGCTTATCAAGCAAATGGAAATATGGTTATAAAATTTAGAATTGCCAACGGTACGAATAAAAAAATCACCGCTATTCCGAAATTTCATGTTTCTGTAATCAATCAAAAAAATAAAGGAATAGCTTCTTATTCCAATAATTCTTTTAAAGTAAATGTTCCAAAACACTCTGTAAAAGAATATTCAATTACCATTAAGAAAAATTCTATTTCTGGTGGAAAGGCGGATTTAAGAAATACGAATATTGAGATTTCTGGTGAACGAGTAAAATTATAATTGGATTATAAATTTTTTCAAAAGAAAAGGGCATCGCACTAACTAGGTTAGTGCGACAGCCCCTTTTTAAAATAAACTTTTCAAATAATCAATAAGGATTATTTTACTGAGAAGTATCCAGTAATATCCGGAACCTCTACAGCAAGCCATACCCCTCTTACAGATGTAAGCTATGTTGTAAAGAAAGCTGATGGAACTGTTATCTATAGCGATGGTGTAGCCGGAGTCGCAGCAAAGACTAATAATGCATTTGTAAACTCAAATGGTGCATTATCTATCGAAGCTGTAACAGCTACTACCAATGGAGATGGAGATCCACTTCTTATTAAAAATCTTGAGGCTGGAACATATACTGTATATGCAGAAGGTAAAGATAATGTAGATAGTAATGTTGTTCCAAAAATTACAACAACATTTACTATTAAAGACACACAGGCTAAAGCAACTGTAGATACAAAACACAATAGTGTAGATGCAAGAACTACTTCTGGTTCTGCTATAAGTGCTGTTTTAGCTGATTCTGTAGTTGTTAAGTATGGTGATTATACTTATACAAATGTAAAGGATTATACAGATACACATACAGGTCTTGATGTTGCAACTTACGAAGTCGTAAAGAACAACGGATATACTGTTAAGTTTACAAATGGTCAGACAGAGAGTTTCCTTACAAGCGGTGAAGGATTTACCGTTACAAAAGTTACTGTTTGGGTAAATGCCGGTATTTTAAAAATCCCTCTGTGCAATGCACAGAGGGATTTTATTATTTAGATGAATAATTCAATCTAAATTATTTTACTGTAATTGATTTAATTAAATTTACATCAATATCAATGTTAGTATAAACATTAGGAGATACTTCAATCTTAAGAGTTAATTTAGAAACATTAAAATATGTTCCATTAACTTTAACGGAATCACTGGTAACTTCTCCCCTAACATTGTCATTAACTTTGTATTCTACAATATTAGCAGCTAAACCATCAGTCTTATTATCGACATCACTACGATCAGTGTATACTTTGTCGCCATATGTTATAACAAGTGCCTGACCTAAGGCAACAGATACGGTATTGTAAGCTGCATCAACAGTTTCAGCTTTTTGCTCTACACCAGCAGCTGCCTGAGAATCCTTAATAGTAAAGCTTGTTGTCATTGTAACCTTTGTCTTAGCGTCCTTCTGATATACAGCTGTAACATCATATTTACCAGCAGCAATATTCTTTGTTGCAGTAATTGCAGAACCAGAAGTTGAAGTTGAAGTAGTTAATGCATCAAAAGTTAATACACCAGAAACATTTTTAGTAAAGGCACCCTTAGATACTACAGTTGCAGCAGTATCGTCATAAACTACTTTACCATCTTTGTCTTTTACAACATATTTGGTAGTAGTTTCTCTTGTAACATCAGTACCGTCATTCATTCCGATCATAGAAACTGTAACTGTCTGGTCTTTTACATCTTTTCCAACAACGATATCTGCATTGTCATTAGCTACATCTAATCTCCAAGCTGTAGCTGTAGTGTTTGTTGCTTCTTTTACTGTAACACTAACTGTCTTTGCAACAACTTCCTTGCCATCTTTCTTGTAAGAAATCTTGTATACATAATTTCCTTTTTCTGCAGAATTTTTAAATGTAACTGTCTTATCATTATCATATGTATAATAATTAGCTCCTGAAATATCAGCAGGAACCTTTCCAGATACATCTGTAGATAAGCATTCTACATTAAGAGTTGCTGAAATATCATCTCCATACTGATCCTTAACAGTTGCCTTTACAGCCTTTGCATCACCGGTAAGACTTCTTGATACAGTTACACTGTACTTATCTAACTCAAGAGTTGCTACGGTTCTCTCAGCACCAATTTCGATAGCAACAGATCCAACAACCTTATCATCTTTTTTAATAAGGATATAAGCTGTACCACTCTTTAATGCTGTAACATTTACTTTCTTTGAGCCTAAAGAAGATGTAGCTAACATAAGAACTGTTTTATCAGAAGTTTCTACGGAATACTTAGCATATTCAGAACTAGAAATTTCTTTGCCGTTTGCATCCTTAATTTTGAAGAATACGGCCTTATTAGGATCTTTTACTGCAATCTTCTTTGTATCTTTAGCCTTATCAAATGATGCTTTAGTATTATCATCAATTCTAGCATCAAAGCTATTTACAACAGCCTGATCAACTGCGGTAATTGTAACTTTGTTTGGTCCAATATTTCCTTCTGGCTTACCATTCTGGTCATACTTACCTGTCTTGTATGTGATGGTTGCTTCAGCAGTATCACCAACTTTATTTAAATAAAGCTTAGATCCACTTGTATAACCATTTCCCTTGGTATCAATTGTGAAGTCATAAGTAGAATCAGATGAAGGATAAGATACTTCTTTAACAATAACACCATTAGCGTCTTTAGATACTAACTTAACTTCCGTCTCAGTAGCTGCAGGAATTGTCACATTGTCAAGACCGATAGAAGCAACCTTTCCGTCAGAAGCTACGAATGTCTTTGTGATTCCATCAAGAGTTACATCATATGTAGCAGCATCCTTTAATTCACTGAACAGTGTTAATGTAACCTTAGAAGCATCCTTAGAATCAACAGATACCTTAGATACTGGATAAACAACGTTTGTTGTCTCGTTCTTTACTACGAAATCAGTAGGCTTAAGATTCTTTGTATTACCAGTAACAGTAGCTGTAAGCTCTGTCAACTTGTTCTGTGCTACAGTAGAAAGAACATAGTTCTTAACTTCTACATCCTTAGTAGTTGTAGCTGAATCCTTACCAACGGTAATCTTAGCTGTGATTGTTGCCTTACCAGCCTTAACACCAGTTACTGTACCGTCAGCTGCTACTGTTGCGATAGAATCATCGCTTGATGTGTAAGTAATCTTAGCTCTTGAAGAATTTTTCTTAGTATTTGTTAACTTAGTTGTGTTTCCAATAGCTACTACTGAATCTCCAGATAAAGCAACGCCTACCTTAGCAACTTTCATTGTGTAAGTAAGTTTCTTTGTCTTTGCCTTAGCACTCTTCTTTGTAGAAGTCTTGTAAGTTACCTTAACCGGAAATATGCATGGTATTTTCCGCGGAAGTATTGGAAATACCGGATTTATAAACAGAGTTTGGGGCAAAATCACTTCTACAAGTAACACGCAAGCAACATACAAGAAGCGATTAAATCTGATTAATGGCTTCGACCAGCGCAGGCACATCCAGATGCGTGTAAATCCGTTCCGTCAGGGACATAGCGCCGGAATGACCGACAATTTTTTTGATGGTAGTCTGATCGACATGTGCTTCGGCGAGCAGCGAAATCGTGGTGTGCCGGCAGCAGTGAGGTGTATGATCGATGTGCAGACGAAACATCAGAGGCTGGAAAACATTATGGTAATACATATAATAGGTAAAATGTTGGCTGTCCAGAGTATGGATGAGATATTCACAATCAGAACAGTCATGAAGCCAGCGCTGGTAAAAGGGGAGTACTTTGTCAGCAATCGGAACTTTTCGAACGCCGTTTTCGGTTTTGCTGTCAATGACATCAAAATATTGTTCGGACAGATGAACATTTTCTTTTTTCAGATCCAAAAACTCTGAGACGCGGACCCCATTGTATATCAGCATGAGGACTGTCTGGCAATAGGGATCGTTTTTGTGTTTCCACAGGAGAGCAATTTCAGAAGTGGAAAAACAGCTTCGTATGTTTTTATTAGGATTCCGGTCTTTGTATTTCGAGATATTTACATAGGCAGAATAATCTTTTGAGACAATTTCGTGTTTCATGGCATAAGAATAGAGCTGGTTAAAGAGAACACGGATTTTTTTCAGGGTAGGATAGTTCTTGCCGCAGTGATCTATCACCTGCTGTAAATCATTGAGTCTCAAATTGTGAAATGGCATATCAGCAATGTTTTCACAAGTGGCAAATGCTGCCCGATAACCTTTGATGTTGGAGTGGGAGATGGTAGGAAACTTTTCTTCGGACCATCGGAGATAAATTTCCCGGAAGGTTAATTTCAGCGTTTCCCCATCGATGGGATAATTGTTGTAACGTGCCAGAATCTGCAGAGCTTCCGACCGGGTAGGAGCGTAGCCCAGAATCTGGTAGTGCTGGATGCGCTTTCCAGTGATGTCATTGATGTGCCAGCCCGTAGTGATGCGTGCTGCATAGGGTCTTCTTCTGTTGCCGGAGAGTTTTACGACTCCGCCGTATCCGTTAGGTAATCTCATTTTTCTTCCTTTCGTGTGTAAAAATTTATATTATCGTGTCAATCATACACATTTATTTGTAAAATTTTTAAGTATCACACAAGTAACAAAAAAGAGTTTTTACTTATTATATATATTTTACGTGTTGAAAAAACGAAGGTTTAGAGGTATTATATTCTAGAAAAATTGTTTACTAAGGAGAGAAAACTTTGAGTGAGAATGGATATCGAAATTTAAAAAAGACGAATAAGCTGATGATTCCCGTCATTTTGATGATGGGGTTTGTGCCATTGCTTGTACATATGTATTCCTATAATTCAAATCTGTCGCAGTTTGAATGGTTTCCGGCCAATTCAGATACACAGACAGATTTCTTTTTTGCATGGAAGATGATTGCGATTGTAATCATTGGAGTGGTGATGGCTGCAATTCTGTTGTATCGGCATTATGTGAAGAAAGAGACCCTGCAGTTTGAAAATTCTTTTTATTTTCTGATGGTATACGGACTTTTTGTTCTGATGTCAGCACTTTTTTCAAAGCATAAGCATTGGGTATCCGGCGGAACTTATGAACTTTTTGAGTCTGTGTGGGTAGTTTTTGCGTATATGCTGCTGTGTTATTATGTGTATAATTTTGTGAATGAAGAAAAACATGTGGAATTCATTTTGAAAATTTCGGGCATTGGCATGGCTATTGTTACAGTGATAGGCGTATTTCAGTATTTTGGACTGGATTTCTTTCAGTCAAATTTTGGAAAACATTTGATCACAAATCCTGGATGGTGGAAGAATTTAAAAGAGCTGACATTTAATTTTGCACCGAAAACTTCTTATACGACATTATACAATCCGAACTTTTTATCGTTTTATTTTGGTATGCTCATTGTGCTGGCGGTATGCCTGTTTATTGCGTCAAAAAAGATATGGCATCGGATAGTGCTGGCAGTAGCGGTAGTATGCTGTGCCATCTGCTTGAAAGGAAGCGGCAGTGCGAGTGGATGGATGGCTCTTGCATTGGCAGCAGTGGTACTTATACTTGTGCTTTTGAGCCGGAAGAAAAAACTGTTTGTTGTTGGTGCTGTTGTAGTGGTAATTGGGATTATAGCAGCAATCGTACTTGGAAATACCACCTCAGCAGGTGAAAATATAAAAAATACAATTGTTGGTACATACCGGATGAGTGACAGATGGGCTCTGAATGGAGTAGAAACCAATACGGATGATGTTGTGCTTGACATTCACGGGAATAAACTGAGTGTTTCTTATACCGTGGGAGAGGATGGAACAACACAGATCAGTTGCAAAGATTCGGATGGAAATGAGTTAAGTCAGACGATAGTGGATGCAGATAACCAGGTGACAACGATGGATGACAGCCGTTTTTCTGGGGTACAGCTGCAACCGGTATCTTTTGGAGATAGCTTGCCCGGAATTTGTGCAACGATTGATGGTGTGCAGTGGAACTTCATAAATACCGATGAGAATGGATATGAGTATCTGAATCCAGCAGGAAAATTAGTGAAGTTTGAGAATCCGAAGGTTTCAAAAGTATTTTTGGATGATGCAATGAGTAATCGAGGACATATCTGGAATAAAACGATTCCGCTTCTGGGAAAGCATGCTTTTATGGGGAGCGGGGCAAATACCTACATGTTTGAAGTCCCACAGGAAGATTATATCAGTCAGAACTATGTCTACGGCGCAAACAGCTATGACGTAAAAGCCCATAGCTGGTATCTGCAGCAGTGGGTAGAAACCGGATTACTCGGTACCCTGGCACTTCTGGTATTTCTGTTCTGGTATCTGGTACAGTCGGTACGCATTTACCGCAGAGTGGATCTGCACGAGAGTATCAGCTGGGTTGGATTTGGATTATTTGCGGCAGTGCTGGTGTATATGATTGCAGGTATCGCAAACGATTCCAATGTATGTACCGCTCCGGTATTCTGGGGTATGCTTGGTCTGGGACTTGCAGTGAACCGTATGCTCGTAAAGAAAGAAAATCTTTTTGTTAAAGAAACAGCGGTTTCTGCAGAAAGTGATACTGCCGTAAAACAGAGTATTTCAAGAGCAGCAGAGAGTGCAAAAGCAGATACCGCGCAGACGGTACAGAATACTAAAGGGGCTGGAGTGACAGAATCCTCAGTCAGGAAGAAATCATCGAAAAAACAATCGAGAAAACAGAGAAAGAATCAAAAATAACAGATTGAAATTATGAAAAAAATCATTCAAGATAAACAATTACTGATCAGACGGATTTTTCTGATGTGCTACGACGTGCTTGCAGTGTTTGCTGCAAGCATAGTTGCGTTATTGATTCGGTTTGATCTGAATATCAAAAGCGTACCGTTTCAATACATGGATGAAGTGTGGAGAGCACTTCCTTTTATGATCATTGTTACACTGATCATTTTCTGGATGCTCCGGCTGTATTCCAGTCTCTGGAGTTATGCGGGAGCACTGGAAATGATGTATGTGGTTTCAGCATGTATTCTGGATACCGTTGTTGTGACAGTGCTGATATTGCTTCGGAACTGGGGGGATATGTACCCGGTGCCAAGAAGCTTTTACATTCTATATGGATTGTTTCTGTTTGTATTTGTCATGGGATGCAGATATTCTTACCGCGGACTGCGTGTGCTTCGCAATATGCGCAGGGCAGGTGTGTACAGACGGAATGTACTTGTGATCGGAGCAGGGGATGCAGGAAACCAGATCATCAAAGAAATCAACAACAGCCGCTATGTGAAAAAGAAGGTGGTTGGTGTGATTGATGATGACCGGAACAAGATCGGCAATTATATTCATGGAGCGAAAGTCGTAGGAGATCGGAGCGATATTCTGGAAAAAGTCGAAGAACTGCATGTGCATGAGATCATCATTGCCATGCCATCGGCCACACAGAAACAGATCAAGGGGATTCTTGATATCTGCAAAGAAACCGGATGCACATTAAAGCGTCTGCCTGGCATTTACCAGCTTGTAAACGGCGATGTCAGCGTCAGCAAATTAAAAGATGTAGATGTCAATGATCTTCTTGGGCGGGATCCGGTGACCGTTGATCTGCAGTCTATCATGGATTATGTTTCTGGGAAAATTATAATGGTTACAGGGGGCGGTGGCTCCATCGGAAGCGAATTGTGCCGGCAGATTGCCGCACACAAGCCAAAACAGCTGATTATTGTGGATATTTACGAGAATACGACCTATGATGTGCAAAACGAACTGAAAGTCCGATTCCCGGATCTGGATCTTGTTGTGCTGATCGCATCCGTGCGGAATACGAATCGTATGAACTGGATTTTTGAACATTACAAGCCGGAGATTATCTATCATGCAGCGGCACATAAACATGTGCCTCTCATGGAAGAGAGTCCGAACGAGGCAATTAAGAATAACGTGCTTGGCACATGGAAGATTGTGCAGGCGGCAGATCGGTACGGGGTGAAGAAATTTGTGATGATTTCCACGGATAAGGCAGTCAATCCAACCAATATCATGGGTGCCAGCAAGCGCATCTGTGAGATGATCATTCAGACCTATAACCGCAGATCGAAGACAGATTTCGTAGCCGTGCGTTTTGGGAATGTGCTTGGCAGTAACGGAAGTGTGATTCCGCTGTTCAAAAAACAGATTGAGCGTGGAGGTCCGGTCACGGTTACCCATCCGGATATCGTGCGGTATTTTATGACAATTCCGGAAGCGGTATCTCTGGTGCTGCAGGCGGGCACCTATGCCAAAGGTGGAGAAATTTTTGTTCTGGATATGGGAGAGCCAGTCAAGATTCTGGATCTGGCAAAGAACCTGATTCTTCTTTCCGGTCACAAGCCGGATGAAGATATCCATATCATTTTCACAGGACTTCGCCCGGGAGAAAAACTTTATGAAGAGATGCTGATGGATGAAGAAGGGATGCAGGATACCGCAAACAATCTGATTCATATCGGTAAACCGATTGAGCTGGATGAAGAAAAATTCATGCAGCAGTTGGAAGAATTAAAAGAGTACGTTGTGACAGAACCGGAAGACATCCGGGAGTGTGTCAAGAAAATTGTGCCGACGTATCACCCGGAATTGGCGGGGGAGAATAAATAGGTAAAAATAGAACGGCTATCAATGACAGCAATTCCGTGCATGGCACGTGAATTGCTGTTTTGCTTTTTACAGATGAAACGTATTGCGGGGATGTCTGGTAGTGAGGATGGCACGCTGCTTTGACATGGCAACATGCGTATAGATTTCTGTGATATGAATGGAACTGTGACCAAGCATTTCCTGTATATAGCGGATATCGACATCCGCTTCTAAAAGGCTGGTAGCAAATGTATGCCGGAACATATGCGGTGTAATATGCTGTTCAATTGCAGCAAGAGAAGCATATTTGTTGATCATCCGCCGTACCGACTGATCGGATAATGCCGTTCCGTTTAGCGTCGCAAAGAAATGCTGGCAGGTTTCCATCTGGGGGAGAAATTCATTGCGGTATTCCGACAGAATCTGTATGACCTCGTGGTTTCCGATCTGAACAATTCGTTCTTTGGAACCTTTTCCGTAGATCAGGACTGATCCATCGTACAAATCGATGTCACAGATACGCAGAGCGCATAATTCGGAAATCCGTATTCCGGTTGCAAATAAAAGTTCTATGACAGCGGCATCCCGCAAAGCGTTTTTTCTCTGATAATCCGTTTTGGCGACGGTGCGCTGCTCATAGATCGTAGATAAGAAAATTTCGATCGTGTGCAATGGAATGGTTTTCGGCAAAATCACAGGTTCGCGGAATTTGATCTGCACCTTGTTGAAAGGATTCCGGGCGATGATTTCTTTATATTCCAGGTAGTGAAAAAGAGCTTTGACCGAGGCAATCTTTCTTTTTACGGTTTTGGGTTTGTACTTCTGGTGCAGACCGCCAATATAATTTTCCAACAGATCCGGTGTAATATCAGAAACATTCCTGCATGAAAAAATGGCATAAAATTGCTGAAGGTCGATGCGATATGCTTTCAGAGTCTTGGAATCCAGACGTTTTTGGTGACGGCAGTGTTCCAGATAGTTGTTGATGTGTGTCTGTAAATTATTCATGGGTGGTCTCCTTTGTATATGAAGTTTTGTTTAGGAGTATATGGTACATGAAACGGGGGAGATTTTGTTGGATAAGGCAAAATTTGAAAAAATTGTACAATATGTAACAATTACATGGATAGAACAGTGGTGTTTCCTGTATCAGTATGGGTGGGAAAGGGTATGGGATAGACTTCGGGGAAATACAGAATGTGGATGTCGAAAGCTGATGTTTTGATGGGAAAACGGTGAGATTAAACAATAAATTGCCGTTTAAATAAGAAAAATGGATTAAAATAAAGGATTTTGTTATAATTTCGGGAAATATATGATATAATTTCTAATGTAATTGAAGAAGTGACTGAAAGATAATAAATAGTTATCCATCCAAGAATATTTAGATTTGTGAATAGGTGAAGCGT
>ERZ1106964.773-NODE-773-length-28665-cov-43.252499_pt1 | contig 28665 bp, 22 predicted proteins | sample MGYA00403682_ERZ1106964 | MGnify/ENA primary metagenome ERZ1106964 (study PRJEB35170, sample SAMEA104062451) | human gut metagenome | biome: human gut; feature: human-associated habitat; material: faeces | place: Denmark | collected 2013-04-10 ...
AAGATAAACCTCTCTGTTCCTAGAATGTGGTTGGCAAACCCACACTCTATTCTACAGAGAGGTTTATCTTTGTCTAGGGCTAAAGCCGTTTTTATTCCACCAGCTTAGCTGGTGGTTTTTCTTCACTCAAGTTCTTAATAAAAAACAAATCCGGACTGTGGATCATTTCCACAGCCCGGATTTGTTTACTTGTGCAATTTTGACGGTATATAACTCAAGCTTTGCCTGATTCATTCACAGCCGCTGCGCTGGGGTGATCAGAAGGATGCTTGGCAAACAGCGTCTTCAGAGCAAGCGGAGTGGTAACAGAAGATACGATGATCAGCAGAATAACCGCGGTAAAGTAGACAGAGTCCACCATGCCGACTGCAAGGCCCTTTTGTGCCACAATCAAAGCAACCTCGCCGCGGGTCATCATGCCAACGCCAACCTTGAGGGAATCTGCCCAGTTGAACTTGCAGATCTTTGCTGCAAAACCGCAGCCAATGATCTTGGTGATAAGTGCCACAATGACAAAGCAGACACAGAACAGCAGGATATCGGGAGTCAGGCCGCTGATATCGGTTTTGAGGCCGATGGAAGCAAAGAACACCGGAGCAAACATCATATAGTTGCTGATTTCGACACGGCGCTCCACATAGGGTGCATCATGAATGTTGCACAGCACGATACCAGCAATGTAAGCACCGGTAATATCGGCAATGCCAAAGTACTGCTCTGCAATGTAAGCCATGGCAAAGCAGAAGCCAAGGCTGGCAATGGTGATGCGCTGGGTGTGGGGGTTACGGTTATCCAGCCAGGTCATGACCTTGTACAGCACAAAACCGACAATGACCGCCACCACAAAGAACAGCACCGTGTTGATCAACACCTGGCCGATGCTGGTACCGCCTTCTTCGCCGCTGCCGGCCCCCAGAACGCAGGTAAGCACCACAATGCCGATAACGTCATCAATCACGGCTGCGCTGACGATGGTGGTGCCCAGGAAGCCTTTCAGCTGGCCAAGCTCCTGCAGGGTTGCCACCGTGATGGAAACGCTGGTTGCCGTCATAATGGTGCCGATGAACAATGCTTTATAAAATTCCGGACTGCCGATAGCACCCAGACCATAGAACGCACCATACAGCAGCGTACCGCCCACCAAGGGAACAAAAACACCCACGCAGGCAACCAGAGTTGCAATGGGGCCGGCTTTCATCAACTGCTTCAGGTTGGTGCCAAGGCCGGTGGAGAACATCAGCAAAATAACGCCGATTTCCGCAAAGACCGAGATGGTATCGCTGAGCTGAACAACCCCCAGCAAAGAGGGGCCAATCAGCAAACCGGCGATGATCTCGCCCACCACTTGGGGTGCCTTGAGTTTGCGGGCAATCAGGCCAAAAAACTTAGCTGCAATCAATATGATTGCAAGATCCCGGAAGAATAGATACATAATGATAGAACCTCCTTTTCAGCACGGCATAGCTGATATGGCTTTTTGGTTCATACAGTGGTACTTGCCATCCGCCCAGCCTCCCCAGCCAAAAGGTGCCGGAGCCGTGTTCCCTTATGTTTTACCACGCTGTTCATATTTTTTCAAGAGCTTTGTCACAGAAATGTCAATTTTCATCTGTATGCACAAATGTCTTGCACAAACGGGGCGTTTGCGGGGCAGTTCATGCCATATTGTGGTTGCGGCAAAAAGGGCATGTGCTTGTACCCTCCTTTGGATTTCAGATCATTTTTGCAAAAAACTTCTTCCATATGTTCTTTTTTTCTTTTTTAAAATTTATTTGAAAAAAATTGATTTTTTTCAAAATATTGCTTGACAATCCCAGATGTGCTTGCTATAATATAACACGTCGTCAGGTGAGGCGATACAGCAGAATAGATGGAAAGATGGCTGAGCTGGTCTAAGGCGCACGACTGGAAATCGTGTAGGGCCCATAAAGCCCTCAAGGGTTCGAATCCCTTTCTTTCCGCCACAAAAAAGCTACATTCAATTTGGATGTAGCTTTTTTGTTTTACAGTTTTACATGTTATCAGTGCGGCCCTTTTTGTGGCATAATAAAGCCACGAAAGGAGCTGAGCTTATGCCCGAAATTATCCCAATTCGTGATCTGAAAAATACCAATGCGATTTCGCAGCGCTGCCACGAAACGCAGGAACCCATCTTTGTGACAAAAGCGGTTATGGGGATATGGTTATCATGAGCATAAGGGCTCCTCGGATGTTGTCCGGGGAGTTTTTATTTATATCGTCTCGTGTATTTTTCTTGGCACATTGCTGATTATATCGACTATTATAATAACAGCAGAATTCAAGCTAAAACAAAATGGATGCCTCCCTCCACATTCAGAGAAGCATCCATGATGGATTCTTAATTATTCGATTTTTACCCGTGTCCAGAAAACCGGGTACATATCAGTACGGGACGGCAGCTTTGCTTTTGTTGGTTTGCTCTTTTTATAAAAAAACTATGATTACAGCGGCATATAGTCAAAATCAATGCGGCCAAGGGCAACGTTGGCACCGGCCACCTGCACTTTGACGGGGTCGCCCAGCATCCAGCGTTTTCCGGTCAGCGGGTCCAGAATGCTGACGCCCTCCACCACAGTGGCTTCGCCCTTGCAGAGCTGTGCGGCAGGCACAAAGCCCTCTACGGTGTTTTCCAGCGCCACAAAAATACCGCGCGGTGTTACACCTGCCACGGTGCCGGTGTAGACTTCGCCCAGGTGGTTGTGCATATACTCGGCCTTGTACAGGTCCTCCACATCGCGCTCAATGCGCACGGCGGAAACTTCCTGGCGGCTGGACTGCTCGCTGGCGTGGGTGGCAAAACCGGTATAATCCTTGATGAGCTCCTGCTCCGGCTTGCCCACCAGCATATCCGTCAGGATGCGATGGATGGCAAGGTCCGGGTAACGGCGAATGGGGCTGGTAAAGTGGGCATAGTCTGCCAGCACCAGGCCGTAATGGCCTTTCGGCTCCGGAGAGTAGCGAGCTTTCTGCATGCTGCGCAGGATACCGGTGTGGACCGGGATCTGGATGGGCTGGCCGCGGGTTTCGTCCAGAATGGCAGAAAGCTCCAGCTGGGTGGGCACTTCCCCGGCAAAGTGGACGTTCAGGCCGCAGGCTTTCAGGGTGTTGCTCAGCTTTTCCATGCGCTCGGCATCGGGGGCTTCATGGATACGGTACACAAACGGCACATGATGGGTACGGCCCGCATTGGCAGCGCACTGGTTGGCCAGCAGCATGAACTCTTCGATCATGCACTCCGACACACCGCGGGTGCGCTTGACGATATCCACGCAGCGGCCTTCCTCGTCCATGACCAACTTGGCTTCGTCGGATTCGATGTCCATCGCGCCGCGTGCTTTGCGCAGAGCCAGGCGCTTTTCGTACAGCTCGGTCATCGCGGGCAGCTGAGCCATAACGTCTTTATATTTCGTCACCAGAGCCGGGTCATTGGAGCCGTCCAACAGAGCGTTAATTTCTTTATAAACGCCCTTGACACGGCTGCGGATGACGCTCTTGACAAACTGATAGCTATGGATATTGCCGCTTTCATCCAGCTGCATCAGGCAGGAGAACGCCAGGCGCTCCTCCCCTTCATTGAGGCTGCAGATGCCGTTGGAAAGCTGGGTGGGCAGCATGGGGATGACTTTATCCGCGTAATAGATGGAAGTTGCGCGCTCATAAGCTTCCTTATCCAGCGCAGTGTCCGGGCGGACATAGTGGCTGACATCCGCAATATGAACGCCCAGCTCATAGCCGCCGTTCTGGGTTTTCATCAGGCTGATGGCGTCGTCGATATCCTTGGTCTCGGCAGAGTCGATGGTAAAGATCGGCAGACCGCGCAGGTCGGCGCGGTGGGCAGCTTCGGCGGGGTCGATGAGAGCGTTATCATATGCGTGAGCTTCGGCCAATACCTCCTCCGGGAATTCCTGGCGGACATCACGACCATACAGCACAGCCTTGGCGCACTCTGCTGCGCGGTCGGAAGTGCCGAAGCGCTCGGCAACAGCGCAGCGGTGGTCCATATGGCGCTGGCCGCGGTTGGTCAGGATAGCACCGACCTTATCCCCCAGCTGTGCGCCGTTGACGCCTTTTTTATCCAGCACAATGCGCACATCACGGCAGCCGTCCGGCTCCACGGCAAGGCGGCCGTCCTCAGTCAGCACAATGGTACCGGCAAAGGTGTTGTGCGGGGTGGTCACCTCCACCACTTCACCCTCGGCGCTGCCCTCCACACGGGGGTGGTCGAACAGTTTGATGATGATTTTATCCTGCGGCATAGCACCATGCAGGGCGCGGCCGGGAATAAAGATATCGCCGGTGCCGTCATCGCGGGACGCAAAGCCGAAGCGGGCCGCCAGCTTGACCAGTGTGCAGGGAATGCCAGCGGGGGCATCGGTATTTTCCATCACGGCAAAGCCCGGAACATAGGTACCGTTGCGGGCGGACAGCATACCGGTAGCTACCATGCCGGTTACGGTGTTGCGCAGGCGGGAATTATCCACCTGCAAAGCATTCTGCAGCTCACGCAGGGTCTGGGGGCGGCGCTTGCACGCCGCAAGAATATTTTTCTGTAATGGTGTCATGTTTTCTCCTTTGGGTTGGGCACAGGCAGCGGCCCATGCCTTTGTTTTTACTCCTCGTTTACGTCACCCTGCCACCCGGCAGGGTCCTTCCATAGCAGGCGTGGCCTTTGGTTTCGCGGCAGCACCTGCACCATTGTGACCTTTTTATTTTTCCCATAAAAAACGACCCGCGGTATTGGGCGGGTCGTTGACGGTTCCTGAATAAGGGAAAGCGGAACGCCAACAAAATTGGCCAGACCGTTCTCCTTTCATTCAATTACAAGCGGGCACTCAGCACACCAACCAGCAGCGTAGCTACAAAGAAAACAGCGCCGCAGATTTTGGTCACTTTGGCCAGCTTGGCATCCAGGCCACGCTCGCGGCCGGCAGCCATAAAGCTGCTATCACCCATAATAGCAGCAGACAGGCCCTGCCCTTTCTGGGTCTGGGACAAAGTGAACACAACGATCAGAACCGAAACAATGATCAGCACAACGCCGAACGCGATTTCATAAGCGGTCATGGATTAACAGCAACTCCTTTTCAGGCCACAGCCAAAACGGATGTTTCGGCCTGCCCTAACTCTCATACAGGTTATAATATAACATACCAAAAAGCAAAATGCAAGAACTTTACCCTGCCTTGTGCAGAAAAAGATTGCATTGCCTTTTTTTGCTCCTTACAGACTCATCTGCTCGGTCGTGTCCTCCTGGCGGAGCAGCGCGCCGGCTGCGGGCAGGGTGCGCACGCGGTAGCGGTGCGGGTCTTTCAGTTCCAGCCCCGCCGCCGGGCGCACTTTGGCGATTCGGGCGTTCTTTTTCAGCGTTACCATGTTGATACCGGCGGTATCGCGGGTAGCCTTTTCGGGAATCAGCGCACTGCCGACCAGGATCAAGCGTGGGCCACCGGTGCCGCCGCTGGTGAAGACGGCCAGCTCGGTTTCTTCCTCAATGTGCAGCATTGCGGCAAGTTCTTCCTTATCGCTATAGGCTTTCAGCAGCTTGCGGCGGTTCTGCTTGGTCATATAGCTGGCCAGCGGGATCTTTGCACACTTGCCGTTCTGGTAGAAGAACAGCATGTAACCACGGTAATCGACTGTGACCGTCATGAACAGCGGCACTTCGCCCTCTTCCATTTCCAGCTTGGAAGCGACATAATCACCCAGCACGCTGGCCTTGGTATCGGCAAATTCCGATGCGCGGGATTTGTACACCTGGGCATGGTTGGTAAAGAAGAGCAGCTCGGCGCTGTTGGTGGTCTCTTTGGTATAAACCACCTCGTCGCCGTCTTTCAGCTTCTGCTCGCCAGACATGCGCAGGCTCTGCGGGGTAATTTTTTTGAAGTAGCCTTCCCGCGTAAAGAACACCGTGACCGGGTAATCCGGGATCTCGTTCTGCTCATCGGCAGCAGAATCGTCCGGCAGGTCGTACAGAATTTCCGTTTTGCGGGGGCTGCCATACTTTTTGGCAACATCGCTCAGCTCGGTCATAATGATCTTGCGGATGCGGGCGGGGCGTTTGAGAACATCTTCCAAGTCTGCGATCGCCTTTTCCAGTTCCTCAATTTCCTCGGTGCGTTTGAGGATATACTCACGGTTGAGGTGGCGCAGCTTGATTTCCGCCACATACTCAGCCTGCACTTCGTCAATGCCAAAACCGATCATCAAGTTGGGCACAACCTCGGATTCTTCCGCAGTGTTGCGCACAATTTCAATTGCCTTATCAATATCCAGCAGGATAGCTTCCAGGCCGCGCAGCAGGTGCAGACGCTTTTGCTTGCCCTGCAGATCATAGTAGGTGCGGCGGCGCACGCATTCGGAGCGGAATGCAATCCACTCCAACAAAATCTGGCGCACGCCCAACACGCGGGGCTGGCCGCCGATCAGCACATTGAAGTTGCAGGCAAAACTGTCCTCCAGCGGGGTTGCCTTGAACAGACGCGCCATCAGCTTGTCCTGGTCCTGGCCGCGCTTGAGGTCGATGGTCAGCTTCAAGCCGTTCAGGTCGGTTTCATCACGCATATCGCTGATTTCACGGATCTTGCCCAGTTTGACCAGCTCGGTGATCTTATCCATGATGGCTTCCACCGTTGTGGTCGGCGGAATGCGGGTGATGTCAATGCAGTTGTTCTCTTTATCGTAAGCCCACTGGGCGCGCACGCGGATGCTGCCGCGGCCTTTTTCCAGCACATTCTGCATCTCGGCGGCATCATACAGGATGGAACCGCCGCCGACAAAATCCGGCGCGGGCATCAGCTGGGCCAGGTCCGCCTGGTCGTCTTTCATCAGGGCGATGGTTGCATTGCAGAGCTCCACCAGGTTGAAGGAACAGATGTTGGACGCCATACCGACCGCAATGCCCAGTGTGTTGTTGGCCAGAATGGTCGGGAAGGTGACCGGCAGCATCGTCGGTTCGGTGGTGGTGCCGTCATAGTTGGGCACAAAATCCACGGTATCCTTGTCGATATCGCGGAACAGCTCTTCACACACGGGTTCCAGCTTTGCCTCGGTGTAACGAGCGGCGGCGTAAGCCATATCGCGGCTGTACGCCTTGCCAAAGTTACCCTTGGAGTCCACAAAGGGCACCAGCAGGCTTTCGTTGGAACGGCCCATACGCACCATGGTGTCATAAATGGCGGCATCGCCGTGGGGGTTCAGGTGCATGGTGCTGCCCACGATGTTGGCGCTTTTGGTGCGGGCGCCTTTCAGCAGGCCCATGCCGTACATGGTATACAGCAGTTTGCGGTGGGCGGGCTTGAAGCCGTCAATTTCCGGCAACGCGCGGGAAACAATAACGCTCATGGCGTAAGGCATGTAGTTTGTTTCCAGCGTATCGGTAATGGGGCTTTCGATGACCTCACCGGCAGAGAGGATCTCGACGTTATCGCCCAGCTGCGGGCGGGCAGGGGCGGCTTTCTTTTTGGTTGCTTTTTTTGCCATTTTGCTCTCTCCTCCCCTGATTAAGATACATCCAGATCGTCCAGATATTCAGCGCCGTGCTCCGCAATGTGCTCCTTACGGCCCTGCAGATTATCGCCCAGGAGCAGGTCAAACACCTCCGCCGTGCGCTGAACATCGGTGGGCAGAACTTTAATTAAGCGGCGGCTTTCGGGGCTCATGGTGGTCAGCCACATCATTTCGGGGTCGTTTTCGCCCAGACCTTTGGATCGCTGGATCGTAAACTTCTGGCCGTCGATCCGCTTCATGATATCGGCCTTTTCCGGCTCGGTATAGGCAAAGTAGGTCTTATTTTTGGTGTTGATCTCATACAGTGGGGATTCCGCGATATACACATACCCCTGATTGATGAGGGTGGGGGTCAGGCGGTAGAGCATCGTCAGCACCAAGGTGCGGATCTGATAACCGTCCACATCAGCATCGGTACAGATGACGATCTTGTTAAAGCGCAGGTTGTCCAGATTAAAGGTAGCCAGGTCCTTATTGTGGCTGCCGCCCAGCTCCACGCCGCAGCCCATCACGCGGATCAAGTCTGTGATAATGTCAGACTTGAAAATGCGGGCGTAATCGGCCTTCAGGCAGTTCAGGATCTTGCCGCGAATGGGCATGATCGCCTGGAACTCCGAATCGCGGCTCTGTTTGACCGCGCCCATAGCGGAATCGCCCTCCACGATGTACAGTTCGCGGCGGGTGGCATCCTTGGTGCGGCAGTCCACAAATTTCTGCACGCGGTTGGCCAGGTCCATCTGCTGGGTCATTGTTTTTTTGATGGACACACGCGCTTTTTCGGCGTGTTCGCGGCTTTGCTTATTGATTAGCACCTGCTTGCAGGCTTTTTCGGCTTCGTCCGGGTGCTCCACAAAGTAGACTTCCAGCTGGTGCTTGAGGAACTCCGTCATGGCCTGGGCCACAAACTTGTTGGTGATGGCCTTTTTGGTCTGGTTCTCGTAGCTGGTGCGGGTGGAGAAGCTGGAGGAAACCAGAATCAGGCAGTCCTGCACATCGTTGAAGGTGATGGAGCTTTCGTTTTTCTTGTACAGACCCTTATTTTTCAGCCAGTTGTTGATCTGGTTGACAAAGGCCAGGCGGACAGCGCGGTCCGGGCTGCCGCCGTGCTCCAGCCACGAAGAGTTGTGATAGTATTCCAGCGTTTGCACCGCGTTGGAAAAGCAGAACGCCACGTTCATTTTGACCTGATATTCCGGCTGATCATCACGGTCGCGGCCGATTGCGGAACCGGAACAGAAATGCACCGGGGTCAGGGTTCCCTCACCGGCGATCTCATTGGCATAGTCCTGAATGCCATGCTCATAGAAATATTCGATTTTTTCGGCACGTTCGCCCGTGCGGTCGTTGAACACGAGAGTCACACCGTCATTGACAACGGCCTGGCGGCGCAGCATATCCTTGAAAGTATCCGCCGGAACATTGATGTCGGTAAACACATCGGTGTCCGGTTTCCAGCGGATGACGGAGCCGGTGCGGCGGCCGGTGAACGGCTCTTTTTTCAGCCCGCCGACATTCTCACCTTTTTTGAAATCCAGGTGATAGTGCATGCCATCGCGGTAAATATCCGCAGTCATCCATTCGCTGGAATACTGGGTGGCGCAAAGGCCAAGGCCGTTCAGGCCAAGGGAGAAGTCATAGTTGCCGCTACCCTCGCCATATTTGCCTCCCGCGTACAATTCGCAGAACACAAGATCCCAGTTCCAGCGTTCTTCAGCTTTATTGTAATCGACGGGGATACCGCGGCCAAAGTCCTCTACTTCCACAGAGTGATCCGGGTAAAGGGTAACGTTGATTTTGTTGCCGTGGCCGTCACGCGCTTCATCGATGGAGTTGGATACGATCTCAAAAATGGAATGGGCACAGCCTTCCACACCGTCAGAGCCAAAGATAACGGCCGGGCGCTTGCGCACACGGTCTGCACCTTTTAAGCTCTTGATGCTTTCGTTGCCGTATTCTTCCTTCTTTTTTGCCATTCGGCAGTTCCCTCCCGTTTTTGGATGCAGGGAATCACGCTGCTGCGTACCCCTGTGCGCGCAGAATTTTGCTTTTTCAGGCGCGTAAAGATAATTAAACCACAGGTTGACAGGAATTGTCAAATCCAATTTTGCGTTTTTGCTGCACAAAGTTCCCTGTTGTGGTTATTTTTTGTCTGCTTTTTTGCGTTTGCGCGGCGGCTGGGCGGAGGCTTTTTCCTCTGCGGGCGCCGGGCGTCCCAGCTCTTCCGGCACGGGGGCCGGAGCTGTGCCCTGCAGTTTCCAGGCGCGCTCCAGCACGGGTTTCAGGTACTGGCCGGTGAAGGAGTTCGGGTTCTGGGCCACCTGTTCCGGCGTACCGGTTGCCACAATGGTACCGCCGCCGCTGCCGCCCTCCGGCCCCAGGTCGATGATATAGTCGGCACGCTTGATCACATCCAGGTTATGCTCGATCACGATCACGGTGTTGCCCGCATCGGCCAGCTTATCCAGCACCTTGACCAGACGGTGCACATCGGCAATGTGCAGGCCGGTGGTAGGCTCGTCCAGAATATAGACGGTTTTGCCGGTATCGCGGCGGGCAAGCTCGTTGGCCAGCTTGACACGCTGGGCTTCGCCGCCGGAAAGTGTGGTGGCCGACTGGCCCAGCTGCACATAGCCAAGGCCGACTTCCTGCAGGGTTTGCAGTTTGCGCGCAATTTTGGGCTGGTTGGCAAAGAAATTGCAGGCTTCCTCCACCGTCATATCCAGCACATCGGAGATGTTTTTGTCTTTATATTTTACTTCCAGCGTTTCGCGGTTATAGCGCTTGCCCTTGCAGACATCGCAGGGAACGTAAATATCCGGCAGAAAGTGCATTTCGATCTGCACAATGCCGCCGCCCTCGCAGGCTTCGCAGCGGCCGCCCTTGACGTTGAAGCTGAACCGGCCGGGGCCGTAACCGCGCTGTTTGGCATCCTGGGTGTTGGAGAAGAGGGCACGGATATCGCCGAACACACCGGTGTAGGTGGCCGGGTTGGAGCGCGGGGTGCGGCCAATGGGCGACTGGTCAATGCCGATGACCTTATCGATCCATTCCATCCCCTGAACTTCGTCACACTGGCCGGGGCGGCTGCGGGCGCCGTTGAGCGCTGCGGCCAGCGACTTATACAAAATTTCATTGACCAGCGTGGACTTGCCGGAACCGGAAACACCGGTCACGCAGATCATTTTGCCAAGGGGAAAATCCACGGTAATGTTTTGCAGGTTGTTTTCCCGCGCTTTGACCACCGTGAGCATTTTACCGTTACCGGAGCGGTGGGCGGTGGGAACTTCCACAAATTTGCGGCCGGAAAGGTACTCGCCGGTCACACTGCGCGGGGCATTGCAGATGTCCTCCACACTGCCGGCGGCCACGATCTCGCCGCCATGCACACCGGCACCGGGGCCGACATCCACAATATAGTCCGCCTGGCGCATGGTGTCCTCGTCGTGCTCTACTACAATCAGGGTGTTGCCCAGGTCGCGCAGGCGCTTCATGGTGGCAATCAGCTTATCGTTATCGCGCTGATGCAGGCCGATGCTGGGTTCATCCAGCACATACAGCACGCCGGTCAGTGCGCTGCCGATCTGGGTCGCCAGGCGGATGCGCTGGCTTTCGCCGCCGGAAAGGGACGATGCGCCGCGAGACAGGGTCAAGTACCCCAGACCCACGCTCTTCAAAAAGCCCAGACGCTCTTTGACCTCTTTGAAGATGGAGGCAGCGATGACTTCATCCCGCTCGGACACTTTTGCCGTCTGAATAAATTCCAGCTCCTCGTTCACGCTCATATCGCAGAACTGGGCAATGTTGATGCCGCCCACCGTGACGGCGAGGCTGGTGGGCTTCAGGCGTTGGCCGTGGCAGGTGGGGCACTCCTCGCTGGACATGACAAGGGCGATTTCCTCCTTGACCCACTCGCTGCCTGTTTCACGGAAGCGGCGCTCCAGGTTGGGGATAATGCCCTCAAACGTGTTCATATAGGTGCCGGAGCCAAACATATTCTCGCGCTGCATCTCGATTTTTTCAGTTCCGGTGCCATACAGGATGGCGTGCACGGCTTCTTTGCTCATCTCCTTGATGGGGGTATCCAGCGTAAAGCCATAGCGCTTGCCCAGCGCTTTGTAATACATTTCAGAGATGGATCCCTCCGCATAATACCAGCCGCTGGCCTTGATGGCACTTTCGCGGATGGACTTGTGCGGATCCGGAATCACGCGGGCCGGGTCCACCTTCATAAAGGTGCCCAGGCCGGTGCAGGTTTCACAGGCGCCAAAGGGATTGTTAAAGCTGAACATGCGGGGGGAAAGTTCGTCAATGGAAACACCGTGCTCCGGGCAGGCATAGTTCTGGCTGAACTCCATCGGTCCACCGCCGATAACATCAATGATGACAAGGCCGCCGGTCAGGGCAACGGCAGTCTCAATAGAATCGGCCAGGCGGCCGCGCACCGTATCATTGATGGACAGGCGGTCCACGACGATTTCAACGGTATGCTTGATATTCTTTTCCAGCTTGATCTCTTCGTCCAGATCATACATGTTGCCGTCAATGCGCACGCGGGCGTAACCGCCGCGGCGGGCAGCGTCCAGCTCCTTGGCCTGGGTGCCTTTGCGGCCCCGCACAACAGGGGCCAGCACCTGGAAGCGGGTGCGTTCCGGCAGTTTAAGCACCTCGTCTACCATCTCGTCCACCGTTTGCTGGCTGATGACGCGTCCGCAGACCGGGCAGTGCGGAACGCCGATGCGGGCATACATCAAACGGAGATAATCATAAATTTCCGTCACGGTGCCCACGGTGGAACGCGGGTTGTGGCTGGTGGTTTTCTGGTCAATGGAAACCGCCGGGGAAAGGCCGGTGATTTCGTCCACATCGGGCTTTTCCATCTGGCCCAGGAACATGCGGGCATAGCTGGAAAGGCTTTCCATATAGCGGCGCTGGCCGTCCGCAAAGATGGTATCAAAGGCCAGGCTGGACTTGCCGGAGCCGGAAAGGCCCGTCATAACAATCAGCTTGTTGCGCGGCAGAACCAGGTTGACGTTTTTCAGGTTATGCTCCCGTGCGCCCTTGATCGTAATGCGGTTGTTGGCATCAATTTGAATGTTGCTCACTTTTTATAGCTCCTTCTCCCCTTGCCCGTTTTGCGCTGTTTTTCAGCGGCGCGGCGGGTGCTGGTATCGGCGGTAGGGTCCTCCCCGCGCTGCAGCTTTTCAATCTCATCACGCAGGAATGCGGCGTGCTCAAACTGCAGCAGGCGGGCGGCTTCTTTCATCTCGCGGGTCAGGCGGGTAATGGCCTGTTCGCGTTCAGCGCGGCTCATACGGTGCTGGCGCATCTTTTTGTTTTCTTCGCTCATGCTGATTTCCAGCCCGCCGCCGATGGCTTTCACGATAGTTTTTGGTGTAATGCCGTGTTCTTTGTTGTAGGCATCCTGGATGGCACGGCGGCGCTCGGTTTCCATGATGGCGCGCTCCATGCTGGGGGTTACTTCATCGGCGTACATCAGCACCACGCCGTTTGCGTTGCGGGCCGCGCGGCCAATGGTCTGAATCAGGCTGGTTTCGCTGCGCAGGAAGCCCTCTTTGTCGGCATCCAGAATGGCGATCAGCGAAACTTCCGGCAGATCCAGGCCCTCGCGCAGAAGGTTGATGCCGACAATCACATCAATGGCACCGGTGCGCAGGTCCTTGATGATCTCCATGCGCTCAAAGGTATCCACCTCGTGGTGCATATACTTGGTGTGCACGCCGTGTTCTTCCAGGTAGTCGGTCAGGTCCTCGGCCATTTTGACAGTCAGGGTGGTAACTAGGGCACGCTCGCCGCGGTCGATGCGCTGCAAAATTTCGCCCAGCAGATTCTCGATCTGGCCTTCCACTGGGCGCACCATGATGACGGGGTCCAGCAGACCGGTGGGGCGGATGACCTGCTCGGCCACGCGGCTGGAATGTTCCCGTTCATAGGGGCCGGGGGTAGCGCTGACAAAGATCGTCTGGCCGACCTTGGATTCAAATTCCTCAAATTTCAGCGGGCGGTTGTCAAACGCCGAGGGCAGGCGGAAGCCATATTCCACCAGCGTTTTTTTGCGGCTGTAGTCCCCGCCGAACATGCCGCGGACCTGCGGCAGCATCACATGGCTTTCATCCACCATCAGGATAAAATCTTTGGGGAAGTAGTCCAGCAGCGTGGTGGGGGTGGAGCCGGGGGCACGGCCGGACAGCACGGCAGAGTAGTTCTCGATGCCCTTGCACATGCCAACTTCCTGTAGCATCTCCATATCGTACTGGGTGCGCTGCTGGATGCGCTGGGCTTCCAGCAGTTTGCCCTCTGCAGTAAAGGCCTGCACCTGCTGTTCCATCTCGGTCTGGATCTTGGCGAGACCTTCTTTCATTTTTTCAGGGCCGACGATATAGTGGCTGGCGGGGAAAATGGCCACATGGCGCACAATATTTTTGCGCTCGCCGGTCAGGGGATCAAACTCGGAAATGCGGTCGATTTCATCGCCGAAGAATTCGACGCGGATGGCGTATTCATCATTATAAGCAAGGTGGATATCCACAATATCGCCGTGAACGCGGAACTTATTGCGGATAAAGTTCATATCGTTGCGTTCATATTGCAGCTTGACCAGGCGGCGGCAGAGCTCGTCCCGCTCCATCTGCATACCGGGGCGCAGGCTGATGACCATGCTGCGGTAATCGATAGGGTCGCCCAAGGAATAAATGCAGGAAACCGACGCCACAATGATAACATTGCGCCGCTCCGACAGTGCCGCCGTGGCCGAATGGCGCAGGCGGTCGATCTCATCATTGATGGCGCTGTCTTTTTCAATATAGGTATCGGTGGAGGGGATGTAGGCTTCCGGCTGGTAATAGTCGTAATAGCTCACAAAATATTCCACCGCATCATCGGGGAAAAATCCGCGCATCTCGGTGCAGATCTGACTGGCCAGGGTTTTGTTTGGTTCCAGAATCAGTGTGGGGCGGTTGCACTGTGCAATGATATTGGCCATCGTAAAGGTTTTGCCGGAGCCGGTAACGCCCAGCAAAGTTTGACCTTTATCCCCTGCTTTCAGGCCCTGCACCAGCGCTTCAATAGCCTGGGGCTGGTCGCCAGTTGGTTTGAACGGTGCTTTGAGGTGGAACACCTCGGTTTGATTTTCCTGTTGCTCCGGCATAGCGGACCTCCCCTGCTGTTGGTCGTTCATTTACAACTTAAGTTCGTCTTATACAACTTACTGTTGTTTCATTATAGTATAGATCTTTTTAATTGTAAAGGCAATACCGCATAATTCTAAGTGCCGATACGGCGAGCGAGGTGCGGCAGCCGCCGGAGCGGTGCTTAAGCCGTCAGGCGGGAATTGTGCGGTATTGCCTAAAGGCATTTTGCGGCTTTTTATGCCTTTTATGCGCTGCTGCCGGGGTTGCATCCGGCAGCGGCATTTCGGCTTATTCTTCCTCCGAGTGTTCGCGCACCCATTTGGCAATATGCTTAATGAATGCCTCACCATATTTGGCAGCCTTTGCATCGCCGACGCCGGAAATGCGGCGGAAATCCCCCATGGTGCGCGGCTTAAGCTCGGCCATCTCGTCCAGGCTGACATTGTTGAACACGATATATGCCGGAACGTGGTTTTTCTGGGCCAGTTCGCTGCGCAGGGTTTTCAGGCTTGCCAGCAGCGAATCGTCCGCTTCCGAAAGTGCGGTGCGGGCAGCCGTCTTTTTGCGGGAAGCACGGCGCTTGGCCTGGGTTTCCTGCGCGGTGGCGGCGCGCTCCTGCATGGTAACCTGCTCACCGTGGAAAAGCACCGCCGGAGCCTTGGCTGTCAGGGTGATGACCGGGAACTCATCGCCGGTTTCGGCCAGGTAGCCCTGCTCCTGCAATGCATCCAGGTAAAGGCGCATGCGCTGGGGCGGCACATCCCGCATGATGCCATAGGTCGGGAACTGGTCCAGCCCGCGCTCCAGAGTTTTCTGATCCTTGGCGCCGCGCAGCATCTGCACCAGCGCCACAACCCCCAGCCCGCCGGGCCAACGCTTTTGGATGCGCGCCACGCCGGAAAGGATCTTCTGTGCTTCGGTGGTGATGTCGGTCTGCACAAACTCGCCGGTGCAGTTGGAACAGTTGCCGCAGCCGCCGGTGTGGTGCTCGCCGAAATAATCCAGCAGATAGCTGCGCAGGCAGCGGGTGGTTTTGCAGTACCCCACCATCACGTCCAGCCGCTCGCGGTCCCGCCTGGCGGCGGCTTCGGCCTGTTCAGGGGTTAGCTCATCGTTATCGTGGGAGTTCTGGATAAAATACTTTGCCGTCTGCACATCCCCCAGGGAGAACAGCAGGATGCACTCGGCGCGCTCGCCATCGCGCCCGGCGCGGCCCGCTTCCTGATAGTAGTTTTCCAGATTTTTTGGCATATTATAATGCAGCACAAAGCTGACATTGGATTTATCTATGCCCATGCCGAAGGCGTTTGTTGCAACCATGACCCGCTTGCGATCATAGACAAAATCTTCCTGATTTTTGCTGCGCTCCTCCGGGGTAAGGCCCGCATGATAACGGGTAGCGGAAATGCCAACGGATCGCAGCTCCTTACAGACGGACTCTACCGATTTGCGGGTAGCGCAATAGACAATGCCGCTGCGATCCCGGTGGTCGAGGATATATTCTTCAATATAACGTTCTTTATCCCGCGGGCGGGCCACACCAAAATAGAGGTTGGGGCGATCAAAGCCGGTGGTCAGCGTAAAAGGCTGGTTGAGCTGCAGCAGGGCAATGATATCCTGCTTGACCTGTTCCGTTGCCGTTGCCGTGAACGCACCAATGACCGGGCGGTACGGCAGACGGGAGATGAATTCGGCAATTTTCAGGTAGCTGGGGCGGAAATCCTGACCCCATTGGGACACGCAGTGGGCTTCGTCCACAGCCACAAAAGCGATGCGGGCGTGCATGGCAAGGTATAAGAAACTGTCCGTCAGCAGGCGTTCCGGGGCAACGTATAGAATTTTATAGTCTCCCTCCAGCGCGGCACGCAGAATGGTGCTGTAAAGCCCTTCCGGCAGGGCGGAGTTCAGGCAGGCAGCATGCACGCCCTCCTCTTCCAGGGCGGCAACCTGGTCCTGCATCAGGGAAATCAGCGGTGAAATGACCAGCGTAAGCCCCGGCATCAGCATGGCCGGAACCTGGTAACAAACAGATTTGCCTGCGCCGGTGGGCATAACGCCGAGGACATCCTGGCCGGAAACGATGGCATCCACCACCTGTTCCTGACCGGGGCGGAAGCTGCTGTGGCCGAAGTATTGCTGCAAAACGGAAAATTTATCCATGAATTCGTCCTTTTCTGGATGAGTGCGGCAAGTTGTGAACATTTTACAAAATTTTCAATTTGTCCGCAAAAACATTTTGACTTTTTGTATAGATTTGCTATAATAGAGGTACAGGAAGCAGCTGTCGAAAATGAAGCCAAGTTGGCAGCGGGCTTTCCGGCAAGGGTGCTGGGCACCCAAAACAAAGGGAGGTTGTCCTATGAAAGTTACATGTACCGGCCGTCGCGTTACGCTCAAACCGAGCTTTATCGAAAATGCGGAAAAGAGGCTTGCGAAGCTGGACAAGTTTTTCCCTGACGAAGCACAGGCACAGGTTACCGTCACGGTAGAAAAAAGCGGGCAGACCGTTGAGATCATGCTGCGCAGCAAGGATCTGGCCATGCGCGCCGAAAAAACGGATGAGCGCATGGAAGATTCCCTGGCCGACGCCGTCGATCTGCTGACCCGCCGTGTGGTAAAGTACCGCAAGCGCCTTGGCGCCAAGCTGACCGCCGCAGCAGCGGAAATACCCGCTACCGAGCCGGAAGAAAGCATGGATATTGTGCGCGAAAAGCACTTTGCCCTGAAGCCCTGCAGCACTGAGGAAGCCATTTTGCAGATGGACCTGCTGGGGCACAGCTTCTTCCTGTATCACAGCACCGAGAACGACAAGATCCAGGTCGTTTACCGCCGCGCTGATGGCGGGTACGGCGTGCTGATCCCGGAAGCATAAGCTGGCAGCTTAAACTTAACATAGCGCCGCACAAACGGCATAACTTTGCCGCCCCTTTTACGGGGCGGCATTTTTTATTTGTTTTGTATGGTTCAAGGCAAACTCTGCTGCCTTGCGCCCGCGGGACATGCCGGGTTTGCTTTGTGCTTGAGGCGCATTCAGCGCTTGATTTGTTTGGGCTTCTCCGGTTCCATCGGCCAGGTGGCACGGGCGGCAAACAGCAGTTGGCCGGTACCGGGGTTATACTGCGGCACACGGCCATGCTCTGCCATGCTGAACCAGGCGGTAGGCGTCAAAATCACATGATCCAGCACATCAATGCCAACCTGGCCCAATGCCAGAATAATGGCCTGCGTGGCAAGCAGATCCGCATTGGAAGCCGCCGCCAAACCGGATGGATGGTTATGCGCCAGCACAACACAGGTACACTGGCTGGCAACGGCATCCCGCAACAGCTTATGGGTATCAAACTGCACGCGGTTGGGAATGCCCGATGCAATGTAAATTTCTTTGAGCGGGACATAATCGTCATTCATGGCGATCATATAAAACTCTTCCCGCTTGGGGTCGTTGAACAGCGGGCGGATATACTCACAGCACATCTCAGCGTTGCGCAGCTGAACAGGGTGTTCCTTGTGCTTTTGGATCTGGTAAAAGCGGGCAACATCCCGGAAGGAATGCAGCAGTCTTGCGCTGGCGGGGCCAATGCCCTGCACCTGCATCAATTCTTCCTCGCTGGCATCCAGCACTTGGCAAAATCCGCCAAAATGCTGGATCAGGCGGTGAGCCAAGGGGTTGGTATCCCGGCGTGGAATGGAAAAGTACAAAAGATATTCCAGCACCTCATGCGCGGCAAGGCTGGTTAAGCCATCGCGGGCAACGCGCTCCTGCATGCGGGCACGGTGCTCTTCATGGATCGAATTGGTAGTTTTCTTTTCCGGCATGGGCGCACATCCTTTACCTTTGGCTGTTCTTATTATATACTATTGTTTGAAGATTGCAAAGAGGATGTGACCCCCATGAAAAAGTTTATCGCAGGCGAAAACGAAAACGGCGTGCGGCTTTCCCGCTTTGTGGAAAGCGTGACCAGGGACATGCCGCGCAGCCTGCTGTATAAAAGTTTCCGCAACAAGCGCATTAAGGTGAACGGCAAGCGCGGTGAAGCGGACACCCGGCTGAGCAGCGGTGATGTGATCGAGCTGTATATCAACGATGAGTTCTTCCCCGAAAAGCCGGTGGTCCCGGCCAAAAAGCCGCCGCGCCGCCAGCCGCCGGTCAAGGTGATCTATCAGGACGAAAACATTGCGGTGCTGTACAAGCCCGCCCACCTGCTGTGCCACAGCGACCGCACCGGCGATGCCAACCTGGTGGATGCCTTTTGTGCCCAGCTGCAGGCCAGCGGCGAATATGACCCCAAGGCTGAAAACCGCTTTGCACCCGCCATCTGCAACCGGCTGGACCGCGGCACCGAGGGGCTTGTGATTGCCGCGAAAAAATACACGGCCCTGCGGGATATGAACGAGATCATCCGCAATGACTGGATGAAGAAAGAGTACCTGACCATTACCATCGGTGCCCCGCCGGCCGGGCGGCATGTTGCCTGGCTGCAGCACAGCGAAAAAGGTAACAAGGTGCGCATTCACGCCCACGAAAGCGAGGGGTACAAAAGAATCATCACCGATGTAACGGTGATCCGCTGCATTGGGCCGTTTGCGCTCTGCCGCATTGGACTGATTACCGGCCGCACGCACCAGATCCGTGCGCACCTGGCTTACCTGGGGCACCCGGTGCTGGGCGACATCAAGTACGGCAACCGCAACATGAACGAGAAAACCGGGTTTAAGACGCAGGCACTGTGTGCCCAGCGGCTGACGTTTGGCAATATTCCGGAGGGAAACACGCTGTACTATCTTTCCGGCAGAGTCATCAAGCTGGCAGACCCGGAGATTGTAAAACAGTTTGATGCGTTGGAGAGGAAGCCGGGACAGGAATAAAGGAGTGCCGTTGGGTTAGGATACGGTTGGTTCGCCGTTATTTATCGTCCGTAATCGTTTGTAGCATTGTGACATTTTAGAATGATTAGCGGGGCGGCGGTTTGCATTTATGAGGCGTTCGCCATGGGGCCGATTTTTCGGTGAATTTTTAGGCAGCGGGCGCACGATGTGTGCCCCTACCAGTGTGGTAATTCTAAAGCTTTACTTTTTATGATTTGGAGACTTTCTCCATTTGGCTTTGTTACGAAGCGGCTCTAATTTTTTAGATAGAGCAAAAAGGTAAAGTTTTAGTCTTAACACACTACTACGGGGGTACGTTTTGGGCTTAGTTCCATGTGATATTTGAAATGCGCACCCAAGTTATGCCTGACAAAAAAGCGAATATACAAAAACACCCGCAGGGATCGGCCAAGTGGCTTACACCTGCGGGTGTTGCTTATTGCTTATTCAGCGCAGCTGGAATCAGACCGGATGAGACTTGTTCTCATAGTCAGCATGCAGAGCGTCCACACCGTGCATACGGGCATTGCGCTTTTCGAAGAACTTGGGAGCAACCTGCGGGAACATAGCGTAGGTCAGAACGTCCTCTTCCTGGATGGCATACTTGGCAGCTTCAGCCTTCAGCTTGTCCATTTCGGGGGCAAGGGTATCAGCAAAGCGGCAGGTAATGGGCTCTTCGCCCTTCAGAATAAAGTCGCTGAATTCCTTCTTGATGGGAGCGGGAGTCTTGCCGTAATCGCCATGGACCAGGCCCTTGAACTCCTTGGTGACCATCTTGTAGCGCTCGCCCATGATGACGTTGAACACAGCCTGAGTGCCAACGATCTGGGAGGTCGGGGTGACCAGCGGCGGGTAACCGGCATCCTCACGCACGCGGGGGATTTCGGCCAGAACTTCGTCCAGCTTATCTTCCCTGCCAGCGTCCTTGAGCTGCTTAAGCATGTTGGAGAACATGCCGCCCGGAACCTGATACAGCAGGGTGTTGGCATCAACGCCCAGGCTCTTCGGATTGATCTGGCCGTTGGCGATGTACTTTTCGCGCAGTTTGGCGAAGTAAGCACGCACAACGTTCAGCTGGTTCAGGTCAAGGCCGGTGTCATAATCGGTGCCCTGCAGGGCGGCGACCAGGCTTTCGGTCGGCATATGGGAAGTGCCCAGAGCCAGCGGGCTCATGGCGGTATCCACAATGTCAGCACCGGCTTCGATGCCCTTCAGGATGGACATGGAGGCCAGACCGGCGGTGTAATGGCTGTGGATGTCAACAGGGATGCTGACGGTCTTCTTCAGCTCGCTCACCAGCTCGGCGCAGGTGTAGGGCTTGAGCAGGCCTGCCATATCCTTGATGCAGATAGAGTCTGCGCCCATCTCTTCCAGGGTCTTGGCATACTTGGCAAAATACTCGTTGTTATGCACCGGGCTCAGGGTGTAGCTGATGCAGGCCTGAACATGTGCCTTTTCCTTGTTGGCTGCCTCGATGGCAGTCTTCAGGTTGCGGGGGTCGTTCAGCGCATCGAAAATACGGATCACATCAATGCCGTTGGCAACGCTCTTCTGTACAAAGTACTGAACGGCGTCGTCAGCATAGGGGCGATAGCCCAGCATGTTCTGGCCGCGGAACAGCATCTGCAGTTTCTGATGCGGCAGTTCTTTACGCAGGATGCGCAGACGCTCCCACGGATCTTCGTCCAGAAAGCGGATGCAGGAGTCAAACGTTGCGCCGCCCCAGCACTCCACAGAGAAGTACGGGATCTTGTCCATTTCGGGCAGGATAGGACGCATTTCATCCATCGTCATACGGGTGGCCAGCAAAGACTGATGCGCATCACGCAGAACGACTTCGGTAATCTTAACAGGTTTCTTAGCCAATCTCGTTCACCTCATTTTTTAACGTTCGGGATCGTTTACGCTTTATCAGCCCATGGTGTACAGCACATCGCCGGAGTTGACGGTATCGCCCTTGCGAACGTCAATGCTGGCAATGGTGCCGTCCTGCGGTGCGCTGATCTCGTTTTCCATCTTCATGGCTTCGAGGATCATGACAACATCGCCAGCCTTAACAGCAGCGCCTGCCTTGACCTTGATGTCCAGGATGGTGCCCGGCATGGGAGCGTTGACAGGAACAGAACCAGCGGGTGCGGCAGGTGCAGCAGCCGGAGCAGGTGCAGCGGCGGGTGCCGGAGCGGCAGCCGGGGCAGCAGCAACAGGAGCAGCGCCGTTGGTGTTTTCTTCAACGGTAACGTTGTAAGCAACGCCGTTCACGGTAACAGTCAGGTTTTTCATAAAAAGGATCCTCCTTAAATATTACAGGGTGATGTTGCCGTGTTTCTTAGGCAAACGGGTGGTGCGCTTGGTGGCCAGCATATCCAGGGCCTGTGCGGCAGCAGCACGCACATCGGCAGCCTTTACAGCGGCATCGGCAGCACCGTTGGCAACAGCGGCAACTGCGCTGCACTGCTCTGCCTTGTAGGCAGCAGCCTTCTGCTTGGTAGCCTGCTGGATGTTGTCAGAAGCAAAGATCTCGTCCTTGTACAGAACGGTAGCGGCGGTTTCCGGTGCCAGCGGGGCAACGGTGCAGCCGTCCACAGCAATACGCCAGTCAGCGGAAGCTGCAAAGACGGTGTAGATGGGGCCAACAGCCTCACCGGCAAGGATTGCGACCTTAACGGTGGTAGCTTCGGCATAAACGCCAGCCATACGGGCAGCCTGGCGGATGCCGCCAGCCTGGTCGTCGCCTTCGCTCTTGACAAAGCCTTCCGTGTTGACAACAGTCACAACGGGAATGCTGTAAGCATCACACAGGCGCACAAAACGGGCTGCCTTAGCGGTGCACTTGTGGCACAGGGTACCCTTGGCGGTAGCAACGATACCGACAGCCTGGCCGTTGACGGAACCAAGTGCGGTATAGATGTTGCGGCCATAACCAGCGTACAGCTCGGTCAGGCTGCCTGCATCGGCAATAGCCTCGGCAGCGCTCTTGGCATCATACTTGACCAGGTTGAGCGCAGCGGCGGGAGCTTCGAAATCAAACACAGCGGGGCCAGCCAGGTTGTTGGCCGGCAACATACCCACAACGCGGGCAGCGGCGGAAGCTGCCTTGACGGCATCTTCTTCCACGATAGCGGCAACGCCTGCCTTGGCGGCAAACTCAGCAGAGCCGGCAGCCTTGACCTTGTCCTCTGCATTGAAAGGAGCGGTCAGGAACAGCTCAGCGTCAGCTGCCATGATGCAGACATCAGCTGCGGCGGCCTGCACAGCGCTGGTGCCGGCGCAGGTACCGGTAACAACGGCAACCTGAGGCACAACGCCGGAGATGCGGGCGATCTCAGCGGTCAGGCGGGAGTTTGCGTTCAGCAGCTCCAATCCGCCTTCCAGCTTAGCGCCGGTAGAATTGTAGAACGTTACAACGGGATTGCCGGTCTCAGCGGCCATTTTCAGCACGCGAGTGGTTTTATCCAGATCTGCCGCGCCAACGGGTTCCCCGTTCTGGTAAACGGCATAAACGCTTTGGCCATTGGCACAGCCGAACGCTGCGCTGACGGCACCGTCAGTAAACAGAGGAGAATAGCTCCCCTCATCAAAAAATGCTGCAAGGATTGCTTCCTTGCCTGGCTTATTAGCTGCCATACATTGACCTCCTGTTTATTCAATGAGCAAGATGGTTATCATATGCCATATGGCTTTATTATACTACTTCGTCGAAAAGCAGACAAGTGGAAAGCGCCAAAAAGTTTTGCGTTTTGCCTTATTTTTCAGCTTTTTTCTGCACGGTTTGCCCAAAATTATGACAAAGCCGCCCCTTGCGGAGCGGTTTGTTTGCATAGAATGTTGTGATTCAGCTTGCTTAGTCGTGCTTGATGGGGCCGGGGCGGCGGGCGGCGGCAGGGGCGGTTTTGCGGGCCGGGGCAGCCTTGAGCGCGGCATTGCGCAGGGCACTAATCTCGGATTTTTTCAGTTCGCGGTATTCGCCAGGCTGCAGCATGCCCAGTTTGACCGGGCCTTCAGCGCTGCGCTTCAGGCGGATGACCTCCAGGCCGACTGCTTCGCACATGCGGCGGATCTGGCGGTTGCGGCCCTCGTGCAGGGTGATCTCCAACACCGTGCGGCCGGGTTCATCCACCACAACATGGATGACGGCGGGCTGGGTTTTTACACCATCGTCCAGCACAACGCCGCTGGACATTTTGACAACCTGTTCCTCGGTCGCGCGGGGGCGCACAGTAACGCGGTACAGCTTGCCCACGCCGCCGGAAGGATGAGTGAGCAGGTTGGCAAATGCGCCGTCATCCGTCAGCAGCAGCAAGCCTTCGCTGTCTTTATCCAGACGGCCGATGGGATACACACGGCGGTCCACGCCGGTGAGCAGATCCATAACGGTCTTGCGGCCGCGTTCGTCCGATGCGGTGGTAATATAGCCGCGGGGCTTGTTCAGCATCAGATAGGTATACTGGCGCTTGCGCACAATGCGCACGCTTTTGCCGTCAATGCTGACTTTATCAAAGTCGGGGTCCATCTTATCCCCCAGCGTGACCGGGTGGCCGTTGACCTTGACGCGGCCTTCATCAATCAATTTTTCTGCAGCGCGGCGGGAGCACACGCCCTGGTCCGAGAGTACTTTTTGAATCCGTTGTTCTGCCATGGTGTTCCTTTCCAATATCAGGGTAATATCCGCCGGGTGGATTTGCTTATATGATAATGTCCTCCCGGCATTTCAGTTGAACAGCCCGCTTTGGGCCGGGTTCCGGTTGGGGAAAAATGAAATCTGTCCGCTTATTCCTGCGGGGTTTCGGGCTTGTCCTTTTTGATTAGGGCGCTGATGCGGTCCACAAGGTCCGGCAGAGCGTTGATAGCGCTGTCCACCGGGCTGACATGTTCCACCAGCTGGATGGTGCGCACATTGCCGCCGCTGATCACCAAAAACGCGATGGGTGCAATGGAAACGCCCGCGCCGGTGCCGCCGCCAAACATCTGCTTGTTGGTTTTTGCGCCAACATCAGAGCCGCCGGAGGCAAAGCCAAAGGTAACGCGGGAAATGGGGATGATGGTTGCTCCATCCACCGTGATCGGTTCGCCAATGATGGTATTGGCATCCACCAGCTGGCGAATTTTTTCCATGGTAACGCCCATCATGCCTTCAATCGGATGTTCTGCCATTATAAATTACCTCCCTGTTCTGTTTCAGGTGTATTGTATTTGGGGTGTTTTGGGGGCAGCAACTGCGGGTCATGCCGGGCATGCCACACAAAGCACACCACTGTAACCAGTGCCAGCAGCGGGCAAAACAGCAGTTTGAGCGAAACCACACGCTGCTGTTTGGCGCTGCCGGTGTAATCAGCCTCCAGCCAGAGCTGATCCGCCTGTATTTTAATGTGGTCCTGTGCGATTGCCAAGATGGTGTTGAGGGTGGTCAGCGTCTGGCCGTACAGGATGGCCGTTTCTGCGGCGTTCTCCCCTGTTATCGTCCAGATCACATTCAGCTTGCTGACGCGGAAGCCGCGCAGCAGCGGCCCCACACTGGCGCGCAGCACGCTGAACAGGTGCCGCATATAGCCAACGGGGTCCGCCCTGACTGCCGCTTTGATGCGGTCCACAAGGCCGGTATCTTCTTCCGGCTGTGGTTCCGCGGCTCCCGGTTGGCTGGCCGGGGTAGATTTGGCTTTTGGTTTTGGTACTGCCTGTTCCGGCTGCGGGGATGTTTCCGGTGCTTTTGGTTTTCCCTGTTCCTTTTCAGCGGGCGGGGCCGGTTCTGCTTTTTGGGGTTCTTCCGGCGCTTTTGCGGGCTTTGCTTCCGTGGGTTCCGTCTGCTTTTCCATTGTAGGTTGTGCGGGCAGTTCCGCTTTTGCAGGCGGCGGGGTTGGCTTGGGTGGTGCGGCGGAAGTCGGCTCGGTTTTGGGCGTGTTCCCCTGCTTTGTTTCTGCCTTCGGTTCTGCCTTTTTTTCCTCTTCATCCGCTTTGCGCGGGTACAGGGTAAAGTGCAGCGGGCCGTAACACAGCTGTAAACGCAGGCCACCGATATGGCTCCAACGGAAGTGAATGCCCGCAGGCAGCAGCAGCGCCAACAGCAAAAGCAAAAGCAGTGCCAGCAAAATCATGCCGATTATTTTTAGCACCATCAGCACAACCGCCAACACGGCGCTCATTGCAGTTCCTCCAGGGTTTGCTGCACCGGCAGTTCTTCTTCTTTCTGGGGGTCGTCATGCAGCGGGGGCAGGTCGGCCAGACTGCCAAGGCCGAACACCCGCAAAAAGGTATCCGTCACCCGGAACGCCACCGGCTTGCCGGGCAGATCCAGGCGGCCAGCTTCCTCAATCAGTCCGCGTTCCATCAGCTTGGACACGGTGGAAGAGGAATCTACGCCGCGCACCTGCTCGATGAAGCTGCGGCTGACCGGCTGGTTATAGGCGATAATAGCCAGAACTTCCAGCGCAGCGGGCGAAAGCGGCGCGTTGCGGCGGGTATCCAAAATGCGCTTGACCACCTCGCCATAATACGGGCGGGTCGCCATCTGCCAGCGGTCGCCGTCAAAATGCAGCAGCATCAGGCCGCTTTCGGTTTCATCATAGCGCTTTTGCAGCTTTTCCAGCAGGGTCAGCACCTCTGCCGGGTCGGCGCGCATGGCTTCGGCCAGGCGGTCGGTTTCCACCGGTTCGGCGTTGGCAAACAGCATGGCTTCCAGCATGCCAATTTTATTGCGCTGTGTGATCGGCATCGGCTGCGGCCTCCTTTCCTGTGGGTTGGTTTTGTTTGTTGCGCGGGCGGCGGGCGCGGTCCATCGTCAGGGTTCCGGTTTCATCCAGCCGCACACGCCCGGCGCGGATCAATTCCAGCAGCGCCAGGAACGTTGCCACATTGGTGCTGCGGCTTTCCTGCGGGCTGAACAGCTGGCCCATGCGGCACAGTGTACCTTTCAGCATACCGCGCAGCATGTGGGCCACACGGCTTGCCACCGATACGAACGGCGCGGTGACCAACGGTTCAAACCGCTCCTGGGTGGGCTTTTTGCGGCGCTGGCTGCGGCCCATCAGGCTGAACCACGCCTGCACCAGCCGGTCGGGATCCTGTTTGCGGGAATATTCCGCCGGGCCTTCCGGTTTTTGGGGCTGGCGCACCGCGGTGTACAAATCCCGCGCACGGCTGCCCAACTCCGCCGCCACCTGCTTGCAGGTGCTGTACTCGATCAGACGGCCGGTCAGCTCCGCTTTCATGCGTTCCGCTTCAGGGCTGCGTGGCAGCAACAGGGCGCTTTTCATCTGAACCAGGTGCGCGGCCATATCAATGAATTCGCTGGAGACTTCCAGTTTATCGGCCTGCATGGTCTGGATGGCGGCAGTATACTGCTCAATGAGTTCCATGATATTGATATCATAGAGGTTCATTTTATTTTTGCCAACCAGATAGAGCAGCAAATCCAGCGGACCTTCAAAATTATCTTCCTGTAGCTTAAAGGTAAGTGTTTCCATAAAACAGCGGATATCGTTCCTTACTTAAATTGAGATGTGCCATCAGGCAATGCCGAACAGCAGTTCCACAAAGCCGGTCAGGTTCAGCAGCAAACGCCACGCCGCGTTTACGCAGAGATTGAGCGGGGTGTTGAGCAGGCCAAAGAACACCAGAAGCAACACAACGCCCATGATGTATTTTTCATACCGCATGGCCTGAAAATACAGTTTTTGCGGCAAGAACAGCAACACAATGCGGCTGCCGTCAAACGGCGGTACAGGGATCAGGTTGAACACGCCAAGGCTGATGTTCATGCTGATCAGAACATAAAGGAAATCCAGCACCAGCTGGGGTGCCGCGCCGCCGCAGGCATAATATACCACTTTATAGAGCAGCATGGCCGCATAGGCCAGCAAAAAGTTGGAGAGCGGCCCCGCCGCGGCGGAAACAGCCATCCCCCGTTTGGGATTTTTGAAGCGCGTGGGGTTGATGCCAACCGGCTTTGCCCACCCGACCCCGGCCGCAATCATGCACAAAGCGCCCAGCGGGTCAAAGTGGCGCAGCGGATTCATGGACAGGCGGCCCATATCCTTGGCGGTGGAATCGCCCAATTTCCAGCTGATAAGCGCGTGGGCGGATTCATGGAACGGGATGACGATCAGCATGGCCACGGCGCGCAGAGCGTAATAATACAGCTCCTGCGGGGAGATCACGCCATTGAGGGCAAAATGATTCATAAAAACCTCAGCATACCGCATAGCAGGCCACACAGGCACATACGGGTAATTATTTAAAGTATTATACCGTACAATCCGCCCCAAAACAAGGGCAGCGGGACACTTTGCGCCTGTTTTTGAAAAAATGTACCGTTTCTGCGGATTTTTTACGGATTTTTTCAAAAAGGGTATTGCATTTTGGCTTAAGATTTGCTATTATAGTACAGCTATGTTAAAGGAGGTGCAAGCAGAATGGCCAAATGTGCATGTTGTGGCAAGGGTGTCACTTTCGGCATCAAGGTTTCCCACTCCCATCGTCGGAGCAATCGTACCTGGAACCCCAACGTCAAGCGCGTGAAAGCGGTTGTGGATGGTTCCCCGAAGTATATCTACGCCTGCACCCGCTGCCTGCGTTCGGGTAAGGTTACCCGCGCGGTCTGATCAAGACGCAAAAAATTGCCGGTCACAGTTGGTGGCCGGCATTTTTGCGTGCTTTTTATAAGCGGGTTCCCGTTGCTGTCAGGGGCTGCCTTGGCAGTGCTTTTTTGATTTTTATCAGGATGTATCTGATCAGATACGCCTTAGGAGGTTGCTATGCTGCCAGCTGACCCAATCATCCTGCTCAGTTATATCAACACCCAGCTGCGGGATCATTACGCAAGCCTGGATGCCCTGTGTGCCGATCAGGACGCCGATAAGGATGCCATTTGCGCAAAACTGGCCGATGTTGGCTATGAATACAACGCCAGCCGCAACCAGTTTGTGTAACGGTGTTGATCACACCCACATGCTTTCGCACGGCACTTTGCCCCGCAAGGGGTAAGGTGCTGTTTTTTTGGGTAAACCGCAGCGCTGTTTGCTGCGCAAGGCACGCCTGAAAGCTACGGCAATACCGCATAATTCTAAGTGCCGATATGGCGAGCGAGGTGCGGCAGCTGCTAAGCCAAAAGCGCAGATAATACTGGATGCTG
>ERZ1106964.794-NODE-794-length-28046-cov-6.346897_pt1 | contig 28046 bp, 25 predicted proteins | sample MGYA00403682_ERZ1106964 | MGnify/ENA primary metagenome ERZ1106964 (study PRJEB35170, sample SAMEA104062451) | human gut metagenome | biome: human gut; feature: human-associated habitat; material: faeces | place: Denmark | collected 2013-04-10 ...
TCTATCCAGCTGAGCTATATGGACGTGTCTGATATATGATTATAGCCCGATCAAAATCGAACTGCAATCCCTTATTTAGTTTTTTTGAGGTGACCGTTGTAACGCAACCTTAGGAGACGAACGCTCTATACTACTGAGCTACAGAGACATGCAGTCTAAAAAACTACGATATATATCTTACCAAACAGAAGCCGGAAAGTCAAGGAATCGCAACTTTTAGAGAAGTATTTCTTCAGGTTTTATTTCATTGTTTCAATCCACAGTCGGTAATTTAACGGAGACTGACTGTGATTTGCTTCGTGTCAGTGGGGGATACCGATTTCTCTCCGCCCACCACTGCCATTAAGTTTTCCATTGGCAATTCATCTTACCACCTATAGAGGTGGGAGAATTCTTGCTGTTGTTAGTTAAAATAAGGTCATACAAAGCTCTTTCTGCTGCCTAGAAAACTTTCCTATTTTTGACTTTGTTTCGCACGATACGGTTCCAGCTTTAAGGTTCCCTGCATCCAGATCTGCCCTTTGAACCGGCGTCCGGGCTGGGGTTCTCCTAAGAGATCTTTACTGTTGATACAGATCACAAACTCCAGGTCATGGCTCTCGATCTTCATGCGATAAATTTCTTCTTTTGTATAAATATTTCGTACTTTCTCGACTTCTTTAATTTCTCCAATAATAGAATACTGATCACACTCCACGCCACACGGCATAAAGCAGGAGTCGATAATGGAGTAGAGATCCTCTTTCATCGCTCTTCTGGAAATCTGTGAGTAGAGATCAATATCCTCGATCGTCAGCGTCTCCATCGCTTCCTCGTCCCCGTTCTTTGCTGCCTCGATCAGACTGCTGCGGTCTTTTGCTGCAACCTTCGCCTTCTGGATCTGTTTCTGACTTTTTTTGATCGGAAGAAGGATCTTTCCTCCGATGGACATACCGGAAAAGCAGACGGATCCGATCTTTGAGTGATGCTCTTTATCCAGCATTTTTTCCCGGAATTCCAGGAAATTTTGGATATAAAAGATCAGTGTAATGCCGACTTTATTCTCGTCCACCATTCCGGAGTATGTCTCTTTCTCCGTATGCCGCTGGACTGAACACTCTTCCGTTGATCCGACAATGTTGCTCTCCAGATACGGGAAGTAAAATTCCCGCTCGAAGTCTCCATCATCATTCAGTTCCCCGACGATCGAGATGCCAAGTCCCGGGGCCACTTCCGTCCGCATTTCGCAGACATTGCTGTCCTCATCGACCTGGACACACTTCGTCATCGACGGCTGCCGTTCCAGCAGATCCAGAAGCTTTTGAATATCTTTTTTCTTTGTATACATGCTGAAACCAGCTGCACGTAAAAATTTATGCATATGGATCAATAATCTCCTTTATCCTCGCCATCGGGATCGTCCGGCAGTGCATCGTAATCCTCGATGGTATCTGTCTGGATCTCGACCTCTTCCACATCGTATGCGTCCGCATACCGTTTTACACGTTCTTCTTCATCTTCACGGCGCTCTGCCTGACGTCTTCTCAGCTCTTTCATGCGCTCGCTCTTCTTCCGCTCGCTGCTCGGAACCTCGATATCCTGCTCACCGGAACCACCTTTTCTCTCTTTCTTCTTTCCGGCTGCAGCCTTCTCTTTCTGGGCGATCCGTTCATCCATCGTCGGACGTTTTACATATCCCAGGGCCTGCTCCAGCGCCTCCTGTTCCTCTCCGCCGAGGAGAACTTCCGTCGCTCCTTCCTCTACCTCTTTTAAGTAGATATAGCAGCCTTCACGGCTGTGAACGACGTCCAGTACGAAACCGCTGTTGTTGTTATCCAGCATTGCGATGACAAAGCTCAGATTTCCGCCCATGCCCTTAAACGCGTTGTACTTGACGTATCCGAATTTCTGGAATGAGGACTTGATCTGCTTTGAAAGCTGCTTCATCGCATCCCGGCTCACCCGGTCTTTTTCCTGAAGTTCTTCCATCTCGTCCATGATGTCCATGATCGTATCTTCCAGTGTCTCCGCGTCTTTTCCGCGCATGAACATGTCATATCTGCGGTACAGTTTATTGAGCTTCACAATACAGATGATCACCACGATCAGCAACGCCACTGACAGGATTGAAAATCCTACGATCAGCGCCATTGGATCAATGGGAAGATTGTATAACATACTGTTTTCCATATTCTGTTTTCTGTCCTTCCGTTTATGTCTGTGCTTTTATGATTTTAAAGATTCCATGAGTTCGATCAGTCTCTCTAGCTCTTCCTGGGAGTAATACTCGATCTCGATTCTTCCCTTATTTTTATCCTTCTGATTGATGACAACCTTGGTTCCCATGATGGATTTTAATTTGTCCTCAACCTGATGGTAGATCAGATCAATATCCGGTCCTTTTTCCGGTTTCTTTTCCTTCGGCGGGCGGTTCATCATCTTGACAAGTTTTTCCACGTCACGGACGCTTAATTTCTCTTCAACGATCTTCACTGCAACCTGGTACTGACGTTCTCTGTCCTCAAGTCCTAAAAGTGCTCTCGCATGTCCGCTGGAAATTTTTCCTTCCGCCAGCATATCCTGCACTCTGGAATCAAGTTTCAACAGACGCATGCTGTTTGTGATCGTCGCACGGTTCTTGGAAACGCGGTTCGCGATCTCCTCCTGAGTCAGATGAAACTCCTGGATCAGCTGTTGGAAAGCCTGTGCTTCCTCGATCGGGTTTAAATCCGCACGCTGGACATTCTCGATCAGGGCGATCTCCATCGTCTGCTGTTTGTCATACTCGCGGATCAGTACCGGAACATCCGTGATCCCTGCAAGCTTTGCCGCGCGCCAGCGGCGCTCACCGGCGATGATCTCGTAGTGACTACCCTTTTTCTGGACAATCAGCGGCTGTAGAATTCCATACTGTTTGATGGAATCAGCCAGTTCCTGAAGACTTTCTTCGTCAAAATTCTTTCGCGGCTGCTCGCTGTTCGGCTCGATCAGATTGAGTTTTAAGGTCTGCTCGACAGGTTTTTCTACGATCTTCTCAACCGGCTTTTCAACCACTTTCTCAACGATTTTTTCAACTGGCTTCTCGACGATCTTTTCTACGATCTTCTCAACTGGTTTCTCGACGATCTTCTCAACGATCTTTTCTACCGGTTTTTCTACGATCTTTTCGATGATGATTGGTTCATTTGCCTTCTGTCCGTTTGCGGACGGCGCATTTCCGGAAACACCATTTTTATTCTTTCCCTGGTTTTCCTGGTCCTTCACCACGCTACTCTTTCCCGCATCTCCGTTTCCGGCTATCCCTCTTTTTTCTGTATTCTTAGCTGTATTTTCCGGCTTTTTCTCAGCCGTTTTTCCCATTAACTGTTCTTTTCTTTCACTTCTGCTTACTTTTTCTCCAGAAGTTTCTTTCGTATTTGCAACCTCTTCTCCAAAAAAAGCGCCAAGTCCCTTTCCTAATCCACGCTTTGCCATTATATCTCTTCTCCTCTGCTGATGACTTCCGCTGCTAAAAGTCTGTAGCTCTCCGCGCCTGATGACCGGCTGTCATAGAGATTGATCGGCATACCATAGCTCGGTGCCTCCGCCAGTCTGACGTTTCTCGGAATGATCGTCTTGTAGATATTTTCATTCAGATGTTCTTTTACATTCTCTACGACTTCCAGAGACAGATTTGTTCTCGAGTCATACATCGTAAATACAACGCCCTCTACTTCCAGCGCCGGATTTAGTTTTTTCTGAACAAGATTTACTGTTTTCAACACCTGGCTTAATCCTTCCAGTGCATAATATTCACATTGGATCGGGACAAGTACCGTATTGGCTGCTGTCAGCGCATTGATCGTCAGAAGGTTCAGAGACGGCGGGCAGTCGATAATGATAAAATCATACTTACCATTTAATAGCTCCAGATTTTTCTTCAGGATGCATTCCTTTTCCTCCATATCAAGGAGTTCGATCTCCGCTCCTGCAAGATCCACATCCGATGGCATTACATCAAGACGTTCCTGAACGCTCGGATTGATGCACTCTTCCACCGTGCATTCTCCCATCAGGAGTTCATATACAGTATTGTCAATATTTCCTTTTTCCAATCCAAGTCCGCTTGTTGTATTTCCCTGCGGATCAAAGTCCACAGTCAGCACTCTCTGTCCTGCTTCAGCCAGGCAGGCCGACAAATTGATCGCGGTTGTCGTCTTTCCGACACCACCCTTTTGATTTGTAATTGCAATAATACGTCCCATACCTCTATCCTTTCCGCAGGTCAGCTCTACCTATTTTATCGTTACTATTTATATTCAAAACTTTAGCGAAACTTAGTATAACACAATTTTCCCTATTTTCCTATTGATTTACCCTATAAAATTAAAAATGTTTCACGTGAAACATTTTTGCAATTCCTACAAGGCATAGCCGCACAGCTTCTGATCGTGCGTTAGTGCTTTGTTATACAATGTTTATAACGTATCCATTGCAGTATATGTTTCACGTGAAACATATACTGCAATTTACAGCTCACTTTCCTTTTTCTTGTAAAGCGGACATTCGCAATCCGCTTCGCTACTTGCTCATGAACGCAGTCGCTTCGCGATCTGTCAGTGGGAGCTTTCAACTCCCACTGACATAAGCATCCCACTCACCCACCGCTTAGTGCTCCGCGCACTTGAAGCGGGGGAATGCTTATCTGCGTTCAAGATCTTATTTCTATGTTTACTTTTTGATGCTCCATGTCTCACATAAAGTATCATGGCTTATCCATTTATTTTTAGTGCTTTTCTTTCATTTTTCTCTTATAGTACTTTTCTAAGCTTCTTTCATACTTTTATGAAACTTCAGTGTCTTTTCTTAAATGTTTCACGTGGAACATTTTTTCTTCCCATCAATATTTTCTATTTGTACTTATCCGTAAACCATTCTCTTGTTCATGTGCATTTTCTCTCAGATGTTTCACGTGGAACATTTCCGCTCTATATATACGTTTACTAACACTTTCCATCTTCCGTTTTTCACATAAGCCGGTTTTCTTGTTCATATACGTTTTCTTTCAGATGTTTCACATGGAACATTATATTTCGCTCTCAACTCGTTTTTTATTAAAATGTTTCATGTGAAACAATCTGCTTTTCCGATTTTTTCGCTCTGATGTTTCACGTGGAACATCGCCATTTTCTTTCCATGTATTTCCCATCAAGCACAACTTTTTTTCCTCATTTCGATATTCCTCTGTGAACTACATCGGCAATTGAATAACCGAGGATTCCCGCTTGTTATCCTAAGTCCAATATATCACCAATCTTCCTACTACCGCCTTTTAATCTGAAATCTTTTTCTCAGACAACTGCCAATTTTCTTCAGAAACATTTCATACTTTCGCCTGTTGTATCTCCCCACCAATTATATTATAATATACCCATGGAACAGCCCGGGAAAGCGGTATGAATTCACTGCTCTTCTCTCGCAAAAGTTCCTGTTTCTATTCGATATTCCATCATCCAATTTCGAGGTGAACTATGAAAGCAAAAAACAGAATCATCACTGCTGTTCTTCTCTCTGCCGGTGCGGCTGTCGGAACAGCGCTGATCAACAAATACATCAAGATGTCCGCGGTTTCAAGAAATCTTCTGGCTCAGCCGGAGCCACGCTGCTATCGCTGGAGACTTGGCAATATTTACTATACAAAGACCGGAACAGGAAAACCACTTCTTCTCGTTCATGATCTGACTCATGCATCCAGCGGCTGTGAATGGGATTCTTTGATCCCGCTTTTAAAAGAACATTACACCATTTACACGATCGACCTTTTAGGCTGTGGCCGTTCCGAAAAACCGAACCTGACTTATACAAACTTCCTCTATGTGCAGTTGTTAAACGATTTCGTGAAGTCTGAGATCGGTCGCCGCACAAATATTGTCGCTACCGGTGCCTCCGCTCCGATCGCAACAATGGCCTGCGGATACAATCCGGATCTCTTTGAGCAGATGATGTTCATCAATCCGGACTCACTCCTCTCCTGCTGCCATATACCGGGAAAATCTGCAAAATGTTACAAGTTGATCCTCGATCTCCCGATCGTCGGAACTCTGCTCTACAATTTTGCATCTGCGAGAAGTATCATCTCCAAAACATTCTCCGAGAACTACTTCTACAATCCGTACGATGTAAATCCGCACAACCTCGACAAATATTATGAGTCCGCCCATCTTGGCGACTCTCCGAAGTCTGTCTACGCCAGCGTCCAGTGTAATTACACGAAATGTAACATCACAAAAACTCTGGAAAAGATCGACAACAGCATCTATATTCTCGGCGGTGAAGCGGAGCCGGATATCGATCTGATCACAAAAGAATATACGAAGTGCAACCCAGCGATCGAGTCCAGCACGATTGCCAACACAAAACATCTTCCGCAGATTGAAAAGCCAGAGGAGGTCAGCTCGATCATTCAGATGTTTTTCAACTGATGACATTTATCAAAAATATCCCAAATGTTTCACGTGAAACATTCCTGCCCATAAATAAAAACAAAGCGCCGGTCCTGTGTAAATCAGGATCAGCGCTTGTTTTTTATCAATAATCGTTACTTCAACGGTTCCTTCCCCGGAAGTCCCGCCTTTCTCGGATATTTCTTTGCAGTGACTGCCATCTTCTTGACCGGGACAAAGGTGCGTTCCACATCTGTCTCCGGAAGAACTTTTACGATCACTTCTTTCAGTTCTCCGCCGAGTTTTTTTACCGCAGATTTCGCCTGTTCGATCTCCTCGTCAGCTTTCCCCGATTTATACGGAATAAAATAGCCGCCTTTTTTCACGAACGGAATGCAGTATTCGGAAAGTGTGGACATATTCGCAACCGCACGGGATACGCAGAGATCAAACTGTTCCCTGTATTTCGGGTCGCGGCCGTAATCCTCGGCGCGGCCGTGGACTGCTGTGATATCAGTAAGTCCCAGTGCCCCGATCACTTCATTTAAGAATCCGACTCTCTTATTTAAGGAATCCAAGAGTGTGATCTTAAGGCCAGGAAATGCGATCTTTAACGGGATTCCCGGAAATCCCGCTCCGGTTCCCACATCGATACAGCTGTATTGCGATGACGCATCCAGTTTTAATCCAAGCTCAGGTGCAGCAAGAACAAGGAGCAGACTGTCCACGAAATGCTTTGTGATCACATCTGAAAGCTCCGTGATCGCCGTGAGATTCATCACTTTATTCTTCTCGATCAGCATCTCATAATACTTGAAAAACTGCTCTTTCTGCTGATCCGAAAGCGTCACTCCGAGATCCACGCAGCCCTGATCCAATAATTTTACAAATTCATCTGTCATGTTATTACTTTCTCCCCATCTGCTCCAGATGTACCATCAGCACGGAAATATCAGCCGGAGACACACCGGAAATTCTGGACGCCTGGCCGATATTCTCAGGTTTGTAGAGATTCAGTTTCTGGACTGCCTCTCTTCGAAGGCTGTTCACCGTCGTATAGTCGAGATCCGCCGGGATTTTTCTTCCTTCCAGCTTCTTGAACTGAGCTACCTGCTGCTTCTGTCTGCGGATATATCCGTCATATTTCAGATTTATGTCAACCTGTTCCCGCACATCAGCCGGAAGTTCCGGTCTCTTCTCGTCGAGTTCCGCCAGCATCTCATAATTCAGTTCCGGTCTCTTAATGAGTTCTGCGAGTGTGCTTCCGGATTTTAATGTTGTACTTCCATGTGCCTCAAGGAACTTCTGAACTTTCTCGTTCGCTCCGATCGTCGCCTTTTCCAGACGGGCGATCTCCTCCTCGATGGCTTTTTCTTTCCATACCACGTATTCATACTGCTCATCCGACACAAGGCCGATCTCATGTCCGATCCCACGAAGTCTGAGGTCCGCATTGTCCTGGCGAAGGAGCAGACGATATTCTGCTCTCGATGTCATCATACGGTACGGCTCATGGTTCTCTTTCGTGACAAGATCATCGATCAGAACCCCGATATACGCCTGGGAACGGTCAAGGACCACTGCACTCTTCTCCTGCAGCTTTCTCGCCGCGTTGACGCCGGCCATGAAGCCCTGAACGGCAGCTTCCTCGTATCCGGAGCTTCCGTTAAACTGGCCGCCGGAGAATAATCCATCGATATTTTTAAATTCGAGAGACGCTTTTAACTGTCTCGGGTTGATGCAATCATACTCAATTGCATATGCATTTCGAACAATTTTGACATTTCCAAGCCCCGGAACAGTCCGGTACATCGCATACTGGACATCCTCCGGAAGAGAACTCGACATTCCGCCGAGATACATCTCGTTCGTGTAGAGTCCCTCCGGCTCTACGAACACCTGATGGCGCTCCTTATCCGGGAATTTTACAACCTTATCCTCGATCGACGGGCAGTATCTCGGTCCCGTTCCTTCGATCGCACCGGAGAATAACGGCGAACGGTCCAGGTTGTTCCGGATGATCTCATGAGTCTTCTCATTTGTGTAGGTCAGCCAGCAGGAAATCTGGTCTTTCTGCACCGACTCCGGATCCGTGGAGAAGGAGAACGGAACGACGCGCTTGTCTCCGAACTGCTCTTCCATCTTCGAAAAATCGATACTTCTCTTATCTGCTCTCGCCGGAGTTCCTGTCTTAAAGCGGTACATCTCGATCCCGTTTGCCTTTAAGGAGTCTGTCAGATGGTTGGCCGCCTGCAGACCGTTCGGTCCTGTCGGATTGCTGACATCCCCGTAGATGCATCTCGCGCGGAGATATACGCCGGTTGCAAGAACGACCGCGCGGCACTTATAGATCGCGCCGGAATACGTTTTCACGCCGATGATCCTCTTTTTCACCGGATAGCTGCTCTCCTGCTGCCCGTTTTCTCCGTGTTCCTCTTTAAAGGTCCCGTATTCTCCCGGGATCTCCTCCGTCAGGATCTCAGCCACCTCGGCCTGGCGGATCGTCAGGTGATCCGTGTTTTCAAGGACGCGGCGCATGGATCTCGTATACTCCTGCTTATCCGCCTGGGCGCGCAGGGAATGGACCGCCGGCCCCTTTGACTCGTTTAACATCTTTGACTGGATAAATGTTTTATCGATATTTTTTCCCATCTCTCCGCCGAGGGCATCCAGCTCACGGACAAGATGTCCCTTGGAGCTTCCTCCGACGTTCGGGTTGCACGGCATCAGAGCGATGCTGTCCACGCTGACCGTGAACATGATCGTCTCAAATCCAAGTCTCGCTGCCGCAAGTGCCGCCTCGCATCCCGCATGGCCCGCACCGACAACTACAATATCATATGTCTCCTCTACTACCGGCATTTTATTTCCTCTTTTCTATTTTCCCATACAGAATTTGCTGAAGATCTCGTTCACCAGATCATCCTCCACGGATTCCCCGACGATGAGTCCCAGCTTCTCATACGCATCCATCAGATCGATCGAATAGAAATCCTCCGGCATGCCGTTCTCAATACTTTTCTCAACCATGGACATGCTATCAAAAGCGTCCTTTAGAGCCCTCACATGGCGCACATTCGTGATCATGACCTGGTCGTTGAAGTCGATCTCACCTTCATAGAATAAAGCCTTTATCTCCTCTTCCAGAAGGTCAATTCCGGTCTCCTCCTTTGCGGAGATCCCGATCACCTTATGTCCCGACCGCTCTTCCACTTCTTTCGCGGACACGACCGGTTCCAGGTCGCTCTTATTCAAGAGGACAACGGCTTTCCGGTCTTTTATGAAGTCCATGATCTGATAATCATTCTCATCCAGCTCTCTCGATCCATCCACAACGTAGATGATCAGATCGGCCTTCTTTGCCTCTTCCATCGCGCGGGAGACACCGATCTTTTCGACCACATCCTCCGTGTCCCGGATCCCGGCCGTATCCACAACATTTAAGCTGATCCCCTGAAGGTAGATATGTTCCTCCAGAATATCTCTCGTGGTTCCTGCCACATCCGTCACGATCGCGCGGTCCTCACCGACTAAAACGTTCATCAGCGACGATTTTCCGGCATTCGGCTTCCCCAGGATAACCGTCTTCACGCCCTCTGAGACCACACGTCCGTTTGAGGAGGAGCGGATCAGTTTTTCCAGTTTTTTCTTCACGGAAAGGACCACGCCGAGGAGCTTCTCCCCGTATCCGTCCAGGGAAATATGCTCCGGGTCATCGAGCGCCGATTCGATAAAGGCGATCTCGTAGATGATCTGCTCCCGGATCTCATGGATCTCCTTCGACACGCTTCCGCGAAGCTGGCTGACAGACGACTGCAGCGCATATTCATTTTTCGCGTTGATCACGTCGATGACGGCCTCCGCCTGTGAGAGATCGATCCTGCCGTTCAAGAAGGCGCGTTTTGTGAATTCTCCCGGCTCGGCAAGTCTCGCTCCAGCCTTTAAGACTGTCTCCAGGATCCGTCTTGTGACGAGCATTCCGCCATGACAGTCGATCTCAACGGTATCTTCCGCCGTATAGCTTCTCGGTCCTCTCATGAGCATCAGAAGGACCTCATCGATCGTCTCATCTCCATCATAAACATATCCGTAATGAATCGTGTGACTCGCAGCTTCCGAGAGCTTCTTCTTTCCCGGGGCGAGGAACACTTTTTCCGCAATTTCCACCGCATTCTCACCGCTGATCCGCACGATCCCGATCCCGGAATTTCCCATCGCCGTCGCGATCGCTGCAATCGTATCTGTATATTCCATAATCTCCATCCTGATATTCCTGCTGCCTGTTTCATATTCCAGACAGACAGCATCGCAATTTTTCCTGTTCCGCACATTTTGGAAGCAGAACTTCTATCATCTGATCCTGCCGCAATTCGGTTTCCAAAATGCACGGGAATTCACACAATTTGTCACCCTATCATAGCACAAAGGGGCTGCCATAGGCAACCCCTCTTTCATTCCGATATGCTTGTTTTATTCCTGCTCACGACGAGTATTTTCGTAAGCGGATGTTCTCTCGCGTCTCTCGTATCTCGGTCTTCTCTCCCTGCGCTCTTCCTTCTTTAATGCGATCACAACATGACGGAACGGATCCTCACCTTCGCTCTTTGTGAATACGTATTTATCGTTCTGAAGTGCAGAGTGAATGATCCGTCTTTCGTACGGGTTCATCGGCTCTAAGGAAACCGGACGTCTTGTCCGTTTTACTTTGTAAGCAATATTCTTTGCGAGAGTCTCCAGTGTTTCTTTTCTTCTCTCTCTGTAATTTTCGGTATCCAGCTTGACTCTTAAGTAGTCCTCAGATTCCTTATTTACAACAAGGCTTACAAGATACTGAAGGGAATCGAGAGTCTGTCCTCTCTTACCGATGAGAAGTCCCATCTCCTCGCCGGTCAGATTGACATCCATCTCCTTTTCCTCTTCATTCATTTTCACTTCCACGTCAACAGCAAGGCCCATTGCGTCGAAAACGGAATTCAGGAAATCTACGGCCTTATCGTCAACGGTCTCGATCTTCTTCGCGCGGATCACTGCCGGCTTGGAACCAAAGAGTCCGCCAAGAACTCCGGCACTTCCTTTTTCAACGACCTCATACTGAATCCGATCACTGCTCACACCGAGCTGCAGGGATGCCTGTGTGATTGCATCTTCCACAGTTTTCGCAGTCACTGTAATCATTTCCATAACAGAACCCCCTTATTATTTTCGCTTGTCATGTGCCTCATTGTACTTCTGGACCATCGCTGCTTTGGAAGCGAGACTTCCCGGTTTCGCGTTGGTGTTGTAGTACTTGCTGGACTCCTCGATCTGTTTCGCGATCTTTTCCTTCTTAACTTCCTCAGCAGCTTTTTCCTTCTCCTCCTCAGCCTTGATAGCCTTTAAGGATGCGGTAGCGTTCTGAGTTACCTTAGCCGGCGGAAGTCCCTGTTTTGCACGTTTCTTATTTACCTTTTCCAGGTTCTTTGCGATCATATCGTCGATGTTTACCTTATCCATGTACGCGTTGACGATGAGCTGCTGGATAATTGTAACAACGCTGGTTGCGATCCAGTAGATACCAAGACCTGCCGGCATCGTGATACAGATGAACGCGGAGAATAACGGCATTGTCGTTGTCATAGTCTTCATGGACTGGGCCATCGGATTCTCTGCATCTGCGGATGTGGACGGCTGATTTCCGCTCATGAGCTTTGTGCTGAACCACTGGGACACTGCCGCAAGAACCGGGATGATCCATGCGAAGGACGGTACCCAGCCCGGCGCCTCTGCCATATTTAAACCGAGGAACGTATTCATTCTCTCGACAACAGCAGCATTCTGGCCGATCACATCAGAGATTGCCGGGAACAGTGCCTGAAGCTCTCCCCACTGGGCCGTGGAGAATTTATAGAGCATGTCTACAAGACGGTTTGCATTTGTGAAATCAAACTTGTCTAATTTTCCGCCGCAGGCGGTTGCGATATTTGTGATTTCCTGTAACTTCTGAGCATAGTCAGCCTGTCCCATCAACGGAGTGACAACGTTGTCGAAATAAACGCGGACAGACGGAACGTATGCCGGGATATTGTAGATGACACGGTACAGTGCAAGAAGGATCGGCATCTGGATCAGCAGCGGAAGGCATCCGCCTGTCATGCTTGTGCCGTACTTCTCGTAAACAGCCTGGATCTCCACGTTCTGACGCTGCATGGACTCCTGATCCGACTTTCCTTTATACTTCTTCTGGATCGCCTGGATCTCCGGATTCATGACAGACATGAGTTTTGTGGTTTTCTGCTGTTTGATCGTCAGCGGTATCATCAGTGTTTTCATTACGATCGTAAACAGAATGATGCACAGACCTACATTAAACACGCCGAAGCTGCTTGTAAATCTGAAGAGGATGTCCATGACATAGCCAAGGACAGTCGCGATCGGTCCCAGAATGGAACCAGCCTTCGTCAAAACCATATCTTACCTCCTGGGGTTTTCTACGGGACTGGATCATAACCGCCTTTTGCAAACGGGTGACATCGCAGAATCCGCCTGCAAGCAAGATAAGTACCTTTTATAGCGCCGTATTTCTTGATCGCTTCCATGGCGTACTGGGAGCAGGTCGGCGTATAAATACAGTGAGGGCCGATACAGGGAGAGATAAACTTCCTGTAAATCTTGATCAGACCAATCAGTACCCATTTCATAAACCACTCACTTCGATTCTTTTAAAATGTTATGAAGCCCGCATAAGTGCAGAAATGCACTCTCAATCTTGTCGAAATTTTTGTCTTTTGCCGCGACCCGCGCGACAACGATGATGTCTTTGCCGTCTTCTAATATGTCCTTATTTAACCGGAAGCTTTCGCGGACAAGTCTCGCGAACCGATGTCTCACGACGCTGTTTCCAACCTTTTTGCTGGCGGAAATGCCGATCCTCGTGTCCTCCCGTCCCGAATCCATCACGTACATGACCAGATATTTGTTTGCGTAGGACTTTCCACCGCGGTAAACCGTCTGGAAGTCCTGATTTTTCTTTAACGAATTGAACCTTTTCATTCAATACCTCTCTGAATAACAAAAAAGAGTATCCAAAAGTTTTCCTAAACTTCCGGATACTCTCTTGGTTCATTAAGCAGATAATCTAGCTCTACCTTTTGCTCTTCTGGCAGCTAAAACTTTTCTGCCACCTGCTGTTGCCATTCTCGCTCTGAAACCATGAACTCTTTTTCTCTGAGTGTTCTTCGGCTGAAATGTCATCTTCATAAACCCGGCACCTCCTCTTACTATAAATTCAAGTACCTTCTCATGTACATATAAACTAAGACATATTGAAGCATCGTATCGATTATATAAAAATTGCCGTCCTTCGTCAAGACTAAATTTCAAAAAAATCCTTAAATCATGGGGATTTCCGACTCATATCTTTGTAATTTTTTCGCCTGTTATCCACATTCCGGCTTTCCGGAGAGTCCTCATACAAACGCCCGTCTTTCTCTCTCCGTCATCCAAAAAGGGGGACAGCTTTTCGCCATCCCCCATAAAATGTATGTTTCGATTTTATGTCACTATATTTAGTATCTCTTCATTATTATATAGAAGCTGCAGCTCTCTATTTGCTGCGATGCACACTCTTCCGGCTCACGATCAGCCGTTGTTTTTCATGATCTTAAACAGGACCTTCGTGATCGCTGTTGTAAGAATACCGGCAACGATCGCCTCTGGAACTCCAAATCCGAGGATGATCCCGAGGATCACATCGTAGATGTGCTCGACTGCTTTGTTGGACGCTGCGGCATAGCTCTGTCCGAAGAAGATGTAGATTCCATTCATGACAAGCAGTGTGTTTGTCATACCTCCTGCAATACCAGCCACCCAGAGGGCAACGGTCTGGCTGCCTTTGATCCCGTGAGCGACCTTCATGATCAGCTTATATACATAATAAGCAACGATGCCGATGCATACACGCGGCACGATCGCGATCACGGCGCTCCACATGTTTCCGCTGTATCCGCCGATCGTAACGAACGGACTGAATACGAAGGAGGTCACACCAGGGGTAATGGTCGCTTTTACGAGGCTGGTCACACCAAATACCAGTCCTAAGTAAGCGCCGTACTTCGGTCCGAGAATGATCGCTCCGATGATGACCGGGACGTGAATGATCGTCGCATTCATAAAGCCTAACGGGATGTAACCGAGAAACGGTACGACCGACATGGCGATGATGATCGCGGTAAAGATCCCGGCGAGGGACATGTCCAGAACTTTCTTTTCAATTTTCATTTTTCAATTCCTCCTGCTACTGTTCTCTTGCGAGATACAATGCAATATAGTCACGACTTGCATTATACCGTGTCATCGTCTCAGAGTCAAACTGTTTTCCTGCATTTTCCAATTTTTCCATTTTACAGATTTCTTCTCCCGGTATTCCGTGCCCTGCATTTTTTCTTCCTATACACAAAAGAAATTTTTCTCAGCATCTCTCCTGCTGCCCGCCTGATTTCAGCCTCTCTGCCCGACCTGTCCATCCTTCGCGGACACAACCTGTTGTATTTTTCGTGTCCGTTCCTGGCGTACATCTTGTTATGTGGGTATTCACATGTTTTCCACCCGCAATTATCAACTTATCCCCAAATCGTGGATAAGTTGTGGATAACTTATTGGAAAAGTTGTGGATTTTCACATTTGACATTGAAAATTATCCTCTTTTACGTTAGAATAAGATTAGATTGGGTTTATGTGCTTTTGTGGACAGGTCCCCACCTTTTCCACAGCTATGCACATCGTTATACACATGTTTAGGAGTATGAATATGCTGGAAGAAATCAAAGCTAAATGGGACGAAATCCTTTTAAATATCAAAGAAGAACACGATATTTCAGAGGTGTCCTACCGCACATGGCTGCTGCCGCTGATCCCGGATTCTGTGGATAAAGATATCCTCACGATCCTGGTGCCGGATTCTGCCTTCATCAGCTATGTGAAAAAGAAATATGAATTCCTGTTGACAATTACGATCGAGGAAATCACAGGTTTTCAGTGTAAACTGGATTTCAAACTGAAATCTGACGTGAAGGAACCGGAAAAAGAGAATCGTCTGATCAACGTGAACAATAATACGGTCAGTCAGCTTGCTCTTCAGAACGCAAACTTAAATCCACGCTACACATTTGATACCTTCGTAGTCGGAAAAAACAACAATCTTGCCCATGCTGCATCCCTGGCTGTTGCGGAATCTCCGGGCGAGATCTATAACCCGTTATTTATTTATGGAGGCGTGGGACTCGGAAAAACACACTTAATGCATTCCGTTGCCCATTTCATCTTAAAAAATAACCCGAGCGCAAAGATCCTGTACGTGACTTCCGAAAAATTTACGAACGAACTGATCGACGCGATCCGTAACAAAAACAATGTTTCCACCACGGAATTCCGTGAAAAATACAGAAATAATGATGTTCTTCTGATCGATGATATCCAGTTCATCATCGGCAAAGAAAGTACCCAGGAAGAATTTTTCCATACATTCAATGCCCTCTATGAGGCAAAAAAGCAGATCATTATTTCTTCCGACCGTCCTCCGAGAGAAATCGAAACACTCGAAGACCGTCTTCGTTCCCGTTTCGAATGGGGACTTACCGTAGATATCCAGCCACCGGACTATGAGACCCGGATGGCGATCCTTCGGAAAAAAGAAGAACTGGAAGGATACAACATTGACAACGAGATCATCAAATATATCGCTACCAATGTAAAATCCAACATCCGTGAACTGGAAGGTGCGCTCACAAAGATCGTCGCTTCCAGCAAATTAAATAATAAGGAGATCAATCTTGAACTTGCCGAGGAAGCATTGAAAGATCTGATTTCTCCGAATGCAGCCCGTGAAGTGACGCCGCAGCTCATTATTAATGTAGTTTCTGAGCATTTCGGCATCACTCCTCTCGATCTCATCGGTCAGAAACGAAGCAAGGAACTCGTATTTCCTCGCCAGATCGTCATGTATCTGTGCGGTGATATGACAAATGAGTCTCTCCAGAATATCGGAAAAGCTCTCGGCGGTCGTGATCACACGACGATCATTCATGGAACGAAAAAGATCGCCAGTGAATTAAAGACTGATGAGAATTTAAAGAATACGATCGATATTTTAAAGAAAAAGATCAACCCGCAGTAGGCGTGTGAACTGTAACTTTGAATGCGCAAAACAGCTTTGTGGATTTTTTCGTGGAAATCCCGTTGAAAATTTGTGGATAAAAATCGGATGATTTTTCCGGATTTTTGCCTGTGGAAAACTCTTCGGTTGTCCTTCCGGATTTTTTTAGTTACCCACAATGGTTTTCACCGCGTTTTTTTCAGTGTTTCACAGGGCTTTTTCCCCTTATTAACAAATTCACACCCCCTACTACTGTTAAGACGAATATCTTTTATATATTTCTTTATCTTATGAACGTTTCTCAAGAAAGGAAGTTATCAACAACTATGAAACTGACATTCCAGAAGACCGCTCTTTTAAACGGTATCAATATTGTTCTCAAGGCAGTTCCGTCCAAAACAACGATGCCGATCTTAGAGTGCATCCTGATTGATGCATCTACAGATGAGATCAAACTGACAGCTAACGATATGGAGCTCGGCATTGAGACAAAAGTTGAAGGTGATATCCTTGAAAAAGGTAAAATTGCACTGGATGCAAAGCTTTTTTCTGAAATTGCAAGAAAATTATCTGATTCAGATTCCCTTGTAACGATCGAATCTGACGAAAAATTCAATACTGTGATCGCCTGTGAGAACTCTGTATTCAAAATTCAGGGAAAAGATGGTGAGGAATTCTCCTATCTTCCGTATATTGAGAGAAATAAAAACATTACACTCTCCCAGTTTTCCTTAAAAGAAGTGATCCGCCAGACCATCTTCTCCATCTCTGTCAATGACAGCAACAAGATGATGACAGGTGAGCTTTTTGAGGTAAACGGCGATACATTAAGAGTTGTTTCTCTCGATGGTCATCGTATGGCAATTCGCAAAATTGTATTAAAAGATGAATATGAAAGCACAAAAGTCATCGTTCCGGGAAAAACTTTGAATGAAATCAGTAAAATTCTGACCGGAGACAACGAAAAAGAGGTCCAGATCTTCTTCGGAGCAAACCATATTCTCTTCGAATTTGATGATACGATCGTTGTTTCCCGCCTGATCGAGGGCGAATATTTCAAAGTAGATCAGATGCTTTCCAGTGATTATGCCACAAAAGTGACTCTGAATAAGAAAGATTTTCTCGACAGCATCGAGAGAGCCATCATTCTGATCCGCGAAAATGATAAAAAACCGATCATTTTGAACATCGAAGATTCAAAAATGAGCCTGAAATTAAATTCCAGTTTCGGTACGATGAATGCGGAGATCCTGATCCATAAGACAGGCCAGGATCTGATGATCGGATTCAACCCGAAATTCTTAAGTGATGCACTCCGCATCATCGATGATGAGGAAGTAACTCTCTATATGATGAACGCAAAATCTCCGTGTTTCATCAAAGATGAGGAAGAAAATTATATTTATCTGATCCTTCCGGTAAACTTTAACGCGGCTGCGATCTAAAAACAGATGAAATTTTTCCGAAATTCCGGAAAAATCCGGAGTTTCGGGCTGGTTTTTTCAGAAAACCGGAATAAAAAAGGAGAAAAATGGAAAGTATTCACTTAAAAGATGAATTTATCAAGCTGGGACAGGCATTAAAACTTGCCGGTCTTGTTGGCTCCGGAGTGGACGCAAAGTTTGTGATCCAGGACGGACTTGTAAAAGTAAATGGGGAAGTTGAGACCCAGCGCGGCAAAAAACTTTACCCTGGAGATACTGTTTCCTATGACGGAAAGACATTTAAGGTAGAAAAGTAAGGATTTTTTCATGTTCATAGAATCCATCGAGCTGTCAGATTACAGAAATTACAGTCATTTACATATCGATTTTCATAAAGGAACGAACGTTCTTTATGGAGATAATGCCCAGGGAAAGACGAATATCCTGGAGGCAGTCTATGTGTGCAGCACAACAAAATCGCATCGGGGCAGCAAAGATAAAGAGATCATCAGGTTCGGTGCAGATGAATCCCATATCAAAATGATGGTCCGCCGGGATGGAATTCCCTACCGGATCGATATGCATCTGAAAAAAAATAAGGCAAAAGGGGTCGCAGTCAATGGCGTTCCGATCAAAAAGGCAAGCGAACTTTTCGGGATCGTCAATGTGATCTTCTTTTCACCGGAAGATCTGAATATCATCAAGAACGGACCTGCCGAGCGGAGACGCTTCGTCGACCTGGAACTTTGCCAGCTGAATAAGCTCTATGTCTACAATCTGGTACAGTATAACAAAACGGTTATACAACGAAACAAGCTATTAAAAGACATGGACTACAATGCGTCTTTAAAAGACACGCTCCCCATGTGGGACGAGCAGCTCTTAAAGTATGGTACCGAATTAATAATTATGCGTTCTGGGTTTATAAAAGAGCTGAATCCCCTGATCGCCGGGATCCATGCCGGACTGTCCGGCGGAAAGGAAACACTTTCCATCGCCTATGAGCCGAATGTGACGGCGGAGAATTTCAGGGAACAGCTCGCAAAGAACCAGTTTCAGGAGATCAAACAGAGGCAGACCCTGACAGGACCGCACCGCGATGACCTGAATTTCATCGTGAACGGAACAGACATCAGACGTTTCGGCTCCCAGGGACAGCAGAGAACGGCAGCTCTTTCTTTAAAACTTGCGGAGATCGAGCTGGTAAAAAAGATCGTAAAGGATTACCCGGTGCTTTTACTGGATGATGTCCTTTCTGAACTTGACAGCAAGAGACAGGAACATTTACTTTCAGAAATTACCCACATCCAGACCCTGATCACCTGTACAGGGTTGGATGAGTTTGTAAACAGCAAATTCCGGATGGACAAGATTTTTAAGATTGTTGAAGGAACGGTAGAGAGCGAAGACTAAAGGAGGAACTTCATGAGCGCAGAATATAATGCAGATCAAATCCAGATTCTGGAGGGACTTGAGGCTGTAAGAAAAAGACCGGGAATGTACATTGGAAGTACGTCTTCGAGGGGACTTCACCATCTGGTATATGAGATCGTAGATAACGCAGTGGATGAGGCCCTGGCAGGATACTGCGACACCATTGATGTGCAGATCAACGCGGATAATTCGATCACGGTCATTGATGACGGACGTGGAATCCCGGTCGATATCCAGAAAAAAGCAGGACTGCCTGCAGTTGAAGTCGTATTTACGATCCTTCATGCCGGCGGTAAGTTCGGCGGCGGGGGATACAAGGTATCCGGCGGTCTGCACGGCGTAGGTGCATCCGTTGTAAACGCGCTGTCGGAGTGGCTTGAGGTTGAAGTCTACCACGGAGGAAAGATCTACAAGCAGCGCTATGAGCGCGGAAAAACGATGTATCCGTTAAAGATCGTTGGCGACTGTCCGGCTGACAAACACGGTACCAAGGTTTCCTTCCTCCCAGACAAGGAGATCTTTGAGGAGACGGTCTATGACTATGACACCTTAAAGATCCGTCTCCGCGAGACAGCATTCCTGACAAAGAACTTAAAGATCATTTTACGGGATGACCGCGAGGACAAGAAGGAAAAGGTATTCCACTATGAAGGCGGGATCAAGGAATTTGTCAGCTATTTAAACCGCAGCAATGTGCCGCTGTATGACACGGTCATCTACTGCGAGGGCAAGAAGGACAACGTGCTGGTGGAGGTTGCCATGCAGCACAACGATTCCTACACGGAGAATATCTACAGCTTTGTAAACAACATCAACACACCGGAGGGCGGAACCCACCTGACCGGTTTCAGAAATGCCCTGACCAAGACATTCAACGACTACGGAAGAAAGAACAAGCTTCTTAAGGACAGCGAGCCGGCTCTTACCGGTGAGGATATCCGTGAAGGTCTGACGGCCATCATCAGTGTCAAGATCGAGGAGCCGCAGTTTGAGGGACAGACGAAGCAGAAACTCGGAAACAGTGAGGCGAGAGGCGCTGTGGACAGCGTGGTATCGGAACAGCTCACCTACTTCCTTGAGCAGAATCCGTCCGTTGCAAAGACGATCATCGAGAAATCCGTTCTTGCCCAGCGTGCGCGCGCAGCGGCGAGAAAAGCGAGAGATTTAACGAGAAGAAAGACCGTTCTTGACGGTTTATCACTTCCGGGAAAACTTGCAGACTGCTCCAGCAAACACCCGGAGGAATGCGAGATCTACATCGTTGAGGGAGATTCCGCCGGCGGTTCCGCGAAGGACGCGAGAAATAAGAGCACCCAGGCGATCCTGCCGCTCCGCGGAAAGATCTTAAACGTGGAGAAGGCGAGACTCGACAGGATCTACGGAAATGCGGAGATCAAATCCATGATCACGGCGTTCGGTACCGGAATTCATGAGGATTTCGATATCTCGAAGCTCCGCTACCACAAGATCATCATCATGACTGATGCCGATGTGGACGGTGCCCATATCAGCACCCTGCTTTTAACCTTTATCTACCGGTTCATGCCGGAGCTCATCAAACAGGGCTACGTTTATCTGGCACAGCCGCCGCTCTATAAGATCGAGAAAAACAAGCGGGTATGGTATGCGTACAGCGATGAGGAGTTAAACAACATCTTAAAAGAGATCGGACGTGACCAGAACAACAAGATCCAGCGTTACAAAGGACTTGGTGAGATGGACGCGGAGCAGCTCTGGGAGACGACCATGGATCCGGAACACCGAATTCTTTTACGTGTGACCATGAACGAGGAGATGACATCGGAGATCGATCTCACCTTCACGACACTCATGGGAGATCAGGTAGAGCCGCGCCGTGAGTTCATCGAACAGAACGCGAAGTACGGAACTCTTGACATTTAATGCGGCAGCAGGGCGCTCCGGAAAGAGATAAAATCCTTCCGGAACGTCAGGCGGCGCAGTTTACGCAGGTTTAAGGCGCAGCGCAGGCTGCATTGGAGGAAAGAATGGAACCGAATATTTTTGACAAGATTCATGAAATAGACTTAAAGAAGACCATGGAAAAGTCGTACATCGACTATGCCATGAGCGTTATCGCGTCGCGAGCGCTCCCGGATGTCCGTGACGGCTTAAAACCGGTACAGAGACGTGTCCTCTACTCCATGGCGGAATTGAACAACGGTCCGGATAAGCCCCACAGAAAGAGCGCCCGTATCGTCGGCGATACCATGGGTAAATATCATCCGCACGGAGACAGCTCCATCTACGGAGCATTGGTAAACATGGCTCAGAAATGGTCCATGCGCTACATGCTCGTAGACGGACACGGAAACTTTGGTTCGATCGATGGCGACGGTGCCGCTGCCATGCGATACACCGAGGCGAGACTCAGCAAGATCTCCGTTGAGATGCTGGCGGACATCTATAAAGATACCGTTGACTTTATCCCGAACTTCGATGAGACCGAGAAAGAGCCGACCGTATTGCCGTCCAGATTCCCGAACCTTCTTGTAAACGGCGGAACCGGTATCGCAGTCGGAATGGCGACAAATATCCCGCCGCACAACCTTCGGGAAGTCATTGCGGCAGTAGTAAAGATCATCGACAACCAGGTGGAGGAAGGAAGACAGACCTCCCTGGAGGAGATCTTACAGATCATCAAGGGACCGGATTTCCCGACAGGAGCTGAGATCCTCGGAACAAGAGGAATTGAGGAGGCGTACCGTACCGGACGCGGAAAGATCAGAGTCCGCGCCGTGACAAATATCGAGACCGCACCGAACGGAAAGAGCCATATCATCGTCACAGAGCTTCCGTACCTTGTCAATAAGGCAAGACTGATCGAGAAGATGGCGGAGCTTGTAAAGACAAAGAAGATCGACGGCATCACCGGCATCACCGATGAATCCAACCGTGAGGGAATCCGCATCAACATCGAGCTTCGGAGAGATGTAAATGCGAATGTCCTCTTAAACCAGCTCTTAAAGCATACACAGCTGCAGGATTCCTTCGGCGTGATCATGCTGGCGCTGGTAAACAATGAGCCGAAGGTCCTGAACCTCCTTCAGATGCTGGAGTACTATCTGGACCACCAGAAGGACGTTGTGACCAGAAGAACGAAGTACGACTTAAATAAGGCGGAAGAGCGTGCCCATATCTTAGAGGGCTTATTAAAGGCTCTGGACCACATTGACGAAGTGATAAAGATCATCCGCGGTTCCGCGAATGTCGCTGAGGCGAAGCGGGAACTCATGGAGCGCTTTGAGCTCACGGACCCGCAGGCACAGGCGATCGTTGACATGCGTCTGCGTGCTCTCACAGGTCTGGAACGCGAGAAGCTTGAGAATGAATATAAAGAACTGGAGGCAAAGATCGCGGAATTGCGCGCAATCCTGGCTGATGAAAATAAATTATTAGGTGTGATCAAAAAAGAGATCCTTGTGATATCCGAGAAGTACGGGGATGACAGACGGACAAAGATCGGCTTCGACGATGATATGTCCGTGGAAGATCTGATCTCCGATGATGACACTGTTATTGCCATGACAAATCTTGGCTACATCAAGAGAATGTCCGTGGACAATTTCAAGAGCCAGAACCGCGGCGGCAAGGGGATCAAGGGAATGCAGACGATCGATGAGGACTTCATCGAGGATCTTCTCATGACCACGAACCATCACTACATCATGTTCTTTACGAACATGGGACGCTGCTACCGGATCAAGGCGTACGAGATCCCCGAGGCAGGCAGAACAGCCCGCGGAACGGCGATCGTAAACCTTTTACAGCTTCAGTCAGGAGAAAAGGTCACAGCGGCGATCCCGATGCGTGAGATCGATGATGACAAGTACCTCTTCATGGCCACAAAGAACGGTATGGTAAAGAAGACCCCGATGCGCGAGTACAGCAACATGAGAAAGACGGGTCTCCAGGCGATCCTGCTCCGTGAAGGTGATGAGCTGATCGAGGTAAAAGTGACAGATAATACCGAGGATATCTTCCTCGCTACAAAATTCGGTATGTCCATCCGCTTCAAGGAAACGGATGCGAGAATTACCGGCCGTGTTTCCTATGGCGTGATCGGCATGAAGCTCGATGAGGGCGATGAAGTTGTCGGCATGCAGATGGCAAGCCAGGGCGAGTACATGCTCGTTGTATCGGAAAAGGGATACGGAAAGAGAACGGGAATCTCTGAATTTAAGCTGCAGCTGCGCGGCGGTAAGGGACTTCTCTGCTATAATGTGACAGAAAAGACAGGAAATCTTGTCGGAATGAAACTGCTCGACGATGGAAGAGACATCATGCTGATCACCAATGAAGGAATTCTGATCCGCATGGGTGTTGACGATATCTCCGTGATCGGCAGAAACACATCCGGCGTAAAACTGATGAGCATTGATGCCGACTCCAATGTCCGCGTTGCTTCCATCGCGAAAGTGCGTGAAAGCAGCCGCCAGGATGAGGAGGACGAAAATGTGGAAGATCCGGAATCTGAGGAAAATGAGGACGGAGAAATCACAGAGTGATCATGCTCATGAATAGAAAAAACGGTTGTGAGATCATTTTCCGGCCGTAAGCAGGATTTCTGACTCTGGAGTGATTGGATACAGGAATCTGGATATACCGGGTTCCTGTATTTTTTTAAACATTATTTAACAATGAACATAGGAGGATGCGGCGATGGGAATCACAAAAGCAGAGGCATTAAAAGCAGTTGACAGAGAGCGCGGACCGGTGTGTGAAGCCAGTGACAGGATCTGGGACCAGCCGGAGACTGCGTTCCAGGAATTCCATTCCACGGACGTATTGTGTGAACTTCTTGAAAAAGAAGGATTCAGGGTGGAGAGAAATCTTGCGGGGATCGCGACCGCGTTTTCCGGTACCTACGGATCAGGAAAGCCGGTAGTGGGCATTCTCGGTGAGTTTGACGCTCTGTCAGGCCTCAGCCAGGAGTCTGAGAGCCTGGAAAAGACCGCACTGGTCGATGGCGCACCGGGACATGGCTGCGGCCACAATCTTCTCGGAACGGGCTCTGTAGCGGCTGCAATCGCGGTAAAAGAGTATCTGGAGAAGAACGGGAAAGAGGGAACCGTGATCTTCTTTGGCTGTCCGGGCGAGGAAGGCGGATCCGGAAAGAGCTTTATGGCGAGAGACGGCGTGTTTGACAACCTGGATTTTGCGGTGACATGGCATCCGGGCGATAAAAATGTGGTTTCTGTCGGAAGTTCCCTTGCGAACTATCAGATCATCTACCGTTTCTACGGACAGGCATCCCATGCGGCGGCATGCCCGGAGCTTGGAAGAAGCGCACTTGACGCTGTGGAGCTTATGAACACAGGTGTACAGTATTTAAGAGAGCATATCATCCAGGAAGCACGCATTCACTATGCGATCACCAACACAGGCGGATATTCTCCGAATGTCGTTCAGCCGTACAGTGAGGTCCTCTATCTGATCCGTGCGCCGAAGAACAGCCAGGTGAAGGAGATCTACGAGCGCGTCAACGATATCGCGAGAGGTGCGGCTCTCATGACGGGAACAAAAATGGAGCTCCAGTTCGTAAAAGCATGCTCAAATCTCGTGGACAACACGGTCATGGAGGAGATCATGCAGAAGAACCTGGAGGAGATCGAAAGAGAACCGTACACTGCTGAGGAGATCGAATTCGCGAGAAAGATCGGCGAGACGTTCGGCGGAAATCATGTGGACATCCAGGATGTTCTTGTAAGATATGAAAAATCGAGAAAAGCGGCTGTGGAACAGTTCCTGGCACCTCATGCGGATGATGTGATCAACGACTTCATCGTTCCGCTTATGGATACGGAGGAGTGTTTAAAGGGATCTACAGACGTTGGTGACGTGAGCTGGGTATGCCCGACGGCGCAGATCAACGCTGTGACGGAGGCAGCAGGAACACCGGGCCATTCCTGGCAGATGGTTTCCCAGGGCAAATCTTCCATTGCACACAAAGGCATGCAGTTTGCCGGGAAGGTCATGGCGGGAACTGTCATTGACATGCTGGAAAAACCGGAGCTTATCGAAGAGGCGAAAAAAGAATTAAGAAGACGCGTCGGCGCGGAGGGATATATTCCGCCGATCCCGGAAGGAATCCGTCCGATGGCGATCAATCCAAAAAAGTAATAGGGAGGAAAATCGTCTATGAGGACCGTTCAGGCGAGTGAGATCACAAAAAATATCCGGGAAATGTGCATTGAGGCGAATCATTTCCTTTCGGATGACATGAAAAAAGTATTTGATGAGAGTGTAAAGCGGGAAGAATCCCCTCTTGGAAAGCAGATCTTAAACCAGCTTCAGGAGAATCTGGAGATTGCCGGGAGAGACATGATCCCGATCTGTCAGGATACGGGGATGGCCGTCGTTTTCATCAAAGTCGGCCAGGAAGTACATATTGAAGGGGGAAATCTGACGGATGCCATCAATGAAGGCGTCCGCCAGGGATACGTGGACGGATATCTGAGAAAATCCGTCGTTCGTGATCCGATCGACCGCGTGAATACAAAAGACAATACACCAGCGATCATTCATTATGAGATCGTCGATGGGGACCAGGTGGATATTACAGTGGCACCAAAAGGATTCGGAAGCGAAAATATGAGCCGTGTATTCATGTTAAAGCCTGCGGACGGCATTGAGGGAGTAAAAGAGAAGATCCTGGAGGCTGTCCGCGATGCAGGACCGAATGCCTGTCCTCCGATGGTGGTGGGAGTCGGCATCGGCGGCACGTTTGAAAAGTGTGCCCTGATGGCGAAACATGCCCTGACGAGAAATCTGGAAGAAGAATCTCCGGTGGCCTATGTCCGTGACCTGGAAAAAGAGATGCTGGAGAAGATCAACGGTCTCGGGATCGGACCGGGAGGTCTTGGCGGCCGCGTGACTGCTATGGCCGTCAATATCGAGACATATCCGACGCATATTGCAGGACTTCCTTTGGCAGTGAATATCTGCTGTCATGTGAACAGGCATGCGCATCGCGTTATTTAATAAGAGGATCGGAGGAAACCATGGACAGACAGATCAGTGTACCAATTAAGAAAGAAGACGCATTGTCTCTCCGGGCCGGAGACTACGTGACTCTTACGGGAACCATTTACACGGCGAGAGATGCGGCACATAAAAGAATGCAGGAGGCTCTGGATGCGGGGGAAAGTCTTCCGATCGAGATGCAGGGAAATGTAATCTACTATATGGGACCGTCCCCGGCAAGAGAGGGACGGCCGATCGGATCTGCAGGACCGACAACGGCAAGCCGTATGGATAAGTACGCACCGAAACTTTTAGATCTTGGCCTGGGCGCCATGATCGGAAAGGGAAAGAGAAGCCAGGCTGTGATCGACGCCATCGTAAGAAATGGTTCGGTCTATTTCGCAGCGATCGGCGGCGCAGGGGCTCTTTTATCCCAGCGCATCAAAAAATCCGAGGTAGTTGCCTATGATGATCTCGGGACCGAGGCAATCCGGAAACTGGAAGTGGAAGATTTCCCGGTGGTAGTCGTGATCGACTCCCAGGGCAATAATCTGTATGAGACTGCGATCAAAGAATATCAGAAATAATATGAAATAGCAGATGGATCAGAAGCTCAGAACTGCAGCATGATCCTGCAGAGGGGGATTTTCGGGTAGTTTTCCCGGAGATTGCTGTGTGCAGGATCAATTTCTGAGCTTCTTTCTGTTTGGAAGATGAATAAGCTTCAGGCTGCACTTACATAATATAGGAGTACAAGTCCATTCAGATCAGTTGTGCAGCTGCTGATCTGAGAATATTCTCTGCGAACACAGAACGCAGGAAAAACATGCAGTAAAAAATAATAAAAAAGATGGAAAAAGTTGTTGACAAAAAGAAACAGAGCTTGTATAATAAATCCTGCGTCTGGCGAGTTCGCCCGACAAACTTAATAAATGATAATTAGCTACGGTAATAAGGAGAAATACTCAAGAGGCCGAAGAGGCGCCCCTGCTAAGGGTGTAGGTCGGGAAACCGGCGCGAGGGTTCAAATCCCTCTTTCTCCGCTCATCTGATTGAAAATCTTCAAGAAAGAACTTCAAAAAAAGATGAAAAAAGTTCTTGACAAACCGGAAACGGTATGATAGAATGAATGAGTTGCTGCTGAAGAACAGAGAGCGACAAAAACAAAGTTCCTTGAAAACTGAACAGTATGTAAAACCCTGAAAATTCTTATAAAAATGGTCTTTGGTTTAGACCATGAATGAGAACATTCAGAACAAAACCTAACAAAACAGTAGAACGGTTTAAAAATTAGCCAAGCTAAGTTTTGAACCTGGATACAAACACTTTAACATGAGAGTTTGATCCTGGCTCAGGATGAACGCTGGCGGCGTGCCTAACACATGCAAGTCGAACGAGGTAAATGAGATGAAGTTTTCGGATGGATTCTTATTTACCGAGTGGCGGACGGGTGAGTAACGCGTGGGTAACCTGCCTCATACAGGGGGATAACGATTGGAAACGATTGCTAATACCGCATAAGCGCACAGTACCACATGGTGCAGTGTGAAAAACTCCGGTGGTATGAGATGGACCCGCGTCTGATTAGCTAGTTGGTGAGGTAACGGCCCACCAAGGCAACGATCAGTAGCCGACCTGAGAGGGTGACCGGCCACATTGGGACTGAGACACGGC
>ERZ1106964.796-NODE-796-length-28030-cov-3.653977_pt1 | contig 28030 bp, 20 predicted proteins | sample MGYA00403682_ERZ1106964 | MGnify/ENA primary metagenome ERZ1106964 (study PRJEB35170, sample SAMEA104062451) | human gut metagenome | biome: human gut; feature: human-associated habitat; material: faeces | place: Denmark | collected 2013-04-10 ...
CGATGTCCACACCTGTCTCCTCGCCGAGCTTAAAGGTAACGCCTCCGAAGATCACGCCTGTCAGGAGGTACTTTCCTATCTTTAACTTCACGGTCGACTCCATACCGGTCGGCATCGCTCCGTAGATCGTAGATGCGACAGAACCGTCTTTCGAAAGCTTTAATGCTTCCGGCCGGATCGCAAGGACAAAATCCTCGTTGGTGATCTCCGGCTCTTCCTCAACCGCATAGTCGGATTCATCGACCTTCGCGATATGATATTTAAATACCTCATCCTTATTGCTCTTCTCGACAGCCTTCTTATCCTTTAACATCTCCAGCCGCTGGGCTTCCAGGTCCGCCGCATCCTGATCACGCTTTCTGAACCAGGCATCCATATCGATCGGCTCATTCGGCCGGAAAGTCGCCTCGAGGTCATCCAGGATCGTAAAGCGGAAGCTTCCGTCCGCCTGTTCCTTTCCTTTCGCCTCCACAAAGTTGATCGACGGATTTCCGACGAAGTCCGCAACAAAGAGGTTCGCCGGTCGGTTGTATACATCAAGAGGTGCGTCATACTGCTGAAGGACCCCGTTGTTGATCAGACAGATCTTCGTCGCCAGCGTCATCGCCTCCATCTGGTCATGTGTGACATAGACAAAGGTGCTTCCCGTCTCCACATGGAGTCTCTGCAGCTCGTATCTCATCTCAAGACGGAGCTTCGCATCCAGGTTGGACAGCGGCTCATCCATGAAGAGCACGGACGGCTCCGGGGCAAGCGTTCTCGCGATCGCGACACGCTGCTGCTGGCCGCCGGAAAGCTCTGCCGGGTAGCGGTTCATGAACATCCCGATCTTTACGATCCGGGAGACTCTGCGGACGGATTTATCGATCTCCTCTTTTGTGAGTTTTCTCTCCTCGGTGAGGACTTTTCCGCCGGATACGATCGCATATTCGTCATTCAGGGACTGTCCTTTTGCTTCATAGGATTTTCTGATCCCGTCCAGTTTCTTTTTCAGCTCCTCCGCCTTCGCCTTCGCAGCCGCATCCGGATCCGCTGCATCCTGGATCCCGTATCCGTAGAGGATTTTTGCTGTATAGATCGAGAGGATGAACGCGTCGATAAACTTCAGATATACCTTATCCGTGTCGAGTTTTCCGCGCTTATCGCGGCACTCTTCCACGAGCTCTTTGATCTTCTTTCCGCTCTTTAAAGCCCGGATCAGTTCCCCGGTCGTCATGGCATCAAAATCATATTTCGGGAGTTTCTCCTTGATATTGCTGAGACCGAAGGAAATGTTCTGGTAGACGGTCATGTTCGGCCACAGTGCGTAGTTCTGGAACAGGAAACCGACTTTTCGCTTGTTGGCAGGAATGTTGATCCCCGCCTCACTGTCAAAGACCACCTTGTCCCCGATCTTGATCTGACCGGTCGTCGGCGTTTCAAGTCCTGCGATCATACGGAGGATCGTCGTCTTTCCGCATCCGGAAGGTCCAAGCAGTGTGATGAAGGAGTTATCCGCGATATCCAGGTTCAGATGATCGACCCCGTAAAATTTCCCCCAGCGTTTTGTGATATTTCTCAATGTGATTTCCGGCATATTAGTTTCCTCCTATTCCATCGTCAAGGCTTGCACCTGTCAGCTTATTGACTAATGTATTGAAGATCAGGATCGTAACGATCAGGATCAGGTTGATCGCGCTCGAGAACGCGTACAGACCCATTTCATCGAAATAGTCCAGCGTCGTCGAGAGGATGAAGCCCTGCGTACATAAGAGCAGGAACAGGGACAGCTCACGGAGACATGTCATGAACGGGAGCATGTATCCGCTGATGATCGCTGACTTCTGGATCGGGATGATGATCCGGAACATTCGTTTCGTCCATGGGATATCCTGGATGATCGCCGCCTCCTCGATCTCATTGCTGATCTGCAGCATGGAGTTCAGCGCGCTCCGGCTCGCAAACGGGATGTACTTGATCGTACCTGCGATGATCAGCAGCGTATATGTATTAAAGAGGTTGATATGTTCATTCGAAAACAGGATGAAGAACGCTGCACCAACTGCGATGGACGGCATCAGGTACGGAAGAAATGCCACACCATTTACATAGCTCGCCCACCGGCTTCTGCGGTTCTTCGCGACCGCATATCCAATCAGGGTACCGATCGTTCCGGCAAGCAGGGCACAGCAGACAGCGACGAGCAAGGTTCCTGCAAATGCATGCCAGATCGTATTGTTGTAGAGGATGCCGTGCTGTCCGTACATACCGTTCTCGGTGATATTCTCCTTTGTGATCCACCACTTCGTTGTCAGGTTGCTCAGATCTCCTGTATAGAGGAAGCTGTAATCGCCCGGGTTCGGAAGGAAGGTCTCAAGTGCGAAGGAGAAGATCGGGAAGATACTTGTAAAGAATGTCAGGACGATCATCACGATACCGATCGCATATTTTCCGACTTTTCCAAGGTTCATCTTTGACAGCTGTCCCGATTTACCGGTGACTGTCGTGTAATTTTTCCGGCTCTTTAAGCTCACCTGGTTCATCGTGAGGATCGCGACTCCGAAGATCATCATGATGATCGCCAGGATACTCGCCTCACCTGTGTACTTGGAGTTTAAGGAGATATACTTTGTGGAAAGCGTTGTAAGACCTAAGTAATGCGGTACCGGGTAGCTTCCCATCGAACTTCCGAATACAAGAAGGATCGTCGAGAGGATCGCCGGTTTTACCATCGGGAGCGTGATCCGGAACATCGTCTTGAGCTTCGGTGTATCAAGGATCGTCGCTGCCTCCTCAAGGTTCGCATCCATATTCCGGAAAATACCGCCGATCAGGATATAGGCGAACGGCGCATAATGGAGTCCTAAGACAACGGAACTCGGGAACAGCCCCTGACACCACCATTTCGGCATACAGATCCCCGCAAGAGATGCAAGAAGTCCGTTTGACGTTCCGACAACCGCGTTGCTGTTGAACACGTTCTGCCATACAACGGCGAGTGTCCACTGCGGCATGATGTACGGAAAAATGAAAATAGAGCTTAAATATTTTTTGAATTTCAGGTTTGTTCTTGTTACTAAAAATGCGAAGGTTCCGCCGTAAATGATGGAGATCGTGCAGGTAAATACTGCTAAGAGGATCGTATTCCACAGCGGCTTCCAGAGGTTTGTCTTCGCCAGACGGCTTGTAAAGAGGTCCACATAGTTGACCAGCGTGTAACCGGACGCTTTTCCCGCGAGGTGGGCGTCGATGGTTCCCGGATGGATCGTGATCGTATCCTTTACGATCGCAACGATTGGTGCAACAGTGGAGAAAGTCAGTACGATGCCGAACAGGAGAAGGATGATGTTCTGCGGTTTTGAAAAATATGTTTTTACCCGGTTATATCCATTCACAGAAATGTCCGCTCCTTTCCTAAAACATGGATGCCGTTTGTTACGGCAGATGCCATATGTAACACGAGGGCGCCGCACGCATGTACGGCACCCTCTCAAGTGTCAGTCAGATTTACTTAGCAGAGTCACTGTACTTCGTGAGAAGTTCGATCCAGCTTCCGACTGTGAAGGAAACGGATGCGCAGTAGTCCGGATCTTCCAGAACTAACTCGCCGTCAGTTGTCCACCAGTCATATCCACGGTCATCTTTACACGGATATACATCTTCGCCGGCCTCGTTGTAGCCGCCCTTGCTGTGATGATAAGTTTCCTCGATCGCTGCTGCAACTTCCGGGTTTGCGGAGTAGCCGCCCATGTCTTTGCCCCATGCGGAGAAACCGTCCTCTGTGCATGTCATGTACTGGATGAATGCACATGCAGTCCACGGAAGCGGGCTGTTGTTTGTAACGAAAAGGTAATGGCAGTAACCGTAACCGCCGATGCCTTTGTAGCCGTCCTGATAAGCGGCAACCTTAATGTTATTTAAGGAAACGCCTGCGGACTCTTCTACGGAACGAAGTTTGGAGTAAACTAAAAGGCCAGCCTGATCCGTTGCGGAATCAGATACAAGTGTGTTGCAGATCGGACCATCATCTGTCTGCTCGTTGTAATTTTCAACCCAGAGCTTAATCCATGCAAGTGCGTATGCGCCGTTCTCGCCAAGTCCAAGATCCTCGGCATCTGCTGCCATCTCGTCGATGACCGGCTTGAAGTATGCTTTCTTTGTATCATCGAGAGCATCGTAAGCATCTTTTAACCATCCCGCATACTTATCTTCTGTCAGCATGTATAAGAAGTTCTTTCCGACGATCTCGGAATCGATATCCATGTATAACGGATGAACGCCTTCTGCCACGAAATCCCAGCAGTTATTGTACTCTGCGCTTCCGGTGCTGTTGTACATGAATACCTTGTTTAAGGTCTGCAACGGAAGGAATCCTTCATATGCATCCGGTGTGGTCCCGTTTGCCTCTGCCCATTCCTTCGGGATATAAGTCTTTAAGATTCCCGGCTCTACCATCTTCGTCTGGATCTGGTTGCCGTCCTGGATCAGGGTCATCGCGAAAGTTCCCTCGGTCTTTAAGGAATCTGCGGTCAGCTGCTCAAAGATCTTGTTGTTCTTCGGCTGCTGCCACTCATATTCCATATTGTAGGACGGGTCGATCGACTGCAGGTATTCGATGAATAACGGGAGTGCGCTCTTACCACGGCTGGAGTTTCCGACACCGTAGAAGGTCTTTCCGTTGGACTCCTCGATGGCTTTCTTTGCAAGCTCTTCCATCGACATTCCTTCGGCTTCCTTGATGATCTTTTCTACATCGGAAAGATCAGCATCGTCCGTTTTCGCTGCCTCCGTTGCCGCTTCACTTCCGGCTGCCGCTGTCTCACCGCCTGCCGCCGCTGTGGTTGCCGTTGTGGTTCCACCGCCGCCGCATCCTGCGAGGGACATCGCTGCCATGGAAACTGCAAGTGCCAATGACAAAGTACGTTTTCTCATAAAACTGTTCCTCCTTCATCTGATTGGGTCATTTTGTTTTTCTCACGACTCATTTTGTACTTTTATTATAGCGGTGCGCAGAAAAATTTAACAGTGGACAAAACTGCGATAGTTTGTGAAATCCTGTGATTTTGTATAATTATGTTTCGTATTTCTGCTTTTTTTGTGCAGTTTCGACATGTGTTTTAGATTGTCAGAATTGGTAGTACCGGCATGTTGCTGTAAAGGCATGTTCTTCGATATGAAAAGAATGTGCCTTGTCACATTCGGGCGTCTCGCGCAAGCGCGGGCTTTGGCTCGTTGTTCGCGTAAACAAGTGAAAACACGTTTCGCGAGTTTCCCCTTGTTATCGCGACAGTCGCCAAGATCTCGCGCAAGCGCGGACTTTGGCTCGTTGTTCGCGTAAATTAAAAAAGAGAACCTTGCCCCGGCAGGCTCAGTTCTCTTTTCCTCATTTTTATTTTCTGTCATTTCAGCTTCCGGATCCTCTGCCGCTTTTCCATTACAGAGCTTTCCGCCTATTTTCCAAAATACGCCGCGATCTCCTTCATTCTTCCCGTCTGTACGGCATGGAACGGACAGCGCTTATCGCAGTGACCGCAGGAGATACAGTCGGAAGCATGTTTTTCCAGTGTCGCGTAGTGGTCCGCCGCCATCGTATCCCCGGAAATTCTTTTAACTGCCAGTCGATCTGCTTTTTCACCTTCGCGAGATTTGTTGTCCAGCCGTATTCCCCGGTCTCGTAATTTGCTCCAAAATGCATCTGATAGATCATCTCTTTCCGGACTGAGGTCTCTTTACAACAATTTTCTCCGCTATTAATACAGGTTTTTCACCTTAAACTCTTTCTCAAGCTCTCTTCTCTGGTCCTTTTTCGCGATATCCGCACGTTTGTCGTACAATTTCTTACCTCTCGCCAGACCGATCTCAACCTTTACGAGACTTCCCTTAAAGTACACCTGAAGCGGGACCAGCGTGTATCCTTTTTCCTGGATCTTTCCCTTCAGCTTGTTGATCTCATAGCGGTGCATCAGGAGTTTCCGCTCGCGGAGCGGATCTTTATTAAAGATATTTCCCTTTTCGTACGGGCTGATGTGCATGCCGTAGATCATGACCTCATCGTTCGTGATCCGCACAAAAGATTCCTTGATGCTGCATTTTCCCATCCTGAGAGATTTTACCTCGGTTCCCGCAAGCGCGATACCGCACTCAAATTTGTCATCGATGAAGAAATCAAAATATGCCTTTTTATTGTTTGCGATCAGCTTAAATCCGCTGCTCTTTGCCATAACTTCGTCCTCTTTTCCGTTCCGGCAGGAGTGTCCCATGCCGGAACCATTTCTATCACAAGGTCTGTCCGCTGCAAAAAACGAAACCGTGCTATCGTTTGTCGAAATTCCGCACCGGAAGGAAATCGATCGTTTTCAGATACCGGTCCACAGAGACGACCTGGATCTTCACGGTCTGGCCAAGCTTGAATTTCTTTCTCGTCCGCTCTCCCACCAGTTCATAGTGTTCCTCATCAAACACATAGTAGTCGCCGTCGAGGTTCGCTAAGCGTACCATGCCTTCCACCGTATTCGGAAGCTCCACATAGAAGCCGTAATTGCTGATCCCGGAGATCACGCCGGTAAATTCTTCCCCGATATGGCGCTCCATGAACTGAACTTTCTTTGCCTTATCGGTCTCCCTCTCCGCCTCGTCTGCGAGACGCTCCCGGGAAGATGTCCAGATCGCAACTTCCGGAAGGATCTTCTCATAATGGGCGATCCTCTTTTTCGTGAGACCGCCGTGGAGATTTTCCTTGATAATCCGGTGGATCTGGAGATCCGGGTATCTTCGGATCGGGGAGGTGAAGTGCGTATAATAGTTTGCTGCGAGACCAAAGTGGCCCATGCATTCCGTCGTGTACTTTGCCTGCTTCATTGAGCGGAGTGCCAGTCTCGCGAGCAGCGCCTCCTCCGGGGATCCCGCTGCCTTTTCGAGCAGTTTCTGCATCTCCTTCGGATGAAGCTCGCCGTTCTGGAGCCGGATCGAATAGCCAAAATTGTTGATCAGAATGCCGAAGCGCTTGATCTTCTCACCGTCCGGTTTCTCATGGCTCCGGTACAGGAACGGGATCTGCTGCCAGTAATAATCCTCTGCGACCGTCTCGTTCGCAGCCAGCATGCAGTCCTCGATCAGCATCGTCGCCGCGTTCCGCTCATACGGCCTGATCTCGACCGGGCGTCCCTTTGCGTCCAGGATGATCTTGCACTCCGGGAAATCAAAGTCGACCGCACCGCGCGCCATGCGCTTTTTCCTCAGCACACGGGCCGTCTCGTCGAGAAGCAGGAACATCGGAACGAAATCTGCATATTCTTCGAGGCACTTCTTTGCAAATTCCGCTTTTTCCTTCGATTTCTCTTTCTCCGGCGCATCCGTCTGCGGTTCCTCAGTCCCATTCTTTGCCTCCAGGATCGCATTCACCGCCGTGTATGTCATTCTGCGGTCGATCCGGACGACCGACTCACAGATCTTATGTCCCACGATGATCCCTTTTTCATCGATATCCATGAGGCAGCTCATTGCCAGACGGTCGCAGCCCGCATTCAGGGAACAGATCCCGTTGGAGAGCCGGTGCGGCAGCATCGGGATCACACGGTCCACGAGATACACGCTCGTTCCGCGCTTATATGCCTCCGCATCGAGAGGCGTCCCCTCCTTCACATAGTGACTCACATCCGCAATATGGACTCCGAGATGGTAGATCGTCTCCCCGTTGATCGTCTCCTTCGACACACTGACCGCATCGTCGAGGTCTTTCGCGTCCTCGCCGTCGATCGTCACCATCGGGACATCTCTGAGATCCACTCTTCCGTTCTTCCCGATCTCCTCCGCCACATAGTCTGCGGAGAGTTCCTCCGGCGCATGGGAAACTTCTTCCATCACGTCCTCCGGGAACTCCTCCGGAAGTCCGTAGGCACGGACGATCGACAGGATATCGACTCCCGGGTCATTGATATGTCCGAGGATCTCCTGCACATGTCCCTCCGGATTCTTATTTCTGGTCGCATATGTGTCCAGTTTCACGACTACCTTGTGTCCGGAGACAGCGCCGTTCTCTTTCCCCTGCGGGATAAAGATGTCCATCGTGATCCGTGGATTGTCGGGGATCACAAAGCCAAAGCTTTTATTTTTTTCAAAGGTACCGATCAGCGTCTCGTTGGCATGTTTTAATACCTTTAAAACTCTCGCCTCCGCGCGGCCGCCTCTTCCGTTTTCATCAATAATGACCTGGACCGTATCCCCGTCCATCGCGTCCCCGGTATCATCCGGCGGGACAAAGAGATCGCCGTCGCGTCCCTCGATCGTCACAAATCCAAAGCCTCTGTGATGCGCTGAAAAGATCCCCGTCTGCGCAAACACCTCGGATCTCGCGTACTTTCCCTTCTTCGAGATCCCGACCTTGCCGGAAGCGACCAGTTCATTTAAGACCTCTTCCAGATCTTTTCTCTGCTCCTTCGGAACTCCGAGAAGCATCGCGAGTTCTTTTAATTTCATCGGAACATATGTCGGATCCTTCATCAGGGTCAGCAGCATCTGTTTCCGCTCTTCCATTAACGTTTCTTCCATTCTTCTCCTTGTCATATCAAAAACAGTTTTTCAAAAGTTCCCGGCACAGACTTCACGCCGGGCAGCCGCAAATAACCGGATAGATCCTGCGGACAGTTCTCAGACAGTGCAGCTTCCGATCTTCGTGTTAAACAAAAACACTCCTGCACGGGAATGATCGCTGCAGGAGTGTTCGTCATCTTAGAATTAGATTACCTTTAAATTTAATACCAGGGCAAGTACAAAAATCAGGACTGCCGCAATTTTTGTAAATTTCTCAAGGTTGCCTTCCATAGAACGACCTTTATTTTTTCCCCAGTAGCTCTCAGCCACACCGCTGATCGCACCAAGTCCGGAAGTCTTTCCTTCCTGCATTAACACGATCACTGTCATTGCAATACATAAGATAACGAATACAATCGTCAGAATAATTCTAATCACCGACTACACCTCCTGTCCACAATTAAAGTCATCATAACATAAAATAGGATGGCTGTCAATCCTCGTATTTTCCGGGCCGGAACTGATTTTCCGGCATATAAAGGAGTGTGCCGCGCGCGGCTGCTTGCATCAATCTCACTCGTCTTGCAAGTGCACATCATTCGCTGATCGTGACTTAGGGGTCAAAAAACGGCCATCCGCCGCAGGATTTCTCCCACAGGAATGACCGTTCTGTATTATGTCACTTATCGGATATCCGCACCGAGACGGAACTTCAGGTTTCCGAGGATCTTCTTTACAAAGCGCTCGACGTCCGTCGGATCAAGTGCCTTGTCCTCCGGGATGAAGGAGATCTTGAATGCCATGCTCTTCTTGCCCTTGCCGATCTGGTCGCCGCGGTAGATATCGAAGAGTTCAACATCTCCGACCTGCTTGCATGCCTTCTTGATCTCATCGATCAGGCTGCCGCAGCTTGTCTCCTCGTCAACGACCATCGCGAGGTCACGGGTCACGGTATCGTACTCGGAGATCGGTTTGTAGCGCAGACCTTCCGGCATATGGGCAGAAAGTGCTGCGAAGTCGATCTCACCGATGTAGATCTGGTTGTTCGCCTTGCTGTCTTTCGGAAGCTTTAACTCACCGGCAACGCTGTTTGCCAGCTTACCGAAGGAACCAACGCGCTCGCCGTCGCAGAGGACATACGCGGAGATTCCCGGATGGAGATACGGAACATCCTCCGCTCTCTCATACTCAAAGCTTACACCGAAGGAAGCTGCAAGCTCTTCCATCGTTCCCTTTACAGTGAAGAAATCTTCCTGCTCGCCAAATGCCGCGAAGCCGACATGCGGGATCTCGTTCGGGAGCTCTGTGAGCGGAAGTGCCTTCGGATAGTATACGTTTGCATACTCGAAGAAACGTCCGGCTGTGTTGCCTTTCTTCACGTTCTCAACGACTGTATTTAACATGGACGGAGCCAGTGTGGTGCGCATGATGGAAAGGTTTGTCGTGATCGGGTTTAACAGGCGGATCACATTGCGCTCTTTTGCATCCGCTGCGATGTGGAGTGCATCGAGGTCTGCGTCGGAGTAGAATGCAAGTGTGGAAACCTCATAGTAACCCTGGGATACCATCACCTGTTTTAATTTTGTTCTTCTCTTCTGTGCCGGATTTAATCCGCCGTTTGTGACTGCGGAATCCTTTAAGAAGGTCGGAACGATATGGTCATAACCGTACTCACGGATGACTTCCTCCGCAAGATCCGGCTCGCCAACCTCGATATCCTCTCTGTAGCGAGGTGCTGTGACAGTCATGACATCGCCGTCGCGCTCAACCTCGAAGCTGAGTCTGCGGAGAATGTCGAGAACATTCTCTGCCGGGACCTCGATGCCGAGGATCTTGTTGATGCCGCTCAATGTTGCGGTAAATTTCTTTCCTTCCTTCGGTGCTCCCGCATCCACATCGAATGCGCTCGCTGTGATCTCGCCGCAGCCGAGTTCCTCGATCAGGTGAAGGGCACGCGCCATACCGATCTCAACGGTGTACTCCGCGATGCCTTTTTCGTAGTGGCTGGATGCGTCTGTGTTCTGTCCGAGACTTCTCGCAGTTTTACGGATGTTGTCGCGCATGAACTTTGCGGATTCAAAGAGAAGCTGTGTCGTATTCTCTGTGATCTCACTGTTCATTCCGCCCATGATACCCGCAAGGGCAACCGGCTTGCTTCCGTCGCAGATCACAAGGTTATTCTCGTTTAACTTGAATTCCTTGCCGTCAAGTGTCTGGATCATCTCATCCTGCTTTGCGCGGCGGACGATGATCTGGGAGCTCTCCAACGTGCTCATATCGAATGCATGCATCGGCTGACCGATCTCAAGCATTACGTAGTTCGTGATATCGACCACGTTGCTGATGCTTCTGAGACCGCAGAGAGCCAGATGACGGCGCATCCATCTCGGGGACTGGCCCGGAGTGATGTTTCTCACGCCATGTCCTAAGTAGCGCGGGCAGAGATCCTGTGCCTCTACTTTAATATCAAGATTTTCATATTTATAATCGCTCTGTTTGTAGTCGAGAGCCGGCATTTTCAGCGGTTTATCAAGAACTGCTGCAACTTCTCTCGCAATACCGAGAACAGACTGGCAGTCTGCACGGTTTGCCGTTACGGAGATATCGAAGATGTAGTCGTCGAGACCAACAACCTTTGCGATATCAGTTCCCGGAACGGTGTCCTTCGGAAGATCCAGGAGACCGTAAACCTCAGCGCCCGGATACAGGTCATCGTTTAAGCCGAGCTCTTCACCGGAGCAGAGCATACCGTTTGACTCGATGCCGCGCATCGGTTTTGCCTTGATGCCGCCCGGCAGTGTGGAATTATCAAGAGCCGCCGGTGTGTGCATGCCTGCGTAGACGTTCGGAGCACCTGTGAGGATCTGGATATCATTTCCATACTCGCCGCAGTCTACTTTACACTTGAAGAGGTGTGTTCCCTCGATTGGCTCGCATTCCTTTACGACGCCGACAACGACACGGTCGATCTCAGCGGAGAGATCGATCAGTTCCTCTACCTCAAATCCACAGCCAAAGAGCTTGTCTTCCAGCTCCTGGGCAGTGACATCAATGTCAACATATTCTTTCAGCCAACTAAATGGTACTTTCATGATCTTCTCCCTCCCTTATTAGCCTTTGAACTGCTTCAGGAAACGAAGATCATTCTCATAAAGCAGGTTGATGTTGTTAATACCGTATTTTAACATGGCGATACGCTCGATACCGATACCAAAAGCGAGACCGGAATATTCATTCGGGTCGATGCCGCAGTTCTCAAGAACCTTGTGGTGTACGATACCGCCACCTAATACCTCGATCCAGCCGGTGTGCTTGCAGAGCGGGCAGCCTTTTCCGCCGCACTCGAAGCAGCTGACATCGACCTCAACGCTCGGCTCCGTGAACGGGAAATAGCTCGGGCGGAGACGTGTCTTTACGTTGCTGCCGAAGATCGCCTGTACAAACTTGTCGAGCATACCCTGAAGGTCGCAGAGCGTGATCTTCTTATCGACAACAAGGCCTTCCATCTGGTGGAACATCGGGGAGTGAGTCGCATCACTGTCGGAACGGAATACACGTCCCGGTGCCAGCATCTTGATCGGCGGCTTCTTCGCATCCATCACACGGATCTGTCCCGGGCTTGTATGGGTACGGAGTAAGATATCTTCCGCTACATAGAACGTATCCTGCATATCTCTCGCCGGATGGTTCTTCGCAACGTTTAATCTTGTGAAGTTGTGGTCGTCATCCTCGATCTCCGGACCGTCGAAGATCTCGAAGCCCATTCCTGCGAAAACATCGATCATCTCATTCTCTGTTACGGTAAGCGGATGGAGACCTCCGGCCGGACGCATCTTTGCAGGCATCGTGATATCGACCTGCTCGCTCTTATTGCGGGCTGCGAGCTCCAGCTCATCCATCTTATTCTTCATTTCCTGGTAGCGGGCTTCTACCTGGTTCTTAAATTCATTGATCGTCTTTCCGACGTTCGGGCGCTCCTCCTTCGGAACACTTCCAAGACCCTTCATCAGGTCTGCGATGCTGCCTTTCTTGCCAAGGAAGCTCTGCCAGAACTCACCAAGCTGTTCCTTGGACTGTACACTGCCGAGAGCGGCTTCCATCTGCTCCTTCAGTGCTTTGATCTTCTCTTCCATAGTCCACCTCATTCTTTCGGTATGGTTTTACATTCTATCAGTGCGAGGACAAAAAAAACTCCGTCCCGCCATGGGACGAAGCTGACTCTCCGTGGTACCACCCAGATTCCGCATGCATTCATGCGGCACTCAAACGTCTGTAACGGGACTTCCCGTCCTGCACTACTTGGATCCCTTTCGCACAGGCTGCTCAAGAGTGAATTTACAAAAGTTTCCTTCGGAAGGTCTTTCAGCCGGTGAACCTTCTCTCTGTCATACCGGAACTCTCCTGTACTGTCTCTATCATTGCGTTTCACACATGGTCGATGGTAGCACATTCCCACTGGTTTGTCAAGTCTCACCGGGGCAGAGGCAAAATCAGCACCAAAGCTGCACGCAACGCAGTTTCCCGCCCAAACCTTCTAACAGACACTGTCCCCGCATAATAAGTGTAAAACTTCAGCGAAATTTTCTCTCACTTTCTTGACACATCCAGCCATTTATGGCATCATCAGTTTATAGGCAGGAATAATCTGTTAATATTCCATTCCATGGAATTTATATATGATCTGCCCGCAAAACAAACGAAAAACAACCTCAAGAAAAGGAGGATTCCTATGGATTTTCTGACATTAACCATCGGAAAACAAAAAAACATCGCCCTGATCGCCCATGACAGCAAAAAGCATGAAATGATCGACTGGTGCGAAGCAAACAAAGAAATCTTAAAGGGACACTTTCTCTGCGGCACAGGAACAACCGCCAGAATGATCACCGAAGCCACCGGTCTCCCGGTCAAAGGCTACAACAGCGGTCCTCTCGGAGGAGACCAGCAGATCGGCGCAAAAATCGTCGAAGGACGCATCGATTTCGTCGTATTCTTCTCCGATCCCCTCACAGCCCAGCCACATGACCCGGACGTAAAAGCTCTCCTCCGCATCGCCCAGGTCTACGATATCCCGATCGCCAACAACCGCGCGACCGCCGACTTCATGATCACCTCCCCACTCATGAACGAAGAATACGATCACCAGATCATCAACTTCCACCAGAACATCAAGGAGCGGGCAAGCAAACTGTAGAACTCAAAATGTAAAATCAATCGATGCAAACTAAATTCTACAAAACCTAGAAAGGCATGGAAACACGTTCACAACGTTTCCATGCCTTTCGAACCCTCTGCATTTATCATCTCACGCCAACCAACAGCGGTGAGCTTCCGGGCAGGGGCGCATGATCCGGGGAGCTGGTTCCTCTTGGCCCGCGGGTGACTGCGTTGGACAAGCGATAATACTTGTCTGAGCGCAGCGAGTTGTGTTATCGCTTGTCCGCTCTTAGCAGTCTCACGCAGGCCTAGCGGAACCCTCCCCGCATCCCCAGCGCCCCTGCCCGGAAGCTCACCGCGTCCCTCTCGCCAATCACATCATTCCTTCATACCTTTATCCAGAAGATCCACCAGCTCCTCAATCTGGCTCTCCCCATACACCTTCAACCCATATCCAGCCAACACCACCGCCGTCTTCCCCATTCCCTCACGCAGCTTATGCGAAAAACTCCCATCATAAACCCCATTCGATCCGCAGGACGGACTTCTATCCTTCAGGATCGCGATCTCACATCCATACTTCTTCGCTGTCTGCAATGCCGCATCCGCACCGAGAAGAAACTCTCCCGTCACATCCTCGCCCTCCGTATTGATCACCGCCTCATCCGGCATATGGATCTCGGAAGCCGCACGCGGAGTCGGAAGACCGCCCAGCTGTTCCGGACAGACCGGATGGAACTCGGCCTTTCCCTCCATCTTTTTCATAAACTCAAGCACACCCTGATTCCGATTGTTCGTCCCATCCCACTTGCAGTTCTCACCGATGAGACAGGCACTGATAAGAATATGTATCATAATTCTCCCTCTTTCATAGACCAGCTCGCGCAAACCGCAAATCCAGCTCTTTCACGCTCGCTCGATCATCTGCCAATGCAGGCCATCTGTTCGAAAAAAGCAGGACCGCCCCACAAATCAACCTGCGGAAGCGATCCTGCTTTCTCTTTCTATTTTCAGAGATCACGCTGCGTCTTCGCAATCCCCTCTTCACTTGTATCTCAATTCGTTCCGGATCAGATTACATCTGGCTCTTCTTGCTGATCATTGCTCTCTTTCTGAGAGTCGGATCGAGGATCTTCTTTCTGATACGAAGACTCGTCGGTGTGATCTCAAGAAGCTCGTCGGTATCGATGAAGTCTAAGCACTGCTCCAGGCTCATGATCTTCGGCGGAACAAGCTTTAATGCCTCGTCCGCGCTGGAGGAACGTGTATTTGTCAGCTTCTTTGTCTTGCAGACATTGATCTCGATATCCTCTGCCTTCGGGCTCTGTCCGACGACCATACCGGAGTAAACCTTTACACCAGGTCCGATGAACAGAGTACCTCTCTCCTGAGCGTTGAACAGACCGTAAGTGATGGACTCACCAGCCTCGAATGCGATCAGGGAACCCGTCTTTCTGTAGCTTAACTCACCCTTGAACGGAGCATATCCGTCAAAGCTTGTATTTAAGATACCGTTACCCTTTGTATCTGTCATAAACTCACCGCGGTAACCGATGAGACCTCTGGACGGGATGGAGAACTCAAGTCTTGTGTAGCCGCCGTTTGTCGGGCTCATTCCCTGAAGTTCGCCCTTTCTGCTCGTGAGCTTCTGGATGACAGCTCCGGTAAACTCATCCGGAACATCCACATAAGCAAGCTCCATCGGCTCTAACTTTCTGTTTCTCTCATCGTATTTGTAGATAACCTCTGCCTTGCTGACAGCGAACTCAAAGCCCTCACGGCGCATGTTCTCGATCAGGACGGACAGATGGAGCTCACCACGTCCGGAAACCTTGAAGCAGTCTGCGGACTCTGTCTCCTCGACACGAAGGCTGACGTCTGTGTTTAACTCACGGAACAGACGGTCGCGGAGGTGACGGGAAGTGATGAACTTACCTTCCTGACCTGCGAGCGGGCTGTCGTTTACCATGAAGTTCATGGAGATCGTCGGCTCGGAGATCTTCTGGAACGGGATCGCCTCCGGCTTCTCCGGGGAGCAGAGGGTATCACCGATGTGGATATCCGGGATACCGGAGATCGCAACGATCTCACCGATCGTCGCACTCTGTACTTCAACTCTCTTTAAGCCATCGAATACATAGAGCTTACCGATCTTTACTTTCTTCATCTTGTCCGGATCATGATGGTTTACGATCACGCAGTCCTGATTTAACTTTAAGGAACCGCTGTCGATCTTACCGATACCGATACGGCCAACGAACTCGTTGTAGTCGATCGTGCTGATCAGGACCTGGGTCTCAGCATCCGGATCACCTTCCGGCTCCGGGATATAGTCGATGATGGTCTCGAATAACGGACTCATGTCCACTTCCGGATCATCTAATTCTTTCTTTGCAAAACCTGCACGGGCGGACGCATATACGAACGGGCAGTCGAGCTGCTCATCGGATGCATCGAGGTCCATGAATAACTCCAGTGTCTCATCGATGACTGCCTCCGGTCTTGCCTCCGGGCGGTCGATCTTGTTGATGCAGACGATAACTCTTAAGTCAAGGTCAAGTGCCTTCTGGAGAACGAACTTTGTCTGCGGCATCGGTCCCTCGAATGCATCGACAACGAGAACAACACCGTCTACCATCTTAAGGACACGCTCAACCTCACCGCCGAAGTCCGCATGGCCTGGGGTGTCGATGATGTTGATCTTTACTCCTTTGTAGAATACAGCCGTATTCTTGGAGAGGATAGTGATTCCCCTCTCTCTCTCGATGTCATTGGAGTCCATGACACGCTCTTCTACTTCCTGGTTTGCGCGGAATACGCCGCTCTGCTTTAATAACTGGTCTACCAGGGTCGTTTTACCGTGGTCAACGTGGGCGATGATCGCAATGTTTCTGATATCTTCGCGTTTGATCTTCATAATCAATCCTCTTTCTTCATCTATAACTGTCCGCACACCGATCATTTTCCGACCCGTTTTGCACAGTCATCTTATCTTGTATCTGTTACATTTCCTGATTTTTGCGTTACCGACTCAAAATTATAGCATTCATGAAATCAAAATGCAATACAAAATCATCCAAAATTCGGGGTGAATTCGCCATTCTTTGTGTTTATTTCTGAGCAATTTGCGGTTAGACATCTCTTACTCTCTGGAGAGCGCCTCTGTTTCCGCCTGAGAAAACAGGCTGCTAAAAAGCCGAAGTCTGCCTATGTTCAGACTGTGTGCCTCCTACGGCATGCGAGCGCGAAAGTCTACACCGTACAGATTGCCGCCCTCTATCTTCTCTTCTGCCATTTCCGTGGGAAATCAGCCCTCAGCCTCTTATGTCCTGGTGCTGATGGCTGGTCTAGAAAAGGATCACTTCCTTATTAAGTGTGCCGTACCACACCTCGTCGCCCTTTTCGATCTTCGCGCTGCCGCTCGTTCCTTCCGTGATCTTCTTTTCCAGACCGTCGTAAGCAGCAACCGGGACGAGAACGGAGAATTCCACCTTATCTGTATACACGCTGTCGAGCACCGTCATGTTTTCCTGCCCGAGAATATACTGGATCTTTCCGACTCCCGTGTAATCGGTCACGATTTTCATCTCAAAGGCGCGCTTCTTCTCCACGATCTCGGAGGCCGCAAGTCCTTCCTTCACCGCACCCGAATAAGCCCGTACAAGTCCTCCGGTCCCGAGCAGTGTTCCGCCGAAATACCTGGTCACCACAACGCAGACATTGTGGACATCCTCGCCGAGGAGCACATCGAGCATCGGGCGTCCCGCCGTCTGGGCAGGCTCCCCGTCATCGCTGCACCTGGTCAGTTCGTGGTTCATCCCGATTGTAAACGCCTGGCAGTTGTGGCGGGCATCCCAGTATTTCTTCTTCATCTCCGCGATAAATGCCGTCGCCTCCTCCTCGGACTCCACCGGCTTTAAGTTCGCGATAAAGCGGGATTTCTTCACCTCAGTCTCCGCCGTTCCGCCTTTATACAAAATTTTTACGCTGTCAGCAGCCATATCTTATCTCCTTTTTCAAAAGTCAGCTCAGCCATTCCCTGCTTCCTGTTTTCATTTGCATATGACAGAAAATTTCCGCCGAAATGTACAAATGCAACCAATCCAACGGTGTATTTTTCTATGTTCCCTGTATATAGCTTGAGTGTCGTTTCTGAATTCCACATCATGGAAAGTCGCCCATGATATTTATCTTTTTGTCATATTTTTGACGAATCCGACCACAAAATGTAATTTTTCCTTCATATTTCCCCACTTTGCGGTCAAAAATATCATAATACAAACCAAACTTTTCCACAATAACTATTTATAAATGAAAGAAACTTTGCTATAATTAGGGAATGACAAAGGAGGCATCCTGAATGAATTATGGAAAAAACGAGGTGGAAAAGACACTCTGCAAAACAAATTCCAGGGCTCAGAAGATTACCTCACATCTGGTACTTCTTCTCACAAAGATCATCCTGATCCTTGTCCTGTTTGCGGCGGTGCTTGGGATCAGCTTCGGCTACGGGATCTTCAAGGGCGTGATCGATGCGGCCCCGGAGATTGATGTGGCGAGCATCGAACCAAGCGGTTATGCCACCATGGTCTATGACAGTAAGGGAAACCTCACGGAAACGCTCGTAAAATCCGGAGCGAACCGTCTTGAGGCATCCTACGAGGAACTTCCCCAGTGCCTGATCGACGCCTTCGTTGCGATCGAGGATTCCAGGTTCTGGTCCCACAAGGGCGTTGACGTCCGTTCGATGGTCCGTGCGGCCGTCGGGATCATCACCGGCGACTCCAGTGCCGGCGGCGGAAGTACCCTGACCCAGCAGCTCATCAAAAACAATATCTTTGAAGGCGGAAATGAGGACACCTTCGGAGAAAAGCTTGAGCGAAAGATCCAGGAGCAGTATCTGGCGATCCAGTTAGAGAAGATCATGGATAAAAAGATCATCCTCAAAAACTATTTAAACACGATCAACCTTGGAAACAACACCCTGGGCGTAAAGGCGGCGGCTCTCCGCTACTTTGATAAGGACGTCTCGGAGCTCACGCTCTCAGAGGCAACGGTCATCGCCGGTATCACCCAGAACCCGTCGAGATTCAACCCGCTCTCCGAAAACGGAAGAAAGCGCAACGAGGAAAAACGCCGCGTCATCCTCCAGTACATGTACGAGCAGGGAAAGATCACGAAGGACGAACAGGAAGAGGCTCTCGCCGATGACGTTTACTCCCGCATCAAAAACGTGGATATCGTCACAAAGGAGACCCAGACTCCGTACTCCTACTTTACCGACGAGCTGATCGACCAGGTGTTAAAAGCATTGCAGGACAAAAAAGGCTACACGGAGACACAGGCCTACAATCTCCTCTTCTCCGGCGGTCTTGAGATCCACACCACCCAGGATCCTGATATCCAGTCCGTTGTGGATACGGAGATCAGCAATCCTGAAAACTATGACGTGGTCTACTACTCGATCGACTATCGGCTGTCGATCCAGCACGCAGACCAGACAACAACGAACTATTCTGATGAGACTTTAAAGACATATTTCCGCAAGGATCTCGGAGAATCTAACTTTGACGGCCTGTTCACCTCGAAAGAAAAGGCGGATGAGGCGATCGAGAAATACCGGACGGCGATGACAAAGGAAGGCGATACGATTCTCGGTGAATCCGTACACTACGTACTCCAGCCGCAGGCGTCCTTCGTCCTCATTGACCAGTCCAACGGCTATGTAAAAGCCCTGAGCGGCGGCCGCGGGCAGAAAGAAGTCAGCCGTTCCTTAAACCGTGCGACAAACACGCTCCGCCAGCCTGGATCTACTTTCAAGGTCATCACATCCTTCGCTCCGGCGATCGATACATGCGGAGCTACCCTCGGAAGTGTCTATTATGATGCTCCGTACACGATGGGAACAAAGACATTCCGGAACTGGTACAGCAGCAAAGGCTATATGGGCTACAGTACGATCCGTGACGGTATCGTCTACTCCATGAATATCGTTGCCGTGCGCTGTATGATCGAGACTGTGACACCTCAGCTCGGCGTGGAATACGCGAGAAACCTCGGGATCACCTCCCTGACGGACAGCGATTACAACGCCTCTACCGCTCTCGGCGGTATTACAAAAGGTGTTTCCAACCTGGAGCTGACGGACGCGTTCGCTGCGATCGCAAACGGCGGTATCTACACGAAGCCGGTCTTCTTCACCCAGATCCTGGACCACAGCGGAAAAGTTCTTCTGGAGAATGAGCCGGAGACAAAACGTGTTCTCAAGGATTCCACCGCATTCCTTCTCACGGATGCGATGGCACAGTCGATGGAGAGCAGCCGCATGTTCGCCTCCTCCGGAGTCAGCTTAAACTCCACCAGTGCGGTGGCTAATATCCCGGGGATGTCCAATGCCGGTAAATCCGGTACGACAACGAGCAACAACGATATCTGGTTCGTCGGATTTACCCCGTATTACACGGCGGGAATCTGGTCCGGATGTGATGATAACCAGAAGATCTCCGCGATCGGAAGCAGCACTTCCTACCACAAGAAGATCTGGAAAAAGATCATGACAACAATCCACGAAGGACTTGCAGATACCGGTTTCCCGGTTCCGTCTTCCGTCACGACCGCCCAGATCTGCCGGAAATCCGGAAAACTCGCGATCCCAGGCGTCTGCGATCATGACCCGAGAGGAAGCGCCGTCTACACGGAATATTTCGCAAAGGGGACAGTTCCCACCGAGGTCTGCGATCATCACGTCCAGCTGACCGTCTGCAGTGAATCCGGCGGTCTTGCGACCGAATACTGTCCGGAAAAGACCACGAGAACCTTCATGGTGATCCCGGAAGGTGAGTCCGGCGGAACGGATGATTCAAAGTACCGCTCACCTGGAACCTGCACGATCCACGGATCGTCTTCCGTTGTAGTCCCGAGCGATGAGACGTCTGATGAAAACAGCTCCTCTCAGGCTGAGACCACGCAGGAAACGGTTCCCGAGACCACAAAGGCAGCGCCGAAATCGCCGCTTGACCAGGTATATATCCCGAGAGGTCCCGGATACGAATAAAATCCATAGGAAATACGCCATACAGAAATTCCTGCATGGCGTATTTTTATGAGCATATATCCGGTTTCCCTGTATACAAAAAAGAGTCTGAGACGTTGCATAAAAGTAAGCTCTTTTCCATTAAGAAAAATCCCCCGGCACTTTCCATACCGGGGGATTTTTCTTAATTTACGCGAAGCGTGTTTTCATTTACATCATGGCATTTTCTGTAAATTCTGACTGTGATCCGCTCGCTTTATTCTGCTTTTCTCTTCTTCATCTCTTCGATCATCACCGGAAGAACCTTTGTGACATCTCCGACAATTCCGACATCGGCCACATCAAAGATGGATGCGTCCTCATCTTTATTGATCGCTACGATATATCCGGAACCGATCATACCGGATACGTGCTGGGTCGCACCGGAGATTCCGCATGCGATGTAGAGCTTCGGAGCGACGATCTTGCCGGACTGTCCGACCTGGTGGGCTCTGGATACCCAGCCCTCCTCGATCGCCGGTCTTGTAGCGCCTACAACGCCTCCAAGTACCTCTGCAAGCTGTTCCACAAGAGCAAAATTATCCTTGCTTCCCATTCCTCTTCCGCCGGATACGATGACCTGGGCTTCCTCGAGGTTGACGCTCTCAGCGATCTCCTTTACAGTCTCAACGACCTTTGTGCGGACATCCTCTGCTGTCACATCCTCATCTGCAACCTCTCCGCTCCTGCTCTCATCCAGATTCTTTGCGAAGGATCCGGAACGGACAGTCGCGATATGCGGAAGGTTCTCTCCCATCTTCATGTCGTTTAATACATTTCCGTTGTAGGAAAGTGTTGTGTAAACACCGTCTGCAGTGATCCCTGTCACATCCGTCGCACAGCCGGACTCAAACGCTGCCGCAACTGCCGGAGCGATCATCTTTCCTTCCGGTGTTCCTGCCATGTAGAGAGCCTTCGGCTGATATTTTTCCACAAGCTTTGTAAGGATCTCTGCTTTCTCTGCTGCCTGAAGCTCATTGCTTCCTGCTGTGAGGACTTTTGCCGCTCCTGCTGCGATCACAGGCTTTGTATCGGTATCTTTCCCGAATACGACTGCGAGGACTTCCTCTCCTGCTGCTTTCGCAAGCTCTGCTGCCTTGCTGACTGTCTCGAGTGCAGCTCCGATCGCAGCGCCGTCTGCGCTCTGGACGCAGACCATGATATTCTTTCCATCTGTATATTTCATTTTTTCATTTCCTTCCACGACTAGATTGCTGCAGTTCATGAACATTTCTGCCATGAACTGCATTCAGACCGGCAAATCAGGCAGTCTTAGAGCGCCTTTGCCTCATCCATCATGGCAAGTGCCTGGTGCACTGCCTCCTCCGGATCTTCCACCTTGATCTTTGTTCCTGCAGCTCTCTTTGCCGGCTCATAGACCTTGAGGACCGTTACCTGAGCCTCTGCCTTTTCTGCCGCTGCGAGCTCCTCGATCGGTTTCTTTCTCGCTGCCATCTTGCTCTTGATCGTCGGATAGCGCGGGTCATACTCCGGCTTATTGACGGTCACAACGCACGGAAGAACGGACTCGATCATGCGGTAACCTTCCTCAGTCTCCTGTTTTGCTGTCACTTTGCCCTCGCCGGCTGTGATATCAACGATGTCAGCAGTTACCGGAACGTCAAGCTCCTTTGCGAGGATCGTTCCAACCTGTCCGGATGCAAAGTCTGTAGTCTCCTTGCCGCAGAATACGATGTCAAATTTCTTTCCTGTCTTCTCCTCGATCTCTGCTTTTGCGGCCTGGAGTTCTTTTGCGATGACCTCCGGATCCGCATTCTGATATGCGTCATCTGCTGCCAGATATGCATAGTCAGCGCCGACTGCCAGACAGTTCTTTAAAGAGTTCTTAACGCTCTCATCACCGATAGAAAGAACTGTGACCTCTCCTCCTGCTGCCTCTTTTAAGCGGACTGCCATCTCCAGTGCATATGTATCAAATGCGTTTACGACCGGTGTCACACCGTCGAGCGCCGGTGCGCCTGTCTTCGGATCCAGAGCGATCTCTACGGAATCGTCCGGAACCTGTTTTACACAAACTAAAATTTCCATGTTATCCTCCAAACTTATTCGCAGCTGTTCAGTCCCCTCACAGGTATTACGGTCAGCGCAGCAAGTGCGCAGACCTGCTGAACAGTTCCCTTATTTCATTATTTATTTCCCGATCACATTATTTGCAACAACGATCCTCTGTACCTCGTTGGTGCCCTCAAAGATCTGGAAGATCTTCGCATCTCTTAAGAGCTTCTCGACCGGGTATTCTCTGCTGTAGCCGTAACCGCCGAACATCTGGATCGCCTCGGAAGCAACTTCCATCGCAATGTCGGATGCGTAGCATTTCGCGATCGCGGATTCCTTGCTGTACGGAAGTCCCATATCCATCTTTGTCAGGGCATGTGCGACCATCTGACGGGCAGTCTCGGTCTTGATCTCCATATCGGCTACCTTAAACTGTAATGCCTGGTTCTTGATGATCGGTTTGCCGAACTGGATCCTCTCTTTGCCGTATGCGACAGCCTCATTGATGCCTCTCTGTGCAATACCGGTCGCCACGCAGCCCATCCATGCACGCGCCTGGTCGAGCGTCTTCATTGCGATGCCAAAGCCCTTTCCTTCCTCACCGATGAGGTTCGCTGCCGGGATCCTGCAGTCTTCCAGAACAACATCGCAGGTGTTGGAAGTACGGATTCCCATCTTGTTCTCCTCATGGCCGGTGGAGAGACCCGGAGTCCCTGCATCGATCAGGAACATGGAGATTCCCTTTACGCCTTTGGACTTATCTGTCATCGCCGTTACACAGTAGAAGGAAGCGACGCCGCCGTTTGTGATGAAGCACTTTCTTCCGTTTAATACATACTCATCGCCGTCTTTGACTGCGGTCGTCTTGCCTGCACTGGCATCGGAACCTGCACCCGGCTCTGTTAAGCAGAATGCACCGAAACCGCCGTCGAGAACGAGGTCGCAGACATGCTGTTTCTGCTCTTCATTTCCTGCAATCAGAACCGGCTTCATTCCAAGGCCGCTCGCAGAGATCGTGGTCGCAAATCCGGCATCTGCGATCGCCATCTGCTCGATGAGTGCTGCTACATCCACACGGGAAAGTCCCGGTCCGCCGTACTCTTCCGGAACCTCGAGAGCCTGATATCCCTGCTCGATCGCTTTCTCATAAATTGCCTTCGGCCATTCGCCGGAAACATCGTATTCTTTGCACTGTTCAACAACTTCTTTGTCACAGAAATTTTTTACATCCTGCAGGAGATCCTGCGCTTCTTCAGAAATTAAATATGCCATAATCGATTTCCTTTCGTGTCTCTTTTTGTTTGACCGGTGCGTGGGAGCACACCGGCCGGCAGTTATTTGACAAATATGGTGTACGGCGGCTGCCAAATGGGGAGGAAAGCGGCTGCCGCCGGAGGGAATCATAAACGGATCGTTATGCCTCTTCCTTCGGGTCATAACAGATCTTGCCCGGATTTAAGATCATCTTCGGGTCGAAGGTCTCCTTGATACCGCGCATCAGGCGCATGTTGACCGGACCGGCAAACTCTGCGAGGTAGCCTTTCTTTCCGAAGCCGATCCCGTGCTCACCGGAGATCAGGCCGCCGAGTTCTGCTGCCTTCTTGTAGATGTCTGCCATAAACTCGGAAACTTCTTTCTTGAAGGTCTCCTCATCCAGATCGTTCGCGCAGGTGTAGATATGTAAGTTGCCGTCTCCTGCATGTCCGAAGCTCTTGACTGCGAAATCATATTTCTCGGAAACACCTTTGACATATGTCAGATATTTTGCGATCTGGTTGACCGGAACAACAACGTCGCACTCGTCGAGGAGTTTTGTCTCCGCCTCGATCGCCTCGAGGAAGGAGCTTCTCGCTGCCCATGCATCTTTCTTCTTTGCAGGTGTGTCCGCAACGAGAACATCGACTGCTCCCGCGTCAAGAACAATTTCAGCAACCTGCTCGGTGAGCTCTTCCAGCTGGTCCATGCTGTCACCATCGAATGTCACAAGAAGGTAAGCACCGATGTCAACACCTTCGACCTGCTTCGGGAATACGCTCTTTCCGAGATAACGCTCGGAAGCGAGGACGATCTCTTTCTCCATGAACTCCACTGCCTGCGGCTGGAAATGATTCATGAAGAACTTCGGAACGGTCGCGATACAGTCTTCCAGGTTCTCATACGGGATGATCAGGCTGATCGTCTCCTTCGGAGCCGGGATGAGTTTTAAGGTGAGCTCGGTGATGATGCCGAGTGTTCCCTCAGAACCGATCATCAGGTTCAGCAGGCTGTAGCCGGTACTTGTCTTGGAGACCGTCGCGCCCATTTTTACGATCTCACCTGTCGGAAGGACAACCGTCATCGCGCGCACGTAATCTCTTGTACATCCATATTTTACTGCGCGCATGCCGCCTGCATTTGTGGAAACATTGCCGCCGAGTGTTGCGAATTTTTCACCCGGATCCGGCGGATATAAGAGTCCCTGTTTCTGTGCGTCTTCCGCGAGGTCGTTTAACAGAACGCCCGGCTCTACGCGGACAACAAAGTTTTCAAGGTCATATCCGAGGATCTTGTTCATCTTGGTCATGTCGATCATGACGCCGCCATCAACAGCAACCGCCGCTCCGGTAAGACCGGTTCCTGCTCCTCTCGGGATCACCGGGATGGAGTTCTCATAACAGACTTTCACGATCGCTGCAATGTCCTCTGTGGTTGTCGCCTCGATCACAACCTCCGGGATTCCCTTTCCGTAGATCGGCATCTCATCATGAAAATAGTCGCTGTTGATCTCCTCACCTGCGTATACTTTTCCCGGAACGATCGCTTTGAACTGTTCCAGGATCTCAGGCGTCACCTGATTGTACTTCTTTGCTTCCATGTTTGTTTCTCCTCTTCTCATATCCTAAATTTTCAGTCATTCCGTATTGCTGTCTTTCTATTTTTTCGTGTTTCTCACGATCACGGATACCCCGTCCGGGATCACGGTGATCCCCGCATCCGTTTTGCCAAGGTACGCATCCGCCATCCGGATCGCTTTCTCCACACTTTCCGCGTAATCCATCTGCATATCCCGCACCATGGATTCCGGTGCACCGGTCACCATGATCACCTTGTGTTTTAAAAGGATCCTGCACAGGATCTGTGCTTCCCACTGATCCGGGATCGTCTTCTCCATCGGTGTGTCGAGAAACTGCTTCATAATCTCATTTTTGTCTCTTCCGCCTGCAAAGGTGTCATAGAGAGACTGACCGCCGTGACCCTGTCCGCACTCTGCGACCATGATGATCACTCCGCCCGGATTGCAGGTGGCCTCCGCAGCCGTCATTCCCTTTACCGACTGGTAAATGTTCTGGTCGAGCGGGTAACCTCCGTTTGTGGAGATCACGATGTCTGCCGGGATCGCGTCAACTCCGGAAAGTTTATCGACGAAGCGGCATCCTTCTCTGTGTGCCTGATCGAAGTCCCCGGCATACGCCCGGATGACTTTCTTGTTCTCATCGAGGACCACATTGACGATGAAGGCAAGCTTCAGGGTCTTTGCCGCAAATACCATATCTTTGTGGATCGGATTTCCATCAAGGATTCCCGTTCTTGCATTCGGACTGTCGATAAATTTGGAGCAGTGGTTTGCCATGACCGTCTCCGCACTGGAAACTCCCGGAAGAATGCTCTTTCGCCCTCCGGAAAATCCGGCAAAGAAATGCGGTTCGATAAAGCCCTCCGAGATCAGAAGATCCGCCTCCGCAGCGATCCGGTTGACCTTTAAGATCCCGCCGGACGGGAGAACTCCCATCTCCTTCATCTCCTCTTTGTTGTGGCTTTTATGTACCACAAAGCGGATATCGTCGCGGTCCAGGTATTCCTCACCGAACTTATCTGCCAGCTCCTCTCTCGTGGTCTCCCTGTGGAAACCTGTCGCGATCAGAACTGTTAATTTCGCATTCGGATTGCCTTCCTTGATCTCCTTTAACATTTCCGGAAAAATCACTTTGCTCGGGACCGGTCTCGTGTGGTCACTTGCGATCAGGACGATGTTGTCTTTTCCCTTCGCAAGTTCTCTCAGACGAGGTGATCCGATCGGGTGCTCCATCGCATCCCTCACGATCTCGCGCTCCTGTTTCTCTGCATGGTATCCATGCGCTCCGGAAACCAGGATCCCCCGCAGCCGCTCGTCCGGAATACAGACCGTCTTGTTCTCTCTTCCGTACGGAAGTGTGATGTTTGCCATATTCCCCTCCAGTCTGACATGAAATGTCGTTTCCTGTCTTTCCTGTCCTTTTCCTGCTATCTTTTTGATCGTATCGATCATCGTTTTTATTGGTAGTACCAATCATATTGTTTTTAAAACGATGTGAACATTTGTTTTTACTATGCGCACATTGTTGTTTCTTCGCTTCTTATTGGTAGAACCAATTAGTCTTAAAAAATAACTGCTCTCATAAGCAGTGTATTTTTTCTGATACAAGGATAGCGCTGTCTTGTATTTTTGTCAAGACATTTTGTTTTTCTTTGCATGAATTTCGCACAGATTGTCTGATTTTTGTCAATCTCAGGAAGTCTGCTCCTCTTTTCTTTCTCCGTGCTCTGCAGGCCGGATCTCTTTCCAGTTCCTCTGAATCGTTTACGATTCCTGATTCCGGTTCTCTCCTGCTCCTTACATATACTGATAAATATAATGGAAATGGAGTTTCAGTCCCTCTCGTGCCTTCTCGATATTTCCTTCCGCAAAACCTTCCGCCAGCGTCCGGTGCGCACGGCTCAAAAACTGTTCGCTGTGCATTCCTTCGATAATCTTTCCGCGCATCTTCGGGATATACTCATCCATGATCTTATTGAGTGCTTTATAGTTCGCGATCATGCAGAGATTCCCGCCCGCCTCGATCAGAAGATAGTGGATCGCCTTGTCCCAGCGGACACGCTCCTCCTCCGTCTCAGCATTCTCCAGGTTTTCCAGATATGTCATCATTTTTTCGCGCTGCTCCGCGGTTGCCTGACGGACCCCGTTCTCAAGCGCTCCCCATTCCAGGGTGGACCGGAATTCCGTGATCTTATCCACATCGATCTTTTTTAAGATGAACATGAATGAGAGCATCTCCGCCAGGATCTCATCAAAATTTCCGGAGACATAATTCCCGGCTCCCTGCTGGCTCTCCAGGACTCCCATGTTCTCCAGGATCCGGAGTCCTTCTCTTGCAGAGTTGCGGCTGATCTCCAGTTTCTGGGCGAGCTCCCGCTCCGGAAGAAGTTTTTCTCCCGCCTGGATCTCTCCGCTTCCGATCCCTTTCTTTACATATTCAATGA